>Ga0182230_1000106_pt1 | contig 12505 bp, 11 predicted proteins | sample G6R1MG_28_FD_128384 | JGI IMG/M metagenome (GOLD analysis project Ga0182230, IMG submission 128384) | Miscanthus phyllosphere microbial communities from Michigan, USA - G6R1_NF_07NOV2016_LD1 MG | ecosystem: Host-associated > Plants > Phyllosphere > Phylloplane/Leaf | place: USA: Michigan...
CGACGAGGCGAACCGGATTGTCGCCGGTGATATAGTCGTCCAGGCAATCGGGAAGCAGCGTGATCTGCTGACGGTCCTCACCTGCGATGAAGCGCTTCATCCCGACCTTCGAGATCGGAATTTACTCTATCAGATCAGCACGTTTTCACACAGCCTGCACCCTTCTCGGACCTTCAGAAGGCCCGCATGCTGGCAATCTGAGCGGCTTTGAATGACCGAGGCTGGCCGAAAGCGGAATATCGACTTCCCGGTGAGCGGACAGTCGAAGCAGACATGATTTAATAGCTTGCACCTTAGCGTTTTTGCGCCGAGGTGGCGCTGCCGTGCATCACGGATTGGCAACCGGCAACTTAGAGATCGAGTCGTTTTGTGGCCAGTTCGACCCATGTCTCAACTGACGAAATCCTTAAGGCGCCACATGTCAGATCACCCCGGAAATCGAGCTTGACGGTTCTCTAGTTTTATATCGTCTCAACGTTCCGAGGATGGACTGCAGCCGAAATGAGACTTGTAGATTCGTGAAAAATGGGCTGCGCTTGAAAAGCCGCAGGCTGTCGCGATCTCCCCGATCCGGAGGGGGCTCTGACGCAGCAGGCGGCGGCTATGAGCGAGGCGGATCGCTCGGTACTGGGCCGAGAAGCTCAGGCCCCGCTTGTCGAGGAAGAGGCGGTCGAGGTGACGTTCGCTAACGGAGGCGAGGCGGGCCATGGCGCGGCGGCCGAGCGGCGCCTCGACCGTCTTCTCCATGGTCTCGATGACGGCGAGCAGGGCTGGATGGTGGACCTCGTAACGCTCGGCCGTCGAGGCGCGCTGCGGGTCATCGGCGGCACCAACCGCCGTATGGAGGAACCAGTCCGAGACGCGGCGCGCGAACGCCGCTCCCATGCGCTCGGCGATCAGCGTGTAGGCCATGTCGAGGGGGGCGACGCCGCCGCCGCAGGTCAGGCGGTCGGCATCGGCGACGTAGCGCGCGCTCGTGAGGCGTACACCCGGAAACGCCTCGACGGTGGCGCCCGCGTACTCCCAATGAACGGTGAAAGCACGATCCGCCAGCAGGCCGGCCGCCGCCATCAGGTAGGGGCCGCCCGAGATGCCGCCGATACGCACGCCGAACCGGGCCATGCGCCGCAAAGCTGCGTGGATCGCGGGGCTGTTCCAGCCGGTCGGCTCGCCGCCCGCGCAGACGAAGACCGTCTGCAGGTGACCACGCTCGCGCGGTAATTCCTCGCAGGGAATCTCCGCGCCCGAGGAGGACGCGACGGAGCCCTCCGTCTCCGCGAAGTAGCGCAGCCGGTAGAGGGCCCGGCCGGCGAGGTAATTGGCTGCCCGGAACGGCTCGCAGGCCGACGCGAACGACATCAGCGCAAAGCCTGACACGAGGATGAAGCCGATCTCGTACGGACGATCACCCGGCGCGGAAGGGGTTTCGTCCGATGTCGAAGCTTCAGATTGGCTCATGCGTGAAAGAAACCGTCTGCGGCGGTCAAGCGCAACAACCGGGGCGCGTCATTCTTGGGGGCGCTTCCTCGTCCTGCTTGAGATCGCCCCCGGATGCCCGGTTCCACCGCCCTGCGCCTGTCGCCGCTGAAGACCGCGTCCCGTCGCCGGAGCGGCGCGCGGGCAGAGCGCCCATGACGGGGCGGGTCGACGTCGCGGTCCTGGGCCTCGGGGCCATGGGCAGTGCCGTCCTGTATCAGCTGGCCAAGCGCGGGGCCGCGGTGGTCGGGCTCGACCGCTTCGCGCCGCCGCACGCGCTCGGGTCGAGCCATGGCGAGACCCGGATCACGCGCCAGGCCGTCGGCGAGGGGAGTGACTACGTCCCCTTCGTCACCGCCGCGCATCGGATCTGGCGGGACTTGGAAGCGGAAACGGGCGAGACCCTGCTGAACGCCTGCGGCGCCCTGGTCATGGCCCCCGGTCACGGTATCTCGTCCCACCACGGCAAGCCGGATTTCGTCGGCCGCTCGATCAGCGCCGCGCAAGGTGCCGGGATCGCGCACGAGGTGCTCGACGGGGCCGAGGTCGCCCACCGCTTCCCGCAATTCCTGAATCTCGCCGGCGACGAGAAGGCCTATTACGAGCCGGGCGGCGGCTACGTGTTCCCGGAGCGCTGCATCGCGGCGCAGCTCACCCGTGCGGCCGCCCTAGGGGCCGAGATCCGGACCGGCTGCGAGGTCCTGGCGCTGCGGCAGGAGGGGGGCGGCGTCCGCATCGAGACCGCCGACGGCGTGATCCTGGCTGATCGCGCGGTGGTCGCGGCCGGCGCCTGGAGCGCTCCGCTCCTCGGCCGGCCGTTCGACCGGCTGCTGACGGTCCGGCGCCAGCTTCTGCACTGGTACGCCCTGGCGGACGAAGCCGCCTATGGGCCGCGCTCGCCCGTCTTCATCTGGATGTACGGGACGGGTGACACGGACTACCTCTACGGCTTCCCGCCCCTGGCGGGGGAGCGTTCCATCAAGGTCGCGACCGAGCAGTACAGCACCGCCACCACCGCCGACGCGGTCGAGCGCCGCGTCGACCCGTCGGAATCCGACGCGATGTACCGGCTGCGGGTCGAGAACCGGCTGGCCGGCACCACCCCGGAGGTCGTGCGGGCCGCGGCCTGCGTCTACACGGTGACCCCCGATCGCGGCTTCATCATCGACTGGCATCCGGAGATGGATCGGGTGCTCGTGGTCTCCGCCTGCTCGGGGCACGGCTTCAAGCATTCGGCGGGCATCGGCGAGGCCGTCGCCGCGGACCTCTCCGGGGGGGCCTTACAATCCGACCTCACGCCGTTCGCGCTCGCACGCTTCGGTTGATCTGCCGGCCGATGGCTCGTGGATTGCTAGAAACAATGCCAAGATCAGATCACCCGCGCAGGACCGAGCCGATGCGACACACGATCCGCACTTTCCTGACCCTCGGTGCCCTGGCGGTGGCCTCGGCCCTCGCGGTGCCCGGCCAAGCGTCGGCCGCCGACGGCGTCGACGCGATCAAGCAGCGCGGGACGCTGATCGTCGGCGTGAAGGCGGACTACAAGCCCTTCGGGTTCCGCGATCCGAGCGGCACGATCATCGGGCTCGAGCCCGACCTCGCCGCCGACCTCGCCAAGCGGCTCGGGGTGAAGCTGGAACTGGTGCCGGTGGTCTCGGCCAACCGGATCGAGTTCCTCCAGCAGGGCAAGGTCGATCTCCTAATCGCCACGCTCTCGGACAAGCCGGAGCGCCGCCGGGTCGTGCAGGCCATCGACCCGCAATACTATTCCGACTTCGTCAACGTGCTGCTGCCCAAGACCGCCGGCATCACCGACTGGGCGCAGCTGAAGGGCAAGCCGCTCTGCGCCACCTCGGGGGCGTGGTACAACAAGGACGTCGCCCGCACCTACGGGGCGGAGATCGTCGCCTTCGACGGCTCCGAGAAGCCGCTCTTCGCGCTCAAGCAGGGCAACTGCCTGGGCTACGTCTACGACCAGAGCATGCTGCAGGGTAAGCTGCTCGACGACGATTGGAAGGCCGGCTACGCCCTGCCGCTCAAGGGCATCCTCGACGCGCCGTGGATGATGGCGGTGGCGCTGGGCAACACCACGCTCCAGACGATGGTCGAGGACGCGACCAAGGACTGGATGAAAACCGGCTTCGTCGTCGCCGGCGAGCGGAAGTGGGGCATCGAGCCCACCGCCTACTCGAAGGCGATGCACGAGAAGTACAAGAACGCGACCAACTGATGCGCGTGCGTTCGACGAACCGGGACGTCCGTCCGCGATGATCGAGGCGGTCCAGGCGTGGTTCCAGCGTCTCTACGAGACGACGGGCTTCAACTTCACGGTCTTCTACGACCCGTATGACTGGGACCGCTACGTCGCCGGCCTGCGGATGACGCTGCTGCTCGGGATCAGCACGATCCTGATCAGCCTCGTGATCGGCGCGGTCGGCGCGCTCCTGCAGAGCGGGCCGTCGCGCCTCCTGCGGGGGCTGGTCAACGGCTTCGTCGTCGTGTTCCGCAACACGCCGCCGCTGGTGCAGATCTTCTTCTTCTATTTCGGCCTCGGCACGCTCCTGCCGGACGTGCGCTCGGCCGACGGCCTGCGCACGCCGATCCTCGACAACGTGCAATGGGCGATCCTATCCCTGTCCCTGTTCGCGGGGGCGTTCAACGTCGAGATCTTCCGCTCCGGCATCGAGGCTGTGCCCAGGACCACTGTCGAGGCCGCCGAGGCGCTCGGCTACACCCGGTTCAAGGCCTACCGCCACGTCGTCCTGCCGCTGGCGCTCCGCGTCTGCCTGCCGGCGCTGAACAACAACCTGATCAACCTCCTGAAGACCACGACACTCGCCTACGCGATCGCGGTTCCCGAGACGCTCTACGCGGTCAAGCAGATCTGGTCGGAATCGCAGAACGTCCTCGAGATGATGCTCGTGCTGCTGGCGACCTACGCGGTCCTGGTCGGGGTGCTCGTGTGGATCATGCACCGCTGGGAGCGCGCACTGCGCATCCCCGGATACGGCCGATGAGCGCTTCGGATCGCAAAGGCCCGCGCTCGGAAGGCTGGCCCGGCGATCTGCCGGTCCTGCTGCCGTTCGCGATTCCCGAGAACGCGCCGCCGGCGCGCCTGCGCCCCGTCCATGGCTGGCTGCTCTGCGGCCTTGCCGTCGTCGCCCTGCCGGCTTGGGCGCAGGCCGGGACCGCCGCCCTGTCCCCGCTGGACGTGGTCGTCAAATGGGCGCCGCTCCTGCTCACGGGCTTCGCCTTCAACGTCGCGATCTCTCTCATGGCGATGGCGATCGGCACGGTGGCCGGCATCGGGCTCGGGCTGGCGATGCTGGCCGAGGGCCGAGTGCTTCCGCGCATCGCGTGGTCCGCCACGCAGGTGTTCCGCAACGTGCCCTGGCTGGTGCTGCTGTTCTTCGTGATGTTCCTGGTGCCGTTCCAGGTCACGGTGTTCGGGATCCGCGTGCCGCTGCCGGACTGGCTGAAGGCGACGTTCGGCTTCAGCCTGCCGGTGATGGCCAACGTCGCCGAGATCGTGCGCGGCGCGGTGCGCTCGGTGCCGAACACGCAATGGGAGGCGGCCGAATCCCTGGCCTTCACCCGGCGGCAGACGCTATGGCGCATCATCCTGCCGCAATGCACGAAGCGCATGCTGCCGCCCTGGATGAACGTCTATGCGCTCATCGCGATGGCGACCGTGCAGGCGTCGATCGTCGGGGTTACCGAGATGCTGACCCTGACAGCGCAGGTGCACGCCGCCGAGGGCGGGCGCCCCGAGCTGTTCGCCCCGCTCTACGGCTTCGCCCTGCTCTGCTTCTTCCTCTACTGCTACCCGATCGACCGGCTGACCGCCGGCCTGGAACGCCGCTTCAAGACTCGCTGAGCAGGATGCGCGCGACCATGGTCAGCACCCCGTCCCCGAGCTGGACGCCCGATCAGCCGATCGTCCGCCTCGCCGACGTGCACAAGTCCTTCGGGACCTTCGAGGTCCTGAAGGGGATCAGCTTCGACGTGCGCAAGGGCGAGGTGGTCTGCATCATCGGACCCTCAGGTTCCGGCAAGTCGACGCTGATCCGCTGCGTCAACGCGCTGTTGCCGGTCACTGCGGGCTCGATCCAGGTCGAGGGGATCGAGGTGACGAATCCGCGTCTCGACAAGCTGGCGCTGCGCCGCAAGGTCGGGATGGTGTTCCAGCAGTACAACCTGTTCCCGCACAAGACCGCGCTGCAGAACGTGATGATGGCCCCCATTCACGTCCTCGGGCAGGACCGGCACGAGGTCGAGGTCCGAGCACGCGCCCTGCTCGCCAAGGTCCGGCTGGCCGGCAAGGAGGAGGCGTATCCCGGCGAGCTCTCCGGTGGCCAGCAGCAGCGCGTCGCCATCGCCCGCTCGCTGGCGATGCGGCCGGACGTGATGCTGTTCGACGAGGTCACCGCAGCCCTGGATCCGGAGACGGTCAAGGAGGTGCTGGTGACGATCCGGGAACTCGCCGAGGAAGGCATGACCTGCATGCTCGTCACGCACGAGATGAACTTCGCCCGCGACGTCGCCGACCACATCTACTTCACCGATCGCGGCGTGATCGTCGAGCACGGCCCGCCCGCGACGTTCTTCGCGTCCGCGCAGGATGAGCGGACGCGCCGCTTCCTCTCGCAGGTGCTTTGACACTCCTTTTGCGAATGGCCCAGCATCGCGGTCTTGATGTCGAATGTCCGGTATAGAGGAGCGTTCGTGCCTCATTGAATGACCGGGTTGGGCGCCAAGCCGAACGTCCGGTCTTGCACGCGATGGCGCTCCGACGTGACGTGGTCTGGCCGATAACTGAAGTTCCGCTTTGGGAAAGTCGCGCCGGTGAAGCGGCCGTACCCAGCTCCCTCAAGGGCACACTAACCAATTACAGCTTTGGTGACAGATCGCGGGCGTCCGACATGGCCTCGCATCAGTCTAGAACGCTAAGGCCGTGCAAGATCGGTATCAGACCGCGGGGGATATGGCCGACGCCGGTACCGGCCTCCGATCCATGACCGAGACCACAAAGGCCGTGAGGAACGCCAGCGGCATCGTGACGATGGTCGGGGGATCGAGCGGGAAGATCGGGGCAGCGTTACCGAGCACCTTCACCCAGACCGGTGGCCCGAGGACTGTGAGCGCGACGGCGCCGACGAGGCCGATCACGCCGCCGGCGATCGCACCCCGGGTCGTCAGCCCGCCCCAGTACAGCGCCAGGATCAGAAGCGGCAGGGTCGAGCTGCAGCTCACCGCATAGGCGAGGCTGATCATGTAGGCGACGTTCTGGGTCTGAAAGGCGATGCCGAGCAGCACCGACAGAATGCCGAGGCCGACGGTAGCGAGCCGGGAGGCCCGGATCTCGCTGCGCTCCGTCGCCCGGCCCCGGCCAATGATGCGGGCGTAGAGGTCGTGCGAGACCGCCGAGGCGCCCGTCAGCGTCAGCCCCGCGACCACCGCCAGGATCGTGGCGAAGGCCACGGCGGAGACGAGGCCCATGAGCGTGTCGCCGCCCAGCGCGTGGGATAGATGAACGGTGGCCATGTTGCCGCCACCACGGATAGCGCCCTTGGCGTCGAGATAGGCCGGATCTCCGCCGATGATGGCCAGCGCTCCGAACCCGATCACGAAGATGAGCGCGAAGAAACCACTCTGGCACATCACGGCCCAGAAGACCGATACCCTGGCCGCACGGGTGTCAGGGACGGTGAAGAAGCGCATCAGGACGTGCGGAAGGCCCGCCGCCCCAAGCATCAGTGTCATGCCGAGTGAGACCGATTGCCAGACGCTCCCCGAATAGACTTGCGGCATCATGATCGCAGCGTGCCTTGGATGCACTGCGATGGCCCGGGCGACGAGGGTATTATAGTCGAAGCCGAACTTGGCCAGGACGAGCAGCGAGATCGCGATGCCAGCCGTGAGCAGCAGCGCCGCCTTGACGATCTGAACCCAGGTCGTCGCCACCATGCCGCCGAACATCACGTAGCAGATCATCAGCGCGCCCACGAGGATCTGCGCATAGAGATAATCGAGCCCGAACAGCAGCCGGATCAACTGGCCCGCCCCGACCATCTGGGCGATGAGGTAGAACATCACGATGATGAGGGTCGCGATCGCGGTGAAGATGCGGATCGGTGTCTCCGACAAGCGCGTCGCCAGGACATCGGCCACCGTGTAGCGCCCGAGCTTCCGCAGCCGCTCGGCTACCAGGAAGACGACGAAGGGCAGGCCGGTCGCGTAGCCGACGGCGAAGATCAGGCCGTCGAAGCCGGAGGAACAGATCAGACCGGCAAGCCCGAGGAGCGCGCCGGCCGAGATCATGTCGCCGGCCAGGGCGATGCCGTTCTGGAAGCCGGAGATCTGACCGCCCGCGGCATAGAACTGGTCGGCCGAATGGGCGCGCCGCGCCGCCCAGTAGGTGATTCCCAACGTTACGAGAACAATGCCGACGAACATTCCGATCGCTGCGGTGTTGAGGCCGCCGCTTTCGGCCGCGCGCGCCGGGGCGGTGGCGCTCAGGAGCAGTGAGACGGCAAGAATAGACCTTCGCATGGTGTCTGCCTCCTCAGCGCGCGGTGAGACGGTTGGCGAGCAGGACGTAGAGCCCCGTCAGGATCATGGTGGACAGGATGGCGAGGAGACCGCCGACGGTGCCGACCGTCACGGCCATCCCGGGTGCGATCGGCCGCGTCATGGTGGCGGGCGAGACGATGAAGGTGCCGACGAAGCTGCCGTAGATCAGCGTCTGGATGGCGGCCATGATCCAGCCGAGGCGGGCTTGCGGCAGGTCGTTGTTCGGCGCCGCGGTCGGTGTTCGTTGGACAGGCATCAGTCGCACTCCGGCTCAGAGCAGTGGGACGAACAGGGGTGAGATCGAGGGTTACTCGGCAGCTTTCGGCGCATCGCCCGGAGCGTCGGCGACCACGCGGCCGAAGCCGTTGTTGACGCGGCTACGCTGATACTTGTTGAGCCACGTGCTGAACTGGACCGGCAGCATGTCGTAGGGACGCGCCTCGCCGAGGACCATCGCCGCGTAGACGGGCCAATGGGGGTTGGCGAGCATCGGCCGGCCGAGCATGACGAGGTCGACCTGACCTTCCTTGACGATCGCCTCAGCGAAGACGGGATCGGCGAGGTTCCAGTTCGCAGCGGTCAGGACGCCCGCCTCCTCCCGGATGCGTTGCGCCGCCGGGACCATGAACCCCTCCTCGTCCCACGGCGTCTGGGCGCGGCCCGAGTTGCCGCCGAAGGAGACGTCTACGAGGTCGAGGCCCCGAGGGGCGAGCAGCCGGGCCAATTCGACCGACTCGTCGATGGTCTGGCCGCCGGGCGCGAACTCCGTCACGCCGAACCGCATGGAGAGCGGCAGCCGCTCGGGCCATTCCGAGCGTACCGCCTCGAAGACCTCGATGAGCAACCGGCTGCGCCCGGCGAAGTCGCCGCCGTATGCGTCGGTGCGCCGGTTGGCCAGGGGCGAGAAGAAGCTCGACAGCAGGAAGCCGTGCGCGCAGTGGATCTCCAGCCACTGGAAGCCGGCCTCCCGCGCGCGGCGCGCGGCCTCGGCGTATTGGCGCGTCACCGTCGCGATATCGTCGTGCGTCATGGCGCGCGGGACCCGCGGCATGGCTCCGCCGAAGGCGTCGGCGGAGGGGCCGATCATCTCCCACGCGTCAGGATGGTCGTCCGGTAGATGGCCGCCGCCCTTCCACGGAGGCTCGACGCAGCCCCGGCGGCCCGTGTGGCCGAGCTGGATGCCGGGGACCGCCCCAACGGACGCCACGAAGCGGGCGATGCGCGCCAGAGCCTCGCTCTGATCGTCGTTCCAGATACCGGCGCACTGGGTGGACATGCGGCCCTCCGGCGAGACGGCCGCCTGCTCGACCACGACGAGGGCAGCGCCCCCTGCCGCTTTTGAGCCCAGATGCGCCAGATGCCAATCGTTCACGAGGCCGTCCGGCGACGAGAACTGGGTCATCGGCGAGACCGCGATGCGATTGCGCAGCGTGACGTCGCGAACCCGGAGTTCGCTGAACAGTGAGGACATCGGGCTCGGTCTCCCCGCCCGCCCCGTCCGGTCGAGCATCCTGCCGGAGAAGCGAGCGATCTGCTCGAAAAATAAGCCAATACTGCCGATGAACAGGCGGCTGGATGCCTGTATCTTCTCGGTCGATGACTTGTTCGAGCGCTAGACTGCGCTTAGCCTCTGAGAGCGTTCTTCCAAATTCACGCCGGGTTCGAACAGATTCCGGACATCGTCAGGCAAGGATGCGCCGGCGGGGCGTGTCAGTGAGATTGAGGACATGACGGTCACGACGATGCAGACGCGTGACATCGGCTCCTGGCCGAAGAACATCGCATTGGCCCGCAGCACGGGGCGGGGCTGGCGGGACATCCACGTGCAGCACGTCGCCGTAGAGCCCTGGACGGGGACACTCGACCCGGTCGGCAACCCCTGCCTCGGCTACTGCGTCAATCGTCCCGCGCAGATCCGCCGGCGCATCGGGCGTGGCGGCACGACCGAAATGCGCACCCTGCGTCCCCGCCAGTTCCACCTGATCCCGGCCCATGACGAGAGCGAATGGCAGAGACGGGGGCGCTCCGAGATGCTGGCGATGCATCTCCGCCAGGGATTGATCGACGAGACCGCACGCCAGATGTGGAGCGCGGCCGCCTCCCAGGTCGAGCTCGACGTGCCGCTCGGGACGTCCGACCCGCTCTTGGAGCAGTTGGCGCTGGCTATCCTGGAGATCATGCGGGAGGAGCCGGATCCCTCGTCGGCGCTCTACGTCGACGAGTTGGTCCACGCCATGGTTGTGCGACTCGTTCGGATCTACACAGCCAACGGTCGCTCATCGCGGCGGGGGCCAGACAGGCAGGTTCTCGATCGCGGCGAGATGAGGCGCGTCCGCGACCTGATCGAGGACCGCCTTGCCGACAATCTATCCCTCGAGGCCATCGCAGGCGAGGTCGGTGTATCCTCACGCTCCTTGTCCCGCGCCTGTCTCCGGCAATGGGGCACGACGGTCCATCAATACGTGCTGTCACGCCGGGTGGAGCGGGCCAAAAACCTGCTCCTCTCGACGGATCTGACCGTTACCTCGATCGCGCTGGATACGGGCTTCTCAAGCCAGAGCCATCTAGCGACAGCGTTTCGCCGGGTGACGGGACTCACACCGAAGAGTTATAGGGTCTGCGGACAATCCTGATCTGGAGATGCGAATTTTGACAGCAATCTGGGCTGCAGAACCTGCAGGATCTGTGCGGGCCTGCTGAATCTTTCTAGCACGTCCCAACGATGAAAACCTCGCGAAAAATGCGGCTTGGTGGCAAGCATCTTGGAATACTGGCCCCATGAACTCTCGCATAGGGGCTGGATCCATTTATAGGGTCGAAACCCGTCCCTCGTGGATCATGTGGCCGTTGTCGAACATGCAGGCCCGTTGTTTGCTCCCGGTCGCGCAGAGAGGGGCAGGACGGCAACAATAAGAGCCACGCGGTAGACCGGGTTTGGCCGATATCGGTATGGCTAGTATCGGACGAATTTCCAAGCAAAGCAGGCGTTGGCTGTCCAAGTAATTGCGGCCAAGACCAATCGATGAATCCAGTCTACTTGGTACAGGGCCGCAGCCTCTGTCGCGGCGGTCGTTTCGGCAACTTTGTACCATCCCCGTGTGCCAGCGGAGCCGAGCGGGTTTAGCTGTTGAGACCGGGCCGCTCGGCCCCTATCGAAGCGTGGACCCTGGGAAGGATTTCCACTTCGATTCCGTGTGCACCACGGCCGCGTACGGATCGTGGTGGATGAGCGCTTGACGTCAGCCCTTGCGGACCAGCGGGGCTACCACCGCAGCCGGCGCCGGCGGGGTGTAGAGCGGGACGACGAAGCGGACGAAGCCGTCGGTCGAGTAGTTGTCTCGGGTCCGGCCGAGCGCGTTCGTGTACTGGGCACCGGTGACCACGTCGCGTGCCACATACGCCTGAACGGTGAAGGCCTTGAAATCGTAACCGATGAGGCCGCCGACGGCGAAGCGGCCGCGATTGCCGGTCGCGGCGCTGAACTGGCTGGTGTCGAAGTTGTAGACACCGTAGGCGACCGGGCCGATCTCGAAGTTGCCGAACTTCTTTGTGGCGGTCAGATCCAGCAGAATTGCATCCGAGAGGTGGATTGGACCGATCGCTGCACCGACGGGGCCACCGAAGCGGCCGGGCGTGTCGTAGACGTTGCCGGTCAGATTGGCGGTGATGTTCCAGCCGTCGCCGGTGTAGCTGCCGGCGACGCCGAACCTGTACGTATTTGAAGAGAATTGCGGCAGCACCGGCGTGCCAGCTAGGCCGGTCCCGAGCGAGCCGCGGCCGGCATCGAGGTCGTTCAAGTGGACGCCGCCCAGGAAACTGACGCCGAAATTGTTGCCGAGGTCGAACGCCCAGATGCCGGCAAGGAGGGTGCCGACGTTGATCGAGATATCCTTGTTTCGCTGGCCGGCGCCGTTGCGGGTGAAGGCGAACACGGTGGGCTGAGCGACGAGCGCTTCGATGCGGCCGCCGAAAGGTGTCAGCGGGGTGGACCAGAGCAGGAACGGGACGTTGATCGCGGTGTCGGGCGAGAAGGGCTGATCGGTGCGACGGTAAATGAAGGTATCGACCGCGTAGAGGCCCTCGGGCAACGGCGCGCCGGCGGCAAGGCCGACCTGCTCGCCCGGGATCGTTGTGGCTTGGGCGGAGGCGGCCGTCGCGCTCAGCGCGACAGCCGCAGCGCCTGCGAGCGTTGCCGTGATCCTGTTCAGCATCCTCAATCCCCTTCTTGCCGGGCGCAGGCCGAGCGTTCCCGTTCGCCGGAAAGCCCCAGCGCAGATACCGATCGGTTGTTTTGTTGGACTTCAGCGTCTTAGTTGTATGGAAACGCGATCAATTTGTACGCATTCCCATATCGACTATGAGTGTGTCATTGTTTGACTTTGAGTCTACTGCAAAAAGGACGATCGATACGAGGGCGCGCGCTCATGTTGCTGCGAAAGCACGCTTGTCGGCGGCC
>Ga0182230_1000107_pt1 | contig 12504 bp, 8 predicted proteins | sample G6R1MG_28_FD_128384 | JGI IMG/M metagenome (GOLD analysis project Ga0182230, IMG submission 128384) | Miscanthus phyllosphere microbial communities from Michigan, USA - G6R1_NF_07NOV2016_LD1 MG | ecosystem: Host-associated > Plants > Phyllosphere > Phylloplane/Leaf | place: USA: Michigan...
CGCGGGCCTGGTCGGCGGCGCTGCCGAGACGGTTGCCGATATCGTCGGCTAGGCCCGACACGGTCTGGCGCGCCTGCCCGGCGAGGTCGGCGGCGCGATCGCCCGCCGCCTGGGCACCGTCCTTTACCGATGCGGCCGCATCGATCGGGCGCGTCGCAGCGCCGGGCGCGAGCGGATCATGCAGGCCGCGCGGGTCGGGGCGGAGGGTGAAGTCGCCGGCCGCCTCGCCGGGGGCCGGGCGCGGATCGCCGTGGCCGGCCGGATCGGGCCGCAGGCTGCTGTCGCCCGAGCCCGTCGGCATGCCGGCCTGGGCGGCGAGCTGTTCGGGAAGGCTGGACGGGGTCGGCTTGTCGGTCATGGCGGTATCCTCGGATGTCCGTCTCGGCGGCACGCAGAAGCGCTGCCCATCCCGGCCGTCCGGCCGGGCTCGAATTGTCACGTCTCGGGCGTCAGATACCGGTCTTCTCGAGGTGGTCGCGAAGCGGTCGTGCCGTCGGCAGATCGGGATCGTAGCCGCGGGCCGTGCCGGTGTTGAGCGTGGCCACGCGCTCGGCCGAAACCTGGGTGCGACGCCGCTCGGCATCCCGGGCCATCCGGTTGAACAGCAGCCCGACCCCGGCGGCGATCAACAGGACCGGCACGGGGTTGCGGCGCACCGCATCGAGGGCACCGTCATAGACGCCGCTCAGTGCGGGCGTGCGCCGGGCATTGCCCAGCATCTCGTCCACGATGTTCGGGACCGAGAGCTTCCCCTGGATCTGGTCGATCGTGTCGTCGAGCCGGGCCCGGCTCGCCTCGATTTCCTTCTCGAGGTCGGTCATCGAACTCATCCGGATACGCGCTCCGACAGGGCCTGGGCATCCTGGCGCACTTGGCGCGTCGTGCGCGTGGGCGCCAGGGTGGAGAGGGAGAGGACGCTGCGCGCCCACAGGGCCATGCCGACGGCGATGACCAGCAGCACGCCGCCGACGATCAGGGCCGAGAGCCATTCGGAGCCGACGATCGTGGCGAGCCACTTCACGAGGGCGCCGATCAGGACGAGCAGGGCGACCACGGCGAACACCGCGGAGCCGACCATGCAGGCCAGGCCGACGATGAGCTGGCGGACATTGCCCGCCATCTCGGCGCGGAACAGCGCGATCTCCTTGCGGGCGAGCTCGTTGGTCTCCCGCAGGGCGTCGCCGATCAGGCTCTGGATGCTCGAAGCGCCGGGCTGGCGCGGATCAGATCCCTGGGCCATCGTCAGGCCCGGAAGCTGTCGCGGGCATCGCCGTCGGGCGCTTCCGGCGGCAGGCTGGACGACTTGATGAACCGGGCGGCGATCAGGCCGGCCACGAAGGTGCCGACCGCCACCGCTACCGGCGCGCGCCGGGCGAACGCCTCGGCCTCGCCGTAGAAGTCGCCGAGGCTGCGCCGCTCGATCGAGGAGCCGAGCTGCTCCAGGCCGTCGGCGGCGCTGTCGAAGAAGGCGCGCACATGCGGCTTGTCGCCGAGGTCGCGGCCGGAATTGCGGATCGTCTGCGCCAGATCGTTGACCGATTGCGCGGCGTCGCTCTTGCGCCGCTCGACGTAATCCTGGGCCTGGAGACGCGCCGCGTCGATCAGCCCGCGGCCGCGCTCGGCGGCCTCGTCGGCCAGACCCTCGACGTCACCTTGCAGGGCGCGCCACTGGGGGCGCTCGCCGGGGCCATCGTGCAACGGATCCTTCAGCGGGTCCTTGGGCGCATCCTGCGGGAACTCGTTGCCGGCCATCTCGAAAGCACTCCTCGCGGCGCGGGGACGGCGCCGCTCGCAGCGACCGCGGCCCGCGCGATGGCTGAGTAACCGGCTGGGCTGTCACCGGTTCCAGCGCGGCGTAAGGTCCGGCGGGCGGCACCGGCGCAACCGGCCGGTGCGACGCATCAGCCGTCGCTCAGCCGGCGTTCAGGCGCGGTCTGACAGAACCGCCGAGCTTGCACAACGGCATCGCTTCGGCCGCTCTTCAGCACGTCCCGCGCTTCGCTGCGCGTGGCCTTCGAAGGCTGGGCGGAGGGGAGTCCGGGCGGAGCCGGCCTGCGCGTCGAGCACCGGACAGGGCGGCGATCCTGTCTGGCGCGACGGCGTGCTCGACTTGACCCGCGCCCGGGTTCACGCTTGGGTTGCCCCAACAAAGGATCGCGCAGGGACTCCGCGCGTTCTGCTACATACGAAGTCCCGATGCAGGCGCGGCGAGGTCTTCGACCTGAGCCGCGCCCATGATCCGGAGCCGACCCGCGTGGCACGCCTTGTGATCGTATCGAACCGCGTCGCCATCCCGGAGGATGGCGGCAAGGCGGTCGCGGCGGGCGGCCTCGCCGTGGCCGTGAAGGAGGCGTTCACCGCCTACGAGGGGTTGTGGTTCGGCTGGAGCGGCAACATCACGGAGGAGCCCTCCGAGGAGCCGACCCTGATCGACCGCGGCCGGGTCCAGTACGCGGTGGTCGACCTCTCGCCGCAGGACCACCTGGAATATTACGCTGGCTTCGCGAATCGGGCCCTGTGGCCGATCATGCATTACCGGCTGGGGCTGGGCGCCTTCTCGCGCTCGGATTACGCCGGCTACAGCCGCGTCAACCGCACCTTCGCCCGGGCGCTCGCCAAGCTGGTCGAGCCCGACGACATCATCTGGGTGCACGATTACCACCTGCTGCCGCTGGCGGCCGAATTGCGCGGCCTCGGGCTCGACAACCCGATCGGCTATTTCCACCACATCCCCTGGCCCGCCGCCGACGTGTTCAACTCCCTGCCGGCGAGCACCGAATTGCTGCGCGCCATCGTCGATTACGACCTGATCGGCCTGCAGACCGAGGCCGACGTCCAGAACCTCCAGCGCAACCTGGTCGACACCCAGCGGGCGATCCCGCTCGGCGGCGGCTCGCTGATGGTCGACGGGCGCCGCACCCGGATCCGCGCCTTCCCGATCGGCATCGACGTCGCCGGCTTCAAGGAGGCCGCCGACAAGGCCAACGCCAACAAGGTGGTGCGAGAGACCATCGCGGGCCTGCGCACCCGCAAGCTGCTGATCGGCGTCGACCGGCTCGATTACTCCAAGGGCGTGTCCGAGCGGATGGAGGCGGTGGAGAGCTTCTTCGCCTCGAATCCCGACCAGCGCGGCAACGTCACCTACATCCAGATCACCCCGAAATCCCGCAGCGAGGTGCCGGAATACGAGCAGCTCGCCCGGGACGTGAACGAGAAGGTCGGCGAGATCAACGGCGCGCTCGGCGATCCGGCCTGGACGCCGATCCAGTACATCACCAAGGCCTATCCGCGCCCGGTGCTGGCCGGCCTCTACCGGGCGGCCCGGGTCGGCCTGGTCACGCCGATGCGCGACGGCATGAACCTCGTCGCCAAGGAATACGTGGTCGCGCAGAGCGAGGACGATCCGGGCGTTCTGGTCCTGTCGAAATTCGCCGGCGCGGCCCGGCAGATGCCGGAGGCGCTGCTGATCAACCCCTACGACCGGTTCGAGGTCGCCGAGGCGATCCGCTCCGCCCTGTACATGCCGAAGGCCGAGCGGCTCGCCCGCTGGAAGCCGATGGTCGAGCGCATGACCCGCGAGGACGTGGATTGGTGGGCGCGCAACTTTCTGTCGGAGCTGGAGAATTTCCGCACCATGGAGCGCGAGCCCCCGACCGCCGCCGCGGCCGCCGAGTAGCCGGATCAGCGTAGCTGTTGACGTCCACGCCTCTCCCTCTCCCCTCTGCGGGGGAGTGTGGCCCCTGCGTCGGCAGGGGTCGGGAGAGGGGAACCCGGCTGCCGGAAGAGGCAGAGCAGGCGTGACGGGCGTATCCGTTTCCCGCACCGTTGCTCCCCTCTCCCGACCCCCTTTGGGGGCCACCGTCCCCCGCAGAGGGGGGAGGGAAAGCGCGTGTCATATCTGGACCGAACGTCCCCGCGAGCCGAGCGCCATCCAGAACGCTATGCATGACGTCTCCCACCGCCATTGGCACGCGCAACGCCCCATCTCCCGAAAAACCGGACGCCGCCCATGATCGCCGTCGATGACGGGGTGCCGGCGCCGCTGGGCGCGCATTTCGATGGGCGCGGGGTCAACTTCGCCCTGTTCTCCGAGCACGCCACCGCGGTGGACATCTGCCTGTTCGAGCCGGGGGAGCGGCACGAGACCCGCACGGTCCGGCTGCCCTGCCGCACCGACGACATCTGGCACGGCTACCTGCGCGGGGTGCTGCCGGGCCAGCTCTACGGCTACCGGGTGCACGGGCCGTGGGACCCGGCCAACGGCCACCGCTTCAACGCCTCGAAGCTGGTGCTCGACCCCTATGCCCGCGAGATCCGCGGCCGGATCCGCTGGCACGACGCGCTCTACGGCCACCGCCGGGCCGGCGACAACCGCCGGGAAGACAGGATCGACCGGCGCGACAGCGCGGTCTACATGCCCAAAAGCGTGGTCACCGCCCCCGAGGTGCCCGATCTCGCGCTGGCCCCCGTGCGCCGGCCGCTCACCGAGACCGTGATCTACGAGGCCCACGTCAAGGCGCTGACCCGCACCCATCCCGACATCCCGGAGGCCGAGCGCGGCACCTACGCGGCGCTCGGCCACCCGGCGATCATCGCGCACCTGGTCAAGCTCGGGGTCACCGCCCTGGAGCTGCTGCCGATCCAGGCTTTTGCCGACGACCGCTTTCTGATCGAGAAGGGGCTCGTCAATTTCTGGGGCTATCAGCCCCTGGGCTACTTCGCCCCGGACCCGCGCTACCTCGGGGAGGGCGGGCTTGGCGGCCTCAAGGCGGCGATCCGCGAGCTGAACGCCGCCGGGATCGAGACCTGGCTCGACGTGGTCTACAACCACACCGCCGAGGGCGACCACAGCGGGCCGACCCTGTCGTTCCGCGGCATCGACAATGCGAGCTACTACAAGCTCGATCCCGCGGACCCGCGCCGCACCGTCGATTGCACCGGCTGCGGCAACACCTTCGACGTGAGCCACCCGCGGGTGATGCAGCTGGTGCTGGATTCCCTGCGCCACTGGGTCACCGCCTACGGGATCGCCGGCTTCCGGTTCGACCTCGCCTCGAGCCTCGGGCGCGCGCCGCTCGCCTTCACCCCGCAGGCGGCGTTCTTCCAGGCGGTGGCGCAGGATCCGGTGCTCGCCCGGGTCAAGATGGTCGCCGAGCCCTGGGACATCGGGGAGGGCGGCTACCAGCTCGGCGGCTATCCGCGCGGCTGGAGCGAGTGGAACGACAAGTTCCGCGACGCCGCCCGCGGCTTCTGGAAGGGCGATTCCGGCACCCTGGCGAAGCTGACCCAGGGGCTGACCGGCTCGCGCGAGGTCTTCGCCCCGTCCCGGCGCTCGCCGCTGGCCAGCGTCAACTTCATCGCCAGCCACGACGGCTACACCCTAGCCGACACCGTGGCCTACGAGCAGAAGCACAACGCGGCCAACGGCGAGGACAACCGCGACGGCCACGGCCACAACGTCAGCTGCAATTACGGCGTCGAGGGCGACACCGACGATGTGGGCATCCTGGCCGTGCGCGCCCGCCAGAAGCGCAACATGCTGGCCACCGTGATGCTGGCCCAGGGCGTGCCCATGCTGCTGATGGGCGACGAGCGCTCGCGCAGCCAGGGCGGGAACAACAACGCCTACGCCCAGGACAACCCGACGAGCTGGATGGACTGGTCCAGCGACCCGGACCCGAGCCTCGCCACGTTCGTGGCCAATCTCCTGGCCCTGCGCCGGGCGCAGCCGGCCCTGCGGCGGCGCAGCTTCTTCACCGGCGCCCCGGTCGGCCCGGAGGCTTCCTTAAGGGACGTGCACTGGCTCGCCCCCGAAGGCACCGAGATGGAGAACCGCCATTGGGCCGATAACGGCCTCCAGGTGTTCGGCATGCAGATCGGCAATGACGGGGCCGGCGACCGCCTGCTGCTGCTGTTCAATGCCGGGGAGGGCGCGTGCGACTTCCGCCTCGCCCCGGTGATCGGCGGCCCCTGGCAGCCGGTCTTCGACACGGGCGAGCCCACCGGCACGGTCCCGCCGGGCGCCCCGTCCTACGGGCCGGACGACACGGTGCCGCTGCCGGGCCGCTCGGTGCTGGTGCTCACCGCGGCGGGCGTGGGCGCGCGGAGCGGGTGGGTGCCGGGGGGTTGAGCGCGGGCTTGTTTCGCGCTGGTCGAAGCGAGCTGATTGCACCCGGGGGTCCGGCGCACTACGTTGCCTGATCATACGATTTGTTGAACATCGTCGGAGCATCGTCATGGCTGGGGATCGTTCGCAGCCGAGGCAGGCCTCAGGGATGGAGGCGTCCCTGGCCCTCTCCGTCACCGCCGTCATGGCCCGTGCGCAGGAAAGCGGCCTGACCCGGGGCAAGGCCAGCCGGATCTCCGGACGCGTCGCGCCCGAATTGATCGAACGTGCCAAGGCCCGGACGGGGCTTCACTCCGATACCGCGCTGATCGAGTTCGCGCTCGCCAACATCGCCATCGAGGATGGCTTCGCGGACGTATTCCGCACGCTGCGGGCATCGGTCGACCCGGAACTCGACCTGAACTTCTAGCCAGTGGCCTTCACCTTCAAGGCCGCGGAACGGCTGCGCCGGCAGGCACCGAAGACGGCGTTGGAGCGCCGGGGCGATACGGCCTTGCCCTTCCTTGAGGAGCAGGCGCATGCGGGCCGTCCGCTCCTGCTCGATACCTGCGTCTATATCGACCAGATGCAGGGGAGGGCGCCGCCTCCGGTCGAGGACCTCCTTGGCATCCGGATCGTGAACCACAGCACCGTCGCCATCCAGGAGTTGATGCACACGGTGGGGGTCCTCGATCCCAAGGACCCCCGCAGTGCCCAGGCCGTCGCGGCGATCGGAACGGCGATCGACGCGATGCCGGCACACCGGATCTTCACGCCCGACGCCGAGATCCTGGGAAGCGCCGCCGTCTATGCGGGCATGCTCTGCCGGATCCAGGGCTATGCGAAGGATGACCGCATGGGTGCACTCCATGATTGTGTCCTGTTCCTGCAGGCGCTCAAGCTCGGCTTCTGCGTGCTGACGCGCAATCTGCGGGACTTCGACGCTCTGCTGCAGCTTCGCCCGGAGAGCCAGGTCCTGTTCTATCGGACCTGACCCGCCCGCCGATCGCCCCGCCCCCGCGCCATTTTTCGCACGGTTGCCGACTCATCTCGCCACCATGGCTGCGCTGCGGGAACCGGATCGGGCTCGGGGCCTTCTCCCACGACAATGAACCCTGCCGCGCTTGTCCTCCGGGGCGCACGGCCAACGACGAGGACCGTGGCCCGATGCGGCGCGCCCACAGCATGGATTTCGGGGCCGAGATGGTGGAGGGCGGCGTGCGCTTCGCCCTCTGGGCCCCGACCGCCCAGAGCGTCGAGCTCGTCGTCGACGGTATCGACCATCCGCTGCCCGAATCCGGCGGCGGCTGGCGGCGCACCGCCCTGCCCGGGGTGAAGCCCGGCGCCCGCTACGGCTTCCGGATCGACGGCGACCTCGTGGTGCCCGACCCGGCCTCGCGCTTCCAGCCGGACGACGTCTCGGGCCTGAGCGAGGTGATCGATGCCCGCGCCTTCGCGTGGTCCGACGAGGCCTGGACCGGGCGGCCGTTCGAGGAGGCGGTGATCTACGAGTGCCATGTCGGCACCGCCACGCCCGAGGGCACCTATGCCGGCCTGCAGGCGCGCCTGCCTGACCTCAAGGCGCTCGGCGTCACGGCGATCGAGCTGCTGCCGCTCGCCGACTTCAAGGGCTCGCGCAACTGGGGCTACGACGGCGTCCTGCCCTACGCCCCCGACGGCGCCTATGGCCGCCCGGACGACCTCAAGCGCCTGATCGACGCCGCCCACGGGCTCGGCCTGATGGTCTATCTCGACGCGGTCTACAACCATTTCGGACCGGCCGGGAATTACCTGCACGCCTACGCCAAGACCTTCTTCACCGAGCGCCACCAGACGCCGTGGGGCGCCGGCATCAACTTCGACGGCAAGGAGAGCGGCGCCACCGTGCGGCAGTTCTTCATCCAGAACACCCTGTACTGGCTGGAGGAATACCATTTCGACGGCCTGCGCTTCGACGCCGTCCACGCGATCCTCGACGATTCGCCGCGCCACTTCCTCGCCGAGCTCGGCGAGACGGTCAGAAAAACCTTCCCGGACCGCCAGATCCACCTGATGCTGGAGAACGAGGCCAACCAGGCGCGCTGGCTCGAGCGCGACGGCGCCGGCAAGCCGAAGATGCACGACGCGCAATGGGCCGACGACCTGCACCATTGCTGGCACGTGCTGCTCACCGGCGAGGACGCCGGCTATTATCAAAGCTTTGCCGACAAACCCGTCGCGCGCCTGGCCCGCTGCCTGGCGGAGGGCTTCGCCTATCAGGGCGAGCCGTTCGCGACCCTCGACAACCATCCGCGCGGCGAGCCCTCCGGGCACCTGCCGCCCTCTTCCTTCGTGACCTTCCTGCAGAACCACGATCAGGTCGGCAACCGGGCGCTCGGCGAGCGGCTGAGCCATTTGGCCGACCCGAAAAAGCTCGAGCTCGCCCGGGCCGGGTTCCTGCTGGCGCCGCAGATCCCCATGCTCTGGATGGGCGAGGAATGGTCGGCCTCGACGCCGTTCCTGTTCTTCGTCGACTTCGCCCCGGACGAGGAGCTGAACAAGGCGGTGCGCGACGGCCGCCGCCGGGAGTTCAAGAGCTTCGCGGCGTTTGCCGACGACACCTCGAAGATCCCGGATCCGACCGAGCGGGAGACGTTCGAGCAGTCCAAGCTCGACTGGTCCGAGCGGGAGCGGTCGCCGCACCGGGAGGTGCTGGCCGAGACGACACGGCTCCTCGGCCTGCGCCGGGACGTGGTCGTGCCGCTCGCGAAATCCGGCTACCAGGGCGCCGCCGCGACCCTGCCGCGACCCGACGTGGTCGATTGCACCTGGCGCTTCGGCGCCGGCACCCTGCGGTTCGTCGCCAATGTCGGCGACGCGGCCTTCGCGGTGGATCCGGGCGATGCCCGGGTGGTCTGGACCAACGCCCCCGATCAGACCGGACGGGATCTGCCCTCCTGGACTGGCCTGTTCCTGACGGAGCCCCGCTCGTGAGCCCCCTCGAAAAACTTGCCGACCTCGTCGGCGTCGCCGCCGGCTATACCGACGCCTTCGGCCAGCCGGTCGAGACCTCCCTGGAGGTGCGGCGCGGCCTGCTGGCGGCGCTCGGCTTCGCGGTCGCGGACGAGGCCGGCGTGGCCGAGAGCCTCGCCCAGGTCGAGGCCCTGCGCTGCGGGCTGGTCCCGCCGCTCCTGCCCGTGGAGGCGCGGCGCAGCGCCCGGGTGCCGGTCCGCGTCCAGGACGGCGCCCCGCACACCCTGGTCTGGCGCCTCGTCGACGAGCGCGGCGCCGCCCGCGAGGGCCGGGCCAACCTGCAGGGGGCGGAGCCGGGTTTCGAGCTGCCGCCGCTGACCCCGGGCTACCATCGCCTCACCGTCCAGGCCGGACGGATCCGGGCCGAATCCTGGGTGATCGCCGCGCCCCAGCGCTGCTGGCGCCCGCGGCCCTACACGGAGGAGGGCGCCTCCGACTGGGGCATGGCCGCGCAGCTCTACGGCCTGCGCTCGGCCAGCAATATCGGCATCGGCACCTATGCGGATGCCGGCGAGGCCGCCCGCGAGGCGGCCCTGCGCGGGGCGGCGTTCTTGGGGCTCAGCCCGGTCCACGCCCTGTTCGGCTCCGACCGGACCAAGATCTCGCCCTACTCGCCATCCTCGCGGCTGTTCCTCGAGACCCTGTTCATCGCGCCGCGCAGCCTGCCGGGGCTCGCCGGCTCCCGGGCCGAGGCGCTGCTCGCCGAGCGCGCCGACGCGATCACCGCGTTGCGCGAGGCGGCGCTCGTCGATCACCAGGGCGTGGCCGACGTGCTCGACCCGGTGCTGCGCGCCCTCTGGCTGGACTCCCCGGCCCGGGCCGGCACCGACGCGGAGTTCGAGCGCTTCCGCCAGGAGGGCGGCCCGGACCTCGCCGCCCATGCGGTGTTCGAGACCCTGTCCGAGCATTTCCACCGCGAAGGCGCCCATTGGCTCGGCGACTGGCCCGAGGACTACCGCCGCGCCGGCACCGACGCGGTCGTGGCCTTCGCGGCCGAGAAGGCCGAGGCGGTGGCCTACCACGCCTGGCTGCAATACCTCGCCGACCGCCAGCTCGCCGCGGCCTCGGCGGCGGCCCTGGGTGCCGGCATGCGGGTCGGTCTCTACCGCGACCTCGCGGTGGGCGCCGACCGGGGCGGCTCCGAGATCTGGTCCCATCCCGAGCGCTTCGCCGACCGGGTCTCGATCGGCGCGCCCCCGGACCTCTTGGCCCCCAAGGGCCAGAACTGGGGCTTGCCGGCCTTCGACCCGCTGGAGATGGAGCGGGACGGCCTCGCGGCGTTCCGCGCCCTGGTCCAGGCCAACATGCGCCATGCCGGCGCGATCCGCATCGACCACGCCTTCCAGCTCGCAAGGCTGTTCCTGATCCCGCTGGGGGCCGGCGCCCATGCCGGCGCCTACGTCGCCATGCCGTTCGAGCCGATGCTGGCGGTGCTGCGGCTGGAGAGCCACCGCAACAAGTGCCTGGTCATCGCCGAGGATCTCGGCACCGCCCCCGAGGGCTTCTCCGACGCCCTGATGCGGGCCGGCGTGCTGAGCTACCGGATCCTCGCCTTCGAGCGCGAAGGCGACGGCCGGTTCAAGGCCCCCTCCGCCTATCCGCGCGACGCGCTCACCGCCATCACCACCCACGACCTGCCGACCTTCGTCGGCTGGTGGCGCGGGGTCGACACCGACACCCGCCAGTCGCTGGGCCTCTACGACCAGGATCGCGCCGAGGCCGAGCGCAACGAGCGGGTGGTCGAGCGCCGCCGCCTCACCGAGGCGCTGGCCGGGGAGCAGCTGCTGCCGTCGGCCGAGCCGCCTGAGGCCGCGCCGTTCGAGGCCGCCGCCCGCTACCTCGCCCGCGCGCCCTCGATGCTGACCGCCGTGCAGTACGAGGACGTGGTCTCGGAACTGGCCCAGGCCAATGTCCCGGGCTCCACCGAGGGCTATCCGAACTGGCGGCGCAAGCTCGACCGGGACCTCGTCGCCATCGCCGCCCCCGGGGGACCGCTCGCCAAGCTGGCGGCCTCGCTCTCGGCCGAGTCGCGGGGCCCGCGCTCGGGCTCCGCCCGGCTGGCCGTACCGCCGCCGCAATCGACCTACCGGCTGCAATTCCACAAGGACTTCACCTTCGCGGACGCGGAGCGGATCGTCCCATATCTGAAAAAACTCGGGATCAGCCACGTCTACGCCTCGCCGCTCCAGAAGGCGCGGCCGGGCTCGACCCACGGCTACGACATCGTCGACCACGGCGCGATCAACCCGGAACTCGGCGGCGAGGCGGATTTCGTCAGGCTCTCCGAGACCCTGCACGGGCACGGGCTGAAGCTGCTGCTGGACATCGTGCCCAACCACATGGGCGTCGGCGGCTCCGACAACCCGTGGTGGCTCTCCGTGCTCGAATGGGGCTCCCTCTCGCCCTTCGCGGACGCCTTCGACATCGACTGGCAGCGCCTCGGCGCCGGCCGCAACCTGGTGATCCCGTTCCTGGGCGAGCGCTACGGCGAGGCGCTGGAGCAGGGCACGCTGGCGCTGAAGTTCGATCCCGAGGCCGGCGCCTTCAGCGTCTGGCACTACGAGCACCAGCTGCCGATCCGACCCTTGAGCTACCCGACCATCCTGAACCGGGTGATCGCCGCGATCGGCGCCGTGGACGACGACACCACCGCGGAGCTGCTCGCCATCTCCGAGCGCCTGCGCGCCATGGCGATCGACACCGACGAGACCCGCCGGAAAAGCTTCCCCGAGGAGGCCGAGGGGCTCAAGCGCCGGCTCGCCGAGATCTACGGCGTCTCGACCCTGATCCAGGAGGCCACCGACAGCACCCTGGCGCTGCTCAACGGCTTCAAGGGCCGTCCGGACAGCTTCGGGCCGCTGCACCGGCTGCTGGAGGCCCAGGCCTACCGGCTGGCCCATTGGCGGGTGGCATCGAGCGACATCAACTACCGCCGGTTCTTCGACGTGAACTCGCTGGCCGGCCTGCGGGTGGAATTGTCCGACATCTTCCACCGCTCGCACGAGACCGTGTTCCGGCACATCCGCGAGGGCCGGATCGACGGCTTGCGCATCGACCATATCGACGGGCTCGCCGACCCGCTGGGCTACGCGCGCGCGCTCCAGGCGGCGGTCGGCCCCGGCTTCTACGTGGTGGTCGAAAAGATCCTGGAGCCCGGCGAGCGGCTGCGGCCCTGGCCGGTGGCCGGGACCACGGGCTACGACGTGCTCAACCAGCTCGACGGCATCCTGGTCGACAAGGAGCGGCAGGGGAAGGTCCGGCGCCTGTACGAATGGGCCTCGGGCTTCGACGAGCCCTACGGATTCCAGCTCCGCGCCGCCAAGGCCGAGATCCTGGAGATCAGCTTCGCCAGCGAGCTGGAGGTGCTGACCTCCGACCTCAAGGAG
>Ga0182230_1000108_pt1 | contig 12429 bp, 7 predicted proteins | sample G6R1MG_28_FD_128384 | JGI IMG/M metagenome (GOLD analysis project Ga0182230, IMG submission 128384) | Miscanthus phyllosphere microbial communities from Michigan, USA - G6R1_NF_07NOV2016_LD1 MG | ecosystem: Host-associated > Plants > Phyllosphere > Phylloplane/Leaf | place: USA: Michigan...
GACCTGGGCCGTGACGGGCCTCTACTTCTACGACAATCAGGTGCTGGACATCGCCGCCGCCGTGACGCCCTCGGCCCGCGGCGAACTCGAGATCACCAGCGTGAACGAGGCCTATCTCCAACGCGGCCAGCTCTACGTGGAGAAGATGAGCCGGGGCTATGCGTGGCTCGACACGGGTACCCACGACAGCCTGCTCGAAGCGTCGGAATTCGTGCGCACGATCCAGCACCGGCAGGGGCTCCAGGTCGCCTGCCTGGAGGAGATTGCCTACGTGCAGGGCTTTATCGACCGCGAGCAACTGGTCGCCCGCGGCAAGCTGTTCTCCAAGACCGCCTACGGCCGGAACCTGCTCCGCCTCGCGGACGAGCCGCAGGTGAGGGACGAGGCGCCCCTCATTCTGTGATCCTAGACCTCATTTGGGTCCGCAGCCGATGCAGATGCCGTCGGTGATCTTGTCGTCGGTCTTCTGCACCTTGGTCCGCCGCTCGCGGTCGTCCCCGGCGGTCGCCGCGCCGGCATCGCCGCCGGCCGGGGGCATGGTCCGTCCGACCGCGCTCGTGTGCGGCGCGGTCACGGTGCTCGTCGGCCCGCCGCCCGTGCCGGTCGTCGCCTGAGCGAGGGCGGCGGCCGAGCCACCCGCCCAGAGCGCGAGAGAGATCAAAACAGCGTGACGCATGGGGAGGCTCCTTCGCGTCTGTAACGCGACGTTTGCCCCCCGGTTCGATGGCGCGCGATGGAAATTCGCCGCCGGAATTCACGTCCATCCCCCCTCAGGTCCGGGTTTCCAGCGGCGCTCGCGCGCCTTACAGAGACCCGGTTCGCCGACCAGCCCCGGAGCCGCCGCCCCCATGCGGGAGCCCAATGCGATCGATTTCTGGCGTGGCTTCGCCCTGATCACGATCTTCATCAACCACATCCCCGGCAACACGTTCGAGCGCTACACCTTCTCGCAATACGGCATCTCGGACGCGGCCGAGCTGTTCGTGTTCCTGGCGGGGTGGTCGATCGGGATCGCCACGCGCACCCGCGACGGGGCGCCGGAGCCGCGCTGGCGCAGCGTCGTGCGGATGCTGGCGCGCACCGTCGAGGTCTACCGGGCGCAGATCACGGTGATGCTGCTCGCCCTCTCGATCATCGCCGGGGCGGCGCTGCTCCTCGACAACCCGCTGATCCTCGAATGGCACAACGCGGGCAACTTCTTCGCGGACCCGATCCAGTCGGTCTGCGGCATGGCGCTGCTCACCTACCAGCTCGGCTTCTTCAACATCCTGCCGCTCTACGTGGTGCTGATCGGCATCGCCCCAATCATCGTGGTGATCGCCCGGGTCAGCCGCGTGCTGGCGCTCGGCCTGTCCTTCGCGCTCTATTTCGCGAGCCTGATCCTCGATTGGAACCTGCCCTCATGGCCGGGGGAGGGGACGTGGTTCTTCGACCCGTATTGCTGGCAGTTGCTGCTGACGCTGGGCTTCGTGCTGCAGGACTGGAACCGGACCTCCCCCGCCTTCGGGCGCTGGACGCGGCGGCTGATGCCGGTGGGCGTCGTCATCGTGATCGTCGGCATCACCCTGTCGGTGCTCGACATCCGGCCCGACCCGCTCATGGTCCCGGAACCGCGTTTGTTGTTCACGTTCGAGAAAAGCTACCTGACCCCGGCCCGGCTCGTACATTTCCTCGGGGTATTGTTGGCGTTTTCGCCGATCTACGCATTGATCGCGCCGCGAATCGGCTGGATCGTCGGATTCCTGTCGGGCCTGGGCAGGAACTCCCTGGCCGTCTTCTCGATGGGGTCGCTGTTGAGCCTGATCGGCCAGCTCGTCCGTTTCCAGACTGGAGGCGGATTGCTGGTCGACATGACGGTTGCCGGCTGCGGTCTCGTCGCGTTGGGAATCACCGCATGGTTCGTCGAATGGCGTTCCCGCAGACCTTCGAAGCCGCGCGCATGAGGGGCATCGTCGTCGCCCTCTGCCTGGGCATCGTCCCCGCCGCCGCGCAGGAAGCGGGCATGCCGGCGCCCTCGCTCGAATGCCGGGTGCCGGGCTCGCAACTCTACAGCGTCGCGGGCCTCGCGGCCGCGAAGGCGGCGCTGGAGGCGCGGCATGTGCTGCGCATCCTGGCCATCGGCGGCTCGTCGGCCCCCGGCGCCTCCGCCTCCTATCCCGTCAAGCTCGAGGCGGCGCTCGAACAGGCCATGCCGCATGTCGACGTGGTGATCGACCATCGCGGCCTGCCCGGCGAGATCGCCTCCGGCGCCGCCGAGCGGCTGCGCAGCCTCGTGGCCGATGCCGAGCCGGACCTCGTCGTGTGGCAGGTCGGCACCCACGATGCCATCGCGCGGGTCGATCCCACCGCCTTCGCCGAGGCCCTGGACGAGTCCGTGGCGTGGCTCAAATCCCACGGGATCGACGTTGTGCTGGTCGATCCGCTCTACACGGCGAGCGTCGCGACCGACACGGATTACAACCGGATCGTGGATGGGGTGCGCGATGTCGCCACCCGCGAGGGCGTCCCGCTGGTGCGCCGCTTCGAGGCCCTGCGCTATCTCGCGGGCCGCACCGAGAAGGGCGAAGGGCATATCCTGGGGCGGCAGTTCCGCCTGAACGACCTCGGCCTGCGCTGCATGGCCGAGCATGTCGCCCTGACGATTTCGGCCTCCCTCGCCCGGACGCCGTCCCCGCCGCCGACACCCGTGCCGCCGAAGGAGACGCCCGCCCTCACCGAGCCGCAGCGCGCGCCGGGCTAGGGCATCGATCCAGACGAAGGCGTCGGCCGTGTCTGGAAAAATTGGTGCAATAACAAGAAGCTAGGTCAGACGCGCATGAACGGCGCGAGTGCGTCACTGCCGAAGCGGGGCGGCTCAGGCCGCGTTCCGCCGGAGGGTCTTGGCGGCGGCCTCGCGGCCCGCCGTCTCGGCGACCTTTTCCAACCGCTGCGGGGTCGGGGCCGGGAGGCGCAGCAGCACCACCGTGCCGACATTCTCCTCCGACCGGATCCGCAGGCCGCCGCCGTGGAGTTCGGCGGTGGAGCGGGCGATGGCGAGGCCGAGGCCCGAGCCCTTGTGGCGGCTGGTGATCTGCGTCTCGACCTTGGTGAAGGGCTGGCCGAGCCGGGGCAGCGCGGCGCGGGGGATGCCCATGCCGCTATCGGCCACGAAGACGTGGACATGCTCGCCCGCCGGGCGGACGCGGACCTCGATCCGCCCGCCGGAGCCGGTGAACTTCACGGCGTTCTCGAGGATGCCGACGAGGATGCGGTGGATACCGCGCACGTCGGCGAGCAGGTCCGTGCCGGCCCGGACATCGACGTGGATCTGCAGGTCCTTGCGCTCGGCCTCGGGGGCGATCGCCTCGACCGCGTCGGCCAGGGCCTGTTCGGCGGGTAGGGCGCGGGGCTGGAGCCGCACGCGGCGGGCCTCCAGGCGGGCCATGTCGAGGATGTCGTCGATCATCGCGAGCAGATGGCCGCCGCTCAGGCGGATGTCGCGGGCATATTCGCTGTAGCGCGGCACGCCGACGGGCCCGAGAACCTCGTTCTCCATCACGTCCGCGAAGCCGATGATGGCGTTGAGCGGGGTGCGCAGTTCGTGGCTCATGTTGGCCAGGAACTCGGATTTCGACTGGTTGGCCGATTCGGCCACCGCCTTCTGGTCGAGGTAGCGCTCGGCGAGGTCGGCGAGCTGCTGCGTCTGCACTTCGAGGGTCCGTCGCGACCGCTTGAGGTCGGTGACGGTGTCGATCAACTCGCGCTCCGAGGCGACGAGCTGTTCCTGCTGGCGCTTGAGGCTGGTGATGTCGGTGCCGACGGAGACGTAGCCCCCGTCTCGCGTGCGGCGCTCGCTGATCTGCAGCCATCGCCCGTCGGCCAGTTCCGCCTCGAAGGTGCGGGCGGTCGCCATGCCGATCTCCGGCGTCTCCCGGCGGATCTGGGGCAGGGCGCCCCGGCTCATCACGTCGATGTAGCGGCGGCCCGGCTGCGCATCCTCGGCGCTGAGCGCATGGAGATGGCGGAACTTCGAATTGCACAGGACGAGGCGGTTGCCCTGGTCCCACACGACGAAGGCCTCGGAGATCGCCTCGACCGCGTCGCGCAGGCGCATGTCGTTGGCGGCGTTGGTTTCTTCCAGGGCGCGCTGGTGGCTGATGTCGACGGCGATGCCGACGAGATGGCGCCCGCCATCGAACCCGTCCGTCACCACCTCGGCGCGGGCGCGCAGCCAGACATAGGCCCCGTCCGCACCGCGCACGCGGAAGGCGTGGTCCACATGGGTCTGGTTGGCGGCGACCGCGCGGGCGAGGCTGTAGAGGTCTCCGTCATCCGGGTGGACGAGGCCGTTGACCGTGCCGAAGGCGAGGTAGGGCTGCTCCCGGCGATAGCCGAGCAGCGTGTACATCGAGTCGGACCAGTAGATCCGCCCCCTGGCGATGTCCCAGTCCCACAGGCCGCAATCGCTGCGGCGGAGTGCCGTCTCCAGCCGGAGGCGGATCTGCTCGCAGGCCCGGTCGGCGAGGGTCGCCTGCCGCGTCTGCAACCCGTAGGCGACGCCGACCCCGACGATCACGAGGATCGCCGCGCCGACGAGTACGATCTGGTCGCGGGTCCGCGCGCCCCAGCCGACCATCAGCGGGTCGACGGGTTGGAGCACCGCGACCTGCCCCTTCCCCGTGGGGAGGTTGTGCACGGCCGCGAGCACCCGCTCGCCGCCGGGCAGGTCGAGCAGCACCGCCCCGGCGCGCTCGCCCAGCGCCGAGAGCGGTTCGCTGGGTCCGAGGATGTCGGGCAGCGTCTGCATGTCCGCCGGCAGCGGCGGATGGGCGACGGCGATCCGGGAATTGGGTGTGAGCAGCACGAGGCGGCGGCCGGGATGGCGCCCGTCCTCGGGGAGCAGGGTATGGAGGTCGGCGCGGCCGCCCTCGACTGAGCGCAGGGCATGGGCGGCGAGGCGGGCGAAGCTCTCCACCTCGGCCTCGGCGCCGGACAGGATCTCGGCCCGCTGGCCGCGGATGTGGATCGCGGCCAGGGCGACGAGGCAGGCGAGGAAGATCGAGAGCGCGCCGGGCACGGCATAGCGCAACCAGCGCTCCGCTCTCTGCAAACGCGGATCCCGGCTGCGGACGGGCCAAACCGCCGACAGAGTCGAGTCCGCACGCGCGGAGAGGGAAGCGGAAACCGCCTCCGGCATGGCCGAACCTCACCCCTCGGAGAATCGATCCGGCCGGGGCGCTGGCGCCCTGCGAATCTGAGTGAATACAATCACCTGCGCAGGGTGTTTGTCCACCGCTTTTTTACCATTCCACCTTGACGCGAATCCCCCCGGACGGTGGCCGATAGAATCGGTTTTGTACAATCCTAACAAGTGGTTAGCCGTCTTTCAGAGTCCGGCTCAGGATGTCCGCGACATCCCTGGACAAACCGGGAACGGCCTTGATCCGGTTCAGCATTTCGGCGGCTGCAACACGGCGGTTTTTTTCCAGCCGACGCCACGATCCGAAGGCCGTCAGAAGCCTGGCTGCAACCTGAGGATTGGCGGAATCGAGCGCCTTCACGGTGTCCGCAACGAGAGCGAAACCCGCTCCGTCGGCCCGGGCGAACTGCGTCGGGTTCGCCATGCTGAAGCTGCCGACCAGCGCGCGGACCCGATTCGGGTTGGTCATGGAGAAGGCCGGGTGGCCCTTCAGCCGCTCGATTCGCGCCAGGGTCTCGGGTTCGGGGATGGTCGCCTGGATGGCGAACCACTTATCGAGGACGAGGGGCTCGTGGGCGTAGCGCGCCCCGAACCCGTCGAGGGCGGCCTCCCGCGCCGGGCCGGGGATCTGCGCGAGGGTGGCGAGGGCGGCGAGGGCGGCGAGCCGGTCGGTCATGTTGCCGGCCTCGTCGAGGCGGCGCGTGGCGAGTGCGGCGCCGGTTTGCGGATCGCCCGCCGCGATCAGGTCGAGGGCGGCGTTGCGGAGCGACCGGCGGCCCGCCGAGGCGGCGTCGGGGCTGTAGGCGGCCCCGTCCGCCGGGGCGAGGGCCGCGTCGATCCGGTCGAGGCGCGGGCGCAGCGCCCGGCCGAGATGGGCGCGCAGGGCGTGCCGGGCCGTGTGGATCGCATCGGGATCGACGTCGGCGGCGAGCTGGTCGGCCGCCTCACCCTCGGTCGGCAGGGCGAGGACGAGGGCGGCGAAGGCCGGATCGGACAGCGCCTCTCCGTCGAGGAAGGTGCCGAGCGCTTCCGCGAAGGCCTCCGCGCGGGCGGGATCGGGGTCGAGGATCAGCCGCATCGCGACGTCCTGCGCCGCCTGCCAGCGGTTGAACGGGTCGCTGTCGCGGGCGAGCAGCCGCAGGCGCTCCTCGTCGGTGAGGGCGAGGTCGAGGCGCACCGGCGCCGAGAAGTCCCGCAGCAGCGAGGGCACCGGCGCCTCGGCGACCGCCTCGAACACGAGGTCCGCCTCGCGGGTGTCGAGGACGAACACGCCGTCCTTCACCGCCTTGCAGGTCGCCCCGGTCAGGGGGCCGGAGGCGCCGACGAGGCCGAGGGCCACCGGGATGACGAGGGGCGGGCCCTCCTCCGGCAGGTGCTGGGCGAGGCGCAGGGTGTAGGTGCGGGCGGCGGCATCGTAGGTGCCGCTCGCCGCGAGGCGGGGCGTGCCGGGGCGCTCGTACCAGCGGGCGAAGGCCGAGAGGTCGCGCCCGGTCACGGTGGCGAAGGCGGCGAGGAAATCCTCGACGGTGGCCGCGCGCCCGTCATTGTCCGCGAAGTAGCGGTCCATGCCGGCGCGGAAGGCATCGCCGCCGATCAGGGTGCGCAGCATCCGCACGATCTCGGCGCCCTTGTCGTAGACCGTCGCCGTGTAGAAGTTGTTGATCTCCGCATAGGCGTTCGGCCGCACGGGGTGGCGCAGCGGGCCGGCATCCTCGGGGAATTGCCGGGCGCGCAGCGAGCGCACCTCGCCGATCCGGTGGACCGGCCGGGAGCGCATGTCGGAGGAGAATTCCTGATCGCGGAAGACGGTCAGGCCCTCCTTCAGGCAGAGCTGGAACCAATCCCGGCAAGTCACTCTGTTGCCGGACCAATTGTGAAAATACTCGTGGGCGATGATCGCCTCGATGTTGGCGTAGTCCGCGTCGGTCGCCGTCTCGGGGACGGCGAGCACGTACTTGTCGTTGAAGATGTTGAGGCCCTTGTTCTCCATCGCCCCCATGTTGAAGGCGGAGACGGCGACCACGTTGAACACGTCGAGGTCGTATGCGCGGCCGAAGGCGCGCTCGTCCCATTCCATCGAGCGGATGACCGCATCGAGGGCGTAGCCCGCGCGGTCCTCCCTGCCGGGCTCGACATAGACGGCGCAGGTGACGTCGCGCCCGTCCATCGTGCGGAACGCGGTCTCGACCTTGCCGAGGCGCCCGCCGACGATGGCGAAGAGATAGGCCGGCTTCGGGTGCGGATCGTGCCAGACGGCGTAGTGCCGGTCCTCGCCGACCGAGCCGGATTCGACCGGGTTGCCGTTGCCGAGCAGCACCGGGGCCTCCGCGCGGTTCGCCTCGATCCGCGTGGTGTAGACCGCCATCACATCGGGGCGGTCGAGGAAGTAGGTGATGCGCCGGAACCCGTCCGCCTCGCACTGGGTGCAGTAGACGCCGTCCGTCCGGTAGAGGCCCATCAGCTTGGTGTTGGCGGTGGGATCGACCTGCGTGACGATCCGCAGGACGAAGGGCCGCCGGGGCGGCCGGTGCAGGGTCAGGCCCGCCGGGCCGACGCTCATGGCCTCCGGCGCCACGCCTGCCCCGTCGAGGTCCAGGGCCACGAGCGTCAGGTCGTCGCCGTCGAGATGGAGCGGCGCCTCCGGGTCTCCGGCGGGATTTGGCCGCAGGGCGAGTTCCGCCGTGATCCGCGTGGCGTGCGGATCGAGCCGGATGTCGAGGTCGACGCGGTCGATCAGGAAGGCGCTCGGGCGGTAATCCTCCAGGCGGATCAGCGGCGGCGTCTCTGTTCGCATACGAAGCACTCCCGGCATCGACAGGCCCCCGTTCTGGCGCCTCGGTGGCCCAAGCGCAACGCGCCTGCGACGGCACGCCCGCTGTGGATGGAGGGGACCCGGCGGGCCCCAGCCGCGTTGCCGGGCACAAGGGTGATGAGTGCGGGTCCGGAATGGCAGGTTCAGGGGTGCGGCGTCAGGCGAAGGCGGCGGAACGGAGCCCGGAGGATGTGCCGCTGGTCCCCACGGGGGCCCTCGCCGTATCGCTCCTCGGACTCGCGGAGGAGGGCGGTCCCATCGTCCATGTCGCCCGCGACGGGCGGCGCCTCGATGAACTCGCCGCGACGCTGCGCGTGCTTCAGCCCGGCCTCGCGGTCGGCCTCTTTCCCGAATGGGATTGCCTGCCCTTCGACCACGCCTCGCCGTCGCGGGCCACGATGGGCGCCCGCACCGCGCTGCTGCGCTGGCTGACCGACGCGCGGGCGCGGCCCTCGATCATCCTCACCACCGGCCCGGCCATGGTCCAGCGGGTGCCGCCGCCGGACACCTGGGACGGGGCGCGCGTCACCTTCGCCGTGGGCGACACGATCGACGTCGCCGCCGTCACCGCCGAATTGCAGCGCCTCGGCTACGTCCTCGACGAGCGGGTGGACGAGCCGGGCGAGGTCGCCATGCGCGGCCGGACCCTCGAAGTCTTCCCCGCCGCCGCCCCGCGCCCCTGCCGGGTGGAGCACGACAAGGGCCGCGTCACCGCGATCCGCTCCTACGATCCGGTCTCGCAGCGCTCCGTGGCCGAGGTCCCCGACCTCCTCGTGGACCCCGCCACGGAGATCCTGCTGACGGCCGGCGCGCAGGACCGGCTGGTGCCCTTCACGGGCCAGGAGCACGGCCTTCCGCGTTTCTACAAATCCCTCGTGACCTTGATCGATTACCTCCCCGAGGCCCGCCTCGTGGTGGAGGAGGGGACGGAAAGCCGCCTCGGCGCCTTCTTCGAGCAGGTCGAGGAGGGGCGGGAGGCCGCGAGCCGGGGGCGCCGCTCGGCCAAGGCCGTGGACGGTCTCTATCTCACGCCCAAGGAGTGGAAGGCCCTCGCCAAGGGCCATGCGCTGGCCGGCGCGACGGAGGAGGCCGCCCAGGACGTGATGGTCCCGGTCTTCGCCCGCGACAAGCGCCCCGGCACGGCCCTGGCGAAGTTCCTGCGCGAGCGGCTGAAGGCGGGCGACCGCATCGTCCTCGCCGGCCCGAAATCGCCCCTGCGCCGCCTCGTGCGCCGCGCCTCCGAGGCCGCCGAGCGGCCGATCCGTCTCATCGACGCCTGGGCCGAGGCCGGGGAGGCCGAGCCCGGCGCGGTGCTGGCCTTCGAGGCACCCCTCTCGGCGGGCTTCCGCCTCGACGGCACCACCGTCGTCGCGGCGGCGGATTTCCTCGGGCCGTCGGCCGCGCCGGTCGGCACGGCGGGTCCGGTCCTGCCGCTGGGCGATGTCGAGTTGCGGCCGGGCGACGTGGCCGTCGACCGCGACCGGGGGCTCTGCGTGTTCGAGGGGCTGGAACCGGTCTCGGCCACGGACGCGACGGAGGCCCTGCGCCTGCGCTTCGCCGACGACGCGGTGCTGATGGTGCCGGTGGATCAGGCCGAGCGGATCTGGCGCTACGGCTCGGAGCCGGAGGCCGTCACCCTCGACAAGCTCGACGGCAACACCTGGGCGCGCCGCCGCCTGGAGGCCGAGGCGACCCTCGCCCGCACCGCCCGCACCCTGCTCGAAGCCGCCAAGGCGCGGAAGGAGGCCGGCGCGGCCAAGCTCGTGCCCCCGGCGCGCGAACTCGAGCGCTTCGCGGCGGGCTTCGGCTTCTCGCCGACCCCGGATCAGGCGCAATCCGTTGAGGCGATCCTCGCCGACCTCGCCTCCGGCGAGCCGATGGACCGGCTGGTCTGCGGCGATGTCGGCTTCGGCAAGACCGAGGTCGCCCTCCGCGCCCTCGCCGCCGCGATCTTCGCCGGCAAGCAGGCGGTGCTGATCGCCCCGACCACCGTGCTCGCCCGCCAGCACGCCGCCACGCTGGAGCGCCGCTTCAGCCGGTTCGGCATCGAGGTCGGGCATCTCTCGCGCCTCGTCTCGCCCGCCGAGGCGAAGCGGGTGAAGCAGGGCTTGGCGGACGGCTCGATCCGCCTCGCGGTCGGGACCCATGCCCTGGCCGCCAAGAGCGTCGCCTATGCCGATCTCGGCCTGACGGTGATCGACGAGGAGCAGCGCTTCGGCGCCAAGATGAAGGCCGACCTGCGCCGCCTCGCGGCCGGCGGCCACGTCCTGACGCTGACGGCGACGCCGATCCCGCGCACCCTGCAATCGGCTTTGGTCGGCCTGCAGAGCCTCAGCGTGCTGGCGACGCCGCCCGCCCTGCGCCAGCCGGTGCGCACCGTCGTCACGGCCTTCGAGGACGAGACCCTGCGCGAGGCGCTGGTACGCGAGCACCGGAGGGGCGGCCAGAGCTTCGTCGTCTGCCCGCGCATCGAGGACATCGCGCCCCTGCGCGACCGCCTCGCCAAGCTCGTGCCCGACCTCGACATCGCCATCGCGCACGGCGACCTGAAGGCCGCCGCGATGGACGAGACCATGGTCCGGTTCGCGGAGGGCTCGGGGGACGTGCTCCTCGCCACGGCGATCATCGAGAGCGGCCTCGACGTGCCCCGCGCCAACACGATGCTCGTGTGGGATGCCGCCCGGTTCGGCCTCGCGCAATTGCACCAGTTGCGCGGGCGGGTCGGGCGCGGTCAGCGCCGCGGCGTGGTCTATCTCCTCAGCGATCCGGCCGCGCCGCCGAACCCGGCCGCCGAGCAGCGCCTGCGCGCCTTGGAGGCCATGGACCGCCTCGGCGCCGGCTTCGCCATCAGCGCCCGCGACCTCGACCTGCGCGGGGCGGGCGACCTCGTCGGCGAGGATCAGGCCGGGCATGCCAAGCTCGTCGGGCTCGGCCTCTACCGGCACCTGTTGGAACTGGCGCTGATGCAGGCCAAGGGTCAGCCGGCCGAGGATTGGACGCCGGATCTCGTCCTCGGCCTCGCCGCGACGATCCCGGATTCCTACGTGCCGGAGCCGGAGATCCGCCTCGATCTCTACACCCGCGTCCTGCGGCTGCGGGATGCGGAGGCGATCGAGGCCCTGGCGGCGGAGGTGGAGGACCGGTTCGGCGCGCCGCCGGAGCCGGTCGCCGCCCTGTTCGCCCTGGGCCGGCTGCGGGCCACCTGCCGCCAGCTCGGCATCGCCCGGCTGAACGGCGGCCCACAGGGCATCGCCGCCGAGTTCCGGCCCGGTTGCCGGCCGGGGCCGATGGCGGCGGCCGACGACCTCGTGCTCAAGGAGAACCGGATCGTCCTGCGGCGGGCCTGCGGGGACGCGACCCGGCGTGCCGAGTCGGCCGCCGAGTTGCTGGACCGGATCCGCGAGGCGCGGGAGAGGGGCCGCTGAGCGGCGGCTCAGGCCGCCTCCAACTGTGCGCCGATCTCCTCGCCCTTCCGCCACACGAGGCGGCAGACGTAGAAGGTCGGCGCCTGTTCGATCTCCAGCAGGAACGTGTCGGGGATCAGGTCCGCCTCCGGCAGGGTGACGCGGACGCCGCGTTCCGACCGGTCGTAGACGAGGCAGGAGACGGAGCGGTGTTCGTCCAGGCAGATGCGCCCCGGGACATCGAGCCGGGTACGGGGAAGAGCGCGGCGTTCGATCATTGCGAGCCTCGACAGAGGAGCACACTCTCCCACGGACGCGTACAGACCGCGTAAGACCCTTCGTTCAAATTGTCCGCATCGGGCCGGATCAGGCCAGCAGGTAGGCCAGGAGCGCGCGCAACTGCGCCGGCTTCACCGGCTTCAACATCAGCTCGGCCTGGGCCTCCGCGACGCGACGGCCGACCTCGACGCTGTAATCGGCGGTCGCGACGATGACCGGCGTCACCCAGCCCCGGGCCTCCCGCAGGTGCTCGACCACGTCGAGGCCGGTGGCGCCGTCGGACAGGTGGTAATCGATGATCATCACGTCCGGGCGTTTCATCCCGTTGCGCAGGGAGTCGATCACGCCGGAGAGGGCGCGGTGGCTCTCCACCTCGGCGTCCCAGCCGCGCAGCAGCCGTTCCAGCGCCTCGGCGGTGGAGGCGTCGTTCTCGATCACGAGCACCCGCGCGCCGGTCAGGGTCGTGGCGACGGGCACCGGGTGCGCGGGCGCGTCTGGGGCCGATGGCGCGAGGGGCAGCTCGACGCTCATCCGCGTCCCCCGCCCGACCCGGGAATGCAACTGAATCGGGTGGCCCAGGGCCGAGGCCATGCGCTGCACGATGGAGAGGCCGAGCCCCAGCCCCGGCCCACCGGCATCCTCGCCGTCGCCCGTGCCCCGGTAGAATTCCTCGAAGACGAGGTCGCGCTCCTCCTCCGGGATGCCCCGGCCGGAATCGACCACGTCGATCCGGCACAGGCCGCCCCGGCGGCGCA
>Ga0182230_1000109_pt1 | contig 12396 bp, 13 predicted proteins | sample G6R1MG_28_FD_128384 | JGI IMG/M metagenome (GOLD analysis project Ga0182230, IMG submission 128384) | Miscanthus phyllosphere microbial communities from Michigan, USA - G6R1_NF_07NOV2016_LD1 MG | ecosystem: Host-associated > Plants > Phyllosphere > Phylloplane/Leaf | place: USA: Michigan...
CCCGTGGTGGTACTGATCGCGGTCGAACGGCGCGTCCTCGGACGATGCCGGGCAGACCTCTTCCGAGAGGATCTCGCCGTGGAAGGCCTCGGAACCGGCCGTTGCGGCTTCACACTGGACCTGCCGGTCGGCTTGCTCTCACCGCGTCAGGACTACGCGATCAGCGTCCGACGCGAGGGAGACGGGGCGCATCTGCCTGGCTCCCCCTACGTGCTGGCGGCACCGCTGAGAATTGTTCGCGCGCCGTAGCCCCGCATCGAACCTCGAGAAATCTCGCCTCAGAGCGCACGAAAAAAGCCGCCCGAAGGCGGCTTCTCATCGGCTGATCCGTTCTTAACGATCAGGATCGGAGTCGGGTCCGGACCTCACCGAGGCTGGCACGGATCAGGCCTTGTGCCGCATCCCCCTGCATGCGCTCCCGCAGGATTGTCTCGGAAACCTTCACGGCGGCATCAGCCGCCGCAGCGCGAACCTGGGCCTCAGCCTGCGCTTCAGCCTGGGAGATCTTCAGCTCGGCGGCCTTGGTGCGGCGGGCCAGGAAGTCGTCGAGCTTGCGATGACCTTCCTCGGCGGCGCGCTTGGCCTCCTCGCGGGCGCCAGCCACGATCGACTCGGCCTCCTTCTCGGCCTCGGCGCGGCGGCGCTTGTAATCCGCCAACACGGCGGCGGCCTCCTCGCGCAAGCGCTTGGCCTCGTCGAGCTCGTGACGGACGCGGTTGGCGCGGCCGTCCAGGCCCTTGGTCATGGTCGTGAAGGCGCCAGCCTTCCAGGCGATGCCCATGAAGATGACGAACGCGACGGCGACCCAGAATTCGGCTTCGAGCAGCATCGTGGGTTCCCGTCTAGTGTGCGGTGGCGTCGAGGGCGCGGTTCAGCGTCGCCGGATCGGGCGCCTGACCCGTCAGGCGCTCGACGATTGCCGTCGCGGCCTCACCGGCGATGCTACGGACATTGCCCATGGCAGACTCAGTGCGAGTGCGGATCGTCGCCTCAGCGGTGGAGAGCTTGGTGTTGAGCTCTGCCTCAAGCGCCTTGCGCTTGGTTTCCGCCTCAGCAGCCAGCTCATTCCGGGTCGTCTGGGCGATGTCGCGGGCCTTGCCCTGCGCATCGCGGAGAGCGGTCTCGTAGGCGAGGCCGGCAGCATCCGCTTCGGCCTTCATCGCCTGGGCCTGGTCGAGGTCGGCCCGCAGACGCTCGGACCGGGCATGCAGGATCGCCTGAATCCGCGGCAGCGCGACCTTGTCCATCAGGTAGTAGAGGAGACCGAAGGCCAGCGCGAGCCAGATCAGCTGCGACAGGAACCCGGAGGTCTCGAAGGGTGGGAACGCGCCGCTATGCGCTTCCGCGTGCTCGACATGGCCGGGCACGAGTTGCGTGTCGGCGCCCGGGGGCGGCGTGGTGAGGGGATTCGGCTGCGCCATGAGACCGCTACACTGACACCGTTCGCTTAGGTCACCGCCGACGCGGTGACGGAAGAAGGCGGACGCCTCGTTCGCGAAGCGTCCACCTGGTGGTCGGGCGGTGAAAGCCCGGTGGAGGCCGCGTCGACCGCGGCCCCCGAAGCGCGTCGATCAGACGGCGAAGAGCAGCAGCAGCGCGATGAGCAGCGAGAAGATGCCCAGCGCCTCGGTCAGGGCGAAGCCCAGGAGCAGGGTGGCGCGCTGGCCGTCGGCCGCGGAGGGGTTGCGAAGGGCGCCGGCGAGAAACTGACCGAACAGGTTGCCGAGGCCGATGCCCGCACCCGCCATGCCAAGGCAGGCGAGGCCGGCGCCGATGTACTTCGCAGCGACGGGATCCATGATAACTCCTGAGGTCTCTTCAGATCGAAACGTGCGGTGACGTTCGCGGCGGGTGGAGCCGGCCAAGTGCGGAGGCCGGGGTGAAGCTGAGCGGCCGGGGCGTGCGCCTAGTGGCCGGGGTGGAGAGCATCGTTGAGGTAGATCGCGGTCAGCGTCGCGAAGACGTAGGCCTGAAGCGCGGCAACGAGGAACTCGAGAGCGGTCAGCGCGATCGTCAGGAACAGCGGAAGCGGCGATAGCACGCTCCAGGCACCTGCGAGAAGAAGCTGGACCACGAAGAACGCGAAGATCTTCATCGCGATGTGGCCGGCGAGCACGTTGGCGAACAGACGCACTGACAGGCTGATCGGCCGCGAGATGAACGAGATGATCTCGATCGGGACCAGGATCGCCAGCAGCGGCTTCGGCACGCCCGACGGCACGAACAGGCCGAAGAAGTGGGTGCCGTGCTTCATGACGCCAAAGATCACCACCACCGAGATCACCAAGGCGGCGAGGCCGAACGTGATGATCAGATGGCTGGTCACCGCGAAAGCGTAGGGGATCATCCCGAAGAGGTTCAGGATCAGCACGAACATGAACAGCGAAAACACCAGCGGCATGAACCGCTTGCCGCCATCGCCGGTCGCCTGGTGGAGCGTATCCGCGATGAATTCGTAGAAGATCTCGGCCAGAGACTGCATCCGCCCCGGCACCACCGAGCGCGAAGCCGTCGCCACCACGGTGATCAGCGCGATCACCCCGACGGCAGCGAACATGTACAAGGCAGATTGTGTGAAGGCGAGTTGCTGATGGCCGATATGGCCCAGCGACACGAGCGGCTTCAGCTCGAATTGATGGATCGGGTCGATCGTGACCGCCATTCCCGCTTCCGCCCCTCTTGATCCGGCGCATCGACAGTGTCGATCGCCTCAAACCTCTATCGACCGGCGTGCCTTATGGCTCCTGCCCGTCGTCTCGTCCGGGACGCGCGCCGGCAAAACCTGACACCCGCATCACGTTGTAGATCCCCGCCACGAACCCTAGCATCAGGAGGACGATCAGACCCCAGGGTTTCGTCCCGAAGACATGATCGACGATCCAGCCGAGTATGCCCCCCGCGATCACGCCCGCGACGAACTCCGTGGAGATCGTCATGGCCTGGCCAAGCGAGGAGGGCCCGGTACCCCGAGGCCGCAAGGAAGGATCGGGAGCGGCCTGCGGACGCTTCCGTTCAATCTGCGTCTCGAGACGTCTGAGCCTCGCGGAGAGTTCGCTGTCCGTCGGCGTGCCTTCGGTCTCTTTCCCGTTCCTGGAATCGTCGCCGATCACGGCTGAAACTCACAGGGCGGGAGGATCTGAAACCGGCTGGACGCCCCCATCAAGCGGGCGCACCATAGTTTCGCCTATCTTAGGTGTCAAGGCGACCTCGGTGCGCATTAAGTTGTTGATCGCGATGCAGTTTTTCGGTTGCAGCCGAAGCTTGGCGGCGCTGCTTCGCGCATCGCCCAGAGACGATCAAGCACCGAGGATCGGCTTGATCACCTTCTCCATGCCTTCGATCGTCATCTCGCCGGTGTAGCGCTCACCGTTGATGAAGAACGTCGGCGTCGAATCCACCTTCAGGATATCCAGCCCACGCTGCTTCACGGTGTTGACGGCACCGTAGACCTTCTGGTCCTTCAGGCACGCCTCGAACGTCTCCTTGGTGTAGCCAGCCTGACGGAGCATCTGCTCGAGCGCATCGACGGGCTTCTGGGTGAAGGCCCAAGCGGATTGCTGGTCGAACAGCAGATCAGTGATCGGGTAATACTTGGCATCGCCCTGGCAGCGCGCCAGCATGAAGGCTGCGGTCGCCAGCGGGTCGAGGGGGAACTCGCGCAGGGTGAAGCGCACCTTGCCGGTATCGATGTAGCGCTCCTTGAGCACCGGCCAGGTGGTGCGATGGAAGGCGGCGCAGTGCGAGCAGGTCATCGAGGCGTATTCGATGATCGTGCACTTGGCGTCGGCCGGGCCGAGCCAGACATCGCCGAGCGGGCCCGGCTGCATCAGAGCTGCCAGGTCGGCGTTCTGCGCCCAAGCCGTGCGCATCAGGGAGGGGAGGACGAGGCCGGCGCCGAGCGCGAGGCCTGTGAACTTGAGAGCGTCGCGTCGCGTGGTCATGGGCAGGCTCCGCCGGATTTAGTCGGTCTTGGCATCTTGGGCTTGGCGTCCCGGTTCGGGTACTCGGGCACGGCTTTCCTGGCAAGATGACGCAATTGCCGCTGAAACCGGCCGATCATCGCTCCGGCCGCGTCGCCACGGCCGCGATCCCGAGCCGATCCAGAGCGGCACGCAGACCATCATCGTCGATCCCCGCCACCGCGCGCTTCACCTCGACGGCCCGGGACGGGTCGATGCCGGTACGTGGCGTCGGTCGGCCACCGCGGCCGACCCGGTCCTGCTGCAGTACGATGCGCGAGACGCAGGCCCAGCCGTAATGCGCGTTGATACGTTGGATCACCACCGGCGCCAGATGCTGGAGTTCGATCGCGAATACGCCTTCGACCCGGACCACCAGCGTCCCCGATTCCGGCGTGTCGGCATCCTTACGACGGCGCTTGGGCCACTCGAGCTTCGAGGGCCGGCAGTAGCGCGCGAGCCGCTCGCCCACGATCTCCGGCCAAGCGGCCAGGATATCGGTCGACGCGAAGCCCTGCGCCGCAAAGGCGGGCCCGATGCAACTCTCGATCAGCTCGGCCAGCGGTTTGACGCGCGCCATGGTGGTTTGGGCCTCGCCCCTGATAAGTCGCCGCACGTTAGCGCAGCTTCGTTTATGAAGGGAGCACGGCCCCGGCGTTGAGGGGCCCTATGATCGCCCGATCCCTACGGTTATGCAGCCTGGCCCATGCAGACCTGCTCAGCCACGGATCCCGGGTCCACTCCCGGACCACGCGCCGACGACCTGCTCGCCTGGTACGACCGGCACCGCCGGATTTTGCCGTGGCGCGCGCTCGCGGGGGAAGTGCCCGATCCCTACCGTGTCTGGCTGTCCGAAGTGATGCTGCAGCAGACCACGATCGCAGCAGTGCGGCCGTATTTCGAGCGCTTCCTGACACGTTTCCCCGACGTGACCGCGTTGGCTGAAGCCCCCGAGGGGGCGGTGATGTCGGCCTGGGCCGGGCTCGGCTACTATTCGCGAGCGCGCAACCTCCATGCCTGCGCGAAAGCGGTGGCGGCTGCGGGCCGCTTCCCTGACACGGCCGAGGGCCTGCGCAAGCTTCCGGGCATCGGCGCCTACACGGCCGGGGCGATTGCCGCGATCGCGTTCGAGCGGGCGGAAGCCGCGGTCGACGGCAATGTCGAGCGGGTCCTGAGCCGGGTCTTCGCCGTGGAGGCGCCGCTGCCCGGCAGCCGCCCGGAGATCCGCCGGCTGACCCAGGCCCTGGTGCCGCAGGACCGGCCAGGCGACTTCGCGCAGGCGCTCATGGATCTTGGCGCGACGATCTGCACGCCCAAGCGCCCTGCCTGCGCGCTCTGCCCCTGGATGCTGCCCTGCCAGGCACGGGCGCGCGGCACGCAGGAGACGTTTCCCCGCAAGATCAAAGTGGCGAAGGGCGCCCTGCGCCGCGGGGCCGCGTTCGTGGCGATCCGTAGCGGCGACGAGGCGGTCCTGCTACGGACCCGCCCGCCGGAAGGGCTGCTCGGCAACATGGCCGAACCACCGGGCAGTGCCTGGGAGCCAAATTATGACGCCGCCGCCGCCCTGTTGGATGCGCCCATCGACGCCCGCTGGAAGCGCCTGCCGGGGCTCGTCCGCCATGGCTTCACGCATTTCCCGCTTGAGCTCACCGTGTTCTCGGCCCGGGTCGCCCTTTCGACCCCGACGCCGCCCGGCATGCGCTTCACACCGCGCGCCGCGCTCGACGACGAGCCGCTGCCCGGCCTGATGCGCAAGGTACTGGCTCACGCCTTCGACCCGAAGCCGGAGCCCGAGAAGAAGCCGCGCGGTCGCCCGAAGAAGGATCCGCCGGCGATGCCGCTGCTCGCGGCCATGGAGGCGCCGATCTCGATGGAAGATCCGGAGCCGCGACCGAGCGTGCGCGCGGTGCCCAAGCCCAGGCCCAAACCCGCACCCGCGCCGCCGCCGGAGATGGACGATTTCCTGGACGCCGAGCCGGAGGCCCCCGTCGCGCCGGCGCACGCCCGGCCGACGCCGCGCCGACCAGGCGCCGCGCGACGTCGCTAGCTCCGAGTCGGAAGCGGGTTCCAAAAGGGCGAGCCCTTTGGTGAGGTTCGGGGCAAACCCCCGAGAGTTTCGCAGGGCTCCGCCCTGCACCAGCCAAAGGACTGAGCCCTTTCGGATCTCATGACCAACACGGAGAACGGCTTAGCCGTTCGCCATCGCTTGGCGCAGCCCAGCCCGGTAGCTGTCGATCACCACCGGCTTGCCGGCGCGCTCGACGTGCCAGAAGGTCCAACCGTTGCAGGCCGGCAGCCCCTGGACCAGGGCGCCGATCTTGTGGATCGAGCCGATCACCAGACCATTGTCGAGCTGGCCGTCCGGACGCACCGTGGCGCGGAAGCGGCGGCGCTCGTCGGTGACGATCTCGCCCGGGCGGATATGCCCGGCCTCGATCACCGAGAGGAACGGCACCCGCGGCTCGGCGCGCTTGGTCGGCGCCACCATGAGGGCGGCCTTCGACAGCGGCTGCACGGCGGCGATCCGCTCCATCGCGGCCTTCGCGTAGGTGGCCTCGCGCTCGATGCCGATGAACCGGCGTCCGAGGCGCTTGGCGACGGCCCCGGTGGTGCCGGTGCCAAAGAACGGATCAAGCACCACGTCCCCGGGATTGGTCGCCGCCATCAGGGTACGGGCGAGCAGAGCCTCAGGCTTCTGGGTCGGGTGGACCTTGTGGCCCTCCGCATCCTTCAGCCGCTCCTCGCCGGTGCAGAGCGGGATGAACCAGTCCGAGCGCATCTGAAGGTCTTCGTTACCCCCCTTCAGCGCGTCGTAATGGAAGGTGTAGCCCTTCGAGTCCGCCGAGCGCGAAGCCCAGATCAGGGTCTCGTGGGCGTTGGTGAAGCGCTTGCCGCGGAAGTTCGGCATCGGGTTGGCCTTGCGCCAGACGATGTCGTTGAGGATCCAGTAACCGAGATCCTGCAACGCGCTCCCGACCCGGAAGATGTTATGGTATGACCCGATCACCCAGAGGGTTGCGTTCGGCTTCATCACGCGCCGGCAGGCAGCGAGCCAGTCCCGGGTGAAGGCGTCGTAGGCCTCGAAGGTCGCGAACTTGTCCCAGTCGTCGTCGACCGCGTCGACACGGCTTTGGTCCGGACGCAGGAGGCCGGCTTCGCCGAGCTGCAGGTTGTAGGGCGGGTCGGCGAAGACGCAGTCGACGCTGGAGGCCGGCAGCGCGTTCATGGCCGCAATGCAATCCCCGACCAGCACTTGGTCGAGGGGGAGGGGACGCTGGGTGGGTACGAGACCCATCCGTGGCGCCGACGCGGGCCGCCCGGCACGCGAGACTTGTTTCCGGGCGACGGCGTCGGCAGCCACGGTACGCGGGGAAGCCATGGCAAACACCGGTTACGCGACTGACCGACAGACCATGCGTCGGACGCGGTAAAGGTCGCGTTGTCGAAATTGCCGGGCCGTCGTCCCGTTCTGGGGCTGCACTTTTTGCCTAGCGCCAGCTCCACCAACCGTTCGTCAGACAAAGTGCGTGTCGGGCACGGCCTTTACGCAGGCCAACTCTCGTAGCGCAGCGGTTGATCTCGCCGCCGAAGCGGATTGGAGCGGCCAATCCTTTCCCTCCGCACATAACGACACGTTCCGGCCGACGAAGCCTCCTGCATCCAGCTGAGCGGGATGCAGGGTCACACCCAGCGCACAACTTAGGTAAATATGCCGATCGAAGGAATGGCGGCGAGCCGGAGAAGAAGACTTGCCCAGCACCATACAAGACTGTCGGCCATAAACATCACAGTAAGGACGAAAATAAATCGAAATAAAACACCAAGTATTCCGCACGATCAGAACAAAACCGGCCAAAATGTGACCTGAACTCCCCTAAAACGCTCGCCATATTCCGGCCGATTTCTGAAACGACTGGCGCCGTCCCGGAAACAAAAAGGGAATGCGGGAAGAATGACATCTGGTTTCGGTAAGTTCGTGGCCACCGTTGGAATGCTATCTGCCTTCGTCGGAACGACCCTCCCGGCTGTTGCCCAAAGCGGCGCTGCCTCTTGGTACGGGAGCGGCCAGCGCACCGCGAACGGTGAGCGTTTCAACCCCAACGGACTGACCGCTGCCCATCGCAGCCTGCCGTTCGGAACCCGCGTCCGCGTCGAGAACCGCCGGACCGGCCGCTCGGTGGTGGTGCGGATCAACGACCGCGGCCCCTTCGTGCGTGGCCGCATCATCGATCTTTCGAAGGGTTCGGCCCGCGCGCTCGGCATGGGCGGCACGAGCTACGTCTCGCTCCAGGTCTTGAACTGAAGATCCCGCACTGACGGCCTTCAGGTTGAATAGCTCCTGAAGCCGTCCGGCCTCCCGACGTTGTCTGCAGCATCGGGAGGCCCCATGTGGTGGATGAGCAGACCGGATCCAGCCGCCCCATGCCCAAACCCCTGATCGTTGATATCCCGCACGACCTCGGCCGCGACGAGGCGAAGCGGCGCCTCGAGCATGGCACCGACCAAGCGCGGGCCTTCCTGGCCAAAAGCGGCGTCACGGTCGACCAGCTTGCCTGGACCGGCGACCGCCTTGATTTCGGCGTTTCCGCGATGACCCAGAAGATCGGCGGCACGATCGATGTCGGCCCTGAGAGCGTGAGGCTCGAGGTGAAACTGCCGTTCCTGCTCGCCCTGTTCGCCGAGAAGATCCAGAAGGTGGCGAGCAAGGAGGGGAACCTCTTGCTCACCAAGAAATAGCGCGCCGGAACTCCAGCCGCAGGCCCTCGTTGCTGCCCGAACGGTGCGGGACAGCACCGCGAGCCCTCTGGAGGATATCCGTGCCAGACTTCACTCTCGCCGACCCGGGGCAAGTACCGGAAGTTCCTCCGCAACCCGCTCCGGCGCCCGAGACCCCATACGATCCGCCGCAGGCGCCGACGCAGCCACCCGGCCCCGAGATCCCCGGCAATACGCCCGCCGAGGCGCCTGGCATCCAACCGCCGGAGATCCCGGTCAACGATCCCGGCCCGCCAGAGATCAGCCCGCCCACCGGGCCGGCCAATCCGATCGCCTGAGGCTTGAACGGCGGGGGCGACCCGGTTTGAACCGAAAGCCCGGCGCTGCCATAAGCCCGGTATGGCCGCTCCCCCCCTTCTGACCCTCCAGGACATCGCGCTCACCTTCGGTGGCACGCCGCTGATCAACCGCGCCGACCTGACCATCTCGCCCGGCGAACGCACTTGCCTCGTCGGGCGGAACGGCTCGGGCAAGTCGACCTTGATGAAGATTGCCGCCGGCCTGGTCGAGCCGGACAAGGGGCGGTTGTTCGTCCAGCCGGGCACCACGATCCGCTACCTGGCGCAGGAACCGGATTTCACCGGCTTTTCCAATACCTTGGACTTCGTCGAGGCTGGATTGCCACCGGGCGAATCTGCCCATCGCGCCAGATACCTGCTGGAGAGCCTCGGCATGACCGGGGCGGAGGATCCCACGAAACTCTCGGGCGGCGAGGGGCGGCGCGTGGCGCTCGCCCAGGCGCTTGCCCCCGAACCCGACGTGCTACTTCTGGATGAGCCGACCAACCATCTCGACCTGCCGGCGATCGAGTGGCTGGAAGCGGAACTGCGCGGAACCCGCGCAGCGATGGTCCTGATCAGCCACGACCGGCGGTTTCTCTCCGCGTTATCCCGCGCCACGATCTGGCTGGATCGCGGAGAAACGCGAAGAATTGAGCAGGGCTTCTCGAATTTCGAGGCCTGGCGCGACGCGTTCTTCGAAGAGGAGGAACGCGACCAGCACAAGCTCGACCGCAAGATCGCCGCCGAGGAGCATTGGCTGCGCTACGGCGTCACGGCTCGCCGCAAGCGAAACGTCCGTCGGCTCGGCAACTTGCACGAGTTGCGCCAGAATCGCCGCGATGTCCGCCGCCCGGTGGGCAGCGTCAGCATGAACGCCTCCGATGCCGAGTCCTCGGGCAGCCTTGTGGTCGAGGCCCGGGATATCGCCAAGGCCTATGGCGAGCGGACCATCGTGGATGGGCTGTCGCTGCGGGTGATGCGCGGCGACCGGCTGGGGATCGTCGGGGCCAACGGCGCCGGCAAGTCGACGCTGATCAATCTGCTGATGGGCCGGCTGGCCCCCGATTCGGGGCAGGTCGTGCTCGGCACGAACCTGATGCCGGTGGTGTTGGATCAGGCCCGGGCGACGCTGGAGCCCGGGATGACCGTCACGGAAGTGCTCACCGGCGGCAGCGGCGACAGTGTCACGGTGAACGGCCAGAGCCGCCACGTGGTCGGCTACCTCAAGGACTTCCTGTTCAGCCCCGAGCAGGCCCGGACCCCGGTCTCGGTGCTGTCCGGCGGCGAGCGCAACCGCCTGTTGATCGCCCGCGCGCTGGCGCAACCGGCCAACCTCCTGGTGCTGGACGAGCCGACCAACGACCTCGATCTCGAGACCCTCGACCTGCTCCAGGAGATGCTCGGCGACTACCAGGGCACCCTGATCCTGGTGAGCCACGACCGTGACTTCCTCGACCGGGTGGCCAGCAGCGTGCTGGTCTCGGAAGGTTCGGGCCGCTGGGTCGAGTATGCCGGCGGCTACAGCGACATGCTGGTCCAGCGCGGGCAGGGCGTCGAGGCGCGCACGGTCGCGCCGACGAAGAAGGAACCGCGCGAGCGCACGGCCTCGGCCGCCCAGCCCGCCGGAAAGCCGAAGCTCGGCTTCAAGGACCAGCACGAGCTGAAGACGCTGCCGGCCCGCATCGCGAAGCTGGAGGCGGCCATCGCCCAGATCAAGGCGATCCTGGCGGATGCCGACCTCTACGCCCGCGACCCGGCCCGGTTCGACAAGGCCACCGCCATGCTGGCCCAGGCCGAGACCGAGCTGTCCCAGGCGGAGGACCGGTGGCTGGAGCTGGAGATGCTGCAGGTGGGATGACGCCCGCCCTTGACATATCATAGGAAATATGTCTTATACGACCTCCGCGGGCCTGATCCCGCGGGGCCGCAACGATCGCGAACCGACCGGAACGGATGATCGCATGACCGCCTATCAGACCCTCGAACAGCGCTTCTCCCGCCTCGCGGCCCTGGAAGGCGCGGCCGGGATCCTCGGCTGGGATGCGCAGACGCTGATGCCGGACGGGGCCGCGGAGGCGCGGGGCGACCAGCTGGCGATCCTGCGCGGGCTGGCCCACGAGATGCTAACGGCCCCCGAGACGCGGGACGAGCTCGCCGCCGCCGAGCAGCAGGGCGGCCTGGATGTCTGGAATGCGGCCAACCTGCGGGAGATGCGGCGGGCCCAGGCCCATGCCGGCGCCGTGCCCCGGGACTTGGTGGAAGCCAGCTCCCGGGCCGTGTCCCGGTCCGAGATGGTCTGGCGCGAGGCGCGCCGGGACTCCGATTTCGCCCGGCTGGCGCCGTACCTCGCCGAGGTGCTGCGGCTCCAGCGGGAGATCGGGCAGGCCAAGGGCGCGGCGCTCGGGCTCGACCCCTACGACGCCCTGCTCGACAGCTACGATCCCGGCATGCGCCGGGCGGTGATCGACCCGCTGTTTGCCGACCTCACCAGCTGGCTGCCGGACCTGATCGCCCGCGCCCGGGAAATCCAGGATTCGCGCCCGGCGCCGCTGCCCCTGGAGGGGCCGTTCGACACGGGCACGCAGCGCGCCCTCGGCCTCAAGCTGATGACCGCGCTCGGGTTCGACTTCACCCGCGGCCGTCTCGATATCAGCCTGCATCCGTTCTGCGGCGGCGCCACCGACGACGTGCGCATCACCACCCGCTACGACGAGGCCGATTTCGGCCGCGCCCTGATGGGCGTGCTGCACGAGACCGGCCACGCCCTCTACGAGCAGGGCCGCCCCGCCGCATGGCGGCACCAGCCGGTGGGCGCCGCCCGGGGCATGAGCCTGCACGAGAGCCAGTCGCTCATCGTCGAGATGCAGGCCTGCCGCAGCCGGGATTTCTTCACCTATCTGGCACCGCTGCTGCGCGAGGCGTTCGGCCGGTCCGGGCCGGAATGGTCGCCGGAGAACCTGCACGCCTTGAACACCCAGGTGCGGCCGGGCTTCATCCGGGTCGATGCCGACGAGGCGACCTACCCGGCCCATATCCTGCTGCGCTACCGGCTGGAGACCGCGATGATCGCGGGCGACCTCGCAGTCACCGACCTGCCCGGCGCCTTCAACGACGGCCTGCGCGACCTGCTGGGCCTCACCGTGCCGGAAGACCGCCTCGGCTGCCTGCAGGACATCCACTGGCCGAGCGGGGCCTTCGGCTACTTCCCGACCTACACGCTGGGCGCGCTCGCCGCGGCCCAGCTGTTCCGGGCGGCGCGGGCCGCCGAGCCGGCCCTACCGGGCTGCCTCGCCGCGGGCGATTTCGCGCCGCTGCGCACCTGGCTGCGCGCCAACGTCCACGAGGTCGGCAGCCTGCTCGGGACGGATGATCTGCTGGTC
>Ga0182230_1000111_pt1 | contig 12374 bp, 10 predicted proteins | sample G6R1MG_28_FD_128384 | JGI IMG/M metagenome (GOLD analysis project Ga0182230, IMG submission 128384) | Miscanthus phyllosphere microbial communities from Michigan, USA - G6R1_NF_07NOV2016_LD1 MG | ecosystem: Host-associated > Plants > Phyllosphere > Phylloplane/Leaf | place: USA: Michigan...
GCGCCGGTCGCATGCCGGAGGGCTACGACCGCATCGACGAGACTTCGGTCGAAGAAGACCCAGCCGGTCGAGGACGCCGTCTCCTCCCGGTCCCGGGAAGCCATCTCGATCGCCCGCCTGGCGAAGGCTGCGAGATCGACCCAGGGGAGCGCGGTTCCTGCGCCGCGTCGTTCGTCTTCGACGATCCGGCGTCCTGGCTCGGGGACGGTCGGAAATCCGCGGCGCGCGAGTTCGGCCGACAGGGTGGACTTGCCCCCGCCCGAGCATCCGGAGAGCACCACATGGTGTCGCCCTGCGAGATCGTTGCTCATGGCGTCCGCTTTCGTGGATGCACAATCAGGGCCGGAGGGGCAGATGGCTCCTCGGCAGCTCAGCCTCGCCGCCCGCTTCGGCGATACCGACCGTTCAAGCCGCAACGTGCGCCGCGCTCACTCCAGCGGCGTGATCAACCCATCCCGGATCGTCACCCGGCGGTCCATGCGGGCGGCGAGATCGAGGTTATGGGTGGCGACCAGCGCGGCAAGGCCCGAGGCCCTCACCAGCGACATCAGCACAGAGAAGACGTGGCCGGCGGTGCCGGGATCGAGATTGCCGGTGGGCTCGTCGGCCAGCAGCAGCCGCGGGCCGTTGGCCACCGCCCGGGCGATGGCGACGCGCTGCTGCTCGCCCCCCGACAGCTCGGCCGGGCGATGCGGCAGGCGGTCCTTGAGGCCAAGGAAGCTCAGGAGCTCGGTGGCCCGCGCCTTGGCCTCCGCACGGCCGAGGCCGCGGATGAGCTGCGGCATCACCACGTTCTCGAGCGCCGAGAATTCCGGCAGCAGATGGTGGAACTGGTAGACGAAGCCCATCTCCTCACGGCGCAGGCGGGTGCGCTCGACATCCGGCATCGCGGCGGTGGGGCGACCGCCGATATAGACCTCGCCGCCATCGGGCCGCTCCAGCAGACCGGCGAGGTGCAGGAGTGTCGACTTGCCGGCACCCGAGGGTGCCACAAGCGCCACCAGCTCCCCGGGCCAGATCGCGAGATCGGCCCCGCGCAGGATGTCCAGGGCTCCCTCGGCCTGCGGGTAGCGCCGCTCGACGCGGGCGAAGAACAGGGCCGGCACCGGCGGGGTGCCGGCGGGCTGGCTTGCATCGCTCATGGGGTGCGGACCGTCAGCCGTAGCGCAGGGCCTGCACCGGATCGAGCCGGGCGGCACGCCAGGAGGGATAGAGCGTCGCCGCCAGCGACAGCAGCAGCGACGTGATCACCACGGCGGCGATCTCCTTCGGATTCATCTGGGCCGGGATCTCGGCGAGGAACCGCACGGTCGGGTCCCAGGCGCCGGGAAACAGCACGTGCTGGATCGGCTTGATGTTGAGGGTGATCAGGATCCCGAGCCCGAGGCCGCTCAGGGTCCCGACCAGGCCGATCAGCGCGCCGTTGATCAGGAAGACCCGCATGATCGTCCCCGGGGTCGCCCCCATGGTGCGCAGGATCGCGATGTCGCTCGACTTGTCGCGCACCAAGAGGATCAGGCCCGAGACGATGTTGAGCGTGGCCACCACGACGATCAGGCTGAGGATCAGGAACATCACGTTACGCTCGACCTCCAGCGCCCCGAAGAAGGTGCGGTTGCGCTGGCGCCAGTCGGTGAGCAGCACCGGGCGCTCGGCCGCCATCTCCAGGGGCTCACGCATCTCGCCGACCTGATCGGGCTTGTCGACGTAGATCTCGATCATGCTGACGTCGCTCTCCCGGTTGAAGAACGCCTGCGCCTCGGTGAGCGGCATGAAAACGAAGGTCTGGTCGAACTCGGTCATGCCGACCTCGAACACCGCCTTCACCGCGTAGCTCTTGGTGCGGGGCGCGGTGCCGAAGGGCGTGGACGAGCCCTTGGGCGTCACCAGGGTGATGTTGTCCCCGGCTTGAAGCCCCAGGGAATCCGCGAGCCGCCGGCCGATCAGCACGCCGGTGCCGTCGTCGAACCCCTCCAAGGTGCCGCCCCGGATCGCGCTGGAGACGGCGGCGAGCGCGTCGAGATCGGCGGCGCGCACGCCACGAACGATCACGCCCGAGCCGCCGAATTGCGACGAGGCGAAGGCCTGGCCTTCGACGAGCGGCACCGCGGCGCGCACGCCCGCCACCTTCGACAGGCGCTCGGACAGGTCGACCCAGTCGTTGAACGGCCGGTCGATCGGCGTGGCGAACAGGTGGCCGTTGATGCCGACGATCTTGGAGAGCAACTCCGCGCGAAACCCGTTCATCACCGAGAGCACGATGATCAGGGTGGCGACGCCGAGCGCGATGCCGAGCACGGAGAAGAAGGCGACCACCGAGACGCCGCCGCCCCGGCGGCGCGCCCGCAGGTAGCGGCCGGCGATGATCCACTCGAACGGCGCGAACGGGGCCGTCCCTTCGCGGAAGGAGGCCGCGAAGCTCCTCACCCGGTCGATCGCCGCTGCTCCCGTCATCGGACTAGCCCTAAGCACCATTCACCGCGCTGTCGCCACTCGCGCGGCGAAAATGATGCATGAACACGGATTGAAGCAGAATTGCCTCTCGCAATCCTAACGAGAACCGCGCCCGATCGCATCGATCGGACGCAGCGCCTGGCCTCGCTGGAAAGATCCGCGGTCTAGACGCGGCGGATGCGCGCCAGCAGGTCGACGGTGGCAAGGCTCTCGCGCTCGCCCCCGGCGCGCCGCTTCAGCTCCACTTTACCTTCGGCCAAGCCCTTCGGCCCGACCACAACCTGCCAGGGCAGGCCGATCAGATCGGCGGTGGCGAATTTCGCGCCCGGACGCTCGTCACGGTCATCGTAGAGCACGGAGAGGCCGGCGGCCTCGAGCTCCGCCTGGATCTGCGCGCAGGCCGCGTCGGTGCCGGCATCGCCGACCTTGAGGTTGATCAGCGCCACATCAAAGGGCGCGACCGAATCCGGCCAGATGATGCCGGCCTCGTCGTGGCTGGCCTCGATGATCGCGGCCACCAGCCGGCTCGGGCCGATGCCGTAGGAGCCCATATGGACTGGCCGCTCGATCCCGTCCGGCCCGGCGACCTTGGCGCCCATCGGCTCCGAATACTTGGTACCGAAATAGAAGATGTGTCCGACCTCGATGCCGCGGGCGCTCAGGCGGCTCTCCTCGGGCACCTCCGCGAAGGCCTCCGGCTCGTGGATCTCGTCGGTGGCGGCGTAGTGCGAGGTCCAGGCGTCGACGATGCCCTGGAGCGCGGCCACGTCGTCGAAATCGACGGTTTCGGGCGGCGGCTCGAAATCGAGATAGGCGCGGTCGCAGAACACTTCGCTCTCGCCGGTCTTCGCCAGGATAATGAACTCATGGGACAGGTCGCCGCCGATTGGACCGGTATCGGCGCGCATCGGGATCGCCTTGAGGCCGAGCCCCGCGAAGGTGCGCAGATAGGCCACGAACATGCGGTTATAGGCGTGGCGCGCCCCGGCCTGGTCGAAGTCGAACGAATAGGCGTCCTTCATCAGGAACTCGCGCGAGCGCATCGTGCCGAAGCGCGGCCGCACCTCGTCGCGGAACTTCCACGAGATCTGGTAGAGGTTCTTGGGCAGGTCCTTGTAGGATCGCACGCTGGCCCGGAAGATCTCCGTGACCATCTCCTCGGCGGTGGGGCCGTAGAGCATCTCGCGGTCGTGCCGGTCCTTCAGGCGCAGCATCTCCTTGCCATAGGCGTCGTAGCGCCCGGATTCCCGCCACAGCTCGGCCGATTGCACCGTCGGCATCAGGATCTCGATGGCACCGGAGCGATCCTGCTCCCGGCGGATCACCGCGCAGACCCGCTCCAGCACCCGCAGGCCGAGCGGCAGCCAGGCGTAGATCCCGGCCGATTCCTGGCGCACCAGGCCGGCGCGCAGCATCAGGCGGTGGGAGACGATCTCGGCTTCCTTGGGCGTCTCGCGCAAGGTCGGCATGAAGTAGCGGGAGAGACGCATGTTTTGGAGGCTTGTCTTTGCGGTTTCGGCCAGGATCCAACCGTGAGGAACCGCGGCACGGGGGCACACAACACGCCGGAGACGCAAAATACAAGCGCTGTCGGATGACGGCGCGGCGTAATCGCGCGACTGCGCCCGCGCCGGTGCCGTGTGGGCCGCGCCGATCGGTCAGGCTGCTACAATCGGAAGCGATCTGCCCATTTGCCGGCAAGAAAGCGCAGATTTTTCTCGCAGACCCGGTGACAACACGAATTGTTGTTCCTATAAGCGGCTCGTGATGTTTGCGACGCCCGCAAGAGGCGGCGCAGGGTCCGAGTCTCGGGAGGAAAACCGACCGCCACGCAGGCAATGCGTAGGACAATCAAAGGTCGAGCCACTGCAGCTTAGAAAGCAAGGCCTCGGGCCTTGCTTTTTTTGTTGTTGGGCTTCCTTCGCTGCGGCGCTCCCGATCCTTCGGCAGGCCTTCCTGGGCCCTTGGCAGCTCCTTCCGTCAGCGTGTCCGGCCACGAGCCCGCGGCAATCGGCGTGCTGTGAAGAGCGGTGAAAGCGCGGACAAGTCGATGGTTTGTCGACTATTCGACTTTGCGGGCTCAAGCCATTAACCGGTCAGGGCTTTTCGCGGCGCATGGTGGGGCATGGACCTTACCGGGTGAGCCCGCCATGCACTTCCAGATCCGCCAAGCCGGGAACCTCTGGTCCTGGGTCCTGCTGAACGAGGCCGCCGAGACGGTCGCCGAGTCGCACCGGACCTTTCCTTCGGCCGCACAGGCCTCCGCGGCGGCCCTCGCCTTCGCCCATCTGGTGTCCCGGGCGGGCAAGTCGTTGACGGTGCGCTCCTCCTCCTCCGGGACGCTGCTGTAGGATTGATCCGTCTCCGGAAACGAACCCCGCCCTACAGCCCGGTCAGCGGGAACACCGCCAGCGCGATCAGGAAGGCGGCGCCGGCGACGAGCGTCGTCCAGATCGCCTTCTCGCGCAGGCGCGGCGACGCCGGAGCGCCCGGGTCCTGCCCGGGCACCACGTGGCTGGGCCGGGTTTCGGGCTGGTTGCGCAGGGGCAGGACGGCGAAGAGCAGCGTCCACCACACCACGAAGTAGAGGGCGATCGCCCCGCCGATCGTCAGCTTGAACTGGCTGACACCCACCGCCACGAAGGCGGCCACCAGCACGGCCACGACGAGCAGGGTCGCCGGGGTCGAGCGGGCCAGCGCGGTCATGATCCGGCTCACACCTGCTCCAGCTCGACCAGGGTGCCGAGAAAGTCCTTGGGGTGCAGGAACAGCACCGGCTTGCCGTGGGCGCCGATGCGCGGCTCGCCGGTGCCGAGCACCCGGGCGCCCTGCGCCTTGAGCCGGTCGCGGGCGGCCAGGATGTCGTCGACCTCGTAGCAGACGTGGTGGACGCCCCCGCCGGGATTGCGGGCGACGAACGCCTCGATCGGCGAGCCTTCGCCCAGCGGCGCCATCAGCTCGATCTTGCTGTTCGGCAACTCCACGAACACCACCGTGACCCCGTGCTCGGGCTGCGGCAGCGGCGGGGTGAGCGTCGCGCCCAGCGTGTCGCGATACACCGCGCAGGCGGCGTCGAGATCCTGAACGGCGATGGCCACGTGATTGAGCCGCCCGATCATGATGTTCCTCTCCCTGTCTGCGGACCCGCGCCGTCCCATTCGCGGGCCAGCTTCCGGGATGAATTGAGACCGGGACGGCGGCCCTTGCAGGCTGCCGTCCCGGTCTCCGCCCCTCTCCGCGGAGGGCGGCGTCAGGTTATCACACCTCGACCACCTGCACGTGGCAGGCGGGCTTCTTGCCCCAGACCTCGTTGACGGCGGTGCGCACGGCCCGGTCGACCGTCTTCTCGACGCCCTCCGAGTCCTTCAGCTTGCCGCGCGACAGCCCCGCCAGGGTGCGCGAGACGGCATCGACCACCGTCTCGATCAGCGGCTCGCCGGAGCGGCCGCGATTGGGCAGGCCGATGATGTCCACCGCCGGATCGCCCAGCACGACGCCGTCTTCGTCGATGGCGATCGCCACCGAGACGAGGCCGGCCTGCATGAGCTTGCGCCGCTCCGGGATCGCCCGGTCCTTCTCGTCGATCAGGACGTTGCCGTCCTTATACAGGCGGCCGGCCTTCACATGGTCGATCACCTCGGGCTTGCCGGGGCTGAGGCGGACGAGGCTGCCGTTGCGGGCCTTGACCACGTTCTGCACGCCCTGGGCCCGGGCGAAGCGGGCATGCTCGTCGAGGTGCAGCGCCTCGCCGTGGACCGGGATCGCGGTGCCCGGCCGGGTCCACTTGTACATCTCGACCATCTCGTCTCGGCGAGGGTGGCCGGAGACGTGGACCAGCTCGGTCCGGTCGGTGATCACCTCGACGCCCTGCGTGACCAGATCGTTGATGATCGAGCCGACATCGCGCTCGTTGCCGGGGATCGCCCGGGAGGAGAAGATCACCCGGTCGCCGGCGGCCAGGCTGATATCCGGATGGTCCCGGCGGGAGACCCGGGCCAGAGCCGCCCGCGGCTCGCCCTGAGAGCCGGTGAGCAGGGCCACGACCCGTTCACGCGGCAGGTTCTTCCAGGAATCCGAGCGGCGGAACTCGGGCAGGCCGTCGAGATAGCCGCATTCGCGGGCGACATCGATCACCCGGTCCATGGCCCGGCCGACCGCGACGACCTCGCGCCCGCAGGCGGCGGCCGCCTCGGCCACCGCTCGGATGCGGGCGACGTTCGACGCGAAGGTGGTGACCGCGACCCGGTGGGGCGAATCCGCGATCAGGGTCTTGAGGGTGGCGGCGACTTCCTTCTCGCTCGGGGAGAACCCCTCGCGCACGACATTGGTCGAGTCGCAGACCAGCGCCAGGATGCCCTCGTCGCCGAGCGCCGTGAAGGCTTCCGGCGAGGTGACGTCGCCGGCCACCGGGGTCGGATCGATCTTCCAGTCGCCGGTATGAACCACGAGGCCCGCGGCCGTGCGGATCGCGATGGCGTTCGATTCGGGGATCGAGTGCGAGACCGGCACGTATTCCAGCTCGAACGGGCCGACGGTCACGCGCCGGCCCGGCTTCACCTCGCGCAGGTCGACCTTCGGGGCGCCGGGCTCGGAGAGGCGACGGGTCTCCAGCAGGTTCTTGGCGAAGCGGGTCGCGTAGACCGGCACCTTAAGGCGCGGCCACAGCTCCGAGATCGCCCCGATATGGTCCTCGTGCGCGTGGGTGATGAAGATCCCCAGCAGGTCCTTGCGCTTCTCCTCGATGAAGGAGAGGTCGGGGAACATCAGGTCGATCCCCGGCATCTGCTCCTCACCGGCGAAGCCCATGCCGCAATCGACCATGATCCACTTCCGGCCCTTCTCCGGACCGAACCCGTAGAGGGCCGCATTCATCCCGATCTCGCCCACGCCGCCGAGCGGCAGGAAGACCAGCTCCTCCTGTCCCATCACCATCTGTCGTCGTCCAACATCATGCCGCCGTCGCGGCCGTTCCGAAATGCACCTCGCCCGCCGTCACGGTATGCCGTTTTCCGTCGGGGGCGAGGATCACGAGCCGCCCCCCCTCGTCGATGGTCTCGAACATGCCCCGCAGGACATGCTCGCCGCTGCGCACCGCGATCTCCGACCCAAGACCGGCGGCCCGCGCGAGCCAATCCTCGCGCAGGTCAGCGAAATTCCGTCCCCGGTCCCAGGCGCGTGCCCGCACGGCCATCCGGTCCGAGAGATGCTCCAGTAGCGCTTCGGCGCCGCCGGCGTAACCCGTCGCGGCCAAGCTCGTCGCGCCGAGGCCATCCGGAGCCGCCGCGACGTTGACGCCGAAGCCGATCACCGTCGCCCGGCGGCCACCGGGCAGGGTCTCGGCCTCGAGGAGCAGGCCGGCCAGCTTGCCGTCGCCGAGCAGCACGTCGTTGGGCCATTTCAGCTTCAGAGATCGGGCGCAACCTTCGGTTCGGGTATCCGGCAGGGTGCCGCAGGCCGCCTCCAGCGCCTCGATCAGGGCGAGGCCCGCCACGAAGCCGAGTTCAGCCAAGTGGTCGGGCGCCACCCCGGCCACCGGCCAGAGTACGCTCGCGGCGAGGTTGCCCGGCAGCGAAGCCCAGGCATTGCCGCGCCGGCCGCGGCCCGCCTCCTGCCGGTGGGTGACCACCCAGAGCGGGCCGGTCTCCCCGGCGCGCGCCTGGGCCATGGCCTCGGTGTTGGTCGAGCCGAGGCGGTCGTGAACGTGCAGGCGATGGCCCTGGGCGCGCGCCTCGGGCCCGAGACGGTAGCTCAAGGCGTTCTTTTCTGATCGGGCCGCATGCTCATCGGGAAAGCCGGAAGGCCGCCGGACCTAGAACAGCGACCGGGCCGCCCGGCCGGCGACGCCGACCAGCGGTCCGGGGAGCAGGAAGAACAGCACCACGACGACGCTCGACAGGGCGAGCACCACGCGCAGGCCGGGTGCCATGGCCTCGTAGGGCTCCTTGGGCTCGTCGAAATACATGATCTTGACCAGGCGCAGGTAGTAGTAGGCGCCGACCACGCTGGTCACCACACCGATCACCGCCAGGGTCACGAGGCCCGCCTTGATGGCCGCCGCGAAGACGTAGAACTTGGCGAAGAACCCGGCGAGCGGCGGGATGCCGGCCAGCGAGAACATCATCGCGGCGAGACAGAAGGCCACCCATGGATGGGTGCGGGACAGGCCCGACAGGTCCTCGATCGACTCGAACATCACGTTCCGGCGCCGGAGCGACAGGATGATCGCGAAGGTGCCGAGCGTCATCGCCAGATAGATGATCATGTAGGTGACCAGCCCGCTGATCCCCTCCTCGGACCCGCAGGCCAGGCCGATCAGCGCGTAACCGATATTGGCGATCGACGAGTAGGCCATCAGGCGCTTGATCGACCGCTGGCCGATGGCCGCGAACGAGCCCAGCGCCATCGAGACCACGGCGACGAAGATGAAGATCTGCTGCCAGATGGCGGTCACGTCCGGCATGGCGCCGATGAACACCCGCACCGTCATGGCGACGGCGGCCATCTTGGGTGCGGTGGCGAAGAAGGCGGTCACCGGGGTCGGCGAGCCCTCGTAGACGTCCGGCGTCCACATGTGGAACGGCACCGCCGCCATCTTGAAGCAGACGCCCGCAGCCAGGAACACGATGCCCAGCACGATGCCGAGCCCGGCATTCTCGTTGAGCGCCGAAACGATGCCGGGGAACGAGACCGTGCCGGTGAAGCCGTAGACCAGGGAGGCCCCGTAGAGCAGCATCCCGGAGGAGAGCGCGCCGAGCACGAAGTACTTGAGGCCGGCCTCGGTCGACTTGGCATTGTCCCGGTGGAACGCCGCGATCACGTAGGCGGCGAGCGATTGCAGCTCGAGGCCCAGATAGAGGGCGATCAGGTCGTTGGCCGAGACCATCACCATCATGCCGATGGTGCAGAGCACGATCAGCACCGGGAACTCGAACCGGTCGATCTGCTCGCGCTTGAAGAAGTCGTGCGCCAGCAGGATCGTCGCCGCCGAGCCGAGCAGCACCAGCGACTTCATCACCTTGGCGAACGCGTCCGAGACGAACGCCCCCGACAGGGTGGTCACCCGGCCGGCGGTCGGCTGTGACAGCACGACGAACAGGGCGAACAGCAGCAGGACCAGGGCGCCGATGCTGACAGACTCGGCCGACCGGTCGCCGCGCCAGGCGCCGTACAGGATCATGAGTAGAACCCCGACGCTGAGGATCAGCTCGGGCAGGAGCGGGGCCAGCGAGGGCAGGACGGAGTGGACGGTGGGCATCTGTTCCGTCTCAGCGAGCGAGCGGCAGCGCGGCGGCTGCGGTCTGGGTGTTGGCCAGCGCGGCCTTCATGCCGGCCATCAGCGCGTCGGTGGAGGGCGCGAAGACGTCGAGCACCGGGGCCGGATGCACGCCGTAATAGATCGTCAGCACGACCAGCGGCGCGAGGATCAGCTTCTCCCGGGTGTCGAGGTCGAGGATGCCCTGGAGGTTGGGCTTCTCCAGCTTGCCGTAGATCACCCGGGCGTAGAGCCACAGGGCGTAGGCCGCTGACAGGATGATGCCGAAGGTCGAGAAGAACGCGACATTCGGGTTCGCCTTGAAGGCGCCGAGCATCGACAGGAACTCGCCGACGAAGCCGGAGGTGCCGGGCAGGCCGACATTGGCCATGGTGAACACCATCATGGCCACCGCATAGAGCGGCATCCGCTTCACCAGCCCGCCATAGGCGGCGATCTCGCGGGTGTGCATCCGGTCGTAGACCACGCCGACGCACAGGAAGAGCGCCGACGCCACGATGCCGTGGGAGATCATCAGGAACAGGGCGCCCTGGATGCCCTGCTCGTTCAGGGTGAACAGCCCCAGCGTCACGAAGCCCATATGGGCCACCGACGAATAGGCAATCAGCTTCTTGATGTCGGTCTGCATCAGCGCGGTGAGCGAGGTGAAGATGATCGCGATCACCGAGAGGGCGAAGACCAGGGGGGCGAAATCCTGGCTCGCCACCGGCAGCATCGGCAGGGAGATCCGGATGAAGCCGTAGCCACCCATCTTCAGCAGGATGCCCGCCAGGATCACTGAGCCGGCGGTGGGCGCCTCGACGTGGGCGTCGGGCAGCCAGGTATGGACCGGCCACATCGGCATCTTCACCGCGAACGAGGCGAAGAAGGCCAGCCACAGCCAGGTCTGCATCCCCACCGGGAAGCGGTATTGCAGCAGGGTCGGGATGTCGGTGGTGCCGGCCTGCCAATACATCGCCATCACGGCGAGCAGCATCAGCACCGAACCGAGCAGGGTGTAGAGGAAGAACTTGAAGCTCGCATAGACCCGGCGCGCCCCGCCCCAGATCCCGATGATCAGGAACATCGGGATCAGGCCGGCCTCGAAGAACAGGTAGAACAGCAGCAGGTCGAGGGAGGCGAACACGCCGATCATCGTCGTCTCGAGGACGAGGAAGGCGACGAAATACTCCTTCACCCGGACGTGGATCGAGGTCCACGACGCCCCGATGCAGAACGGCATCAGGAAGGTCGTGAGCAGGATCAACGGCATCGAGAAGCCGTCGACGCCCAGCTTGAACCGGATCGTCTCGGCGAGCCAGGGATGGCTCTCCACGAGCTGGAAGCTCGCCGACGCCGCGTCGTAGCGGCCCCAGGCCACCAGCGAGAGCACGAAGGTGACGACGGTGGTGGCGAGCGCGGCCCAGCGGCTGTTGCGCGCCACTGATTCCTCGTCGCCCTTGAGGGTGAGGATGAAGGCCGCGCCGCAGAGCGGGACGATCAGCAGGCCGGAGAGGATGCCGAGGCCGAGCATGTCAGTGAGCACCCTTGGGCAGGCCGGCCATCAGATACCAGCTGATCAAGCCGGCCACGCCGATGAGCATGACGAAGGCGTAGTGGTAGACGTAGCCCGTCTGCAGGCGGACCACGCCCCGGGTGACGTCGACGACCCGCGCCGCGATGCCGTTGGGGCCGAGCCCGTCGATGATCCGGCCGTCGCCCTGCTTCCAGAGGAACAGGCCGAAATCCTTGGCCGGACGCACGAAGATCCGGTCGTAGAGCTCGTCAAAGTACCACTTGTTGAGCAGAAACCGGTACAGCGACGGCTGCTGCGCGGCGAGCGCGCCGGGCAGTTCCGGGCGGCGGATATACATCCAGAAGGCCAGGACGAAGCCGAGGATCAGCATGATCAGCGGCGCATAGGACACCAGCGCCGGGACCTCGTGGATCTCGTGCATGATGTGGTTCTCCGGGCCGTGCGCCAGGGCATGGCCCCAGAACGCGTCCATCCCGGACCCGATGAAGCGGTCGTGGAAGATGATCCCGGCGAACAGCGCCCCGAAGGCGAGGATCGCCAGCGGAATGGTCATCACCAGCGGGCTCTCGTGGGGCGTATGGTCCCCGTCCCCGTGCCCGTGCCCGTGATGGTCGTCCGCGACGAGGTCGCTCTTGTGGGCCGGCTCGATGTCGTGGCCGTGATCGTCGTGGGCCGCACCCTCGGTATGGCCCGGGGCGCCGTCGGCCTCATGGGCCATGGTGGAATGAGCGACCGCCGGGGCGGCGTGGTGGTCCTGCGCCGCGTGAACACCCCAGCGGGCCGGACCCTCGAAGGTCATGAAGAACAGGCGCCAGGAATAGAACGACGTGAAGAATGCCGCCACCACGGTGCACAGGAAGGCGAGCGTGTGACCCGGCCGGGTCGAGGCGTAGGCCGCCTCGATGATCGCGTCCTTGGAATAGTAGCCCGCCGTGTACGGGAAGCCGATCAGCGCGAGGGAGCCGATCGCCATCATGGCGCAGGTGAACGGGATGTGGGAGCGCAGGCCGCCCATGTTCCGCATGTCCTGCTCGTGGTGCATCGCGTGGATGACCGAGCCGGCCCCGAGGAACAGCAGCGCCTTGAAGAAGGCGTGGGTGAACAGGTGGAACACGCCGGCCGAGTAGGCGC
>Ga0182230_1000112_pt1 | contig 12358 bp, 8 predicted proteins | sample G6R1MG_28_FD_128384 | JGI IMG/M metagenome (GOLD analysis project Ga0182230, IMG submission 128384) | Miscanthus phyllosphere microbial communities from Michigan, USA - G6R1_NF_07NOV2016_LD1 MG | ecosystem: Host-associated > Plants > Phyllosphere > Phylloplane/Leaf | place: USA: Michigan...
CCGCAAGCTGGAGCGCGCCGGCCTCGACCCGCGGGAGGCAGCGACCCGGGCAGCCGAGATGCGGCCGCAGCCAGCGATGATGACGGCGCTGGGCTTCCTGCCGATGGCGCTCTCGACCAGCGCTGCCCCCGAGGTCCAGCGCCCTCTGACCCCTGTGGTGATCGGCGGCCTGATCTCGGCGACCCTGCTCACCCTCGTGGTGCTGCCCGCGATCGACCCGTTCGTGTCGCGGCCCCGCCTGCCCTTCGGCGGCAATGGGGCTGACGCCGCTCCCGGCCGGATACCGGGCCGATCCGCTGCCCGGACACAGGAGGGCCAGGACGTGTGAGCGCAGCCGGTATGGACAAGCCCTCCCCTCGAGTGCGCTCGGGATCCGCCGGCACGGCCGATCGCGCCCGCGGAAAGCAGAGGTTCCTCCGCGGCGCAGTCCATGGGCACGGCTTCAGCCGCTGGACCGGCGGCATCGTGGTTCTCCGGCAGGCTGCGAGCGCCTCGCCTTCAGCCGGACACCACCTGTCAGCACGCGGCGCTAATACGTGGCGAACAGACGCGCGACTGCCTCGGGCTCGGACGTCACGGTCAACGCCAGGGCGAGCAGGATCCGGGCCTTCTGTGGGTTCAGGTTGTCGGCGCTGAGGATGCCGCGGTCGCGCAGGCGTGTGGTCAGCGGTACCACACCGCTTCCGGCCCGGGTCGACATCACCACCAGGATGCCGGCGGCGGCCGCCTCCTCGAGAGCGTCGGCCTCGGCCGGCGGGGTCATGCCCGGGGCAAGCCCGGCCGAGACCAGGCCGCGGGCGCCGGCCGCTCGGAACGCCCGCACGGCGGTACCGTCGGCATCGGCATAGCCGTAGGACACGTCCACCCGCGGCAGGGCGGGCAGCGTCCGGATATCGAACGGGGTACCGGGCGCATGGGCACGCTCGGAGCGGCGGTAGTACCGGACGTGATCACCGTCGACTTGGCCGAGCACGCCGAAATCCGGGGTGCGGAAGGTCTGCAGCCGTGCGACTGAGGTCTTGGTGACCTCGCGGGCTGCCTGGATCTCATCGTTGAGCACCACGAGTACGCCCCGGCCGCGGGACGCCGGCGCAGCGGCGGTGCGGATCGCCGCAACCAGGTTGAGCTTGGCGTCTGTGGACAGGGCGCTCATCGGCCGCTGCGAGCCGACCAGCACCACCGGCAGGTCGACCGTCAGGGTGAGGCTGAGCGCGTAGGCGGTCTCCTCCAGGGTGGCGGTGCCGTGCCCGATGACGATGCCGGCGAGGTCCGGATGCGCGGCGGCGGTCTGCGCGCACAGCAGGACGAGGTCGCGCCACTCGGCGAACCCGATCGCCGGGCTCGGCACCGCCCGGAACGGCACCGGGATCACATCGGCGACCGCGGCGAGTTCCGGGACCGCGTCCAGGATGCCACCGGCTTCCAGGCGCCGGTCGGTGGCGGTGTAGTCGAGGATGTCGAGGGCGTCGCGCCCGAGGGACGAGATCGTCCCGCCCGTGCCGATGAACGCGACCTTGGGCAATCCCGCCCCGTATCCTGCCGCCATGCCGTGCCTCCTGGCTGCCCGGCCGCCCGCCGGCCCCGCCAGGGTCGTGATGCCGCCTCGAACGGCCGCGGTCGACCCCGTGCGTGCGCAGGCGGGCGATGCGCCGGGCGACGGGACCCTCGTCAGAATGCGCGATTCGGCGCGATCTTGGTCCGAACGAGATCGCGCCGGGCCGTCAGACGCCGGCGGCGACCCGCAGCGGGGCTGTCATTTCCGGTGTGCGGCCCACGGGCTCGGCGTTGCCATAGAGGCCCCGATGCTTCGGATTCGGGCTGAGCCGGTCGGTCAGGCCGATCACCGTCTCGGCCGCCCCAAGCAGGAGCGCGCCATCCGGCGCCAGCTGGGCCGCGAGCCGCGCCAGCACGTCCGACTTGGTCGGCGCGTCGAAGTAGATCAGCACGTTGCGGCAGTAAATCACGTCGAACTGGCCGAGCGATGTGAAGCTGTGCAACAGGTTGAGCTGGCGGTAATCCACCATGGAGCGCAGGCTCTGTGCGATCTGCCACTGCTCGCCGACCTGGGTGAAATACTTGATCAGCCACTGCACCGGCAGGCCGCGCTGCACCTCGAAGTGGCTGTAGAGGCCGAGTCTGGCCTTCTCGATCACCTCGGTGGACAGGTCGGTGGCCACGATCTCGACCTGCCAGCCGGCGAGCCGGGGCCCGGCCTCCTGGAGCAGCATGGCCAGCGAATAGGGCTCCTGGCCGGTGGAGGCCGCGGCGCACCAGATCCGAAGCCGGCGCTTGCCGGCGTTGCGCACCAGCGCCTCGGGCAGGATCGTGTCGCGGAACAGGTCGAACGGGATGCGGTCGCGGAAGAAGAAGGTCTCGTTCGTGGTCATCGCCTCGACCACGGCACGCTCGATCGCCCCGTCCTGGCCGAGCTTGAGCGCACCGATCAGGTCGCTGAGGGCGGCGATCCCGAAGCGCCGGCAGACCGGGGTCAGCCGGCTCTCGACGAGGTAGCGCTTCTCAGCGGTCAGCGCGAGGCCGGAGCGCTGCTTGAGGAAGGTGCGCAGGTATTCAAATTCGAACTCGGTCATGACGGCTGGCCCGTGATCAGGGCGCGCAGCGCCGTCGCGAGTTCGGGGAGCGGCAGCACGGCCTCGGCAAGGCCGGCCCGGGCGACGCTGCCGGGCATGCCCCAGACGGTGCTGGTCGCCTCGTCCTGGGCGAGGACCGGGCCGCCCGCATCGGTGAGCGCGCGGGCGCCGTTGGTGCCGTCCGAGCCCATCCCGGTGAGGATCACCGTCGCAGTGGCAGCGCCGAAGACCACGGCCGCATCCTTGAACAGCACGTCGACCGCGGGGCGGCAGAAATTCACCGGCGGCCCGTCGGTGAGCCGGATCATGGGACCGTTGGGTCCCGCCACGAGCCCCATATGGCGGCCGCCCGGCGCCACGTAGATCCGGCCCGCCTCCAGACGTTCGTCGGCCTTGCCCTCCGCGGCGCGCAGCCCCGTGCGGGTGGACAGGTGCTCGGCGAACACGGCCGTGAAGATCGGCGGCATGTGCTGCACGATCAGAACCGGCACCCGGCGCAGGGCAGCGGCGCCGATCCCCTCCAGCATCTCGCCCACCGCCCGCGGTCCGCCGGTCGAGGAGCCGATCAGCAGGGCGCGGGGCTGGGTGCGGTTGCGGACCTTGGGCCGGAGGGTGAAGGGTGTGGCCGGGCGCGGCGCCGGCGCGGCGGGGGCCAGCGCGGGCGCCGCATGGGCCGGAGCCTGTGCGGTCCCGGCGGACGGACGCCGCGCCCGGGCGCGGGCGGCTCCGAACACCCGGACCCGCTCGATCAACTCGACCCGGAACGTCTCCGAGGTGGTGACGCCACGGTTGCTCTCGGGCTTGGCGATGTAATCCACCGCCCCGAGGGCGAGGCATTTCAGCGAGATGTCGGCGTTCCGCGTGGTCAGCGTCGACATCATCACGACTTGAAGATTCGGGCTCATCGCCAGCATGCGCGGCAGCGCCGTCGTGCCGTCGAGTTCCGGCATCTCGATGTCGAGCAGCACGACATCCGGGTCGTGCTTGGCCATCATCTCCAGGGCGATCCGGCCGTTGGAGGCGGTGCCGGCGAGCTCGAACCCGGCCTCGGCGATCCAGCGGGCGACGAGCCCGCGCACCACGGCGGAATCGTCGGCGATCAGCACCCGGATCGGAGCGGCGGATGTCGTGGATTGCGCAGGCGGACTGCGAAGCGGGACGACCGCGGGGCTCAGGGCCATAATGAATGCCTCAGGTACTGGGTCGCGGTTGAAGTCGGCGTCGGTTCAGGCGGCGTCGGCGACCAGTCCGACCTGTTCGAGCTTGGCCGCCAGGATGTCGCGGTCGAAGGGCTTCATGATGTACTCGTCCGCCCCCGCCCGGAGGGCCCGGGCGATCGCGCCGACGTCGTTCTCGGTGGTGCAGAACAGGACCTTGGGAGCCGCCCCCCCTTCGCTCCGGCGCAGGGCCTGGAGGAAGGTGTAGCCGTCCATGTTCGGCATGTTCCAATCGAGCAGGATCGCGTCGGGCATGTTCGCCGCGCACGCTTCGAGGGCGGCGGTGCCGTCCTCAGCCTCGTTCACATTCATGCCCAGGGCCTCGATGATCCGGCGCGCGACCTTCCGGATCACCGCGGAATCATCGACCACCAGGCAGGTCGTCTCGTGTGGCGCTTTCATACCCCCTCCTCACGCCGCCTTCGCGCCGGCGGCGCTGAAGCCGAGGAGCGCATCCACGTCGAGGATCACCAGCAGGCGGCCGTCGAGGCGGTGGACGCAGGTGGCGAGGTTGCGCCAGCGCGGATCCAGATTGATCGGCACCGCCTCGCGGCTGTCGGCTCCGAGCTTCAGCACCTCGCCGACGCCGTCGACCACGAGCGCGAAGGTCTCGCCGCCCTGCTCCAGACCGATCGCCATCTTGGGGCTGGCCTTGTCGCCCTGCGGCTCGGCGTCGGGCCGACCGAGGCGCCGGCGCAGGCACAGCGCCGTAACCACACGCCCGCGCAGGTTCAGCAGGCCGACGATTTCGTTGGGCGCCAGGGGCACCGGCGTGACCCCGGAGGGGACGAACACGTCGTGGACCCGCTCGATCGCCAGGCCGAACAGGGTGTCGCCCACATAGACGGTGACATAATCGTCGGTGGGGCCGGTCTCGGCGCCGTTGGCATTGGCAGCCTGCATCAGAACTCTCCGGATTCGATCGTCGTAGGGCGGGCGGCGCCGGGATCAGGCGGCTTGCGAAACGGTGGTGGCGCTGATCTCGGCCAAGGCCGCGATCAGCCCGCTGCGGTCGAACTTGGCCACGAGGTCGCTGATCGCCAGCGACCGGGCCCGCTCCACCGCCTCCGCACCGACTGTCCCCGTGAGGCCGATCACCGGCAGGCCGGCGAGACGCGGCTCGCCCCCCCGCATGGCGGCGACCAGATCGAAGCCGCTGCGGCCCGGCATCTCCAAATCGGTGACCACGACCTCGATGCGCGGATCCGATTGCAGGAGCGTCAGCGCGGCATCGGCGCTCGCCGCGGTGAGGACCTGATAGCCCGCGGCCTTGAGCACCGGGCTCAGCATGTCGCGGAAGAAGGCCGAGTCGTCGACGAGCAGCAGCGTCGAGACCTGCTCCGACTTCTTCGGGCCGCGCGCCCAGTCGTCGTAGGCGAGCGGCAGGAAGTGGGCGATGTTGATGATGTCGGTGGCGCGACCGCGCAGCACCGCCGAGCCGATCAGGTCGGAGCGGTCAGCCGCGATCTCGATATCGAGGCGCTCCTCGACGATGTCGACGATCTCGTCGACCACGAGGCCCATCGCCCGCTCGCCGTCGGAGAACACAACCAGCGCCTGCGTCCCCTCGGAGCTGATCGTGATCGCCGGATCGGCCGGGACCAGCGGCATCAGCCGGCCGCGGTACTGGATCAGCGGGCGGCCGCCCAGCCACTCGACCTTGTTGCACTCGATCTCCTCGAGGCGGGTCACCAGCGAGAGCGGAACGGCCTTGAAGCTGCCGTGGCCACCCTTGAACACCAGCAGCGTGGTCTTGGTATCGCCTATCTCGGACGCCTCGGCCTCCGCGTCGACATCGGCATGGCCGCTGCTGCCCTGGACGCCCTGGGCGACCTGCCGGGCCACGCCGTTGGGGTCGACGATCAGCACCACGGCGCCGTCGCCGAGGATCGTATTGCCGGCAAACATGGGGATGTGTCGAAGCTTGGCCGACATCGGCTTCACGACGATCTCTTCCGTGTGGAAGACCTCGTCGACCAGGATGCCGAAGCGCTCACGCCCGACCTGGGCAACCACCACGAAGCCCGCCTGCTCGGTCTCCGCACCCTGGCCGTCCGATTGCCCGAGCAGGCCGGTGAGGGAGACGATCGGCAGCAGCCGCTCACGCAGGCGCAGCACCGGCGAACCGTTGATGCGCTCGACCCGCTGCGCCCCGGCATCGACCCGCACGAGTTCGAGCACGGCCACCTGGGGCAGAGCGAAACGATGCTCGCCAGCGCGCACGATCAGGGCGGCGACGATGGCCAGCGTCAGCGGGATCTTGATCGTGAAGGTGGTGCCGCGGCCCGCTGTGGTGGCGATGTCGATGATGCCGCCGATGGTCTCGATGTTCGTCTTGACCACGTCCATGCCGACGCCGCGGCCCGACACCGACGTGACCGCCGCCGCGGTCGAGAACCCCGCATCGAAGATGAACTTCGCGACCTGCGCGTCGGTCATCCGCTCGACGTCGGCCTGGGACGTCAGCCCACGCTCCACCGCCTTCTTGCGGATCGCCGCGAGATCGAGGCCCTTGCCGTCGTCGGCGATCTCGATCGTGATCGTGCCGCCCTCATGGTAGGCGGCGAGCCGGATCGTGCCGCGGGCCGGCTTACCCGCCGCCACGCGCCCGGCGGTCGATTCGAGGCCGTGGTCGGCCGAGTTGCGGACCATGTGGGTCAGCGGGTCCTTGATCACCTCGAGGACCTGCCGGTCGAGCTCGGTCTCCGCGCCGACCATCACGAGGTCGATCTGCTTGCCGAGTTCGGCCGAGAGGTCACGCACCACGCGCGGCAGCTTCTGCCAGGCGCTGCCGATCGGCTGCATGCGCGTCTTCATGACGCCCTCCTGCAGCTCGGCCGTGACGTGGGAGAGGCGCTGCAGCGGAACCTTGTAGCTCGAATCCTCGTGCCGGCGGGCGATCTCGAGGAGCTGGTTGCGGGTCAGCACCAGCTCCGAGACCATGGTCATCAGGTGCTCGAGCGTATCCACGTTCACGCGGATCGTCTGAATCTTGCCGGCCGCCGTAGTCTCGGTGGCGACCACGGCCTCGGTGTCGCCCGCCGGCTCGACCCTGCTCGCATCGACATCGGCCGGCTCGGGCTTGGGCGCCGCAGCCTTGGGAGCGGCCGGCTTGGGGGCCTCGACCTTCGGCACCTCGGCTTTCGGTGCTTCGACGGGGGGCGGAACCGGCGCGGAAACGTCCGCCTCGCCCGGGCCCGGGGCCGCCAGGAAGGCAGCCTCCAGCTCGTCGAGGGTGACTTCGCCCGGCTTCAGCTCACGGGAGACCGGCTCCGGCAAGACCGGCTCGGGCGCGGGGGCCGGCGCGGCCTCGGGCTCCGGCTCGGCGGACGCCATGCGCTCCAACTCCGAGATCAGGTCATCGTCGGAGCCCGCCGGCTCGGTGCCGGTGGCCTCCAGGTCGGCCAGGATCGCCTTGAGACGGTCCAGGGTCGAGAGAATCACCGTGACCGATTCGGAGGTGGCCGGCAGGCCGTCCCGGAAGCGACCCATCAAGGTCTCGGCGGCATGCGCCAAGGCTTCGAGGCGCGGAAGACCGAGAAAACCGCACGTTCCTTTGATCGTGTGGACGAGGCGAAAGATATTCCGAAGTATCGTCTGGTTATTCGGATCCTGCTCGAACCGAACCAGTTCAGCATCGACCGTGTCGAGGTGCTCCCCGCTCTCGGTCAGGAACTCACGAAGCAGGTCGTCCATAGGCGATACTCGTTACACGAAGAGGCTCTCGCGCAACGTACTTACTCACGCGGGGTTAGGGAAGCGTTTCGATCCCTTCCCCACCCCGTGGTTTTCCAGTTTTTTAGGCCAGCGCTGTGTCGGAAGCTTCGTCACCGGCCTCCGCGGGCGCCGCGATCACTGTCGGTGAGGCCGTGATCGTCACTTCATCACCTTCGATGGCGAATCGCACATCCATCGTGGCGGCCCGCGCCACGAGGCCGGCATAGAACGGGAGGATGCCGTGGGCGTCGACGGTGCCGCTCTCGGGGCTGCCGGCCATCAACTCCTCGACATGGGGCGGGATGCGGGCATGCGAGCCCTTGGCCTTGAGCACGAGGGTCGGGGCCTCGCCGTCGCCCGAGACGGTGACGTCGATCAGCCCGCCCCGGGGGATCGCCGAGGTGGCGATCATCACGAGGTTCAGCAGCAGCTTGACCTTGTTCTTAGGAAACAGCGCCTGCGGCGCGCTCCAGGCGAGCTTGGTCTTCTCGTCGCTGAACATGCCCTTGGCTACGCCCTCGGCGTCGGCGAGGTCGATCGAGGCGCCCGCGGATCCCGCCGCCCCGAAGGCGATCCGGGCGAATTTCAGCCGCGCCGAGGCCTGCCGGGCGCTCTTGCCGATCAGTTCGAGGGCAAAGACCCGCATCGATTCGTCATCGTCGTCCTCCAGCACCTCCAGCCCGTTCACGATCGCGCCGACGGGGCTGATCACGTCGTGGCAGACGCGGGAGCAGAGCAGGGCGGCGAGGTCGAGGCCGTCGAGGGTCAGGCTGGGGGCGTTCGGGGAGGACATGGTGCGCTCCGGGCGGGCGGATCTGGGGGGCGAACACTCTGCGGGCCGGCTCGTCGCTTCGGAGCCGCCGATCCTTGGCCGCCCGATCAGCGGTCGAGTCCCCGCGAAACATGCCGCGCGGCCCGCCGGTCGGGCCGGGGGCAATGGACCGGTCCGCACGGATAAACGCCACGGCCGGCTTTGAAAAGCGTTACCGGCCGGCACCGGTGCCGGCCGCCCTCGGATCGGGTACGATACCGTCCAACATGCGCGCGTCGCAACGAGGACCGCGAGCCGTCCCGGCGCCCGAGGGCATCGCGGACGGCTCCAGCCAGGGAGGGATCGGCGTGCCACGCGAGACCGCCAGCCGCATCAAGGCCCCTAGCGCGTCGAGCCATTTTGACATGGCTCGACGGGTGATCATGCGGACACGGCGGCCCCATGCAGCCTGAACCCACCCTGCTGGTGCGCCTGCGCCCCGGCCTGCACCTCGCCGACCCGAACGCGGCGCACGCTCGGCTCGCCGAGATCGAGCCGGCCTTCCCGCCCGGCTTCCTCACCCCGGCCTGCCGCACCCTGCTGCTCGGGCTCGCCGACCATTCGCCCTTCCTCTGGCAGGCGGTCACCCGTTCGCCGGAGCGCCTCGTCGCCCTGATGGGGCAGCCGCCGGACGCTGCCAGCCGGGCAATCATCGCCCGGCAGGGCGCGGTCGGCGGCGCCTGCGGCGACAATCCCGACTTAGCCGAGGTCGGCCGCCGGCTCCGCCGGAACCGGGAGGAGCACGCCCTCCTGGTTGCGCTCGCCGATCTGGGCGGCTGCTGGGATCTCGACGCGGTCGTCCAGGCCTTGTCCGATTTTGCCGATGCGTCGGTGAGCGCGGCTACCGACGCCCTGCTCCGGCAGGGGATGGCGGCCGGACGGTTCCGGCCGCAGGACCCGGAGGCGCCGCAGGTCGGCTCCGGGCTCGTGATCCTGGCGCTCGGCAAGCATGGCGGGGCCGAGCTGAACTATTCCAGCGACATCGACTTGGTCGTCTTCTACGAGGCCGAGCGCGCAGCCGCGACCACCGGCGGTGATCCCAAGGCCGTGTTCGTCAAGCTCGCGCAGGGCTTGGTGAAGCTTCTCTCCGAGCGCACCGCGGACGGCTACGTCCACCGGCTCGACTACCGGCTGCGACCGGATCCAGGCTCTACGGCGGTGGCACTCTCCACCGGCTTCGCCTTCGAGTACTACCAGACGCTGGGCCAGAACTGGGAGCGCGCCGCCTTCATCAAGGCCCGGCCGATCGCCGGCGACATCCCGGCCGGAGCGGCCTTTCTGGCCGATCTCGCACCGTTCATCTGGCGCCGGCACTTCGACTTTGCGGCCATCGCCGAGATCCACGCGATGAAGCGCCAGATCCACATGGTCCGTGGGCACGACACGATCACGGTGGCCGGTCACGACATCAAGATTGGCCGCGGCGGCATCCGGGAGATCGAGTTCTTCGTCCAGACCCAACAACTCGTCTTCGGCGGCCGCAAGCCCACCCTGCGGGGGCGCCGGACCGTCGAGATGCTGGGCCGCCTCGTCGAAGAGGGCTGGATCGACGGACAAGCGCGCGACGAGCTCACGGCGGCCTACGGCTTCCTGCGCACCCTCGAGCACCGGATCCAGATGATCCGCGACGAGCAGACCCAGCGCCTGCCGACCGGCGACGCGGCGCTCGACGCCCTGGCACGGTTCGCGGGGTTCGCCACCCGGGCGGATTTCGAGGCGGCGCTGCTCTACCACGCCGGCCGGGTCCAGGCCCATTACGCCCTCCTGTTCGAGACGACGCCCGGGGACGGCACCCCGGAGGACGCCCTCGTCTTCGGCGCGAGCGAGCCCGACCCCGCCACCCTGGAGAGCCTGGCGGCTTTCGGGTTTCGCGATCCCCGGCTCGCCTGGGAAACCGTGCAGGGCTGGCATGTCGGCCGCCGGCCGGCGCTCCAGGCTGGCCGGGCGCGGGAAATCCTGACCGAGCTGCTGCCGAGCCTGCTGCGGGCGCTCGGCGGCACCAACGACCCGGACGCGGCTTTGCTCACCCTCGACCGGGCGTTCGCCCGGATGCCGGCGGTGGCGGAACTCCTGGCGATCCTGCGCTCGCACGCGCGCCTGCGCCTGCTGTTCGCCGACATCCTGGGGACCTCGCCCCATCTCGCCGACACGGTCAGCCTCAGCCCTCACGTCCTCGACACCGTGCTCGATCCGGATTTCGTGGCGCCGATGCCGGCGCCCGAGCAGGTGCGGGAGCAGTACCGAGCGCTGGTCGGGCAGCCGGCGAGCCACGAGGAGGTTCTGGACCGGTGCCGGGACGCCACCCGCCAGATGGTGTTCGTCACCGGCGCGCGGCTTCTCTCCGGACTGATCACGCCTTGTCAGGCCGGGGAGGCCTATTCGGCGATCGCCGAGGCCACGGTCGCGCTGAACCTCGAGGCGGAGGCGCGCCGGTTCGCCCAGGACCACGGCGCCGTGCCCGAGGGCCGGTGCTGCGTCCTGGCGCTCGGCCGGCTCGGATCCCGGCAGCTCAGCGCGGTCTCCGACCTCGATCTGGTGTTCCTGTACGACTTCGATCCGGACAACCGGATGAGCGACGGCCCGCGCCCGCTCGACGCGGTGGTGGCCTATAACCGCCTGGCACAGCGCCTCTACGCGGCGCTCACCACCGCCACCCGCCGCGGCCGGCTCTACGCAGTCGACCTGCGCCTGAGGCCCTACGGCAGCCACAGCCCGCCCGCGGTGCAGCTCAACAGCTTCGTGACCTATCAGCGCGAGGCGGCCGAGCCCTGGGAGCACATGGCCCTGACCCGGGCCCGGGTGGTGGCGGGCGATCCCACGCTCGCCGCTGCCGTCATGGCGGTGATCGCCGAGACGATCGCACAGCCGCGCGATCCAGCCCGGGTCTGCGCCGCGGCGGGAGAAATGCGCGGGCTCGTCGCGGCCGAGCGCGGACATGCCGGTCCCTACGACCTCAAGCTCGCCCCCGGCGGCCTGTTCGACCTCGATTTCCTGGCTCAGTCCATTGTGCTGAGCCACCCCGAGGTCCAGGCCGACGGATTCGGCCTCGCCGGCGAGGCGGTTCTGCGCCGGGCCGGCGAGCACGGCCTGTTGCCCGCCGCCATGGCCGAGCCCCTGGCCGAGACCTATGGCTTCCTCGACGCGGTCTACCAGTGGCAGCGGCTGGTGATGGCCGATCCCGGTGCGGTCCCCTCACACAGTGCGGCCCGGCAGATTGCCAAAGCTGTGGGCCTGCCGGATGCCCGCAGCCTCGCGGCGGAGCTGCATCGCCACCGGCGCCGGACCTGCGCGCTGCTGGCGCGGATCAAGCGGACGGTGATCGGGGTGCCGGGATCGTGACAGATGTCGGATCGTGACGGAAACACACAGCTTCAGGCACTTCGCGCCCGTTTCTTTCTGGCGCGCTTTCCCACGCGAGGACCACGCAACGGAACCGTTCCCCAGCCGAAACCGTCGACAAGCTCAACCCGCTCGGGCATTCAAGCGGGTGCGGGAGGCGACATGACGGGCGCGGCGATGTTTTCGGGGCCTGAGCGCGAGCGGATCGCCGCGGTGCTCGCCGAGATCGCCTGCGACGCCGGAGAGGTGCTGCGGCGCTATCATCGCGGCCCCTGCCCCCACGCTCTCAAGGCGGACGGCTCGCCGTCGAGCGCCGCCGATGTCGAGGCCGAAGCGCTGATCGTCGCCGCCCTCGCGGCGCGCTTTCCCGGGATCGCCGTCATCGCCGAGGAGGGCACAGCGGCCGACGACCTCGCGTTGCGGCCGGCTCAGAAGTTCTTCCTGGTCGATCCCCTGGACGGCACCCGCGACTTCCTGGCCGGAACGCCGGACTATTCGGTCAACATCGCCCTGGTGGCGGGAGACCGGCCGGTGGCGGCCGCCCTCGTCGCCCCCGGCCTCGGCCGGGTCTGGTGGGCGGGGCAGGCCAGCGTCGAGGCTCCCATACTCGAGGGTCGCCCAGGCGTGGGCCGGCCGGTGCACGCGCGCCCAGCGCCGCGGAGCGGCCTCGTCGCCCTGGGGAGCCG
>Ga0182230_1000113_pt1 | contig 12246 bp, 8 predicted proteins | sample G6R1MG_28_FD_128384 | JGI IMG/M metagenome (GOLD analysis project Ga0182230, IMG submission 128384) | Miscanthus phyllosphere microbial communities from Michigan, USA - G6R1_NF_07NOV2016_LD1 MG | ecosystem: Host-associated > Plants > Phyllosphere > Phylloplane/Leaf | place: USA: Michigan...
CTCATCTCGTGATCCGCGCACTCGATCATCCCGTGTTCTTCACCCGGGGCGAAGCGGGCAACCGACATCCTGTCGTCGCTGACAGGCACACGATCGGTCTTCGATCATCGAGAGCCTACCGCTCCTGACGACCGGGGCAGGCGCTTCCTGCGTATCGTCCGGGTTCTTCCCGATCAAAGCCGACCGGCCGCAGCTGCCCGTTTCATCGAGGGCAGCGTACTCGCCCCGGCAGACATCCCCGACCGACTTCCATCGGGGCACAGGTGCGAGAGACGGCGCGTGCCGATGCCGTAACCTTCTACCGCCCGAACCTGCCGAACGGCCCGCAACAAGCCCGGCCCCTTCTCACCGTGGCAGCTCAGCCGAGTTCCTGCGCCGCACGTTCCAGCGCGCCCAGAAGCGGTTCGATCTGCGCAGGGCTCAGATCGTGGAAACCGAGGGTGCGGCCCATCACGACCCCGAGCAGCGCGAAGAACAGGGCGGCCCCAACGCCGGTCGGCCCCTCCGTAGCCTCGAACCGGGCGAGGCGCTCGGCCACGAACGCGCGGTAGCCGGCGAGCGCATCGGGATTCTCGGCGGAGGCAAGGAGCAGGGCACGGCTGAACTCGTCCTCCTCACAGTAGCTGCGGCGCAGGTGCTCGATCATGCCGAGCGCGAGCCCCGTCGCGCCCGGCGCCCGCTCGGCCTCGCAGGCGGCGATGCCGGCGCGCAACTCCTCCAGCTTGCGACCGACGAGGGCGAGGATCAGCGCATCCTTCGAGGCGTAATGGTGCAGCACGCCGCCCTTGCTCAGGCCCGCCTCGGCCGCCACGGCGTCGATGGTGAGCGACCGTGCCCCGCCCCGGCGCAGCACTGCGCCCGCCGCGTCGAGAATCACTCCAGCACGGTCGCCGCGCCGGCTGCGCGTCTTCTGCGACATGATCGCCCCCGATCCCCGCCCCCTGCAAGCGGCATCCCGCGTGCCGTACCAAATCACGGCCGTCGTTCATGTTTCGGGGGACGCCGGGGGCATCTCCCGCACCAACTCAATTAAAAACCGTCTGGACGGTCGGTAAGATAGGCGATAAGCCTGCGCCGCGAAAGCCGTCCTTTCGCGATACGGCTGCACGCCCAGTCCCCGCCGTCCGGAAACTCGGCCGATGTCCTCACGGCTCCGCCCCGCCCTCACTGCGACCGCCCTCACGGCTGCCCTGTCGGTCCTGCTCGCGACCGCGGCCATTCCGGCGGACGCGCCTGCGGCCTCCGCCATTCCGGAGGCGGAGAACCCTTCCGTCGTGCTGGTGCGGGTCGTGACGGCGACGAAGGGTCCCGTCACCTCGGATGTGGTGCTCACCGGCGACATCCAGGCTCAGGCCCAGACCAACGTTGCCTTCCGCACCAACGGCAAGGTCGCCGAGCGCCGGGTCGAGGTCGGCGATCACGTTACCGCCGATCAGGTGCTCGCGGTGCTAGAGCCGCTGACGCAGCGGGCGAATCTCGACAACGCCCGCGCCGCCCTGGTCTCGGCGGAAGCGCAGCTCACCCAGGCCAAGGTGACCTTCGAGCGCCAGAAGCAGCTCATCAGCGGCGGCTACACCACGCGCCCGTCCTACGACAACGCCGAGCAGCAGTTGCGCACCTCTCAAGCCGCGGTCGATTCGGCCAAGGCGGCGCTCGGTACCGCCGAGGAACAGCTCTCCTATACCGAGCTGCGCGCGGGCGTCTCCGGCATCGTCATGAGCCGCACCTTCGAGGTCGGGCAGGTGGTGCAGGCGGGTCAAGCCGTGATGGTGCTGGCCCAGGACGGCCCGCGCGACGCGGTGTTCAACGTCTACGAGGCCCTGACCGCCAACCCGCCCGGCGACAAGACGATCCACGTCACGCTCCAGTCCGATCCCGCGGCGGCGGCGGCGGGGCATGTGCGCGAAATCTCGCCGACGGTGGATGCGGCCAGCGGCACGGTCCGCGTCAAGGTCGGGCTGGAATCGACCCCGCCCGCGATGACGCTCGGCGCCGTGGTGATCGGCCGGGGCCGCTTCGCTTCGCGCGAGGCCGTGGTGCTGCCCTGGTCGGTGCTCTACCGTTACGACGACCGGCCGGCGGTGTGGATCTACGATTCTGCCGCGGGCACGGTCTCGATCCGGGAGGTCGAGATCGACCGCTACGGCTTCGACGACATCGTCCTGAAGGGCGGCGTCAAGCCCGGCGAAACGGTGGTGGTCGCCGGCATCCCGTTCCTGCGCCCCGGCCAGCACGTCGCGCTGGCGACGCAAGGCTCCACGAAATCCGCGGCCGGGGAGGGCGGACGATGAGGCGAAGGCTCCTGGTCTGCGCCGTCCTTGCCGGCGCCGCTCCGCTCACCGCCTGCCAGCCGTCGCAGGAGCCGCCCGCACCGCCGCCCGTGCGGCCGGTTCTGACCACACTGGCACAGCCCACCGACAGCGTGACCTTCGGCCCCTTCACCGGTACGGTCGAGCCGCGCTACCAGTCGCAACTCGGTTTCCAGATCGGCGGCCGGGTGGTGGCGCGCGACGTCACCATCGGCGATGTCGTGAAGAAGGGCCAGCGCCTCGCGGCCCTCGACCCGATCGTCTCGCGGTTCGACCTCAGCCGCGCCGAGGCGGAACTGTCCGATGCCAAGGCCCAGGCCGAGAACGCGACGGCGACCGAGGCGCGCACGCGGCGCCTGATGGAGGGCGGCAACGTCACCCAAGCCCAGCTCGACGCGGCGGTGGCCCGGCGCGACACCGCCCAGGCCCGCCTCGCCCAGGCCGGGGCCAGCCTGCAGAAGGCCCGCGACCAGATCGGCTATACCGAGCTGCACGCCGATTTCGACGGCGTCGTCACCCAGCGACTCGCCGAGATCGGGCAGGTCGTGAGCCCGGGGCAGGGGATCGTGACGCTGGCCCGGCCCGAGACCCGCGAGGCCGTGGTCGACATCCCCGAGACGCTGGCCGGCGCCATGCCGAAGGACGGACTGTTCACGGTGGTGCTCCAGAGCGCGCCCGCGATCACCGCCCGCGGCCGGGTGCGCGAGGTCGCCCCCTTCGCCGAATCCGGCACCCGCACCCGCCGCGTCCGCCTGACCCTGGAGGAGCCCGGCCCCGCCTTTCGGCTCGGCGCGACCATCACCGTCGCGCTGGAGCGCCGCATCGAGCGCCGCTTCGTCCTGCCGGCCACCGCGCTCCTCGACACCGAGGGGCGCCGCTCGGTCTGGATCGTGCCGGAGGCCGAGAGGCGCGGGGACGATAAGGCGAGCGGGCAAGGCGGTGGCCAAGGGGATGAGCCGGGCGACCGGCACGTCGAGCGCCGCGACGTGACCCTGGACGGGGACGGGCCGGACGGAAACGGGCGCATCGCCGTGCGCACGGGGCTGAAGCCCGGCGAGCGGGTCGTGGTCGCGGGCGCCCATTCCCTGCGCGACGGCCAGACCGTCCGCCTGGCCGACGACCGGAACTGAGCCGGCCCCCGACGAGGGATTCGATCCGGCAAGAACTTCTGCAAAGGTTTCCGCGCGTGAAGGACTTCAACCTTTCCGATTGGGCGCTCGGCCACCGTTCGCTGGTCTGGTTCCTGATGCTCGTCTGCCTCGTGGCGGGCGTGATGGCCTATTCGCGCCTCGGTCGGGAGGAGGATCCGCCCTTCGCCATCAAGACCATGGTGGTCCAGGCGAGCTGGCCCGGCGCCACGATCAAGGACACCCTCGATCAGGTCACCGACCGGATCGAAAAGGAACTCCAGCAGATCAACGCGCTCGATTACGTCCGCAGCTACACCACGCCGGGTCAGGCGACGGTGTTCGTGCAGTTCCGCGACACGACGAAGAAGGAAGAGATCCAGCCCGCCTTCTACCAAGTGCGCAAGCGGCTGGGCGACATCGGGCACACCTTCCCGCAAGGCGTGCAGGGCCCGAGCTTCAACGACGAGTTCGGCGACGTCTACGGCAACGTCTACGCCTTCACCGCCGACGGCCTGACCCATCGGCAATTGCGCGACTACGTCGAGGGCGTGCGCACCGAGATCCTGAAGGTGCCCAATATCGGCAAGACCCTGCTGATGGGCGTGCAGGGCGAGACGATCTATCTCGACTTCTCGACCCGCAAGCTCGCGGGCTACGGCATCGATCTCCAGGCCTTGATCAAGGCGCTGCAATCGCAGAACGCGGTGGCCGCCTCCGGCGTGGTCCAGGCGGGGCCGGAGCGGGTGAGCTTGCGGGTGAGCGGCCAGTTCTCGTCCGAGGAGTCGCTGCGCAACGTCAACCTGCGCTTCAACGACCGCTTCTTCCGCCTCGCGGATGTGGCCGAGATCTCCCGCGGCTACGAGGATCCGCCGGCCGCCCTGTTCCGCGTCGACGGCAAGCCGGCGATCGGGCTCGCCATCGCCATGCGCCCCAACGCCAACCTGCTCAAGTTCGGCGAGGATCTGAAGGAACGCATGCACGTCATCGAGGGCAAGCTGCCCATCGGCGTCGGCATCCACCTCGTCTCCGACCAGCCTCGAATCGTCGAGGAGGCGGTCGGCGGCTTCACCAAGGCGCTGGTCGAGGCGGTCGTCATCGTCTTGGTGGTGAGCTTCGTCAGCCTGGGGCTTCGCGCCGGCCTCGTCGTCGCGGTCTCGATCCCGCTCGTGCTCGCCATCGTCTTCGTGGTCATGCAGATCATGGGCGTGACGCTGCAGCGCATCTCGCTCGGCGCCCTCATCATCGCGCTCGGCCTGCTCGTCGATGACGCGATGATCACCGTCGAGATGATGGTGGCCCGTCTCGAACTCGGCGACAACCTGAAGAAGGCGGCGACCTTCGCCTATACCTCGACCGCCTTTCCGATGCTCACCGGCACCCTGGTGACGGTCGCCGGCTTCCTGCCGATCGGCTTCAACGGCTCGTCGGCGGGCGAGTACACCTACTCGCTGTTCGTGGTGATCGCCGCTTCGCTCCTGGTCTCCTGGGTGGTCGCGGTGCTGTTCGCGCCGCTGCTCGGCGTCACCATGCTGCCCAAGACCATGAAGCACCATTCGGAGCGGCAGGGCCTGTTCACCCGCGCCTTCATGGCGACCTTACGGGTCGCGATGCGGCTGCGCTGGATCACGGTGGTCCTCTGCGTCGCGCTGATGGGGCTGGCCGTGGTCGGGATGGGCCATGTGCAGCAACAGTTCTTCCCGTCCTCCGACCGCTCCGAGCTGCTGGTCGATCTGACGCTGCCGCAGAACGCCACCATCACCGAGACGCGGGCGCAGATGGACCGCTTCGAGGCGCACCTGAAAGACGACCCCGACATCGAGCGCTGGAGCTCCTATGTCGGCCAGGGCGCGGTGCGCTTCTACCTGCCGCTGGACCAGCAGCTCGCCAACGCCTTCTTCGGGCAGATCGTGATCGTCACGAAGTCGCTGGAGATCCGGGATCGGGTCATCACGCGGCTACAGAAGATCGGCCGGCACGATTTCGTCGGCACCGACATCCTGGTGCAGCCACTCAGCCTCGGCCCTCCGGTGGGGCGCCCGATCCAGTACCGCCTGTCCGGGCCCGACGTGCAGGAGGTGCGCCGCCTTGCCCTCAAGCTCGCCGACGTGGTGGCCACCGACAAGCGCCTCGCGGTCCCGACCTTCGACTGGAACGAGCCCGGCAAGGTGCTGCGCGTCGAGATCCTGCAGGACAAGGCGCGCCAGCTCGGCGTCACCAGCCAGGACATCGCCGGCATCCTCAACGGCGTCGTCGGCGGTCAGGCGATCACGCAGGTGCGCGATTCGATCTACCTCGTGAACGTGGTCGGCCGGGCCCGCACCGTGGAGCGCACCTCGCTCGACACGCTCCAGAGCCTTCAGGTCGCCCTCTCCAACGGCTCGGTCGTGCCGATCCTGGCATTCGCCAAGATCGACTACGACCTCGAACAGCCGATCGTCTGGCGCCGCGACCGGGTGCCGACGCTGACGGTGCGCGCCACCATCAAGGACGCGACCCAGCCACCGACCGTCGTCGCCGCGCTCCAGCCCGCCATCGACGCCTATGTGAAGGCGCTGCCGGAGGGCTACACGCTTGCCGTCGGCGGCGCGGTCGAGGAGGCGGGCAAGGGCCAGGGGCCGATCGCAGCGGTCGTGCCGGTGATGCTGCTGGCCATGGCCTTCTTCCTGATGATCCAGCTCCAGAGCTTCCAGAAGCTCTTTTTGGTATTTTCTGTTGCGCCCCTCGGTCTGATCGGCGTGGTGCCGGCCCTCCTGCTGTTCGACAAGCCGATGGGCTTCGTCGCCATCCTCGGCATCCTGGCGCTGATCGGGATCATCGTGCGCAACGCGGTGATTCTGGTGAGCCAGATCGAGGAATGCGAGGCGGACGGGATGGCGCCGTGGGATGCCGTGGTCGAGGCCACCCGCCACCGGATGCGGCCGATCCTGCTCACGGCTGCGGCGGCGAGCCTCGGCCTGATCCCGATCGCCCGCGAGGTGTTCTGGGGGCCGATGGCCTACGCCATGATCGGCGGCATCCTGGCGGCGACCGCCCTGACCCTGCTGTTCCTGCCGGCGCTCTATGTCGGCTGGTACCGGATCAGGCCGCCCACGCACGACGCGGCAGCGCCCGGCCATTGAGGCCGGGCAGGCCGATCCTCACGCCGATGCCGGAGGCATCCCACGGGATCCTGCGGATCGGAGACGATCGCGCAAAGATGAAACTAGTTCTATTATGCATCTCACGCGCTTTTCGCCGAGATTTCTGCGCCTGAGCGCATGACCTCTGCTTTTGCTGCATGACCGTCCTGTGCGGCATCTCGCGTCGCCAAAAACTCTTTGCGGATGTCAAGCCATCCGCTAGGCACGTGCCGAACGCCGCGCCAAGGCGGCGGCTCCGATCACCTTCAGGCGAGCCGGCTGCCCGCGATGACCACCGACCACGCCACGGCCAATTCTCACCCGCTCGAGCGCGACGCGCAGGTGGCCATGAGCCACCACGACGTCAGCCCCAACGACATCGCGCTCGGCGTGGTGATCGGGCGGGCGTCGGAATATTTCGACTTCTTCGTGTTCGGCATCGCCTCGGTGCTGGTGTTCCCGAAGGTGTTCTTCCCCTTCGCCGCCCCGCTGACGGGCACGCTCTACGCGTTCGCCATCTTCGCGCTGGCCTTCATCGCCCGCCCGCTCGGGTCGATCTTCTTCATGTGGGTCCACAAACGGCACGGGCGCGGGGTGAAGCTCACCATCGCCCTGTTCCTGCTCGGCGGCTCGACCGCGGCGATCAGCTTCCTGCCGAGCTACGACTCGATCGGCGTCGTCGCCATCGAGCTGCTCGCGGTGCTGCGGGTGGCGCAGGGCTTCGCGCTCGGCGGCGCCTGGGACGGGATGGCTTCGCTGCTCGCCCTCAACGCGCCGCGGGAGCGGCGCGGCTGGTACGCGATGATTCCGCAACTCGGCGCGCCGATCGGCTTCATGGTGGCGAGCGCCCTGTTCGCTTTCTTCGTGGTCAACCTGACCCCTGAGGATTTCACCGACTGGGGCTGGCGCTTCCCGTTCTTCTGCGCCTTCACCATCAACGTCGTGGCCTTGTTCGCCCGCCTCCGCCTCGTCGCGACGCCGGAATTCACCCGGCTTCTCGACAAGGGCCGGCTGGAGCCGGTCAGCGTCATCGATCTCACCCGCCACCATGCCCTCGACGTGTGGATCGGCGCCTTCGTGCCGCTGGCGAGCTTCGCCCTGTTCCACCTCGTGACGATCTTCCCGATCGCGTGGCTCGCCCTGTCGAGCGAGCGTTCCGCGGGCGACTTCCTGATGGTGCAGTTCTCCGGCGCCCTCGTCTGCGCCGGTGCGGTCGCCGCTTCCGGCCTGATCGCCGACCAGATCGGACGCCGCAACATCCTGCTCATCAGCGCCGGCCTGATCGCCGTGTTCGCCTGCGGCAGCATCCTGGCCCCGCTGATCTTCGGCGAGAACGCCATCGGCCAGACGATCTACGTCAATATCGGCTTCATGCTGCTCGGCCTGTCTTACGGCCAGACCGCCGGCGCCGTGACCTCCCGGCTCGGGGCGCGCTACCGCTACACCGGGGCGGCGCTCACCTCCGACCTCGCCTGGCTGTTCGGTGCGGGCTTCGCTCCCCTCGTGGTGCTGTACCTCTCCACCGAGTACGGGCTCGCGATGGTCGGCGTGTACCTGCTGTCGGGCGCGCTGGCGACGCTGCTCGCGCTCGCCCTCGACCGGTCCGAGATGCGCCAGATGTGAGTTTTGCCCCGCGGGCGGAGAATCCGTCTCGCCGCGGGACCGAGAACGCTTTCCGCCGAACGACGACTGCCGGCTCGGCGAGACAAAGCGCGCCACAACACGATCCCGGAGACGCCGAGCCGACACCGTCGGCTCGGCGTCTCCGGAGAGAAACGAACCGCCGCCACGCGGGAAGTCACCCGCGCGGCCCTTGCGATGGAACGAAGATTCGTGGCCATGACCGCCGACCGTTCATTGAGAGCCCGTGCCGGGGCCGGCTCCGCGGGCCGGATCCTGCGGGGTCTCGTCCTCCTGCCGCTGTTCGGCCTGCTCGCCGGCTGCAACCTCGTGGTGATGCAGCCCTCCGGCGACATCGCCATGCAGCAGCGCAACCTCGTCCTCGCCTCGACGGGGCTGATGCTGCTCATCATCATCCCGGTGATCGTGCTGACCCTGCTGTTCGCGTGGCGTTACCGCGCGTCGAACACGGCGGCCCGCCACGACCCCGACTGGGACCACTCGACCGGGCTCGAAGTGGTGATCTGGACCGCGCCGCTGATGATCATCATCGCGCTCGGCGCGCTGACCTGGATCAGCACCCACACCCTCGATCCGTTCCGGCCGCTCTCGCGCATCGAGCCGGGCAAGCCGATCGCGGCGGAGGTGAAACCGCTGGAGGTGCAGGTCGTCGCCCTCGATTGGAAGTGGCTGTTCTTCTACCCCGAGTACAACGTCGCGACGGTCAACGAGCTGGTCGCGCCGGTGAACCGGCCGATCAACTTCAAGATCACCGCCGCATCGGTGATGAACGCTTTCTACATCCCCGCGCTCGCCGGCATGATCTACGCGATGCCCGGCATGCAGACGCAGCTCCACGCCGTGATCAACAAGCCGGGCGCCTATGACGGGCTGTCGTCGCACTACAGCGGCACCGGCTTCTCGCGCATGACGTTCAAGTTCCACGGGCTCGAAGGCGACGGCTTCGACCAGTGGATTGCCAAAGTGAAGCAGCAGGGTTCGGAATTGAGCCGTGATGCCTATCTCGAACTCGAGCGCCCGAGCGAGCGCGTTCCCGTCACCTACTACGCCTCGTTTGCCGACGGCCTCTTCGGCAAGATCGTCGGCATGTGCGCCGTGCCCGGCAAGATGTGCATGCACGAGATGATGACCATCGACGCCAAGGGTGGCGCCGGCAAGGAAAGCCGAGAGAACGCCGAGCGGCTCCAATACGACAACCGCCACACGCAGCGCGGCGACGAAGCCCCGGGGGCGACGACCCCGGCCTCGCACCGCGCGCCCAAGAGCGAGTCGCCCGACGGCGAGAAGAACCACGAGGGGAGCGGCCAAGGCCACTCCGCTCCCGACCAGACCAACAACTGATCCGTCGCCGCCTCAGGATTTACGGACGAGTTTCAACCCATGTTCGCAAACACGGACCTGCAGCACCTGCTGTTCGGGCGCCTCTCCCTGGAGGACATCCCGTTCCACGAACCGATCCTGCAAGTAACCTTCGCAGGCGTCGCCGTGGCCGGGATCGCGGTGCTCGCCGCCATCACCTATTTCCGCTTCTGGGGTCCGCTCTGGCGCGACTGGTTGACCTCGGTCGATCACAAGAAGATCGGCATCATGTACGTCATCCTGGCGCTCGTGATGCTGCTGCGCGGCTTTGCCGACGCGCTGCTGATGCGCTCGCAGCAGGCGATCGCGTTCGGTGCCAACGAGGGCTACCTGCCGCCGCATCACTACGACCAGATCTTCACGGCGCATGGCGTGATCATGATCTTCTTCGTGGCGATGCCCTTCGTCACCGGCCTGATGAACTACGTCGTGCCGCTGCAGATCGGCGCGCGCGACGTGGCCTTCCCGTTCCTGAACAACTTCTCGTTCTGGATGACGGTGTCGGGCGCGGCCACGATCATGATCTCGCTGTTCGTCGGTGAGTTCGCCCGCACCGGCTGGCTCGCCTACCCGCCGCTCTCGGGCGCGGACATGAGTCCGGGGGTCGGCGTCGATTACTACATCTGGGGCCTGCAGATCGCGGGCATCGGCACGACGCTGTCCGGCATCAACCTGGTCGCGACCATCGTGAAGATGCGCGCGCCCGGCATGTCGATGATGAAGCTGCCGATCTTCACCTGGACCTCGCTGTGCACCAACGTGCTCATCGTGGCCGCCTTCCCGATCCTCGCCGCCGTTCTCGCGCTGCTGAGCCTCGACCGCTACGTCGGCACGCACTTCTTTACGAACGACCTCGGCGGCAACCCGATGATGTACTTCAACCTCATCTGGATCTGGGGTCACCCGGAGGTCTACATCCTCATCCTGCCGGCCTTCGGCGTGTTCTCGGAGGTCACCTCGGCCTTCAGCGGCAAGCGCCTGTTCGGCTACACCTCGATGGTCTACGCGACCGTCGTCATCACGATCCTGTCCTACCTCGTGTGGCTGCACCACTTCTTCACGATGGGGTCGGGCGCCAGTGTGAACTCGTTCTTCGGCCTCACGACGATGATCATCTCGATCCCGACGGGCGCGAAGATCTTCAACTGGCTGTTCACGATGTACCGCGGCCGCATCCGCTTCGATGTGCCGATGCTCTGGACGGTCAGCTTCATGGTCACCTTCACCATCGGTGGCATGACCGGCGTGCTGCTCGCCGTGCCCCCGGCCGACTTCGTGCTCCACAACTCGCTGTTCCTGATCGCGCACTTCCACAACGTGATCATCGGCGGCGTGCTGTTCGGCATGTTCGCCGGCGTGAACTACTGGTTCCCGAAGGCCTTCGGCTTCAAGCTCGATGAGTTCTGGGGCAAGGTCAGCTTCTGGTTCTGGACCATCGGCTTCTACGTCGCCTTCATGCCGCTCTACGTGCTGGGCCTCATGGGCGTGACCCGCCGCGCCCAGCACTTCGACGATCCGTCGCTGCAGATCTGGTTCGTGATCGCCGCCATCGGCGCGGGTCTGATCGCCCTGGGCATCGGCGCGATGATCGTCCAGTTCGCGGTCTCGATCAAAAACCGCGAGAAGCTGCGCGACGTGACCGGCGATCCGTGGGAAGGCCGGACCCTCGAATGGGCCACCTCCTCGCCGCCACCGGACTACAACTTCGCCTTCACGCCCGTGGTGTATCGCCTCGACGCGTGGTGGGACATGAAGGCCCGCGGCTTCCAGCGGCCGCTCTCGGGCTACAAGCCGATCCACATGCCCAAGAACACCGCCACCGGCGTGATCCTGGGCATGGTCAGCATCGTCTTCTCCTTCGCGATGATCTGGTACATCTGGTGGCTCGCAGCCCTCACCTTCGTGGCGATGCTGGCGATCACGATCGGCCATACCTTCAACTATAACCGCGACTTCTACATCCCCGCCGAGACGGTCCGCCGGACCGAGCAGCGGCGGACCGAGGCGCTGGCGGCGCGGGTCTGAGCATCATGGCAACGCACGCGACCCACACCCTTGTCGGCGAACGGATGTCCGGCGCCGACGTGCCGGACTTCCTCGATCTCAAGGGCGAGCATCACCCGGAAGGGGGCACGATGCTCGGTTTCTGGATCTACTTGATGAGCGACTGCCTCATCTTCGCAGTCCTGTTCGCGACCTACGCCGTGCTCGGCCGCAGCTACGCGGCCGGGCCCTCGCCCAAGGACCTGTTCGACCTGCCGATCGTGGCGGTGAACACGTCGATGCTGCTGTTCTCCTCCATCACCTACGGCTTCGCCATGCTGGCGATGGAGAAGGACGATCTCGCCAAGACCCAACTCTGGCTCGCAATCACCGGCCTGTTCGGCGCGGCCTTCGTCGGGCTCGAACTCTACGAGTTCGCCCACCTGATCCACGAAGGCGCCACGCCCCAGCGCAGCGGCTTCCTGTCCGCGTTCTTCACCCTGGTCGGAACCCACGGCCTGCACGTCACCTTCGGCCTGATCTGGCTCGTCACGCTGATGATCCAGACCCGGCTCAAGGGCATCGGGGCGGAGAACAAGCGCCGGCTGATGTGCCTGTCGATGTTCTGGCACTTCCTCGACGTCATCTGGATCGGCGTCTTCACCTTCGTGTACCTGATGGGAGTCCTGCAATGAGCGGGGCAGC
>Ga0182230_1000114_pt1 | contig 12244 bp, 13 predicted proteins | sample G6R1MG_28_FD_128384 | JGI IMG/M metagenome (GOLD analysis project Ga0182230, IMG submission 128384) | Miscanthus phyllosphere microbial communities from Michigan, USA - G6R1_NF_07NOV2016_LD1 MG | ecosystem: Host-associated > Plants > Phyllosphere > Phylloplane/Leaf | place: USA: Michigan...
CAGGGGCATGCGCCGGCCGAGCACCATTTGCTTCGCCCGCCGCAGCCGCCGCACCAGGGGGGGAGACGGCGCCGGCACCGTGCCGGTCGCGCCCGGCTGAAGCCGAGCGGCGAACGGGAAATGCCCGAGCATCGCGGGCGCGAAGCTCGGGCGCCCGGTGCCGGACAGCAATCCCCGTTCCCGCAACACCCCATCGAGCGACAGGGCGGCGGCGGCGGGACTGTGGCGGCTCTCCAGGGCGATCCGCGCGAAGGCGCCGAGCCGTGCCCGGGCCTCATTGTCCTCCACCAGCTCGGCGAGCGCCTGCGCCAGGGCGCCGGGCTTCATCGGGACCAAGCGGCCGGACACCCCGTCGATCACCGCGGAGGTGAGCCCGGAGGTTCGGTAGGCGAGCGTCGGCACGCCGCACAGCCCGGCCTCGATCGGGATCTGGCCGAGGGTCTCGTGACGGCTGGCGGTGACGTGGAGATCGCAGGCGCCGTACCAGGCGGCCAAGGCCTCCTCGTCGGCGATCAGCCCCGGCGCGAACAGGGTCGGCAGACCTAGCCGGGCCGGATCGTCGAGCCGGCCGATCGCCACGACACCGACCCCCCGCCGCGCCACGGCCTGGAGTGCGGCGCGCAGATCCGAGAAACCCTTGTCGGGGCCGTCGACGATCACCGCCGAGATCAGGATCAGCACGTCGCCCTCCGGCAGGCCGAGCCGGCGGCGCAGGGCGGCGCGGTCGCCGGGGCGGAAGGTCGCCGTCGGGAAGGCCAGACGGATTTTTATCGCCGGGGTGCCGGAAGGGGCCAGCTCCTGCGCGCGGGCCAGGGTCCAGTCGGAATTGGCCAGCAGCCACGGCCCTGCGGGTTCGGCCAGCACGGCGCGCTTGCGGGCCTGCATGCCGGCGATCCGCCCGGGGGCGAGCTGGGGATACTCGTCCGGGCCGGGACAGGCGGCGTCGCAGCCGGTGGCGGCCCGGGTGCAGTCGCGGGGATGGCAGCACCGGCCGGTCAGGGGGAACAGGTCGTGCAGAACCAAAGCGACCGGGCCGCGCCGGGCCAGCCGCCCGACCACGTCGAGGCTGCGGGTTGCGCCGTGCAGGTTGCCGGCAAGGACGAGATCGGGCGCGGCGGCCTCGATCGCCGCCTCGGCCCGCGGGAAGTCATCGGTCCATTCGGCGGCTTCCGGCCGGCCGCTGAGCGCGACCCCCGTCACCCGGTGACCGGCCAGCGCCAGGGCCTCGGCGAGCCGCCTCTGGGCGACGCCGGCGCCGCCCTGGGTGCCGGTACCGGTGAGCGAGACGATCGACAGGCCTTCGGGCCCCGCCGCCGGCGTCGCGCTGACCCGCTGCAGCAGTACCGGGCGTCCGATGCGCCGACGGGCGGGATCCGGTAGCGCCGACCAGGCGGCGGACGCATCCAGGCGGCCATCGGCGTCGCGGATGGTGCTGCCCCGCAGGGCGTCGCGCATCCATAGCACCTCGCCGCCGGTGAACGGCACGCCGCCCGGCATCTCCGCGCCCGCGAGCCCCGGACTGTCCAACCCCACCACCGCACTGGCGAACAGGACCCGCAGGCCCGCCACCGCCGCCGCGCCGGTGAGTGCCGCTTCGAGGGCGAGGGCGATGAGGGCGCCGGGGGCGAGGAGATCGCCCGCGCGCAGCCACAGCAGGGCGTCCCATCCCGGCTCGGCCAGACTCGTCTCGATGGGGGTACGATCGATCCCCGGCGGCACGAGGTCGTGCCGGAGCTCCGGGTAATCCTGGCGCAGGACCGAGGCGGCGGTCCCGGCCGCGTCCGCGCCCGCCGCCGTCACGGTGACGATGCGGATCCGCGGCCACGGGCGACCATCCGGCAGTGCGGCCGGCCGGGCCACGGCGGGGGCAGCGGGTCCGAACGGCCAGCCGGCGATGCCGTGGGCAGGCACTGAGGGTGCGGCGTCGGTCAAATTCGGTTCGCGGGTCGGGCGGGGCGGGCAGTCTGGCCGCAAAGGGTGAAGATTACCTGTCGCGCCCCGCAGGCCATCACCCGTCGACGCGAACCCGGGCTGGTCCCGCGACCATTCGGCCGATGCGGGTCGCCGCGGCGTACCCGGCATCCCGAATGCGCGCCAGAACCGTCTCGGCCTGGGCCGCAGCGCAGGTCACCAGCAGGCCGCCGGAGGTCTGCGGGTCGGTGAGCAGGTGGCGGCGCCAGTCGGGGTAGTCCGCGGGCAGATCGACTTCGGCCCCGAAGGCGTTCCAGTTGCGGTGGGAGGCGCCGGTGACGAAACCGTCCTGCACCAGCGCCTCGGCCCGGGGCAGGAACGGCAGGGCGCCGGCCTCCAACACGAAGGTCAGCCCGGCCCCGCGGGCGATCTCGAGCCCGTGCCCCAGGATGCCGAAGCCGGTCACATCGGTCAGCGCGTGGACGGCCGGCTCGGCCGCGAGTGCCATGCCGATCGTGTTGAGCCGCGTGGTGGTGGCCACGAAGTCGCTGTAGTCGGCCGCGTCCAAAGCCTCCCGCTTGATCGCGGCGGAATAGACCCCGACGCCCAACGGCTTCGTGAGGATCACCGCATCCCCGGCCAGGGCGTCGGCGTTGCGCCGCACCGCCTCACGGCGGCAGGTCCCGATCACCGCGAGCCCGTAGATCGGCTCCGGCGTGTCGATGGAATGGCCGCCCGCCACGGGAATCCCGGCCTCGGCGCATTTCTCCGCCCCGCCCCGCAGGATCCGGGCGACCACATCGGGTTCGATCTTGCCCACCGGCATGCCCAGGATCGCCAGGGCGAAGATCGGTCGCCCGCCCATGGCGTAGACGTCCGAGATCGCGTTGGTCGCGGCGATCCGCCCGAACTCGACCGGGTCGTCCACCATCGGGGTGAAGAAGTCGGTGGTGGCGATCACGCAGGTGCCGTCGTCCAGCTCCCACACCGCGGCGTCGTCGGAAGTCTCGTTGCCGACGAGCAGCCGCTCGAACGGCCCGGCGGCCGGCTGCTCGGACAGGAGCCGGCGCAGGATCGCCGGATCGAGCTTGCAGCCGCATCCGCCGCCATGGGCGAGACTGGTCAGACGGGGGGCATCGGTCATCGCGGGACTCCGTTCCGGATATCAATAACGCGTCGTCACCGCGTTGAGCCAGTCCGGCGGGGCGGCGACCGCCGCGAGACGAATCCCGGCAGCAGCGCTGCCGCGGCGGCGATCCCGAAAGCCGGCATCGTCAGGCCGACGCGCCCGCGATGCTCCCCCCCGGCCGCCTTCCACGGACCGGATGATGGCCGATCAGACCCGTATGTCTCCCGGAGCCCAGCCATCGCACGGACGGCTCAGCGTCCGTGCAGTCTTTCCGGGGCGGCACGGCGAACACGGGAATCCAGAGCCGCAGCAGACCAGGACCTTGTATCGCCGAGCATCTTGCCGTGGATGCTCGTTTTCCCATGATCCGGAACGACGATCCGAGTTATTCGGCCGGGATCACCTCACCGTTCGACCCATAGATCCGCGCAGCCACAGCATGGTTCGGCGGCCCGATCGCTGGGTCGTTGCGCGGCCGTGGCGGGAACCCCTGGTCCCCCGGTACATTGCGGCCGCAACGAATGGGTTGCGTGGGTGAGGCGGACAGGTGGCGATCTTCTTCACGGGCGACACCCATTTCGGGGACCCGCGCGCTCTGCACTTCGACCACCGGCCCTATCCGGACCTCGACGCGCACGATGCCGGTTTGATCGCCGCCTGGAACGGTGCGGTGGGGTCGGACGACACGGTCTGGCACCTCGGCGATTTCGCCCTCGGCCCGAGCGGCGCGCGAATTCGCGAGATCCTCGATGCGCTCAACGGCGAGAAGCACCTGATCGTCGGCAACAACGATGGGCCCGACACCCTCCAGGCCCCCGGCTGGGCCTCCGTGCGCCACTACACGGAGCTTCTGGTCGAGGATCGGATGGTGGTGCTGTGCCACTACGCGTTCCGCACCTGGAACGGGATGGGCAAGGGCGCACTCAACCTCCACGGCCACAGCCACGGCAAATTGAAGCCGATCCCGAAGCAGTACGATGTCGGCGTCGATCCGATGGGGCCGGCCCCCGTGGGTCTCTCAGCAATCCTCACCTCGCGCCTCCGCCGGAAGGCGTAGCCGGGCCGGAACCTTCACAGCAGCTTCACCGTTTCAGCGGACAGAGAGGGGATGGATACGCTCCACCCCCGAGAAACCCGGCACCCCCGTCCGCGGGGCTGCACCAGAAACCCATACGTGAGTGAGCCCGTGAGTGCCTGTTCGGCCTCTCTGCTTCCGTCCGGCCTCGCCAAGACGGCGTTCGCCGGCGCCTTCTCGCTCCTCGCTCTGACCTCCTCGGCGCTGGCTTTGCCCGCGTGCCTGGAGGCCCAGCGCAAGGTCGACGAGGCCAATGCCCTGCGCTTCCAGGCGCGCCAGGAGGCGCGTCTGGGCAATCATGACCGCGTCTGCGACACGCTGGACGAGGTCGGCGACCGCTACGACGATGCCCGCGACGCGTTCGAGCGCTGCGGCGAGGGCGTGGTGGCCATCGACCTCCGCAGCGAGCTGCGCGGCCTTCGCATCGCCAAGAAAATCAATCGCTGCGACTGACCGGGTGCGCCCGCGCACCTCGTACGTTCAGGCCCCGCAGCATCATCTCGACACAAGCGACGCACGTCGCCGACAAGGTTATGCGCCGATGACCACCGCCCTGCTGTCGTCCGATCTCCAGGTTGCCACCACCGACCGCACCGGCCCGTCCTTCGCGGCTGCCCTGTGCGGCTTCATCAGCACCACCGTCGCCACGACGATGCTGCTCGTGCTGATCGGAACGCTTTGAGAAGCGCAAGGCTTCCGACATCGAAGGTCGTTACGAGGTCCTGGCAAGCCCCAAGAGCTCGGTCGATATAAACGCGATAGGGTTTCGGGTGCGATGGGGCACCCAGCGTCGCCCTCTCGAGCGTGGCAACGCTACTCTAGGCCACTCCGCACGCCGAGATTGGGCGCCGCACTGTGTTTTTACGCTGGGTTCACCGTGCCAGGCGAGGCAGCGTTGATCCTTTGACCATGTAAAGATCAAGACCTCCGACCGCTGTCCGCCACCCTGACCATCCTCTAGGGTGTAGCCGTGCAACACAGCGCGGCGTGAAATCGAGGACCCCTTGGAATCGCTGGACTGCTGCGCTTACGACGGCAGCGTAAGAAGCATCTCCCGTGATGCTAAGGCGCCTTTTATGCCGTGGCCCTATTCCCAATCAGCCTAAGCAAACAGCTCAGGCCGACGCAATTGCAGCGCGAAGAGCAGCAGCAGCGACTTCATGTCGGTGAGCGCGCCGCGTTGGGTCATCGCCACCAGTTCCAGGAGCGGGATCTCGTGGACCGCCACCGCCTCGCCCTCGGCGGCCAAGCCGCCGCCGGCGCCAATGCGGTCGGATTCCGTGTAAGCCGCCAGGAACAGGTCCATGCGCTCGGTGGAGATTCCCGGCATGGTCCAGGCGCTGGCCACGAGATCGAGGGCGCCGAGGCGCAACCCCGTCTCCTCGGCGGCCTCGCGCCGGACCTCGTCCTCGGGGGCGCCGTCATCGAGGAGACCCGCCGGCACCTCGACGTGGCTCGGCGGACCGCCGGAATAGAGCACCGGCGCCCGGAACTGCGAGACCAGGGTCGCGACCCGTCGGATCGGGTCATAGGGCAGAACCGCCACCGCCCGGCCGTGATCTTCCATCTCGCGGGTGATGCGCGAGCCGTCGTCCTGCATCACCTCGGCCACGAGGTACCGGGCCCACCCCTCGTGCACGAGGCGCAAGCCCCCGATCCGTGGTGCCATGCCGTCTCCGCCTCAACTTTGGGAGCACAACGGATCGCTCAGGAATGCGGCGGCTTCGCGGAGGCTCTCAGGCGGAAGCACAGGCGATTGCCGTCCCGCTCGGCCGAATCCAGCCAGGCGCCCTCCTCCCGCACGAGATTCGGGATGTCGATCAGCGCCATCGGATCGGTGCAGGTGACCATCAGGACCCGTCCGGCGCCGAGCGTGCGCAGGGCCTTGCGGGTGCGCAGGACCGGAAGCGGGCATTTCAGCCCCATGAGATCGAGTTCGACAGGCTCGGTATCCGCGTCCGACAAACCCATGGCTCCCGATCCGGCACTCTCACCACTCGTGATAGCCGAGGAGCGGGCCGCGATACGTGTCCGGTGCGAACACATAATAGGTCGGGCCGTAATACCCGTATTCCATGTCGCGGCCCGGCGTCGGCGCATAGGCATAGCCGTAGCCGAACGGCACCGGATAGCCGTATTCGCCGTAATAACTGTATTCCGGCCGAACGGCCCGCGCCTCAGCGGCGATCCCGGCGCCCAATGAAGGGCGGCCGACTGGAGCGGCGCGCGGGGCGTGATACGGCCCCAGATCCGCGGCGCAGCAGACGCCGCAAGCGGTCACGGCGGATGAGATGCCGGCCATGAGAGCGGCGGTGAAGCGGATCATGGCAACGATCTCCTCGATCAGGCGATTCGGCCTCGGAGGGATCCGATAGCGTGGCCTGCGGCAGGTTAGCCCTGTCGGCCTTGTTCGAAGCTTGTGGCGCACGTTTAAGGTGCGGCGGATGGTGGACCGTGTTCGCCGTGACTGCATCCGGCGGTCGGCAAACAAAAGCTCCCGACCTCGTGGAGGCCGGGAGCTTTCAGGGCGGTCCGGATTTCCGGTTTTACCAGCCGTAATCGTCGTAGCCGTAGGCCGGGTAGCCATAGGCGGGATAGCCGTAGCTCCGGACCGGGGCGTAGCCGTAGCTGCGGACCGGGGCGTAGCCGTAGCCATAGGCCGGATAGCCGTAGCCGCCGCCGTAATAGCCGTAGCGGGGAGCCGCGCTGGCGGCCAGCGCACCGCCGATGATGCCGAGGGCGGCACCGGCCGCCACCGCACCGGCGACCCGTCCGCCATAGCCGCGGCGGTAGCCGTAGTCGCCGTAATAACCCCGGCGCCAGCCGACGGTGTCGATCTGGGTGCTCGGGCCGCCGACCTGCACGGCACTCTGCGCCGGCAGCGGCGCCGCCTCGGCGGCGGTGAACGAACCGGCGATCATGGCCAAGGCCGAGACGCCGGCGACGACGGATGTGGTGATGCGGGACATGGACACCTCCTCCACGCGCTGAACGATCGGCGTGAGAACCGTCAGGTATCGCACTTCGTTCCAGGCCACGGTGTGCGGCCGCACGGCACTCCGGATCCGCGGATCAGAACACGCATTCCGTGAAGGCCGGGCGGACGCAGGCGCCCCAGCGGCCCTCGTAATCGGCGAGCAGGTCGTCGGCCCGGGTACGCCCCGCGGTAACGATCGCCTCGAGGGGCTGAAGGTAGAGGGTCTCGTCACGCCCCTCGGTGTCGCGGCGCGCCCGGGCACGCAGGCCGGCGCGGGCGATGGCGAGCGCTTCGGCGGCGACCGCCCCCAGCGTCGTGTTGGCCACCGGGGTTGCGAGCCCGAGGCGCGGAGCGGTGGCCCGGGCGGCCTCGCGGTTGGACGGGCTCCAGCCCTTCACGAGGTCGAGAGCGGCGTCGAGCGCCGCTTCGTCGTAGAGCAGGCCGGCCCAGAACGCGGCCTGGGCGGCGATCATGCCGGGATCGCCGACATCGGCACCGCGCATCTCCAGGAAGCGCTTGAGCCGGACTTCGGGGAAGGCCGTGGAGGCGTGGTTGGCCCAATCGGCCACCGTGGCGTACTCGCCCGGAAGCTGTGTCAGCTTACCGGCCATCAGGTCGCGGAACGAGGCGCCCGAGACATCATGGTAGATGTCGCCGCGCTTGACGAAATACATCGGCATGTCGAGCAGCCAGTCGACATAGGCCTCGTAGCCGAAGCCCGATTCGAACGCGAAGGGCAGCATGCCGGTGCGGTGGGGATCGGTGTCGCGCCAGATCTCGGAGCGGCGGGACAGGAAGCCGTTCGGTCGCCCGTCGGTGAACGGCGAATTGGCGAACAGGGCCGTCGCCACCGGCTGAAGCGCCAGAGAGGCGCGCATCTTGCGCACCATGTCGGGCTCGGAGGCGAAGTCGAGATTGACCTGCACCGTGGCGGTACGGAGCATCATGTCGAGGCCGAGCGAGCCGACCTTCGGCATGTAGCCGGCCATGATCTTGTAGCGGCTCTTGGGCATGACCGGCGTCTCGTCCCGGCGCCAGCGCGGGCTCATGCCCAGCGTCAGGAAGCCGATATCGAGGGCGTCGGCCACACGCTTCGTCGCCGTGAGATGCGTGGCGAGCTCGGCCGCGGTGCCGTGGACATCCGGCAGCGCCGCCCCGGACAGCTCGAACTGCCCGCCCGGCTCGATCGAGATCGCCCCGCCCTCCTCGGCCGAGAGGCCGATGATGTTGCCGAGGTCGAGGATCGGCTCCCAGCCGGTCTCGCGGGCGAGCCCCTCCAGCAGGGCGCGGATGCCGCGCTCGCCTTCGTAGGGCACGGGCTCGCGGCTCTCCCGGTAGAACGGGATCTTCTCGTGCTCCGTCCCGATCGCGAATCGCGCGCGCGGCTTCTCGCCGGCGGCGAACCACTCGATCAGCTCGGCGCGCGTCGTGAGCGGCGTGGAGTCGTTGCTGTCGCGCGCCATGCGCTGCCTGCCCGTGCCTGTGAACCATACGCCCGGAACGGGAGCGCGCCGGAATGCTCCGGCGAGTCCGTCCGGCTCAACCCCGTCCCGCGAGCGGAGACCGGACGGACACCCGCGCCGGCTCCGGGAGCGCGGCGCGGGGGCCATCCGCCCCGGGACATAATCGAGGCGCCGGGAACCGACAACGCGGCGCCGTGAACCGGGGCCCCGGTTCGCCCTGCTTCCGTGGAACAATCCGGCGGCCGGCCGCTCTCATGTGCGCCGGCACACATGGTTCCGGCAGGCCCCGCCCTCAGCGCGCGTCGCCCAGCACCGCCTGGACCAGGGTCAGCACCGCCACCGCGGCGGTGTCGGCCCGCAGGATGCGCGGCCCGAGGGACAGGGCGACCGTGTTGGGCCGCGCCCGGATCGCCGCTCGCTCGTCCTCGGAGAAGCCGCCCTCCGGCCCGACCAGGACGGCGAGCGGCGGTGCCGCCGCGGGATCGGCGGCCTCGCGCAGCGCCCGGACCGGATCGCTCACCGGGGCGTCCTCGTCGCAGAACACCAGCAGCCGCTCGGGGGCGAGACCCGCCAGCGCCGGGCCGAGCTTCTCCGGCTCGGGACAATCCGGGATCGCCAGGATGCCGCATTGCTCGGCCGCCTCGACGGCGTTGGCGCGCAGGCGCTCCATGTTGATCCGCTCGCCCTGGGTGTAGCGGGTGATGACCGGGCGGATCGTCCCGGCGCCCATCTCGACCGCCTTCTGGGCGAGGTAATCGAGGCGGGCGCTCTTCAGCGGTGCGAACAGGTAGTGCAGGTCGGCGCGGGGCGTCTGCGCGCGGGTGCGCTCGGCGACGTGGAGGTCCGCGCCCTTCCGGCCGGTCTGAACGAGGTGCGCGCGCCACTCGCCATCCCGCCCGTTGAACACCAGAACGGGATCGTCCGGGCCGCGGCGCAGGACGTTGAGGAGGTAATTGGCCTGCGCCCGATCGAGCGGCAGGACCACGCCGGCGCCGAGATCCGATTCGACGTGGAGGCGCGGGGCGGTGAAGTCGTAGGCCGGCATGGCTGGGTGGTCGCGCGGTCGGGTGGCGCTGTCAACGCGGGCCGCGGGGCCGCACAGCCCGCAAACGTGTTGCCAAAAGGTTACGAAGGCCGGTTTTTGGCACTTCCCCCACCCCAGCATGGCCTCGCCGGTTTGCCGCTCGATTGACGCCACATTCCTATGGCGAACCCAAGGGAACGGAGTGGGGCCGGCGGTGCGCGGTCTCCGGCATGCGTCTGAGGGAGTCGCAGGATGGCATACGGGAGCTTGAGTCTGGGGGCGGCGGCGCTCGTCGGCGGCCTGCTGTTCGGCACGGCGGCCTTCGCACAGGGCGCGGCGCCGGAATGCGGCACGATCCAGAAGACCCTGGCCGAGCGCAAGGCGCTCGTCTCCCGCGCCAACGCCGCCTCGACCAGCAAGAAGAAGATGACCCCGCAGGAAGCCTGCGCGCTGTTCGGCAAGCTCCAGTCCAACGGCGCCGAAGGCATGAAGTGGATCACCGCCAACAAGGAATGGTGCTCGATCCCGGATTCGTTCGCCGAAGGCTTCAAGGCCGACCATCTCAAGGTCAGCGGCATCCGCACCAAGATCTGCGGTGTCGCGGCCCAGGCAACCAAGATGGAAGCGCAAGCCCGCGCTCAAGCGCAGAACGGCGCCAGCAGCGGCCTGCTCGGCGGCCCGGGCTTGACCGGCAGCTTCAAGCTGCCACAGGGCGCGTTGTAAGATCGTCTGAGAGGATCACGGGTCCGGCACGGGTCCCTCCCCTCTGCGATGGCGGAGAGCGGGATTGCGCGTGGGACGACCGGAGATCCGACCGATGAGCGGCACGGCGGCAGAGGACGGGCGTCCGGCCGACGCGGTGCGCGGACACTGGGTCGAGCGCGCGGCGCCGCGGCCCTGGCGGCCCTATCTGCGGCTCGCCCGCATCGACCGGCCGATCGGCTGGTGGCTCCTGCTCCTGCCGTGCTGGTGGTCCTCCGCCCTGGCGGCGATCCAGGCCGACCTGTCCTTCCCCGATCCCTGGCACTGCCTGCTGTTCCTGATCGGGGCGGTGGCGATGCGCGGGGCGGGCTCGACCTACAACGACATCGCCGATCGCGACCTCGACGCGCAGGTCGAGCGCACGCGCCAGCGCCCCCTCCCGTCCGGGCAGGTCCGGCCGCGCCACGCGGCGCTGTTCCTTCTGGCGCAATTGCTCGTCGGCCTCGCGGTGCTGCTGCAGTTCAACGAGCAGGCGGTGATCGTTGGCCTGTGCTCGCTGCTGCCGGTGGCGATCTACCCGTTCATGAAGCGGGTGATGCCGATGCCGCAGGCGGTGCTGGGGCTGGCCTTCGCGTGGGGCGCGCTGATGGGCTGGGCGGCCGTGTTCGCCCGCCTCGATACCCCGGCGCTTCTGCTCTACGCGGGCACGATCTGCTGGGTGGTGGGCTACGACACGATCTACGCGGTCCAGGACATCGAGGACGACGAGATCGCCGGGATCCATTCCTCGGCCCGCCTGTTCGGCCGGCACGTCCGGGGCGCCGTGGGCCTGTGTTACGCGCTCGCCGTGCTGTTCATCGCGCTGGCGGCCTGGGGCGCGGGCGCGGGGCTCGTGGGTTTTATCGGGGTCGCGGGCTTTGCCGCGCATCTCGGCTGGCAGGTTTGGTCGCTGCAGGAGCGCGACGGGCGCGGGGCGCTGACTTTGTTCCGCGCGAACCGGGATTCCGGGCTCATCCTGTTCGCGGGCCTCTCGGCGGACGCGCTGCTGCGCAGCCTGACCTGAGGGCCTACCGGGCCTTCAGGTGCGGGCGATGATCTCGTTCTCGCCGCGGAAGATCTGCGGCCGGGCCGGCAGCCGGCCGGTCTTGCGACGGGTCAGGAAGCGCGGGCGGCGGGCGCCGAGGCCGGCATGCCGCCGACGGATGCGCACGCGTCCGAGGATCAGCCGGCCGATCTGCTCGGACACCGGCACCAGGACGCCGTCCTCCCGGACGATCATCCGCACCAGCCCGGCCCGGGCGGCGATGTCGCGCCAGATGGCGACCACGTCGTCCTCGTCGAAGCTGCCGATCCGGTGCAGCTCTTCGCCGTCCGCGTCGACCAGGATCAGGCTGAAGCGGTCGGCGCCGCAGATCTCGGCATCCTCGGTGGCGTAGGCCAGGGCGACGCCTGCTGCCTTGCGGGCGCCGGAGACGCGACCGATCACCGGGAGCGGCGACGGGACGATATCGAAAGCGGCCAGAGCAGCGGCCTCACGGGCATCCATCGAAAGTCCTTCGCGACGTTCGTCCGTGAACGAGGAAGTGTTCATCTGTCCGGGTCCCTGGAGCAAGTGGCGACCCGCGCCGGGCCGTCCGTTATGCCAAGCAAAATCGCACCCGAACTCCTCCGCACAGCTTAATCACCGTCGTTAAGCGATTCTGGACGGGGATGTCATTTGAGGAATGCTCAATGCTTCCTTGAATGCTCAACAGATCCTTGCGAAGATCGATCGGTCTCGATCGATCCCGGGGGCAGAGTGCGGATCCTTGTGGCCGTGCCGGCAGCGCCCTACAACGGGAGCGAGCGGGTGGGCTTGGCCCTCCGGGATCTCAGATCGTCTTTCGAGCCGGCTCTCCACGTCCGACCAGCCGGGCGGAGGCGCCGATGTGGCCCGATCCGGGCCTGACGCCGTCCATGCGGA
>Ga0182230_1000115_pt1 | contig 12212 bp, 10 predicted proteins | sample G6R1MG_28_FD_128384 | JGI IMG/M metagenome (GOLD analysis project Ga0182230, IMG submission 128384) | Miscanthus phyllosphere microbial communities from Michigan, USA - G6R1_NF_07NOV2016_LD1 MG | ecosystem: Host-associated > Plants > Phyllosphere > Phylloplane/Leaf | place: USA: Michigan...
CGCTTGATGCGGGGCAGCAGGTCGAACACGTTCTCGTCGGGCATCACCACGTCGGTGATGACGAGGTCGCCCTCCCCTTGCGCGACCCAGCGCCAGAGCGTGGCGCAATTGCCCGTCGAGCGGACTTCGTAGCCCGCCCGGGACAGTGCCTGGTTCAGCACCGTGCGGATCGCGGCGTCGTCGTCGGCGACGATGATGTGGCCGTTCGGCATGACTCTCTACTCAGACCTCCGGCCGGGCGGCCGAAACACAAGGCGACATTACGGCTCGACCGCCGATTCGCGCCCGTCGCGGGCACTCGACATCGGCAGGAGGATGCGGAACGTCGTGCGGCGGGGGGCGGGATCGCACTCGACGATGCCTCCGTGGTCGCCGACGATCTTGGCGACCAATGCAAGTCCGAGGCCGGAGCCCTGCGCCTTGGTGGTCACGAACGGATCGAACAGGTCGGGCAGCAGGTCGGCCGAGATGCCCGGCCCGTTGTCGCGGATCGCCACCTCGATCGGCAGGCTGACCCGCTCGCGCGAACCCGGCACCTGAAGGCGCAAGCCGGTGCGGAACGCGGTGGACAGGGTGATCTCGCCCTCGACCGCGTCCGGGCCGATCGCCTCGGCGGCGTTCTTCACGAGGTTCAGGATCACCTGGATCAACTGGTCGCGGCTGCCGAGCACCGGCGGCAGCGACGGGTCATAGGTCTCGATGAACCGGATATGGCGTGCGAACCCGCTCTGGGCCGAACGCTTCACCTGATCGAGCACCCCGTGGACGTTGACGGCGCCGCGATCGGCCGGGCGCTCGTCGCCGAACAGCTCCATCCGCTCGACGATGCGCACGATCCGGTCCGACTCGTCGCAGATCAGCCGGGTCAGCATCCGGTCCTCTTCGGCGCCGGTGCTCTCCAGGAGCTGTGCGGCGCCGCGGATGCCGGCCAGCGGGTTCTTGATCTCGTGCGCCAGCATCGCGCCGAGCGCCACCATCGAGCGGGCGGCGCCGCGATGGGTGAGCTGGCGGTTCATCTTGTCCGCGATGGTGCGCTCCTGGAGCATCATCACCACGGCGTCGTCGTCGTCGCAGAGCGGCGTCGCGAAGACGTCGACGCTGCGCTCCAGCCCGAGGCGGGGCTGGGTGAGCTCGACCCGGTACTCACTGACGCTGGCCCGCCGGCGCCGGACCTCGGCCACCAGCGCGATGATCGGTGAGGCAAACGGGATGATGTCGCGCAGGCGGCGGCGCTGCATCAGGCGCGCGGAATAGTCGAAGAACGCCTCCGCGGCGTGGTTGCAGTGCAGGATCCGCTCGTCGCCGCCGATAGTCAGGACCGGCAACGGTAGGGCGTTGAGCACGGCCTCCCCGGCGGGGGGGCGCTGGCCGGCAGGGCTTTCCGGGCTGCCCGAATTCGAGACGGCGTCGTCGCTCACGCGGCCTCCCGGACCATGTCGGCCGCCCCGAAGGCCCGGGCCAGGAGGGCCAGCGCCACATCGGGATCGGTGGTGGTGAGGAGCGCGGCGCGCTCGGCCGGCTCGAGCGCGCCGCCGGTCTCGGCGTAGGCGGCCAGGTGCTTGCGGGCGTGGCGCACGCCCATGTGACGGCCGTAGAGCGACAGCAGGCCGGCGTAATGCGCGGCCGCCATGTCGGCCTGCTCGGCCCGCGCGGGCGCCTCCGCCGGGCGTCCAGCGAGAGCCGCCGCCACCTGCCCGACCAGCCAGGGCCGCCCGGTGGCGGCGCGCCCGATCATCACCCCGGCCGCGCCGGAGGCCGCCAGGCACGCTCGGGCGCTGGCGAGGTCAACGACGTCGCCGTTGGCGATCACCGGGATCGACACCGCCTCGACCACAGGCCGGATCGCGTCCCAGTCGGCCGTGCCCTTGTAGAATTGCTGCCGGGTCCGCCCGTGGACGGTCACGGCGTTCAGCCCGAGCCGCTCGGCCCGGGTGGCCAGATCGACGGCGTTGCGCGTGGCGTCGTCCCAGCCGAGCCGCATCTTGACGGTGACCGGCACCGACACCGCCCCGCGCACGGCGGCGAGCAGGCGTGTCGCGTGGTCGAGGTCGCGCATCAGGGCCGAGCCCGAAGCGATCCCGGTCACGATCTTGGCCGGGCAGCCCATGTTCACGTCGATCACGTCGGCCCCGCCCGCCTCGGCGAGCCGGGCGGCCTCGGCCATGGGTTCTGCCTCGCAGCCGGCGAGCTGGACCACGTGCAGGTCGACGCCCGAGCCGTCCGCCCGCAGGGTCGCCTCGCCGGCGCCGCGGGTGAATTCGCGCGCGGCCACCATCTCGGACACCACCGCGTCGGCGCCGCAGCGCCGGGCGATCCGGCGCATATGCAGGTCGGTGACTCCCGACAGGGGCGCGAGCAGGCACAACGGGGCGGGAGTTTCGCCCCCGCCGGCCGATCGTCCGTCGCGCAGCGCGCTTAAATAATGATCAGTCGCCATTCTGCACAACAATGAGGCAAATGCGGTCCGCTGGCAAGCGGGTGCCGCGCGTTGATTTCGCGCCCTCCCCCGCTTAAACGACGGGCATCCTCACCGGCAGAGGCTCGGCAGCACGGCTGGCCCGCGCGCCCGCTGCCGCCATGCCCTGGATTCCACGAGTTCGCTGCCCATGCCCGCCACCGGCACGCCTGCCACCGGACCCGTGGATACGGGGTCCGGCGTCGCCGCGGTGGTGGTTGCCGCCGGCCGCGGCATACGCATCGGCGGCGGCACGCCCAAGCAGTATCGCCGGGTCGGCGGCCAGGCGGTCCTGACCCGGACGCTGGCCGCCCTCGCCGCACAGGACACCATCGCCCGGATCCAGCCGGTGATCGCCGCCGACGCGGCCGAATTCTTTCAAAGCTGCCTCGAAGAGCTCGCCCCCGCGATGCGGGACAAGATCGGCGCCCCCGTTGAGGGCGGCGCCACCCGGCAGCTCTCGGTGCGCGCCGGGCTCGAGGCCCTGGCGGCCGGCGCGGCGCCGGAGATCGTGCTGGTGCACGATGCCGCCCGCCCCTATGTCGACGCCGCCCTGATCGCCCGGGCGATCGCGGCCGGCCGCGACCACGGCGCCGCGGTGCCGGGCGTGCCGGTGACCGACACGGTCAAGCGCGTCGCCGAGATCGCCCCCGGCATCGGCCGCGTGCACGAGACCCCGCCCCGAGAGCATCTCCGCGCGGTCCAGACCCCCCAGGCCTTCGCCTTCGCGCCGCTGCTCGGTGCCCATCGCGACGCGGCCGCGCAGGGCCTCGACGGCTTCACCGACGACGGGGCGCTCGCCGAATGGGCGGGCTTGCCCGTGGTGGTGTTCGTCGGCGACATCGCCAACCGCAAGATCACCCAGCCCGCCGACCTGATCGAGGCGGACCGGGCCTTCGCCTCCGACCCTTCCGAATTACCCGCGCCCGGAGCCCGCGCCATGACCACCTACGTCACCCGCCTCGGCACCGGCTTCGACGTTCACGCCTTCACGACCGGCGACCATGTCTGGCTCGGCGGCATCAAGATTCCCGCCGATCGCGGGGTGCTGGCCCATTCCGACGGCGACGTGGCGCTGCACGCCCTCACCGACGCGCTGCTCGGCGCCATCGCGGACGGCGATATCGGCACCCACTTTCCGCCCTCGGACGAGCGCTGGCGGGGTGCTTCGTCGGACCAGTTCCTGGCCCATGCCTGCGAACTCGTCCGGGCGCGCGGCGGCCGGATCGACCATCTCGACATCACCGTGCTCGCCGAGGCGCCGCGGATCGGCCAGCACCGGGAGGCGATCCGTGCGCGCATCGCCGAGATCGCCGGCGTGCCGCTCACCGCCGTGTCGATCAAGGCGACCACCACGGAGAAGCTCGGCTTCGTCGGCCGCGCCGAGGGCCTCGCCGCCCAGGCCGCCGCCACGATCCGCCTGCCCGAGGAGGAGGGCCCCGCTCTCGACGCTCAAGCCGAGACCGCGATGCGGCAGGGGTGAGAGGCGTCGGCGCCTATCCCTCCCCCTCTGCGGGCTAACGGATTCCTGTATTGGATGCGTTCTTCAGCAAGCCTCTGAAACGCAACGCGTTTCCCCTCCCCCTTGTGGGGAGGGGTCAGGGGTGGGGGTGGTGCCGGATGGGGCTCTGCGGTGCCTTCTGAACCATCCCCACCTCCAACTTCTCCCCACAAGGGAGAGGAGAGCGCGTCGCGCCTTGCCGAAGACGATATGTAAACGTCGTAGCCTCTGCGGGAGAGGGTGGGCCCAGCGTCAGCGAGGGTCGGGAGAGGGGCAGCGCGACAGTTCAGGATTGCACGCCTGTCGCGACCCTTCCGGAAGCAGCGCGCCCCTCTCCCGACCCGCTTTGCGGACCACCCTCCCCCCGCAAAGAAGGGAGGGAGCGGCGTTTGGGGCCGGCCTCTGCGCTTATCCGTCGATCACGGGTGAAGGCGCGTACCAAAAAGAATCACGCCGTCCGCAGCAGCAGCGCGATCGCCGCGATGGCCAGGGTCGCCATCGTCAGCAGGATGCCACCGCCCCGGCAGGCGAACTGGCGGGCGGAGTTGGGTGCGGCGAACATGCCGATCGGATGGAGAATGCGGCCTACCAGCAGGGCAATCAGCAGGCCCTGGACCAGCCCATGACTGCCGCCGCCGGCTTCCAGCAGGCCGACCAAGATCAGCGCCAGCGGCACGTACTCCGAGAAATTGGCGTGCGAACGGACCCGCTTGAGCATGGATTCGTCGCCGCCGTCGCCGAACAGGACGTTGCTGGAGACGCGGGATCCCATCACCCAGCCGGACAGGCCGAGATATACGAGGGCGAGCAGCGCGGCGTAGAAGGCCGTGGTCGCGGGGAAGATCATCGGAATAGGGTCTCCTGTTGGGGGCGGCCGGTCCTTGAGCCGGAACCGGCCTTGCGTCACAACACCAGATAGGGCGCTCCGGCCCAGGGCGAGCCTCGCGATGATCGACGACACGGAGCTTCTCGAACGCGCCGAGGCGCTGGTCGCAGCCTATGCCAAGGCCGGCCGCACGATCGTCACGGCGGAATCCTGCACCGGCGGGCTGGTGGCGGGGCTGCTCACCGCGGTTCCGGGCTCCTCGGCCGTGCTCGAGCGCGGCTACGTTACCTACTCGAACGAGGCCAAGGCGGAGGCGATCGGGGTACCGATGGACCTGATCCGCCGGCACGGCGCCGTCAGCGAGGACGTAGCCCGGGCGATGGCCTGCGGAGCGCTGTCCGCCTCGCACGCCGCGGTGGCCGTGGCGATCACCGGCATTGCCGGCCCCGGCGGCGGCAGCGCCGAGAAGCCGGTCGGGCTGGTGCATTTCGGGCTGGCGCTGCGGGAGGGCGGACGGCGTCACCTGGAGCGACGCTACGGCGACCGTAGCCGCGGAGAAATTCGCCGGGCGGCGCTCGCGGACGCGCTCGGCCTGCTCGAAGGGGCGCTTGCGGACTGATCCAACGGCAGGGAGGGCTCGATGGACAGCCTGAGGACCCAGCTCTGCATCGTCGGCGGCGGCCCGGCCGGGATGATGGCCGGCCTGCTCTTCGCCCGGGCCGGGATCGCCGTCACGGTGCTGGAGAAGCACGCGGATTTCCTGCGCGACTTCCGCGGCGACACGATCCACCCCTCCACCCTCGATCTCATCGACGAGCTGGGCCTGGCTGAGCGCTTTCGCGCCTTGCCCCAGCGGCGGGTCGAGACCTTCTCGGGCGTCGTGAATGGCCGGAGCTACCGGGTTGCCGATTTCAGCCGGCTGCCGACCCGCAACCGCTTCCTGTCCTTCATGCCGCAATGGGATTTTTTGGACTTTTTGGCCGGTGAGGCCGGGCGCTATCCGGGCTTCCGGCTGATCCGCAGGACCGAGGCCCGCGACCTGATCTTAGTGGACGGCCGGGTTGTGGGCGTGCGGGCCGAAGGGCCGGACCGGCCGGTCGAGATCCGGGCCGACCTCGTGCTCTGCGCGGATGGGCGCCACTCGGCGATGCGCGAACGCGCCGGGTTTGTCCCCCGGGCCTTCGGGGCGCCGATCGACGTGCTGTGGTTCCGCCTGCCCCGCCGGGACGGCGATCCGGAGGCGGCAGCCGGGCGATTCGGCCCGGGCCGCATCCTGATTACCCTCGACCGGGGCGATACCTGGCAATGCGCCTACGTGGTCCCGAAGGACGGTGACGCGGCGCTCCGCGCCAGGGGGCTGCCGGCCTTTCGGGCGGCGGTCGGCGAGATCGCGCCGTTCCTGGCCGACCGCACCGACGCCATCGCCGACTGGGATTCGGTCAAGCTCCTGACCGTGACCGTCGACCGGCTGGAGCGCTGGCACCGCCCCGGCCTGCTCTGTATCGGTGATGCCGCCCACGCGATGTCGCCGGTGGGCGGAGTCGGTATCAACCTGGCGATCCAGGACGCGGTGGCGACGGCCAATATGCTGGCCGAGCCCCTGCGGGCGGGGCCGGTCGCCGAGGCCGATCTTGCCCGCGTCCAGGCCCGGCGGATCTTCCCGGTCCGGGTGATCCAGATGCTGCAGCGTGTGATCCAGGCCCGGGTCATCGCCCCGTCCCTCACGGCCGACGCACCGTTTCGGGCGCCGCTGGCCCTGCGCATCCTCGACCGGCTGCCGTTCCTCCAGGTTCTGCCCGCCCGGATGATCGGGATGGGCGTGCGGCCGGAGCACGTGTCCGCGCCGGCCTGGGCCTGATCCCTTCAGGCGGTGCCGTACATCCGGTCCGCCCGTCCCTCGAAGGCGTCGGTGAACTTGCGGAAGGCGCGGTCGAACATCGTGCCCATCAGGAGGCCCAGCGTCCGGCTCTTGAACTCGTAGGTGATGAAGAAATCGACGCTGCAGCCGCCGTTCGGCGCCTCCTTGAACGACCAGCGGTTCTCCAGGTGGCGGAACGGACCGTCGATATACTCGGCCACGATTCTGTGGTTGGCCGGATCGAGGCTGACCCGAGTGGTGAAGCGCTCGCGGATGGCCTTGTAGCCCACGCCCATCTCGGCGACCAATACCTGCCCGCCCTCCGGCATCGCCTGCCGGCGGATCACCCGCAGGGATTCGCAGAGCGGCAGGAATTCCGGGTAGCGCTCCACGTCGGCCACGAGATCGTACATCTGCTGCGGCGAATGCCGCACCGTGCGGGTAACCCGGAAGGACGGCATTTCTTTTCCGACGTGCTCAGGCCGAGAGGGCGGGGGCGTGCGAGACAGCGTGCTTGGCGAGCCGGGCCGCCTGAAGCTTGGCAAAATCCTCGCCGGCATGGTGCGACGAGCGGGTGAGCGGCGTGGCCGAGACCAGCAGGAAGCCTTTGGCGTAGGCGGTGGTCTCGTAGGTCTTGAATTCGTCCGGCGGAATGAAGCGAACCACCTCGTGATGCTTCTTCGACGGCTGCAGATACTGGCCGATGGTCAGGAAGTCGACCTCGGCGGAGCGCAGGTCGTCCATGAGCTGGAGCACTTCGTTCCGCTCCTCGCCGAGCCCGACCATGATGCCGGACTTGGTGAAGATCGTCGGGTCGAGCTCCTTCACCCGCTGGAGCAGGCGCACCGAGTGGAAGTAGCGGGCGCCGGGCCGCACCGTCAGGTACTTGGCCGGCACCGTCTCGAGGTTGTGGTTGAACACGTCGGGCTTGGCCGCGACCACCACCTCCAGGGCGCCGTCCTTGCGCAGGAAGTCGGGGGTGAGGATCTCCACCGTGGTGCCGGGGCTCGCCGTGCGGATCGCCGCGATGGTCCGGGCGAAATGCTGGGCGCCGCCATCCTTCAGGTCGTCCCGGTCCACCGAGGTGATCACCACGTGATGCAGGCCGAGCTTGGCCACCGAGTCGCCGATTTTCTCCGGCTCCAGGGCGTCGAGGGCGTCGGGCAGACCGGTGCGGACGTTGCAGAAGGCGCAGGCCCGCGTGCAGGTGTCGCCCATGATCATGAAGGTGGCGTGCCGCTTCTCCCAGCACTCGCCGATATTGGGGCAGCCGGCCTCCTCGCAGACGGTAACCAGGCCGTGCTCGCGGACGATCTTCTGGGTCTCGGTCCAGGCCTTGGAGCCCGGCGCCTTGACCCGGATCCAATCCGGTTTCTTGGCCTGAACGGGCTGGTCCGGCCGGTGCGCCTTCTCGGGATGGCGCAGGCGCGCGGAGCGCGGATCGTTCTTCAGGATGTCGAGGACGACGGCCATGGGTCGGGGGCTGCCACACCGGGGGGAGGCGCCCGGAGGCGCGGTCGGTCAGTGGGACTGACTTAAGGCGCCCGGCCTCGCGCCGCAAACCGCCGCGACGCCGGGACGCCCTGCGGCGGTTGAGGATGCGGCGTTTCCGTCAGATCCCGAGCGCCCGCACCAGCAGCCCGGCCAGCACCGCCCCGACAACGGGGCCGGCCACCGGGATCAGCGCGTAGCCCCAGTCGGAGGTGCCCTTTCCCGCGATCGGCAGGACGGCGTGCGCGATGCGTGGTCCAAGATCGCGGGCGGGGTTGATGGCGTAGCCGGTGGTGCCGCCGAGCGAGAGGCCGATGCCCCAGACCAGCATGCCGACCATGTAGGGGGCGACCCCGCGCGGGATCGCCCCCGAGGCGCCGAGCGTGTTGGTCACCAATGCCGAGATGGTCAGGATCAGGAAGAAGGTGGCGATGATCTCCGAGGTCCAGTTGGCCTTGGCGTCCCGGATCGCGGGCCCGGTGCAGAAGCAGGCGAGCTTCAGGTCCTGCTCCGGGGTCGCCGCCCAGTGCGGCAGGTAGTGGAGCCAGACGATGGCCGCGCCCGCGAAGGCGCCGAGCATCTGCGCCGGGATGTAGACCCAGAGCTTCGAGACATCCCCGGAGCTGACGGCCCCCGCCACGGTCACGGCGGGGTTGAGATGCGCGTCCGGGCTGCCGGTGGCCGTGGCGACGAAGATCCCGGCCAGCACCGCGAAGGCCCAGCCGGCTGTGATCGCGATCCAGCCGGCATTCTCGCCCTTGGATTTCTTGAGCAGGGCGCCGGCGACGACGCCGTCTCCCAGCACGATCAGCGTCATCGTGCCCAGGAACTCGCCCAGGAATGGCGACGTCATGGTCTGGTCTCCCCCAAATATCGTCTTGTTAAAAAAGTCTTTTTTTGAGGTCTTGCCGTCCTCGCCCTCAGGCTTCGGCCGGAACATCTTGGTTTCAAAAGGTCCGAGACCTTTTGCGGGTGCAGGGCAGAGCCCTGCGATCCTCAGGTGCTACGCCTCCGAATCCCTGCCAAGGGGCTGCAGGCCCTTTGGAATCCCGGGCCTTGGCCGCTCAATCCTCGTCGAGCTTCCAGTCGAAGGAGCGCTGCACCGCCCGGCCCCAGGCGGCGGCGATCTTCTGGCGCTGGCCGGCATCCATCTTCGGCGTCCAGCGCTTGTCGACGCCCCAGTTGCGCTTGAGGTCGTCGAGGCCCTTCCAGTAGCCTACCGCGAGGCCGGCCGCGTAGGCGGCGCCGAGCGCCGTGGTCTCGGAGACTTTCGGGCGCACCACCGGCACGTCGAGCATGTCGGCCTGGAACTGCATCAGCGTGGTGTTGGCGACCATGCCGCCGTCGGCGCGCAGCTCCTTGACCGGGATGCCGGAATCCTTGGCCATCGCGTCCAGCACCTCGTGGGTCTGGAAGGCGGTCGCCTCCAGCACCGAGCGGGCGATGTGGCCGCGGTTGACGTAGCGGGTCAGGCCGATGATCAGCCCGCGGGCGCCCTCGTTCCAGTGCGGCGCGTAGAGGCCCGAGAAGGCCGGCACGAAGTAGACGCCGCCATTGTCCTCGACGGTGGTGGCCAGCGTCTCGACCTCGGCCGAATCCTTGATCATGTGTAGGTTGTCGCGCAGCCACTGCACCAGGGCGCCGGTGATCGCGATGGAGCCCTCCAGGGCGTAGGCGGGCTTCTGGCCGTCGAGACGGTAGGCCAGGGTCGTGACCAGGCCGGCCTTGGACGGGACCGGCTCGGTGCCGGTGTTCATCAGCGCGAAGCAGCCGGTGCCGTAGGTGTTCTTGGCCTCGCCCGGACTGAAGCAGGTCTGGCCGAACAGGGCCGCCTGCTGGTCGCCGAGGATGCCGGCGATCGGCACGCCCGCGAACGGCGCCTTGGTCTCGCCGTAGACCTCGCTGGAGGATACGATCTTCGGCAGCATCGCCTTCGGGATCCCGAAGGTCGCCAGCATGCCGTCGTCCCAATCCAGGGACTTCAGCGACATCAGCTGCGTGCGGCTGGCATTGGTCACGTCGGTGACGTGCAGCCCGCCCTCGGTGCCGCCGGTGAGGTTCCAGACCAGCCAGGTGTCGATGTTGCCGAACAGCACGTCGCCGGCCTCGGCTCTCTCCCGGGCGCCCTCGACATGATCGAGCAACCAACGCAGCTTCAGTCCGGAAAAGTAGCTCGCCAGCGGCAGGCCAGTGAGGTCGCGGAACCGGTCGCGGCCGCCGTCGCGGGCAAACTCGGAGACCAGCCGGTCGTTGCGGGTATCCTGCCAGACCAGGGCGTTGTGTAGCGGCTTGCCGGTGCGGCGGTCCCAGATCAGCGTGGTCTCGCGCTGGTTGGTGATGCCGATGGACGCGAGGTCGGTGGGTTGGAGGCCGGCCTTGTCCAGGGCCTCGCGCATCACGCTCTGCGTCTTGGTCCAGATCTCGGCGGCGTCGTGCTCGACATGGCCGGGGGCCGGATAGATCTGCGCGTGCTCGGCCTGGGCCAGCGCGATGACGCTGCCCGCGCGATCGAACACCATGAAGCGGCTGCTCGTGGTGCCCTGGTCGATGGCCCCGACGTAACGGCTCATCGTTCCCTCCTCAGGTTAGGCCCGACCGGTCTCGCGCCGGCTCGAGTTCGACAGGATCATGCGGCCTCGGCCTTGCGGTCGAGGTAGTCGGCAAGCCGCGCGGCGCTTTCGGGGCTGGTGCGCAGGCCGAGCTTGGAGCGGCGCCAGAGGATATCCTCGGCGGTGACAGCCCATTCGGCGACGCGCAGGTAATCGACCTCGGCCGCCGTGAGGCCGCCGTCGAACACCGCGCCGAGATCGGCCATGGATTGCGCGCTCCCGACGATCTCGCGCGCTTTGGTGCCGTAGGCCCGGGCGAGGCGCCGCGCGGTCTCGGCCGGCAGGAACGGCTTCTCCGCCTGAAACTTCGCGAGGAACCGGTCGAAATCCGCGTCCGGCATGGCGCCGCCGGGCAGGACCGCCTCGCTGGTCCAGGCCGGCTTGAGGCCCGGGAAGAACGGCTTGAGCTTCTCGATCGCGTGCTCGGCCAAACGCCGGTAGGTGGTGATCTTGCCGCCGAACACCGACAGCACCGCCGCCTTCCCGCCTTGGTCCTCCACGTCGAGGACGTAGTCGCGGGTCACCGCGGAGGCGTTCTCGGCCGCGTCGTCGTAGAGCGGGCGCACGCCCGAATAGCTCCAGACGACGTCGGCCGGGGTGATGCGGGTGTCGAAGGAGCGGTTGATGCAGCCGCAGAGGTAGTCGGTCTCCTCGGGGGAGATCGAGACCGGCCCGGGCTCGCCGTCATAGGGCACGTCGGTGGTGCCGATCAGCGTGAAGTCGCGCTCGTAGGGGATCGCGAAGATGATGCGCTTGTCGGGCTGCTGCAGGATGTAGGCCTGGTCCCCCGGGAACAGGCGCTTGACCACGATGTGGCTGCCCTTGATCAGGCGCACCGCCGCCCGGCTGTTGATGCCGAGCGTGCCGCCCAGCGTCGCGCTCACCCAGGGGCCGGCGGCGTTGACCACGGCCTTGGCCCGGACCATCCGCTCGGTTCCGGTGCGCTCGTCGCGCAGGGTCGCGACCCAGCCGTCGCCCTTGCGCCGCGCCGAGACCACGCCGGTGCGGGTCAGGACCGTGGCGCCGCGTTCGCGGGCATCCATGGCGTTGAGCACGACCAGGCGGCTGTCCTCGACCCAGCAGTCCGAATAGACGAAGCCCTTGGTCAGCCGCTTCTGCAGCGGCGCGCCGTAGGGGGAACTGCGTAAGTCCACGGATTTCGAGCCCGGCAGGGTCCGCAGCCGGGCGAGATGGTCGTACAGGAATAGGCCGAGCCGCAGCATCCAGGCCGGGCGCAGGCCCTCGTCGTGAGGCAGCACGAAGCGCAGGGGCCAGATCACGTGGGGCGCCTGACGCAGCAGCCGCTCGCGCTCGGCCAAGGCCTCGCGGACCAGGCGGAACTCGTAATTTTCGAGGTAGCGCAGGCCGCCGTGGATCAGCTTCGTCGAGGACGAGGAGGTGAAGCCGGCCAGATCCCCGCGCTCGGCCAGCAGGACCGACAAGCCGCGGCCCGACGCATCGCGCGCGATTCC
>Ga0182230_1000116_pt1 | contig 12188 bp, 7 predicted proteins | sample G6R1MG_28_FD_128384 | JGI IMG/M metagenome (GOLD analysis project Ga0182230, IMG submission 128384) | Miscanthus phyllosphere microbial communities from Michigan, USA - G6R1_NF_07NOV2016_LD1 MG | ecosystem: Host-associated > Plants > Phyllosphere > Phylloplane/Leaf | place: USA: Michigan...
ATCTATGGCGTGCTGATGCTAATCGGTACGGCGAAAGGATTCTATTCGCCCGCCAGTTCGTCGTTGAAACCGTTCCTTGTCCCTCGTGAGCTGTACGCCAACTCGGCGACCTGGAGCAGTTCGGCCTGGCAGGCGGGCGCTATTGTCGGACCGGGGCTGGCTGGCTTTCTTTACAATTGGCTGGGTCTGGACAATACACTGATTGTGGTTATCGGCTTGCTGATGCTTTGCCTGTTGCTGATTTCGCTGATCGATCGCCGGCCCGTTCCGGTCAGTAGTGCGCCACAGCAGAATCTGCGTGAGAGCCTTCGGGAAGGCTTTGATTTTGTGTTCAAAACCCCCATTGTGCTCTACGCCATTTCGCTTGACTTATTTTCGGTGCTCTTCGGTGGTGTGGTGGCTATCCTGCCCGTGTTCGCTGAAGATATCCTGCGCGTTGGAGCGGAAGGACTCGGTTTCTTACGGGCTGCCCCGTCGGTAGGGGCTGTGCTGACACTGGCGGTCATGACGCAGTTCCCGCCAACGCATAACGCCTGGCGAAATATGCTACTGGCCGTGGCTGGTTTCGGAGCGGCCACGGTCGTTTTCGCGTTGTCTACAAACTTCTACTTATCGCTGTTCATGCTATCGCTGACGGGGGCCTTCGATAGTGTGAGCGTCATCATCCGGCAAACCATTTTACAGATTTTCCCGCCCGATCACTTACGGGGTCGGGTAGCTGCGGTCAACGGTATTTTTGTCAGTTCGTCTAACGAAATTGGCGCGTTCGAGTCGGGGGTGATGGCGCGTCTGTTCGGAACTGTACCCTCCGTGCTCGTTGGCGGAGTCTTCACGATGATCGTTGTGTCGTACGTTTACCTGCGCTCGAAAAGTCTGTTCTCAATTCGTTTGAGTTAACCACGCACCGTCATCGCTGCGTACTGAGTCATATTCAGGGGCATGTTTAATAATACCCGACTGTCGAAGGCTTCCCAAAACAATTCGTCCGAAAGCTGGTAGTCACGTTGAAGACGGACCATATCACGGATGCTTTCTTTGAGTTGACTAAATGCTGAGGATTGCGGATTGGCTGACTGGTAGTTTTCCATTGGAATCGGCTGACTAGTAGTAAGTAGGCGGGTTCATAAACCCGCTCATTTTTAGATTGTTCGTTAAAAATCAGGCCAATCGATAACGGCAATAGGAATAATCCAACTACGGCTTCGCGTTCTGTACCCTAGCGGCTTTTTGACCCCGGTAAGATCCAACAAGAAAAATTTTCATCTTGAATCTATTGATTATCAAGCTTATATGATAAAATTAACGACTACTGTACTGAGTATGGCGGTGGTGATGGTCTGCGCCGGCCAGCTGACAACGGCCAAACCACGCCCCGGTAAATTGACGAAGGTGTGGGAAAGCGATACGACCCTGCGTACGCCTGAGTCCGTACTGTACAGTTCCAAAGAGAACGTATTGTACGTAAGCAATATTGATGGGAAGGCCGACGAGCTGGATGGGAGCGGATTTATTTCGAAGGTGTCGCTCGACGGAAAAATTACGAATCTGCGTTGGACATCGGGCCTGCATGCGCCGAAGGGAATGGGTATCCACAAGAATCGCTTGTATGTGACCGACGTCTATCGGTTGGTAGCGATCAACATCGAAAACGGGCAGGCGGAGAAGACGTGGGATGCAGTACCCCAAGCTGGCGCTTTCCTCAATGACGTAACTATCGACAAAGCGGGCACAGTCTATGTGTCCGACAACCGGAACAACAAAATTTACCGGTTGAAAGACGAGAAATGGGAAGTCTGGATGGATGGTGACCAACTCGGTAGCCCCAACGGCTTACTGGCAGTCGGCACCGATAAACTGCTGATTGGCAGCGGTAAACTGGGGGCGCTCCAATCAATCGACCTCAAGACGAAAGCAATCACCAAACTGGCCGAGGGCATGGCGGCTACGGACGGTATCGAACCGGAAGGCAAGAAGAATTACTTCGTGTCGGACTGGAACGGGCAGGTTTTTCACGTCACCCCCGACGGTAAGGCGCAGCAAGTGCTCGACACCCGCGCCGAAAAGGTAAACTCCGCCGACATCGCGTATATCAACAGGCAGCAGCTATTGATCGTACCGACGTTCTTCAAAAACAAACTCGTCGCGTATAAATGGGAGTAATTGAGTGATTGAGTGATAGAATGATTGAATGAGGTCATGCGTAAGACATTCTATCACTCAATCATTCTATCAATCCATCATTCAGTCATTTTAAAAGCTGCTGGATGGCTTCTTCCGCGCGGTCGGCGCCGAAACCGTCGAGGGCCTGCTTCATCTGCGCGACGATCAGGTCGGTGCCCAGGTTGCCGATGCTGCCTTCGTGCGAGTGATTGAGCTGCTTCGGCCGCTGGTACGTATGGTCGCCGATCTCTTTACCCACAAGGCGGTAGGCTTCCCGGAAAGGCACACCCTGCAACACCAGCTCGTTGACCCGTTCTACACTGAATAGCAGATCGTATTTCGAATCGGCGAGCAGGTTCGGCTTCACCTGCACGTGTTCGAGCATAAATTCGGTGATGTCGAGGCAATCGAGAAGTTCGTCGAAGGCAGGCATCAGAATTTCTTTCAGCAACTGCATGTCGCGGTGATAGCCCGAGGGCAGGTTGCTCAGCACCAGCGTCACCTCCATTGGCAGGGCTTTTAGCCGGTTGCTCTTGGCCCGCAGCAGTTCAGCTACGTCCGGGTTTTTCTTGTGCGGCATGATGCTGCTGCCGGTCGTCAGGGCGTCGGGCAGGATCAGGAAGCCAAAGTTCTGACTGTTATACAGGCAGATGTCCATCGCCATCCGGCCAATGGTGGCGGCTACGGCGGCAAGGGCCGTGAGCGCCGTCTGTTCGGTTTTTCCCCGGCTCATCTGCGCGTACACGACGTTGACGTGCATGCCTTCGAAGCCCAGTAATTCGGTCGTGAGCGTCCGATTCAGCGGGAACGATGAGCCGTAGCCCGCACCTGACCCCAGTGGGTTGCGGTTGGCGAGTCGGTAAGCTGTTTGCAGCGTGAGCATATCGTCGGAAAGGGCTTCCGCGTAGGCACCAAACCACAGTCCGAACGACGACGGCATGGCGATTTGCAGGTGGGTATAGCCTGGCAAAAGATCGTCTTTGTGCTGTTCCGATCGTTTTACCAACTGATCGAATACGCGCTCGACGGCCTGCGCAACCTGCCAGAGCCGGTCGCGGGTAAATAGCTTCAGATCGACCAGCACCTGATCGTTGCGCGACCGGCCCGAATGAATTTTCTTACCCACATCGCCCAGCTTGCGCGTCAGCATCAGTTCGACCTGCGAATGAACGTCTTCGATACCGTCTTCGATCGTGAAGTCGCCCTGCTCAATTTGCGTGTAAATGGCTTTGAGTTCGGTGGTAAGCTGCGTCAGTTCGTTGGCCGTAAGCAGCCCGATTGTTTCGAGCATCCGGGCGTGCGCAAGGTTTCCCTGTACATCGAACGGAGCCAGCGACAGGTCCATTTCGCGGTCGCGCCCCACGGTGAAGCGCTCAATCTGTTCGGCTGTCGATACGCCTTCTTTCTGCCAGAGTTTCAATGGAATCTAGTTTAAGGTTTACGGTTTACAGAAACGACCCCACGGCAGCGGCCGACCGTCCCAACCCCTGAATGCACCCGCAAAAGTACGGCTACCAGCTGAATCAGCGGATCAATACCCTGGATTCTGTTTGATTTTGGTTGGGTTGATGTCGATCTGACTCTGCGGCACCGGGAAGATCAGGCTGTTGGTCGTGAGCGGTGTTTTGATCCCGATAGCCGCTGCCTTGGCGTTGAGCACCGGAATCGCCCGGTCCGTACGCACCAGATCGAACCAGCGGTGCCCTTCAAACGCCAGTTCAACCCGCCGTTCCTGTTCCAGCGCCAGCCGCATGTCGGCCTGTGTGCTGATGCTCTTATCGGCCAGGCCAACCCGTTGGCGAACCTGATTCAGGTACGGCAGCGCGTCGGCGGTTTTGCCCGTTTCGTTGAGCGCTTCGGCGTACATCAACAGTACGTCCGCGTACCGCAGCACGTACCAGTTGTCTTCCGAGTCGTTGGCGACGACCGGCTGATCTGCGTATTTCTTGATATAATACGCGTCGACTTTGGCCCCGCTGGTGTTGGTGTAGCTGGTTGCCATCGAAATCGTTTTACGGGGGTCGTTGGCTTCGTAGCTTCGTTCCAGGTCAGCCGTCGGAATGTTGTTGCCGCCCCCGCCGAAGGCGATGACCGCGTTCCCAGAGTTGGTTGGCGCGTAGGAGTTGGCATAGCTGCTGCCTTCGCCAATATTGCCCTTTTTATACTGTACCTCGAAGATGGACTCCCGGCTGTTTTTGTTGGCGGGCGTGAACAGGTTCGCGTAGCTGGGCAATAGCGAGTAGGTACCTGGTGCAATGACTTCCTTCAGTTTGGCAGCCGCGCTGGCGTAGTTTTTCTGCGTCAGGTACACCTTACCCAGCAGACTTTTTGCCGCTCCCGCCGTTGCCCGGCCAATGTCGGTGCCGGTATAGCTGACGGGCAGAACGGTCTCGGCATCGGTTAAGTCTTTAACGATCTGGGCGTAAACGTCGGTAGCGGGCGTTCGGCCGTAGTTGTAGCCCTGCAAGGGATCGGTGATTTCGGTCAGTATGAGGGGGACGTCGCCGAAGTAACGCACCAGGTTGAAATACATCAGTGCGCGCAGGAATTTGGCTTCACCGATGACCCGGCTTTTCAGCGTCGCATCCATCGTGATCCCCTCGATACGGCCAATCACCGTGTTACAGCGGTAAATACCCCGGTAGCCGTCGCTCCAGGCAGCCAGCAGATACGGGTTGGTCGTGAGCAGGTAAAACTTGTCGAACTGATCCTGATCGGTCACCGTGCCCGACAGCACGGGGTAGGTGTCATCGGACGGGATGTCGGACATCACGTAATACTGGCCGTATTGTCCGGCGAATTGCAGCGACCCGTAAGCACCACTCAGGGCGGTGAGCATGTCGGATGCCGTCTGGTAGTACGACGAGGTATTGATCGACGAGATCGGCGCTAAATCCAGAAATTTTTGGGTACAGGCCGACAGACTTAGTGTCAGCAGGCCCGCCAGGATGTATGTTTTTTTCATCGGTATCAGGTTGGTTAGAAACCCAGGTTTAAGCCAATGGTGTAGGTACGGGCGAGGGGGTAGGAGCCGTAGTCGACGCCACCGGTCAGCGGACCTTCGTAGCCGCTGACCTCCGGGTTATAACCGAGGTATTTGGAGAAGGTAACCGCGTTCTGTACACCGGCGTACAGGCGAAGCGTCTGCACCTTGACCTTTTGCGTCAGCGCCTGCGGGAAGTTGTAGCCCAGCGTGATATTGCGAATGCGGAAGTATGACGCATCTTCAACCCACCGGCTCGACACCTGCCCGTTGCTACCCGTCGAGCGGGCGTTGGCGCGGGGTGTTCGCCCATCACCGGGGTTCTGCTCCGACCGCCACCGGCCTTCGACAATGGTCAGCTGATTCTGGTTGCCTTCCAGGTTTTCGAAGAACCGGCGCGACAGGTTGAGAATCTGCCCGCCCTGTACGCCCTGCGCCACGATGCTCAAGTCGAAGCCTTTGAACGAGAACGAGTTGGTGATACCGTAGATAAAGTCGGGCTGGTTGTTGCCGATGATGGTCCGGTCGTTGGCGTCGATCTTCTTGTCGTTATTGACGTCAGCGTATTTGACGTCGCCCGGCCGGCTATCCGAGAAGTGCGGATAAGCATCCAGTTCGGCCTGATTCTGGAAAATGCCCAGCTGCTGGTAGCCGTAGAAACTGCCCAGCGGCTTGCCGACAACCGTGATATTGGTTGAACCGATACCCGAGTTGTTAATGATGGCATCGCCGTTGGGGCCGAGGGCCAGCACCTTATTTCGGTTGAACGACAGGTTCAGATCGGTGGTCCAGGTCAGGCCTTTGCCGGCCCCGTCGATGTTGCGCGACGACAGGGCAAACTCCATCCCTTTGTTTTCGACTTTACCGATGTTCTGCACCGCCGTTGTGAATCCCGTGAGCGTCGGCACCTGTACGGATAACAGCAAGTCGGTCGTGATTCGGTTGTAGTAGTCGACGGTCAGGAAGAGCCGGTTCTGGAATAAACCCACGTCGAGACCAACGTCGGTCTGACGGCTTTTTTCCCAGCCCAGCCGGTCATTCGCATTGGTACTGGTCGCCAGTCCGTTTGACAGCGCGTTGCCAAATACGTAGTTGTCTTTGGTCAACACACCGATCGCCGGGTAGTTGTTCTGCGACCCATCGCTGTTCAGGAACGCGTTGTTGCCCGACAAACCGTAGCTGCCGCGCAGCTTAAGGTCAGTGATGACAGGTACCGACTTCATAAACGGCTCTTCGATGATGCGCCAGCCTACCGACGCCGAGGGAAACGTACCGAAGCGGTTGGTTTCGCCGAACCGCGACGAACCATCGCTCCGAATCGAGGCATTGAACAGGTAGCGGTCTTTGTAGTTGTAAATGGCCCGTGCAAAATACGACGCCAGGGTCCATTGGGTCTGGAACGAAGTTCCGCCCGTTATGGTCCCCGCGTTGATCGTACGGACGACGTCATTGGGGAAGTTGTTGGCGTTGATCCGGCTTTCTTCGTAGTTGTTCCGTTGCGCTTCCATCCCGACCAGGGCTTCGAGGTGGTGTGTAGTCCCCAGATCGAGCGTATAGTTCAGCGTGTGGTTCGTTACCCAGTTGATGTTCTGGTTGCTGTAGGCGTAGGCGCTATTGGGCGTTAGGGGCAGCAGGCTACTGGTCGGCAGGGCCGAAGTCTGGTAGTAGTTCTGCCGCAGGTAGTTGAGGTCGGCCCCGATGGTGCCCCGGTACCGCAGCGTCTTGTACAACGCCAGCTCGGCGTAGGCATTACCCAATAATCTGAACTGGGTAAGGTTGTTGTCGACCTCTGTGATGTTTGCTACCGGGTTGGTCACCCCCGACCAGTCGTAGGGTGTAGCGTAGTACAGCTCCGAATTGTACACGCTGGTGCCGGGTTGGTAAATCGGAACGAAGGCCGGCAGGGCCAGGGCTGCGTTGATGACGCCATTACTCGCCCAGTGCCCGTCGGAGTTGACCCGGCTTTCGGTCTGGTACGTTGGACTGAAGCTAACGCCTACTTTGAGCTTCGACGTCAGCTGCGCATCGACATTCGACCGGACGGTGTAGCGGTTGATGCCCGATTTAAGAATGACGCCGTCCTGCTTGAGGTAGTTACCCGACAGAAAGTACTGTACTTTCTCGCTACCACCCGACGCTGACAACTGGTAATTGCTGATCGGGGCTTTGCGGAAAATCAGGTCCTGATAATCGTAGGATGTCAGGCTGGCCGGGTTGTTGAAATTCAGGCCGGGGAATTCGACGCCCTGCGGATACCGGTAGCGTAGTCCGGATGGCCGCGCACTGTTCGGATCGTTGACCGATGCGCCGGGAACGCGTTCCAGATACGCTGTATTGGTCGCTTCCTTGTTGAATTCGGCAAACTGCTGCGCGGTCAGCACGTTCATTTTTTTGCTGACTTCCTGCGAACCGAGGTAGTAGTCGAAATTAATGCGGCTCTGGCCGGACTTGCCGCGCTTGGTGGTAATCATGACCACCCCGTTGGCCCCCCGCGAACCGTAGATGGCCGTGGCCGACGCATCTTTCAGGACGTCGATCTTGTCGATGTCGTTTGGGTTTAACTGGTTAAGGCCCCCGGCGTTGGTCTGCGAACCCGAGTTGAGTGGTTGCCCGTCGACAACGATCAGCGGGCCGTTTCCCGCGCTGATCGATCCAAGCCCCCGCACTTTGATCGAAGCCGCATTGCCGGGTGCGCCGGTGTTTTGCTGAATCAGTACACCCGGCATCCGGCCCGCCAGTCCTTCCACCACGTTCGGTACCGGCTGGTCTTTAATCGTCTGGGTTTTCAGCGATGCCACCGACCCCGTCAGTTCCTTACGGTTCTGGGTGCCGTAGCCGACCACGACGACTTCGCCGAGTGTTTTGTCGTCGCTGGCCAGCACCACGTCGAGACTGCTTCGGTTGCCGGCGGCAATTTCCTGCGTTGCGTAGCCGATAAACGAAAAGACCAGCGTAACGTCCTGATCCGGCACCGTCAGGCGGTAGTTGCCGTCGGTATCGGTCGTCGTTCCCCGGCTGGTCCCTTTCACGACGACGCTAACCCCCGGCAGGCCGCTACCCGTACTGCCATCCGTTACACGACCCGTGATGGTTTGTTCCGCGATTCGCGGGGACGAGCTCGGTAGGGGGCGATTGGTAGCCAATACCTGCGCTGTCCCTGACGTGTTGTGCAGGAGCAGATTGGCCGTTAGAAAAGACAGGATTAGAAGAGGTTGCTTCATATACGAACGGGTCATGGAATAGCGTACAACTTACGACAGCATGCGGCTAAACGAGTGTAGGGTGTATGATTTATTTGTCAAAATAGCGAAAACGGAAAATGTTGTACTGGTTATTAGCGGTACTGTATCGATGCTGTCGTTTCTGGTTACAATTGGTGTCTGTACGAAGAGCTACGACAGTGACAACAGGAAATCGATGCTTTTCCGGAGAGATACGCTGGGATCGGCTACCAGATCCTGCTCGACGATAAAGTGCTCGACGCCGACTTTCTGCGCTTTGGCGACGATGTCGGCTACGTTCAGCGCGCCGTTGCCCACCGTGGTCATGTACGGGAAGAGCGAAAGCCACTCGGTCGATACGCTGCCATCGCCCGAAAACCGGACGCGCTCCGTCATGTCCTTCAGGTGAATCAGGCGGTAACGCGTGGGGTATTTGTCGAGTAGGGCAATCGGGTCAGCACCACCAGCGGTTGTCCAGTAAATGTCGAGTTCGAGGAACACAAGGTCGGGGTTGGTTTGCTCCAGCATCAGTTGCAGCGGAATCAGCCCGTCCTGTTCGTGCAGCCCATAGCCGTGGTTGTAGTACGCAAACCGAACCCCGGCCTGCCGCGCTGATTCGCCGATCTGATTGAATGTATCCGCCATACGCCGGTAGTCGTCCGTCGTTTGCCGAAACTGATCGGGAATCGACGGTAGTACGACGTAGGTTGCCCCGAGCAGCTGTGCCGCTTCGCCCAGTTTGTCCATTCGGTATTGCAGGGTGTCGAGGTCGGCGTGCAGCGCGGCAACGCCCATCCCGTTCTGCGACAGAATGCCGTTCATCTGCTGCACCGTCCGGCCAAAGAAACCGCTGCCGGAAAAGCCCAGATACGGTGTTATCGCTTCCCATTCGGCCCGTGACTGATCGGTGCTGAATGGATAGGGCCCGAACAGTTCAACTTCCGTGTAGCCCATCTGCGCCAGCATTTCGATGGTTTCCGGCAGATCGTCGTTGAGCCGTTTTGGGAGTGAAAACAATTGAACGCCGATGGATTTGGGGGCGGTTGCGTTGGGCATGTTGTCGATTGGTTAAGGAGTTATTGTAACAAATACGCGCGGTACGGAGAACACCGCACTGGAGGTCAAGTGTAAGAAGCTGGGTTAAACACGGAGGCACGGAGAACACAGACATAAACAGTACGTCGATGGCTGAACTCTTTGGCGAATGAACTACCTAAAGAAGAAGAAACAGGAGCTATATTTTGAACCTCCGTGTTCTCCGTGCCTCCGTGTTGAACGTAGCAATCCGAAAAAACAGATACGCACAAAAGCTACTCAGCGCCGTCAGTAAATGCCAGATCGCGTGGCCCTGCAAAATCGAGTACGGGTCGCAATTGATCTTTCGTACGTCCATCGTCCTGATTTTGATAGCAACAAACGTCAGGGCTACGCTGGCAATGACGAGCCACAGCAACCGGTACCGCCGAAACTGAACGTAGTTGATAATCATGCCTACCGTCAGGACCAGAATCAGCGCCGGCAGCAGTCGGGAACTGGGCAGGTGCGGGGCCAATAGCCAGAAATACGCGACCACCACCAGTACAATCAATACCCAGATCAATTGTCGGCGTGGGGTGAGTCGGATGGTGTGAAATATGTGATACACGGCCACGCTGATGAGCGACAGCATCAGGCCGTAGGTAGCGTTCATGTCGACGCGCTGCCCGGTGGTGGTTAGCGAGGCATGAAAAAACGCGCTGCCGATACCCAGATAGATAAAGCAGCCACCAACCAGTACTGACAGCAGCGGAAACTGTTCCAGCCGATTTAGTCGGGCCTGCCCCGGTTGATTACCGTCGGCCTGGGCGAGCAGGAGAATGAACAGGCCGAAGAAGACGTAGGCTAGATTCGAATAGGTGTTGCTCGGCTGATGAAAGAAACGATGGACGTGGTTGTGTTCGCAGTACTCGACGACCTGCGCCGATTGGCTCACGGGCATCGTTTGCCAGACCGCCCCGTTCAGTAACCAATCGAGTACCCCCCAGAGTAACCCCATCGCCAGGGTTAGCAGCAGGGCACGAATTAATAGCGCATATACGTTTACGGTCGTCATGCACTACGAAGCCGAATCCGCGTTGCTGCTACTGATGAACGCGCACCAGTAGTGGATAACCTACGCAGTTCAACTGGCGCTACCGGCCGCCCTTAGCATCGTCGTTCGTGATTTTGCGGCTGGTCTTGCCACTACCCGAACTGGTCGAGCCGAATTTGTAATTGACCGTCAACCGGAATGATTGATTGACGAACGAAAGCTGTTGCCGGGCTAGAAACGTCGTTGAATACTGGTTCATGGTAATGCGGTTGGCCGGGGTAAATGGGTTGTTGACGTTCAGCGTCAGGCTGATTTTCTTGTCCATGAACTCCTTCTTCACCGACAGCCCGTAGAAGTAAAAACTGGAGTAATCGCTCTGCAACGAGACGCCCCCCGTGAACACGTTGCCGTTGGCTTCCAGGGAGAGATCGTGCGGGAGTTTGTAGCTAACGGTCGCGTTGGCATTACCGATCCAGCCCCGATTGCGCAGACTCAGCGCCCGGCTGATCAGATCAACGTACATGATGTCGGTGCCGACGGTGACGTTCAGCGCTTTGTTGACCTGCCATACCCCGTTGATATTGACGCCGTAACTGGCATTCCGACCAATGTTTTGCGGCCCCGTCAGGCCCACACCCTGCGGATCGACGGTGGTCAGGTATTCGATGGAATTGTTGGTTTGCCGCCAGTACAAAGCGGCATTCAGCGACGAGCCTTCCTTGTTGAACGTACTGTACGACAGTTCGGTCGCGTGGGTGAGTTCGGGGTTCAGGTAGGGGTTGCCCGTCCGCACGTTCTTTGCATCGGTGTAATCGCGGTACGGGTTGAGATACCAGACCAGCGGGCGAGAAATACGCTGGGTATAACTTAGCTTGACGGTGTGACTCTCGCCCAGCGTTTTTGCCAGCGTGACGCTCGGAATCAGGTTGTTATAGCCGGTGCTAAAGGAAGTATTTGTGCTGGGGAAGTCGCCCGTAATGCTGGTATGTTCCAGACGCGCGCCTGCCGTCAGGTTCCACTTGCTCTTTGTTTCCAGCTTCAGCGACACATAACCCGCCGTCACCTGCTGCCTGTACGTAAACTGATTCGACCGGGTCGGGTCGATGGCATAGTCGGTCTCCCGTCCCGTCAGCGCGGATTCGATGGTGTAATCGCTGCCGATGTCGCGCCGGATGGTTTTCGCGCCTACTTCCAGTTTGGCCGTCGTCGTGTCGCGCCAGCGGAGTTTGACCGGGTGACTGTAGTCGGTTTGCAGTGTATATTCCTTGTTCCGGCTGTAGTTGGTTGCCCGTTCCAGATAGTTCGTCGCTTCGGAGCCGGGCGGGGTCTGCCGTATGGTGTAGAAATAGTTGTCGGGTGTCAGGCTGTACTGCGTTAGTACGGCGAACTCACGACCCGGTTGTTTGAAGGTACGCGTCCAGCCCAGATTGAATTCGGTATTGCCAAACGGATTGCGGTGGCGGATGTCGCGGTCGTACTCCTGGACCACGGCCCCCTGCGCATCGGTCTGCCGCGTGTAGAGTTGCGAATTGTTCGGAAAATTACCACCCCAACCAGCTGTCGACAGACTGATTCGGTTGAGTGAATCGGGGTCATAATCAAGGCTTACCGTTCCGTGGCCCGACAGGCTGACATTGTCCTGATTGCTGCGCTGTAACAGCACACCGGCGGGCTGCCCGTCGACCAGCGTCGTACGGGTCGTGGTTGAACTGGCGATGTTTCGGTACTGATTGCCGCTGAGTTGCACGTTGAG
>Ga0182230_1000117_pt1 | contig 12179 bp, 16 predicted proteins | sample G6R1MG_28_FD_128384 | JGI IMG/M metagenome (GOLD analysis project Ga0182230, IMG submission 128384) | Miscanthus phyllosphere microbial communities from Michigan, USA - G6R1_NF_07NOV2016_LD1 MG | ecosystem: Host-associated > Plants > Phyllosphere > Phylloplane/Leaf | place: USA: Michigan...
CCTTCGGCCTGCTCGGCCTTTTCGTCGGCCCTGCCGTGATGGCAGCCCTGGTCCTGCTGTGGCGGGAATTCACCGAGGGCCACGACCAGACGGCGTGATCACACCTAATCGGCTGCGCTCGCTCCGGCCGAAGCCTCCATGCGGCGCCGGTCTTGGCGCCAATCGGCGGGCTTCTCGAAGGTCCCGGCCCAGAGCCCCCGACGGGTCGCCCAGGCCTGGCCCTCCTGACGGGTGTAGGCCGCCGTTACCTGGCGGCTCGCCAGGGCGTAGCCCCGCGTAACCATCCAGGCAGACAAATCCTCGCCATGCGCGAGGCAGAGGCCGGCGATACCGCCTGCAGCCGAATTCTCGCGGCGCTCGCAGGTGACGACGCCGCTGCCGATATGCGCGCTCAGCGCCTGTGCAGCCTCGCGGCCACAGCGGTATTCCCGGCCCGTGACGGTCTGGCAGCTCTGCGCGGTCTCGGGCGCGTCGATGCCGTAGAGGTTGATGCGGGTACCATGCACCTCGATCGTGTCGCCGTCGATCACCGTCGCGGGCCCGCTGATCGTCCCGGCCGCGGCGGCCGGTCCGCAGAGGAGGAGCAGGGCGAGCATCGATCTTGTCATCAGAAAGCTGTCCACGAAGGGGCGGCAGAGTTCGTTTCGGAAGCGCGTAGGGTCGCCGACCATTGTGGCGTTTTTGCCGGCTACGCTGCGCGCTCGGAGCGCCTGGGCGTTCTGTCGCGCGGTCTGCCCGCGATGGACCGGCACGGCCGTCATCCCGGAGCGGGCTCGACGCAGCGTCGCGCCGATAGGTTGCGAAAGGGTTTGCAACGTTGCGCCGCCGTAGAGGCGGGCAGCGCTTGGCGTCCCGGATGCCGGGCGGGTTAGTGGACAGCGATCCGGAAGCCTGCGCCCTCGTGAGCGAGCGTTTCCCGGCGTCTCACGCCGGTGCGGGTTCTGTGTTCTGTTGGCGCTGCATACGCCCTGGAGCGGGCGCATGCCGATCGCATGATGCTTAGCGAGACCCATCGCCCTCAGGCACGCCGAGTCGGTGTCAGACCCGATACTTGGTCAGACCCGGTACTTGCCGTTGCGCTTCACCAGCACCCGGGTCCCCACCGGCACGCGCTCGTAGAGGTCTGCGATGTCCTCGTTGAGCATGCGGACGCAGCCCGACGACATCTGCTCGCCGATGCTCCAGGGTTCGTTGGTGCCGTGGATGCGGAACAGAATGTCGCGGTTGCCCTGGTACAGGTAGAGGGCGCGGGCTCCGAGCGGATTGTCGACGCCGCCCTTGCGGGTGCGCGGCAGGTCCGGGTTGAGCGAGACCATCGTGACAGTCGGGCTCCAATCCGGCCAGACGCCCTTGCGGCCGACCCGCGCCTCGCCCTTCCAGGAGAAGCCGGCCTTGCCGACGCCGACGCCGTATTGCATCGCGGTGCCGTCCGCCTGGACCAAAAGGAGCTGGCGCTGGTCGATATCGACCAGGATCGTGCCGGGCTTCTCCGGGCCGTTGTAGCTGACCTGCTGGCGGCGGTACTTCGGATCGAGCCGCGCGGTATCGACCAGTGGAATATCGTACGGCTTGTCGGGCTTCGTCCCGATGTACCAGGCCGATTCGTCGTCCTGCGCGAGCTGGGACGGGCGCGTCTGGCAGGCGGCCAGCGGTGCGATCGCGACCACGGCGAGCAGAATTCGCGAGAGCAGGAGCCGGCGAATTCGGCTCCAGGCCGATGGGCGTGTTGCGATCATGGGTCCTGACATGCGGGATACGGTCCTGGACCCTATGCCTACCGTCTCGACGCCCATGGCGATGTAGCTTTTGCGCCGCAACGGCCCGCGAGAGCCAGATGCCGCGGCCACGGTTGCGCCCTAATTCATAACGCGGGATCCGAAGCTGACACGGCATCCGGGGGGTGAATCATGGCCGAGACCGAGACGCTTCCGACCGAGGCGGTGTCTGCGCCCGAGGTACCGCTGCGTCCGGCGATCCACCTCGATCATTGTGTCATCCACGTCACTGACTGGGCGCGGTCCAACGCTTTCTATCAGGACGTGGTCGGCGCCGAGGTGATCGCGCGCGGGAGCGGCTTCGCCTACCGGTTCGGTGGGGTGCAACTCAATTGCCACGGTCCCGGCGTGCAGGCGGAACCGGTCGCGGCGCAGCCTGTGCTGCCGGGAAACAGCGACCTGTGTTTCCGCTGGTCGGGCACCATCGAAGACGCAATGGCACATCTCGAAGCAGCCGGTGTGCCGGTGGAGCTCGGCCCAGTCGAGCGGAACGGGGCCGCGGGAGCCGGCCTCAGCGTCTATTTCCGCGACCCGGACGGATCGCTCTTGGAATTCATCACCTATCCGACCGCGTGAGGTCAGCCCCGGCTCTCGGCCAACGCCTGGTTGGTCTGTTCGAGCCGCAGAGCGAGAACCCGCATCAGCGCGATGCTGATCTGGGGAAACTGCGCCAGCAGTTCCAAAAACACTCCGCGGTCGATGCGGAGCGCCGTCACCGCCGATTCCGCCGTGACGGTGGCCGAACGGGGCTGGTCGGCCAGGATGCCCATCTCGCCGACCAAGGCATCCTGCCCGAGCAGCGCGAGGCGGATCGGCCCGGCCGGCCCGTCGATGCTCACCTCGGCGCTGCCTTTGAGGATCACGTAGGCCGCATCCGCCACGTCACCGCGGGCGAAGAAGCGCTGCCCCGGCTCGAAATGCACGCGCTCACTCGTGAAGGCCAGAAGCTTCAGGCGCGCCGGCTCCACCTCGCGGAACAGCGGAACCTGCCTTAAGGAGGATACCTCGGTATCGAGGGTCATTCGCGGGCTCCGCGAGGGGTTTCACACCCTTGCGGGCATGGATGGTATTCAGATGGCCGGACTGGCCCATACATCCATGCGGTTCATCAAGCACTTGTCCAGTCCCACCCCCGACGCAGCCCGGGCGTTCCGACGCCTGATTGCCGGTGCACTGACGATTCTGGGGGGGATTCTGACGAGCGCGGAACCCGTCCAGGCGCGCCTGGTCCAGGCCGATCTCGCCCGCGTCGCAGCAGCACCCCTGCCCGGCGCCCGAGTACCCCTGGATCTCGTCGTTACGGACGCGCGAACCGGACAAGCGAAAACCTTGGGGCAGGCGCTCGGCGGACGCGCCGTCCTGCTGCTGCCGGTCGATTACACCTGCGGCAATGTCTGCGACCCCATGCTGTCGATGGCGGCGGATGCCCTCGCGGCGACCGGACTCTCTGAGGAAGACTACGCATTGGTGCTCGTAGGGATCGATCCCCGGGACGATGCCGCGGCCGCGCGCCGCATGCTCCACGAAACCCTCGGAGACCGGGCGGCCGGCATCCGGCCCTTGATCGCCTCGGAGGCTGCTCTGGCCAGCCTCACCGGTGCCCTGGGCTACGCGGCCGTTTATGACCCCGGGACGGACAGCTTCGCCCATCCCGCTGCGGCGATGCTGCTCACCGGCGAGGGCCGGGTCGCCCGGGTCCTCTCACCGCTGGCACTCACCGGCCGAGACCTTCGTCTGGCGCTCACGGAAGCCGGCGAAGGACAGGTCGGCGGCCTCACCGATCGCCTAGCGTTGCTCTGCTACGGCTACGATGCCGCACGCGGCATCTACACCCCCGCGGTCGAACGGATCCTGACCGTTGCTGGGATCGCTACGGTCCTGGCGATCGGCTCATTGATTCTGATCCTGCTTCGCCGGACGCGCCTGCGCACCGGCTAAAAGCGGACCTGCCTCAGCGCTTGGTCGACAGACCATGCTCTCCGGGGCCGGGGGCCTCGCGTTTCGGACTCGCATTCAGGTGCGGTGAGTCGATCGGCTCCTCGCGGGTCGTCGGCGTCGGCGAATCCTCGGGGGCGGGCATCGGAGGGAGCGGCGGTGTGTTCGGCTCAACGGCAGGCCCGGATCCTGGCCCCGCCTTGACCATGTTGCGGTTCGTCATCGCGTAAAGCCCTTTGCCGTAGCCCGCATCACAGCTTCCGTGCAGGCGCCCGCCGAGGGCAGGCCGGCCCGGTACCGGCGCGCGCTCGGGCGTCCCGGGAAGTGGATGCCAGGCAATCTCGCATCAACGCCACACAAAGCCAGCGGTTGCTGCCAAGCTTAGCTTTGCCAAACTTGGCCACGCCTGATCACAGGAACCTTGGTTATTGCTGAAGGTTGTTGCGGTGTGAAGCGAAGCCTGAGGAGGAACTGATGGCATCCGGAAATTCAACCTCGAAGCGGGGCTTTGCCTCGATGGACCTGTCGCGGCAGCGCGAGATCGCCAGCAAGGGCGGACGCAGCGTGCCGGCCGAGAAGCGCTCCTTCTCGCAGGATCGCGAATTGGCTTCGGCTGCCGGACGCAAGGGCGGCCAATCCACAGGGACCGGCCGCGCCGAGTGACCCAAAACGACTGTCGAGTTGCGTAACGGCGCCGCGTCTAACGACCGGCGCCGTCCTTGTTTTTGCAGACCACCCAAAGCAAAAGGCCCCGCCGATCCGGCGGGGCCTTTTGCTTTGGACAAGTGTGGGTGGCGGGATCAGGAGATACAGCGGCCCGGAATCATGCGACGGGCCTCGGGACCGACGAGCGAGCTGAGGGCGGTTTCGCACCCCTCCCGAACGAGGCGGCGTGGCTGCAGCGGCGGCTTGAGGATGGGCTGAGTACCGAGTTCCTGTCCCTCCTCGGCAACCGGACCTGATCGACTTTCAATCCGCTGGACACCGGCAACCCGGGTTGGGCTGAGGGCCAGTGAGGCCGGACGCATGCCAGGCAGCGGTGACGGTACGGAAGCGGTCGCGGCGATGACCGGGGGCGACCAATGGTCAGCGGTCTCGCGAACCACCGGCTGGATCAGCACGGTGATCAGAGCCGCGGGAGCACTTACGCCCAGAATGAAACCAGACCGCAGCATTGCCCCGACCTCATCATGAGAGCTTGACAGGATATTTCAACAACGCGGCCTGCAATCGTCGGTTCCACGACTGTCTCGTCCCGGTGATCACTGAGTATTCGCACACGTTCGCGTTATGATGCGGCTGCGCACGCGGGTCATCCACAACCATCCCCTGTGTCGCAACGGCCACGGTCGCCAAAAAAGTGCGATCGCCGGAACCTGGCGGGTAGGCCGACCGTTACATCGAGACCCGGCCATCTGGTCCTCCCCGCATTCCCCTTGTGCATCGGCCGGAACCTTATTGACGGGCTGGAGCCATCTCCGGCCCGTTTTTTTGTGCGCAAGCGAGACAGTCTTCGCGCACAAAAAAACCCCGGCTCGCGCCGGGGTTTTCGTCGTAGCACCCAACTGATCCGAAGCGGCAAGCCGATCCGGATATGACGGATTAAGCGGTCTTGGCTTCCCGCCGACGCGCCGTCTGCTGGAAGAACAGCGCCTGGCTGATCACCGCTGAGACGTTCGCCGGCTGGAACGGCTTGGCGATCAGGAAGGCCGGCTCCGGACGCTCGCCCGTGAGGAAACGCTCCGGATAGGCAGTGATGAAGATCACCGGAACCTCGAAGGTCTTCAGCAGATCGTTCACGGCATCGAGGCCTGAGGACCCGTCCGCCAGCTGGATATCGGCCAGGATCAGACCCGGGCGCTTGCCCTCGCCGGCGATCTTGATCGCCTCGGTGCGCGTCCGCGCGACGCCGATGACGTTATGGCCGAGGCCCTCGACCAATGCCTCGAGATCCATGGCGATCAGCGGCTCGTCCTCAATGATGAGGATCTCGGTCGCCATGTCGGCGGCGAGCTCACGCCCCGCCTCGTCCACGAGGTCACGGACTTCGGAGACGTCGACCGCCAGGATGATCGCCGCATCCTCTTCCGAGAAACCCTCGAGACAGGACAGAAGGAATGCCTGACGCGGCAGCGGGGTGATCTGGCCCAGGCGAACCTCAGCGGGCAGGTCGTGCTGGACCTGCTCGCTGCGACCGTTCACCGACAGGGAGTTCCAGATCCGCGTGAAGACCCGGAACAGGTCGGCCTTGATGTTGGTGCTGCGGCCGAGCGTATCCGGCTCGTTGACGAGGGTTTCCAGGGTGGCGGCGACATAGGCGTCGCCGGCCACTTGGCTCCCCGTGAGCGCCCGCGCGTAGCGGCGCAGGTACGGCAGGTGCTGTACCACGAGTTGCGATGTCGACATTCGATCCCCTGTGCCTCGCCGTGTTGCCCGGCCGCGATGCCTCGATCCTCGACCGAGGTCGTGCCGGGGCCGGCTTGTATCCTGCGCAGCCTACCGCCCAACGCGGAGGCCCGCACTCCGTTCCGCCCCCAGCGGAACCGATCCGGCGGGCGGGCGTTGCAGCCGCAGCCATGGCGTATGTCGAGCCGCAGTACAATGCGGCCCCGCGGACTTCGGCAAAAGGGGCGTGTGAATGGCGAATCGGGGGAAGGACGAGGACCGTCGCGCGGGAGATCCGCATGCGGGCCTCGCTGTCACCTCCCCGCTGCGAGCCGCGATGGGCAACCCCAGCGTCGCCCGAACGACCGCTGCGGGCCAGGATGAACCACCCGTCGCCCGCGGCGGCCTGAGTGATCTGACCCGCAATCGTCTCGCCGCACAGTTGCGGGCTATGTACGACACGGTGGCGCAGCAACCGGTTCCCGACCGCTTCGCCGAACTGATCGCGAAGCTTGATGATCGGGACCGTGAGAACGTCTGAGGAGACTTTATACCCGCTCCGACGCCTCGATTGTCCCTGAAGAGCGAAAAGCCGCCGCTGATGACGGCGGCTTTCCGAATGCGAACGCCAGCCTGGCGCCAGCGCCAGTCGTTAAAGTCGCTTTACAAAGTTGGCGAGCGGCCACGCATCAGACCGACGACTGCGGAAATCGCGAACAGAACGATAGCGACAAAGAACACGAGCTTGGCAGCTTCCATGGCGGTTCCGGCAATACCACCGAAGCCGAGCAGAGCGGCGACCAGAGCGACGACGAGGAAAGTTACGGCCCAACCGAGCATTGTGCGTATCCTTTGAAAATACCGGCGCGGGCGGCCGCGTCGTTCTGGACTCGAAAACGCCAAGGTCTCGCTTCGGTTCCGCGCACTTGACAAAGGACCGCTCCTTCCCTTCGCTTAACGATCTGCCCGCGACGATGCGTGACGGAACGGGAGTCAGACGGTAGCGTTCGAACAGTGGTTGTTAGGTCCGAGCTAGGATCCGTGATGCTGCAAGCTGCAAAGAGAGCCGTTCGATCCAAGGCCAACGCGCTGGCGGCGCGCGTGACGGAGATCGTCGACGGTGCTGCCGACGCCGTGCGCGCGGCAGCTCTCGGTCTCGGTGTTATACCGGCTCCCGTCCCGGTGCCTGTCCGCGTGCGTGCCGGCCGGTCCCACCGGGAGCGCTGAAATCCTGGCCCGCCGAAGGACGGGCCGCGATTTGAGATCTCGCGACTCATCGGCTTCGGGAATTCCAGCCGACACCTGTGCCCGATTGCACCGTGAGCGGGCACGGCTCTAGAACCGCCCCCGGAAAAGCACGGGGTGGCGATGGCGGACGAGGACAAGAGCGGGCCGACCTTCGAGCGGTCCTTGCCCGTAGCCGGACGCCTGGAACGCGTGGCTCCGCTGATCCGGCGGCGTATCGCCCCGAATGGCGGCCCGTTCACGGCTACCGGTACCTGTTCCTACGTGGTCGGCGATCGGCGCGTCGCGGTCATCGACCCTGGGCCCGACGAGCCTAGCCACATCGAGGGGCTGCTGGCGGACCTCGAGGGCGAGAAGGTGGAGGCCATCGTGGTCACCCACACCCACCGGGATCATTCCCCGGGCGCTCGGCTTCTCGCCGCCCGAACCGGCGCCCCGATCGTCGGGTGCGCCCCACACCGGGCTGCTCGCGCCTTGGCAGAGGGCGAGGTGCCGATCCTCGATTCGAGTTCTGACACGGCCCATGCCCCCGCGCGGGTGTTGGCCGAGGGCGACACGGTTTCCGGACCAGGCTGGACCCTCGTGGCATTGGAAACCCCTGGCCACACCATGAACCATCTCGCCTTCGCGTTACCGGAGGCGGAGGCGTTGTTCTCGGGCGACCACGTGATGGCCTGGAACACCACGATCGTCGCGCCTCCGGATGGGGAGATGCGCGCCTACATGGCGTCGCTGGAAAAGCTGCGCGGACGCGGTGAGACGATCTACTGGCCGGGACATGGCGGTCCCGTACACGAGCCGGCGCGTTTCGTCCGCTGCCTGATCGGCCACCGCCGCCAGCGGGAAGCGGCGATCCGCGCCCGGCTCGCCGCCGGAGATGCAAGGATTCCAGACGTTGTGGCGGCGATCTATCAGGGGCTTGACCCCCGCCTTCGTGGGGCCGCCGCTCTGTCGGTCTTCGCCCATCTGGAAGATCTGGTCGGGCGGGGGCTCGTGGCCTGCGATGGGCCGCCCCGTCTCGACAGCGCCTACGCACCCGCCTGACGGGTGACCCAGCTACTTCACCGCCAGGGCCAGGTTCGCCACGTCGTCGAGATAGGCGCGGATGCGATCGGCATTGGTGCCAAAGTCCCGGCCGCCGAGCCGGGAGGCCGAGCGCACGTCGATCCGGGCGCCGTCGGCCCGGGGGCGAATTCGCACGGTCACGTCGTCAGGCAGGTTGAGGATGAGGCCACGGGCCACGGCCTCGATCCGGCCGTTTCCGGTACGCCCCCCGGGACGGATCGCCTCGACGATCTGCCAGTGCCGGTTGAGGGCGGCCTTACGGGCCAGTTCGAATGCCTCGTCGGCACCGATATCGAGGGTCAGCGGGGCGATCTGCGGATAGGCGCCGCGCTGACGCTCACGGATCGCGGGACCCGGATCCGACGGGTAACGGCCGCCCCGTGCCGCGAAGGCGGCCCGGGACCGCGAAAAGGCCGGGGGGTTGTCGATATCGGTGGTGATATCTGAAAGGGCCGGCAGGCGCAGACCCCGCAAGCCGAGATAGGCCGGGTAGCCCAGGAGGAGTAGCGCCAGGAACAATCCGGCGAGCGCAGCCCCCAGACCGCGCGCACCCTCACGCCAGACATGCACGAACGCGAACACCGCAGCGACAGCCGCAGCCAGGGCGATACACAGCCCAGCCGCCAGGGCGACCAGCGCCGCGTCGGTGTCGGCACGCGGGTCGCGCACCACGATCAGGGCGAGCCCCGTGGCGATAATGGCAAACACGGCAAGCTGCCGCGACAACGGTCCGGCGCGGGTGACGGGTTCCTCGACAAGCAGGCGGCGCATGGGGATCACGGACGGAGTTGAAGCCGGAGCTTAGAATCGGGTGAGCTTGGGCGCCATCGCCCGAATCAGGGAGCGTAAGCGCGGGCGTTGCCGTTCAGCCCGAGGGCGGCCGGAAACTTGAGGGGATCGGGCAGCATCGCCTCACCATGAGGGACGACCTGCGCGGTCAGCGCGTCCCACGGACCTGAGACTTCGAATAGGAGCCTGCGCGACGGGTCCGCGGCGCGAAGCGCCAGATCGCCTCGAGCTTCGATCCGCCGACTTGGCAGCGAGATTTGTCCCTGCAGGCTGGCTCCGACGCTCGGCCCGCGCAAGCCGGACTCGGCGAACTCACCGATCCCGTCGGAGAAGCGCAGGGTGATCGCCGCGCGCTCGAAGGCGGTCCGACCATTCCGACGCGCGAGCGCGCCTGCCGGGACGACGCCGTTGCGGTGGACGATCTCGGCCAGGTCGAGGCCCGAGATTGCACCGCCGTCGACTGCCAGCGTCGCGCGGCCGCCGAGATGGGCGAGCAGGCTTGTACTGTCGCGGGCACTGCCCTCCAGGGTGAATTGCCCCTGCAGGGGCCCGCTCATCCAGCGCCCGCCCCCGATCTCGCCGAGCAGGGTTCCGACGTCGACCCGATCCAGGCTGCCCTGCATCCGCACCTCGGTCTCAGCTGGATCCTTGGCACTCACCAGGGTAAGGCGCCCCTTGAGCGTTCCCTCCTGAAGGCGTGCGCGGTTCACAGCGACTTCCATCGCGCCGTCACGCACCAAGATGCTGGCGGCCAAGTCCTGGACCTGCAGCAGTCCGACCCGGCCCTCGGCCGCCGATAGTCGCAGATCGAGATCGCCCTTGGTGAGCGGCGTCAGGGCCAGCGGCGCCGCCTCCGCGTCAAACAACTTGATCAGATCACCTATCAGCGGCGCGAGATTCAGCGTCTCGGCCGCCAGGGTCGCTTGAACCGAGAGGCGTGACCCGGTCCCCGGCCCAAGGGTCACGGCACCCGCCCCCTCCAGCACGTCGTCTCCGAGCCCCACACGTAAGCGCGGCCAGGATACGGAACGGTCCGAAACGTCGAATTGTCCGTCGAAAGAGAAGGCCCGGGCAAGGGGGGAGAGCGGCGCATCGCGACGGAGCCAAGCCAGGGTTTCGGACAGCGAGCGGCTCTTGAATCGGGCGCGCCCGGCCAGTGCCGGCAAGGCGCCCCCCTGAGGCGACGGGCTTGCCGTGCCATCGACCGCCAGGTTGCCGTCGGGCCACGTCACCGCGGCGGTGAACGGGGTGGGGTGCCCTTGAACGATATCGGCAGCCCGGAGATGCGTCAGCGCGATGCGGGTGGGCACGCCCCGCCATGTCAGGCTCGCGTGGGCCTCTGCGGAGGCGCTCCAGAACGGCCAGGCGAGGTCAAGGTCGATGTCCCGTGCCTCGTCGCCCTCGGCGATGCGGGCACCGGTCACGCTCAACCAGCGCGGTCGCTGCGTGGCGCCCGAACGCATCCGCGCGGCCAGCTGCGCAAGCGGCACGCTCCAGGCAGCGGCGTCCGATGACAGTTGTGCGCCATCGAGCCGGAGACCGCCCAGCGTGGCGCGGCCGGCCAGGAGGCCGAGCGGATCGAGGTCGACGGTCAGGCTTCCGGCCTTGGCGAGTGTCGGCCCCGTGGGACCGGCAGCGACGCGGACGGGACCGAGGGACAGGCGCGGAAGGGGCAGGAGCGTGAGGCGTGCTGGCCCCTCGCCGGTCAACGACAGGCCGTATTCATCCAGCGCGCGGCCTGCAAAGGTCATCGCCCGGCGGCCATCGACCGGCCAATCCTGCAGGCCGAGGCCAACCAGGATCACGCCTGCGAGGGTGAGAAGGAAAATGGGACGTCGGGGCGACATCGTGCTCCGGATGGGCGAGCCGCGGTTGCGGCCGAAGACCGGGTGCCGCGCCAGCCCCCTCAAGCCGTCGCGGCCCGGTTGGGTCTGCTCGTTGAAGGCACGTCATAGCGCGCCCCGCCGGCCTTGTCTGCGGGGGCCTGCGCAGGCCGCCCCACTCTCCCCAGGGCGGCGCGGGTTACGGATCGCCCCGGACGCCATGCGGGCCGGGTATGCCGGTACTGGATTTCGTTCACGGAATCGGGGACAGCAGGCCCGAGGAAACGCGGTTCCCAAGATTTCGGCCGGGCAGACCGGACGGGAAAAGGACGGTTCGATGAAGAAGGTCTACACGGATCCCACGGCGGCTTTGGCTGGCTTGCTGCGCGACGACATGATGGTGATGTGCGGCGGCTTCGGCCTCTGCGGCATCCCGGACGAGTTGATCGAGGCGGTGCGCGCTTCGGGGGTCAAAGGTCTGACCATCGTCTCGAACAATGCCGGGATCGACGGGGTCGGCCTGGGCAAGCTCCTCGATACCCGGCAGGTGCGCAAGATGATCTCGTCCTACGTCGGCGAGAACAAGGAGTTCGCCCGGCAGTATCTCGGGGGCGAGCTGGAGATCGAGTTCAATCCGCAGGGCACCTTGGCCGAGCGCATTCGCGCGGGGGGCGCCGGCATCCCGGCCTTCTTCACGAAGACCGGCGTCGGCACCAAGGTTGCGGAAGGCAAAGAGGTCCGGGAGTTCGACGGCGAGCACTACGTGATGGAGCGCGGACTGTTCGCCGACCTCGCCATCGTGCACGCCCATACGGGCGATACCGAGGGCAACCTCCGCTACCGGATGACCGCGCGCAACTTCAACCCGATGATGGCGACCGCCGCCAAGATGACGGTGGCGCAGGTGGAGCACCTCGTGAAGCCGGGTGCGATCGACCCGGACACGATTCACACGCCCGGGATTTTCGTGAAGCGGATCATCGAGGTCGGCGCGCGCGAGAAGCGCATCGAGCAGCGCACCAACCGCAAGCGCGCCGAGAACACGCCAGCGGCCGCCGCCGGCGGCGGCACCCACTGATCGAGGGAAGGGAGTAGAACGATGGCCTGGACCCGCGAGCAGATGGCGGCGCGCGCCGCCAAGGAGCTGGAAGACGGCTTCTAC
>Ga0182230_1000118_pt1 | contig 12166 bp, 7 predicted proteins | sample G6R1MG_28_FD_128384 | JGI IMG/M metagenome (GOLD analysis project Ga0182230, IMG submission 128384) | Miscanthus phyllosphere microbial communities from Michigan, USA - G6R1_NF_07NOV2016_LD1 MG | ecosystem: Host-associated > Plants > Phyllosphere > Phylloplane/Leaf | place: USA: Michigan...
AGGCGCTGTTTTCACCGGTTCCGTTTGACAGGGACCGGACTCGACGTGACACGCCGGACGGAAGGCTGAGCTGAGCATCGTCCGCCACCGCAACGCACGTCGATCATGGTTTCGAAGCGCTATCCGACGTCGATCGAGGTTGCCCGCTTGGCCGGGGTCTCCCAATCGGCCGTGTCCCGGACTTTCACGCCGGGTGCCAGCGTCTCGGCGCGGACGCGCGACAAGGTGCTGGCCGCGGCAGAAACCCTCGGCTTCCGCCCGAGCCTGATCCCCAAGATCATGCTGACCGACCGGTCCGGCCTCGTGGCCCTGGTGGTCGGCGGTTTGGAGAATGCGTTCTACGCGCGCGTCGTCCAGATCCTCTCGTCGCGCCTGCGGGAGGCCGGCAACCAGATCCTGCTGGTTCCGGTCGATAGCGACTACACCCTGGACGCCGTGGCGGCCCGCCTGACCCAGTACCGGGTCGACGCGATCGTCAGTGCCCTGGCGGTGCTCTCGCGAGATGCGGCCGAAACGCTCTCCGCTTCCCGGATCCCGGTGGTCTCGTTCAACACGCCGGTGACAGCCGCGCGGGTCGGCTCGGTGAGTTCCGACAACGTGCTCGGGGGCCGACAGGCCGCAGCGCTCCTGCACGCAACCGGCCTGCGCCACCCGGCCTTCATCGCCGGTCCTGCGGACAGCCCGGCCAGTACCGAGCGCCTGAGCGGATTTCGCCATGGCCTGCGGGAAGCGGGCCTGCCGGCGCCACGCGTGGCGGGGGCCGCCTATACCTATGAGGGCGGAGCCGAGGCAGCGACGCGGCTCTACGCCGAGGGTCCGGTCGATGGTCTGTTCTGTGCCAACGATCTCTGCGCGCTGGGAACGATGGACGCCCTGCGACGCGCGGGTCGCCGCATTCCGGAAGACGTGCGGGTGATCGGCTACGACGATATCCCCGCCGCCGCATGGGGGGGCTACGACCTGACCAGCTTCGATCAGGATGTTCCGGCGCTGGTCGAGGCCGCTTTGGCGATGATCGCTCGCCTGTCTACCGAGGATGCCGCTGACGGCGAGCGCGTGCTGATCCCGCCGCGGCTGACGGAGCGCGGGAGCACCCGGGTCTGACCGGCCCCATGTGAACCGCCTGCCGGATTGCCTGCACGCGGCGCAACGGTGCGTCGCGTTTGCATCGCTATGCAAAAATCCGTGAGGCTCCATCCTTGGGCAATGCTGCGTCGCACAAAGCGGCGTTTGGTATCTGTCTCAAGGAGGCCGCCGTGCCGCCCCTGCCGATCCTCGCCCTTGCCGTCGCCTCATTCGGCATCGGCACCACAGAATTCGTCATCATGGGCCTGCTACCTGAGGTGGCCCACAGCTTCGGCGTCACCATCCCGCAGGCAGGCTATCTCGTGTCGGGCTACGCCCTGGGCGTGGTCATTGGCGCACCGATCGTGGCGATCGCGACCGCAGGGCTGCCCCGGAAAACCGCCTTGCTCGCGCTCATGGCGGTCTTCCTGATCGGAAATATCGGCTGCGCGCTGGCGCCGAGCTACGGCCTGCTGATGGCGGCCCGGATCGTCACCGCGTTTGCGCACGGCGCGTTCTTCGGCATCGGCGCCGTGGTGGCGCGGGATCTGGTGCCGCGCGAGAAGCGCACGCAGGCCGTCTCTCTGATGTTCGCCGGCCTGACCCTGGCCAACGTGCTCGGCGTTCCACTCGGCACCGCCCTGGGGCAGGTCAGTGGATGGCGCTCGACCTTCTGGGCGGTGGTCGCGATCGGAATCGCCGCCGGGCTCGCGATCCAGACCTTCGTGCCCTCGGGCCTGCCCGGCACGCGTGGCGGCCTCGTGAAGGAATTCCGGGCGCTCGGCCGCTGGCCGGTGCTGCGGCCGATGCTGATCTCGACCCTGTCGTCGGTGAGCTTCTTCACGGTGTTCACCTACATCACGCCGTTTCTCACCGGCGTCACCGGCTTCTCGCCGCAAGGCGTCACGGGCGTGCTGTTCGCGGCCGGGATCGGCCTGACGGTGGGCAACCTCGCGGGCGGGCATTTCGCCGACCGGGGTCTGATGGCCACGATCATCGGCGGGTTCATCGGCATCGTCGCGGTGCTGCTGATCCTGGCCGGGGTGGCCCATCATGCGATCCCGACCGTCGCCGTGCTGGTCCTGTGGTCGGGCCTCGCCTTCGCGCTGGTCTCGCCCCTGCAGATCTGGGTGGTCGAGGCCGCGAGCGATGCCCCGAACCTCGCCTCCACGTTGAACCAGGGCGCGTTCAACCTGGGCAACGCCACCGGCGCCTGGATCGGTGGCGCGGCCCTGACGCTGGGGGCGGGCTACGACAAGCTCCCGCTGATCGCCGCCGCCGTCTCGATCCTGGGCCTCGGCCTCACGGTCACCGCCGTCAGCCGGACCGGCCGCCGGGTCTTCTCGGCCTCGGCGCCTGGCGCGTAACGACTGGTTCCGAGCGTCGGCCGCCGGCTTCGGGGCACTCGTACCGGTCTGGGCTTGCGCCTCCATGCTCCCGCATCGCTCCATGCCGGCCGCGGTGCGCTCTCCTCCCCCTTGTGGGAAGGAGTTGGAGGCGGGGGTGGTGCCGGAACAGGCTCAGCGATCCCTTCTGAACCACCCCCACCCCTGACCCCTTCCCACATGGGGGAGGGGAAAACGCGTGGTGTTTCCAGCGCTTACTGCCGAACGCGATGCGTGAGTCCGCGAACCCGCGGGAGGGAGAGGATTGCCCTCAATCCGCTCGCACCAGATCGCCGAGCAGGCTGGCCGCTACGGTCGCCTTGGAGACCGTCAGGCCCGAAGCGCTGATCGCATCCACGGCGTCGCGGATGCGGACGAGCGGCGCGCCCCGCGCCTTGGCCCAGGCCGCGACGGCCTCCGGCCCGGCGCCGAGATCGGCCACCACCTCGGCGGTAAGCTTGCGATGGGCGGCGGCGATGCCGGCGACCGCCCGCTCCAGGGCGACCCGGTCGAACGTGTCGGCCACCGGCACGGTCCGGGCCGAAGCGGCGAGCTCGTCCAGCCGGAAGGCGTGTTCCAGGGCGAAGTGGGTCGCCGCCACCTCATCGACCGGGCGGCCGCTGGCCTCGGCCACGCGAACGATGTCCGGCGCGGAGATCAGGACGTTCAGGGAGGCGAGCCGTCGGGCCTGTTCCGGCGCCATGCCGTGGCCTCCCAGCTCCGCCGCCCGGTCGGCGATCGCCGCGAGCGCCTCGGCGTCGAGCACCTTCGGCAAAGCCGCCTCCACGGCCGCGACACCGTCGCGGTAGCGCGCCACCAGCGGGGCGAGGCCGCCGGTCAGGTCGAGGTTGCGGATGAACCAGACGATCCGGTTGGTCAGCAGGCCCTGCACCTCGGCGTAGAGGCCGAGCTGGTCCTGCCCGGAGAGGCCGCCGCCCAGGCCGTCGATGGCGAGGTTCAATTCCATCAGCCCGAAGGCGTCGCGGGTGATGGCGTAGGCCTTGGCGATGGTGGCGGCATCCGCCCCGGTCCCGTCGACGAGGCGCGTGACCAGGGACGGGCCGCCGCGGTTGACGATGATGTTGGCGAGCGCCGTGGAGATGATCTCGCGGCGCAGCCGGTGGCCCTTCACGGCGTCCGGGAACTGCTCGCGCAGGGCTTTCGGGAAGTAGCGCTGCAATTCGCGGTCGAAATACGGGTCGTTCGGCACCGGGCTCGCCAGGATCGCGTCGTAGAGCGACAGCTTCGCGTAGGCGAGCAGCACCGCATATTCCGGCCGGGTCAGCCCCTCGCCGCGGCGCATCCGCTCGGTGATCGCGGCATCGTCGGGCAGGTATTCCACCGCCCGGTCGAGGCGCCCTTCGGCCTCCAGCGCCTGCATCGTCCGCATGGCGAAGCCGGTCTCGCCCAGGCCGCCGCGCTGGGCGAGCGACAGGGCGAGCGTCTGCAATTCGTTGTTGCGCAGGACCAGCCGCCCGACCTCGTCGGTCATGGCGGCGAGCAGCCGGTTGCGCGCATCGTAATCGAGCCGCCCGTCGCGCTCCGGGACCATCAGGGCGATCTTGATGTTCACCTCGACATCGGAGGTGTTCACGCCGGCGGAATTGTCGATCGCGTCGGTGTTGAGCCGGACGCCCGCGCGGGCCACCTCGATGCGGCCGCGCTGCGTCAGCCCGAGATTGGCACCCTCGCCGATCGCCTTCGCCCGAAGCTCCGGCGCGGTGATGCGCACGGCGTCGTTGGCCCGGTCGCCCGCATCCTCGTCGGTTTCGGTGGTGGCGCGAATGTAGGTGCCGATGCCGCCGAACCAGAGCAGATCGGCCGGCGCCTTCAGGATCGCCTGCATCAGCTCGGTCGGCGTCGCTTCGACCCGGTCGAATCCCAGGGCGGCCCGGACTTGTTCAGACAGCGGAATCGTCTTGAGGCTGCGCGCGAACACCCCGCCGCCCTCGGAGATCAGGGAGCGGTCGTAATCCGCCCAGGAGGAGCGGCCCAGATCGAACAGGCGCCGGCGCTCGGCGAAGCTCTTCGCCGCATCGGGATTCGGATCGAGGAAGATGTCGCGGTGGTCGAAGGCCGCGATCAGGCGGAGGCTTTCCGAGAGCAGCATGCCGTTGCCGAACACGTCGCCCGACATGTCGCCGACGCCGACCACCGTCACCGGATCAGCCTGCGTGTCGACGTCGATCTCGCGGAAGTGGCGCTTCACCGCCTCCCAGGCGCCGCGGGCGGTGATGCCCATGCCCTTGTGGTCGTAGCCCTGGCTGCCGCCGGACGCGAACGCGTCCCCGAGCCAGTGGCCCTTCTCCAGGGAGAGGGCGTTGGCGATGTCCGAGAAGGTGGCGGTGCCCTTGTCGGCTGCCACCACCAGATAGGCGTCGTCGGCATCGTGCCGCACCGTGTCCGGCGGCGGGACGATCGCCTGGTCGACGATGTTGTCGGTGAGTTCCAAGAGCGTCCGGATGAAGATCCGGTAGCTCTCGGTGCCTTCCTGCATCCAGGCCGCCCGGTCCGAGGCCGGGGGCAGGCGCTTGGGGAAGAAGCCGCCTTTGGCGCCCACCGGCACGATGACGGCGTTCTTCACCTGCTGGGCCTTCACGAGGCCCAGGATCTCGGTGCGGAAATCCTCCGGCCGGTCCGACCAGCGCAAGCCGCCGCGGGCGACGTAGCCGAAGCGCAGATGCACGCCCTCGACCCGGGGCGCATAGACGAAGATCTCGAAGAACGGCCGTGGCAGCGGCATCGCCGTGACCTTGGCGCAGGCGAACTTGAAGCTGATCGTCTCCCGCGGTCCGCCATCCGCGGCTGTCTGGAAGAAGTTCGTCCGCACCGCCGCTTCGACCAGGTTGACGAACCGGCGCAGGATCCGATCGTCGTCCAGGCTGGTGACGTCGCTCAAAGCCTCCTCGATCAGGGCGCGGGTCTCCGTTTCCTGGGCGGCCCGGTCGCCCTCGGCCTGCGGGTCGAACCGGGTCCGGAACAGGCTGACGATCGCCCGGGCGATGCCGGGATGGCGGCTCAGCGTGCCGGCGAGGTAATCCTGCCCGTAGCGGATGCGCAGCTGGCGCAGGTAGCGGCCGAGCGCCCGGAGCAGCGCCGCGTCCCGCCAGGGGAGGCCGGCTTCCAGCACGAGCCGGTTGTAGCCGTCGGATTCCGCCGCGCCGTCGCCGAGCGCCAGCATCGCCTCTTCGAGGGGCTGCTCCAGCGTCGCGAGGTCGATGGGCGCCCCGGTGGCGCGCTCGATCCGCATGTCGTGCAGCCAGACCCGGGCGGATTCGTCGAGACCGGCCGGCTTGATCCGGTAGGTCCGCTCGTCGATGACCCGAAACCCCAGATTTTCCAGGCCCGGCACCCGGTCGGAGAGGGCGATCGCGGTGCCGCGGGAGAACACCTTGAGGCGGACCTGCGCCTCGGAATCGCCGGCTCGCCGCTCGATATGCACGGCGCGCGGCTGCGCGTCGCTCAAGGATTCGAGGATCGCGAGATCGGCCACGGCGACATCGGATGGGAAATTGTCCCGGTAGGCGGCCGAGAACGCCTCGGCGTAGCGGGTGGCCAGCAGGCGGGCACGGTCGCCGTCATGGGCGTCGGCCAGGGCAGCCCGCAGGGCGTCGCCCCAGGTCCGGACCAGGGCCGCGATCCCGGCCTCCAGGGCTGCCGGGTCACGCTCCGGCACATCCTCCTCGGACAGGCCGATGATGTAGTGAGTGCGGGCGAGGGGCCCCTCGGGGAAGGCGGGATCGGCGACGCTCAGCCGGCCGCCATAGGCCTCGGCCAGATAGGCCCCGATCCGGGCCCGGACGGTGGAATCGTAGCGGTCCTTCGGGACGTAGACGAGCAGCGAGACGAAGCGCCCGAACCGGTCCGGCCGCGAGAGCACGCGGATCCGCGGCCGGTCGGCGAGGTTCGCGATCGCCAGGGTGAAGCGGTACAGCCGCTCGATATCGATCTGGAACAGCTCGTCCCGCGGGTAGGTCTCCAGCACCGCCAGAAGGCTGCGGCCGGCATGGCTGGTCGGGTCCAGGCCCGCCCGCTCGGCCACCGCTTCGACCTTGCGGCGCAGGACCGGCACCTCGCGCGTCGGGGCGGTATAGGCCGAGGCCGTGAACAGGCCGACGATCCGCACCTCGCCCGAGAGCTTGCCGGTGGCCGAGAACAGCTTCACGCCGACATAGTCGAGATACGCCACCCGGTGGACCCGGGACTTGGCGCTCGCCTTGGTGATGATCAGCGCCTGCGGCTCCTCCAGGAACGCCAGAATCTCCGGCGTGTAGTCGACCGGTGTCCGGCCGCGGCGCAGGGGCGTGGCGCCGGGATCGCGCAGCACGCCGAGGCTGGAGCCGTCGATCAGCGGGTGCCCGTCGGCGGCGATGCCGTGCTGGCGGATCCCCAGGACCAGGAACTGACCGTCCTTCAGCCAGTCGAGGAAGGCCCGCGCCTCGGCCACCTCCGCCTCCGGCAGCGGGGAGGGCGCGCGGCCGAGGCTGTCGGACAGTTCGGAGATGCGGGCCAGCATGGCCCCGTGGTCGTCGCTCGCCAGGGCCACGTCGCGGTAGACCTGGGACAGGGCTTCCACCAGGCGCTCGCGAGCCTCGCCGTCGAGCCGGCCGAGATGGAGATGGATGAAACTCTCCCGCGCCAGGCTGCCATGGGCGTCGGCGGTGGTCTCGCCGACCACCCGCACCAGCGCCCCCGACGCGTCGCGCTCGACCCCGAGAATCGGGTGGGCGACGAGGTCCGGCGTCAGGCCCTGCTCGGTCAGCTCGGCCAGGGTCGAATCCAGGAGGAACGGGCGGTTGTCGTTCACCACCTCCAGGATCGTGATCTCGCGCGGCCGTCCGTCCCGGACCAGCGCGGCGTCGCTCAGGCGCACCCGGGCCGGATCGCCCGGCTTGCGCGGCTCGGAGAGGAGCGCCCGCGCCTTGACCGCGAGGTCGGCCAGGGCATCGGCCGGGTAGGGGGCCAGATCTTCCGGGGTGACGCGCCCGAACAGGTCGCGGGCGAAGCCGCCGGGGCCGCCCTGCGCGGCGACGATCTCGGCAGCGGCCTCGATAAGCCCAGTCCGGGCCGACTTCTGTTCCGATGATGACAACGCCGTGGCGGTTTCGAGTGTCATCGTGCCTCTCACGAACCGGGAGCCTGCAGGCGCAGGGTTAGCAGGGTCATCCGCCGTGTCGATGACAGCCGGCCGCATTTGCGGGTTCTCGCGTGTCGAACCGATGGAACCGTCAGGCCCGGCTTGTCGGGCCGAAAATACGTGCATATACACGCATCGTGAGCACCGATTCTGCCATCGAGCCCTGCACCTGCGTCGCCCTGCGCCGGGCCACCCGCGCCCTGACGGCGTCCTATGACGCGGCCCTGCGCCCGGCCGGGCTGCGGGTGACGCAATTCTCCATCCTGCGCCGGCTGGAGCGGCTCGGGCCGACGCCGCTCACCCGGCTGGCCGTCGAGGCGGTTCTCGAGCGGACCACGATGGCCCGCAACCTCGATCCGCTGGAGCGGCGCGGCCTCGTGAAGATCGAATCGGGCCAGGATGCGCGTGAGCGCGTCGTTTCCCTGACGGATATCGGCCGCGAGGCCGTCGCGGCGGCGACGCCCTACTGGCAGGCGGCCCAGGCCCGGATCAACGCGCAGGTCGATCCCAAGGCCGTCGCCGCCCTGGCGGACGCCCTCATCGCCGCTTCCTGACTGCTCGTCTCACCCCCGGAGCTTGATCATGGCCGCCCCCGTCGAGACGCTCCCTGCGCCGCCCGTGCCGCGCCTGCACTATGCCTGGATCGTCGCCGCGGTGACCTTCCTGGTGCTGCTGATCGGGGCCGGGGTGCGCGCCACGCCGAGCGTGCTGATCGTGCCCTGGGAGCGGGAATTCGGCTGGACCGCCGCCACGATCGGGGTCGGCATCGCACTCAACATCTTCCTGTACGGGATGATCGGGCCGTTCGCGGTGGCGATCATCGAGCGCTTCGGCCTGCGCCGGTCGGTCTGCTGCTCGCTCTTCGTCCTGGCTCTCGGCACCGCCGCCACCAGCCTGATGACGGCGCCCTGGCAGATGGTCCTGCTCTGGGGAATCGTGGTCGGGTCCGGCTCCGGCATGGTCGCCAACGTGCTCGGCGCCACCGTGGCCGGGCGCTGGTTCGGCAAGCGCCGGGGCCTCGTGATCGGGATGCTCACGGCGAGCAGCGCCACGGGACAGCTGATCTTCCTGCCGATTCTGGCCTCGCTGGCGGTCGGGCAGGGCTGGCGCTCGGTCTCCCTGCTGGTCGCGGCCGTGACCCTTTTGCTGATCCCGGTGGCGGCCCTGCTGCTGCGCGACCGGCCGGCGGATCTCGGCCTGCCCCGCTACGGCGAGTCCGTCGTGACCCCGAACCCGGTCCTCACCGAGAACCCGGCGGTCCGGGCCCTGCGCGGCCTGCGGACCGGCCTGAAGTCGAAGGATTTCTGGCTCCTGTCCGGCACGTTCTTCATCTGCGGCGCCTCGACCAACGGGCTGATCGGCACACACCTGATCCCGGCCTGCATCGATCACGGCATCGCCGAGGTCACGGCCGCCGGCCTGCTGGCGCTCATGGGGATCTGCGACCTGATCGGCACCACGGCCTCGGGCTGGCTCACCGACCGGTTCGATTCGCGCAAGCTGCTGGCCTGGTATTACGGTCTGCGCGGCCTCTCGCTGATCTTCCTGCCCTACTCGTTCGACCTCAGCTTCTACGGCCTGTCCCTGTTCGCGGTGTTCTACGGGCTCGACTGGATCGCCACCGTGCCGCCCACCGTCCAGCTCGCCGGAAAGTCGTTCGGCGAAGAGAATGCCGCGCTGATGTTCGGCTGGATCGCCGCCGCCCACCAGATCGGCGCCGCCTCGGCGGCCTGGCTCGCTGGCATGGTCCGCACCGATACCGGCAGCTATCTCGGCGCCTTCGTGTCGGCCGGCTTGCTCTGCCTGGTCGCGGCCCTGATGGCGGGCTTCGTCGGGCGCAGCCCCCGGGAGCCGGCCCTGCGCCCGCTGCCGGCCTGAACTGCGCCGCGCGGGCGGAGCCGTCACAAGCGTGCCGCGAAGGGGGCGCCCCATCGGGCCAACCTCTCGCAGCATGAGTGCCCATTGTGACCATCGCGATCCGGCCCCATCCGCCGGTCCAGCCGGTGAGCGTCCCGCAGAAACGGTCGGGGCCGGGCTTCACCGAGTTCGTCGCCATCATCGCGCTGATGATGGCGGTCACCGCCATCTCCATCGACAACCTGCTGCCGGCCTTCCCAGCGATCGAGGCGCGGTTTGCCGTGCCCGACCCGAACCGGCTACAGCTCCTCGTCTACGTCTTCATGGCCGGGTTCGGCGTCGCCCAACTGGCCTATGGGCCGATCTCGGACACGTTCGGGCGCCGCAAGGTGCTGCTCGCCAGCCTCGCGATCTACGTGGTCGGCTGCGGCCTCGCCATGGTGGCGCCGAGCTTCGGCTGGCTGCTGGCGGCCCGGGTCATCCAGGGCATCGGCGCCGCCGGCGGGCGCGTGCTCTCGGTGGCGATCGTGCGCGACCGCTTCGCCGGCCGCGAGATGGCGAGCGTGATGTCGCTCACCATGATGGTCTTCCTGATCGTCCCGATGATCGCCCCGGCGATCGGCGGCCTGATGCTGGCGCTGGGCTCCTGGGTCTACGTGTTCGTCTCGATGCTGGCACTCGCCTTCTGGCTGACCGCCTGGTTCTCGCTGCGGATGCCGGAGACGCTGCACCCGGAATACCGTCGCCCGCTCTCGCTCAGGGCGACCTGGGACGCGGTGCGCACCACCGTGACCACCCGGGTCTCCATCGGCTACGCCACGGCGCTCGGCCTGCTCACCGGCTGCATCATGGGCTATGTGGGCTCGGCCCAGCAGGTCTTCGACACGGGGCTGTACCATCTCGGGTCGCTCTTCCCCCTGGCCTTCGGGCTAGTAGCCGGCGCCATGGGGGCGGCGACGCTGATCAATGCCCGGATCGTCCGGCGGCTCGGGATGCGGGCGCTCTCGCATGCCGGCATCATCGCCTTCACGCTGGTGGCCCTGGCCCAGGTCGGCGTCGGGCTCGCCTATCACGGCCATCCGCCGCTGGCGGCGTTCCTGACGATCCTGGCGGCGAACCAGTTCCTCATGAGCTTCGCCCTGCCGAACTTCAACGCCTTGGCCTTGGAGCCGCTGGGCGCCATCGCGGGCACGGCCTCGTCGTTCGTTGGCTTCTACACGACGATCCTGGGGGCGTTCTCCGGTTACGTGATCGGCCAGGCCTTCGACGGGACCGTCCTGCCGGTCGGGATCGGCTACGCGACCCTCGGGGGGCTCGCGGTGCTGGTGGTGCTCTGGACCGAGCGCGGCCGGCTGTTCCGGGGCGGCGTCGCGGGCTGACCATCGTCCCGAAAGGTGGAAGCCGGCTTTCGGACGAAGACGATGCGCCCTTGAACCAGCGGACTTAACCCGGCCTTCAAACGAATCCGCCACCGTCCGGTCAGCCCTCACAGCCGACCGGACCCGATATGATCGCCCGCGCCCAGGACGGAACCCTTCTCGCCGCGCGCCTGCTCCTGGCGGCCGCGCTGCTGCCCACCGGGATCGCCCGGGCGCTCAACGTCTCGGGCTTCGCGCTCACCCTCGCCGGCAGCGGCATGCCGTTCCCCAACGGCGTCGCCACCGCCGCCGTCGTGGTGCAGGTCTTCGGCCCGCTGGCCCTGATCCTCGGCGTGCTGCCGCGGCTGACCGGGCTGGCGCTGGCCGTGTTCGCGGCGGTGACGGCCGTGATGCTGCACGCGTTCTGGCAATATGTCGGGCCGGCCGCCATCGCCGAGCGGACGCTGATGCTGGCCGATCTCGGCCTGGCGGGCGGGTTCCTGATCTACGCGCTGACGGGCCCCGGCGCCTGGAGCTGGCAGGGCTGGCGCGCCGGCGAGGCGGGCGCACGGCCGGCTCCGCAGCGCGCGCCCGCCAAGGCACCCGCCAAAAGCCCGGCGGCGCGCGGCGGCACCGGGAAGAAATCCGGCGGCCGTGCCCCGGCCCGCGCCGCAGCCTGACCGGCTCAGCTCGCCCGGGGCTTCAGGTCGGGCGTCGCGGACGGCGTCGCGGCGACCATCCGGCGACCGGAAATCTCGGCGCCGGCATCCGGCGTCAGCTTGCGGAAGGCCAGGACGGAGAGCGCCGACAAGATAGCCACGGCGAAGAAGGCCGGTCCGAAATCCCCGGCCTCGATCGTAGTCCGGCCGTGGAACCCGGCGGTACCCTCGAGCGCCAGGGCGCCCAGCGTGACCCCGAGGCTTAGCGACAGCTGCTGGCAGACGCTGGCGAAGCTCGTGGCCGCGCTCATCTCCCGGGATTCGAGATCGGCATACGCGATGGCGTTCACGCAGGTGAACTGCACCGAGCGCGAGCAGCCGCCGATGAACAGCAGCGCGATCATGATCCAATGCGGCGTGTCGGCCGTATAGAGCCCGTTCACCGCCAGGAAGGCCGAGGCCAGCACGGCGTTCGAGACCATCACGGTGCGGAAGCCCAGACGACGCAGGATCTTGGGCGCCAGGGCCTTCACGAACATCGCCCCGGCCGCCGCCGCGAAGGTGATCAGCCCGGAATGCAGGGCATCGAGCCCGAACCCGACCTGCAGCATCAGCGGCAGCAGGAACGGGATCGCCCCGGTTCCGACCCGGAACAGGCTGCCGCCGAGGATCGCCACGCGAAACGTCGGGCGGTTCATCAGGTCG
>Ga0182230_1000119_pt1 | contig 12150 bp, 3 predicted proteins | sample G6R1MG_28_FD_128384 | JGI IMG/M metagenome (GOLD analysis project Ga0182230, IMG submission 128384) | Miscanthus phyllosphere microbial communities from Michigan, USA - G6R1_NF_07NOV2016_LD1 MG | ecosystem: Host-associated > Plants > Phyllosphere > Phylloplane/Leaf | place: USA: Michigan...
GCGGTTTTCGTACGGTGCTGCGGCATGGGTAGCGTTGCTCCAGGCGAACTTGGTGCCGTCCATCATCTCGTAGTTATCCACCATTTGCTGCGTGGGTTCGCTGGAGGTCCAGCCGTGGTACCCGTTCGGCATGTTGTTACGCGGGAACCAGGAACCCCAGTCGTCGTTGGATGCCCGGATGTAGTATTTCAGGAAAATACCGTCGGTTTCCCCGCCGTTACGCGACAGCGACAGGTTGACGTAGTTGGCCTGCCCTTCGGCCGCCGTGACGGGCCCCGACAGGTTCAGTTTATAGCCATACATGTTCAGGTCCATAACAGCCTTGGCGGCATCCTGCGCTTTTTTCCAGCGGGCTGTCCGGTCGCCACTCACGTAACCCAGCAATTCAGGATTGGCAAAACTGGCAATGACGCTCGATTTGGCCTTAGCCGTTGGTATATCGTGCAGATCGCTGGCAGCGTACAACAAAACCCGTGCTTTGAGGGCCATCGAAGCACCCATCGTAGCCCGGCCAGCCGTCATGCTACGGCCTTTCAGCAGCGTAGTCGCCGAATCCAGATCAGTAACGATCGCGTTGACGCACTCTTCATACGTATTCCGCGCTACCGTAAAATCACCTTCATCCAGTGTATAGGCTGATTTGATGATGGGTATGGCTCCATGGTAACGCAGCAACTGATTGTAGAAATAGGCCCGCAAGAAGTACATCTCACCGCGCATCCGTCCGGCCAGATCACCACTATTGTCGAACGACGGTTTGGCCAGTTTCGACAGGGCTATGTTGGCGGCCCGAATCCGGGCGTAAATGGCGCCCCATTCCATGGTACTTTTAACGGTACCTATGTTGGATGGGCTAACGTTTGCTTCATTCACGTCCTGTTTGCCAAAGCTATACAGGGCGTTATCGGTCTGGCAATCGAAACTCATCTGATCCAGCAGCCCATCCCGAATGCCATTGTACACATCCGTTACAAACGCTTCGGAAAGCGCCCGGTCAGCCCAGACCGCATCCCCCGACACCTTGTCGAGTGGCTTCGTATCCAGGAAATCAGTGTTACAAGCGATCATCGTCGTGCCCAACAGCAGGCTGACCGATAGACACTTTGCTATATAATTCATGTTCGTCTGATTAATCGTTTAGAAACTGACTGTTAAACCCGCGTTGATAACCCGTGCCTGTGGGTAATACTGACCGGCACTGTTGGTCGATTCAGGATCGAAGATGCCCTTCATCGCCGGTGCGTACGTTGCCAGGTTGAGGCCATTTACATAAACCCGCAGGTTATTCAGACCAACTTTACCCGAAAGGGTATTCGGCAGCGTATAGCCCAGCTCCAGGTTTTTCAGACGAACGTAGTCAGTGCTTCGCAGCCAGTAGGTCGTACCGTTGGAGAAGTACTGGTTACTACGGTCTACGATGCGCGGATCAACCGTGCTCGGGTTATCGACCGTCCAGCGGTGATCGTAGCTATACTGGAGGAAGTTACCGATCGTACCCGACTCCGTTTGCAGGAAGATTTGCCCACCAGCCGATGCCTGGAAGAGAATGCTGAGATCGAAGTTTTTGTACCGAACGCTGGCATTAAGACCACCTTGAAAACGAGGCTGGTTGTTGCGGTCGGCCCGGACACGGTCGTTCGCATCAATTTTGCCGTCGCCGTTGATGTCTTTCAACTTCATGTCGCCGGGACGTAGCAGGCTGGCGCCGACACCGCTGTAGTCAAGCTTGTTGGCGTCGATATCAGCCTGCGTCGAGAAAATCCCGTCGTACTGGTACATGAGCGTACCATTGGGGTTGTTCGGATTATTCACGTCGGTAGGAATGGGCTTACCCGTCGACCGTTGCCATTCGGGCGCGCCCGGCGTTTCGTCCCAGAACGTGATGGTATTCTTAGCATAGCCACCGTTTACACTAACGCTGTATTTAACCTCGCCGGCCTGTCCGTTGTATCCCACGCGAAACTCATAGCCTTTGTTCGTTACCCGACCAATGTTGGTAGCGGGCAGCGTTGCACCGGTCGTCTGCGGAATCGATGCACTTTGCCGCCACAGGATATTCGACCGCTTGTTCTGGAACACGTCAAATTCAAAGAACACTTTACCGTTCAGCAACGAGCCTTCCAAACCAATGTCGGCGTTATTAGCTACCTCCCAGGTTAATTTGGTATTGGGAACACCATTTTCGTAGAGTGTCTGCGATACCTGGTTATTCAGTACGTACCCCCAGTTCGAGTTGACGGCATCGCCATACGCATAGGTCGGCAGGTAATCGTACTCGCGCAGGTTACCGTTGAAGTAGACCTGGTCGTTTCCTAACTGACCCCAGGAAGCCCGCAGTTTCAGGGAACTAACCGCTGGCAGTGCCTTCTTGAAGAAATCTTCCTCCGAAATGCGCCAGCCCGCCGTTACGCCGGGGAAGAAGCCCCAGCGGCTCGAACGAGGAAACATATACGAACCGTCGTAGCGCCACAGGAATTCGGCCAGGTATTTCTCTTTGTAATTGTAGGCAGCGCGGCCAAAATAACTCATACGGGCCCGTTCCCAGGCCGCCGTTGTGTTCCCCACCTGTTGGGTTTGGCTACCCGCAAACAGCTGGTCGATGGCCGTCGAATTGAAGTACTGGCGAAAGCCAGAGAAACCGTTTGTGTTAGACTGTTCTTTGGTGATACCAGCCAGCAGGGTGATGGCATGACTGGCCCCGAACGTACGATCGTACGATAAAATACTGGACAACAGTGAGTTGAACTGATCATTCGTGTACTCATTGAGGGTCGATTGCGCTGGCCCTTTCTGCACACGCTGGAGTAGCGGCTCTTTCGTTGTTGGATCGTACGAGGTATAATCCCAGCTATACACGTACCAGGGCGTTTGCCACCGTTTGCCTTGCTGAATGTATTTGTCCAGCGCAACACTGGCGGTCAGTTTCAGGCCCGGCACCCAGGGATTGGTGATGTTTAAGCTGGCGTTACTTTGCAGGTAATACCGGGTGTCTCTGTCATAACCCGTGGCGCTGGTTGTAACCAGTACGGGCTGCTGTCCGTTTTCGATGTCAGGAGCAGGCAAGCCATTCGGCCAGAAAGCGGGTTTGTTTGGATAACCCCGTGCCAGCATCCGGAAAATATCGCCGGCCCCGACGGTTGGGAAGAATCGATTTTCCTGCCGACCGACAACGCCCGTCACCAGGTTGATATACTTACTAATTTTGGCGTCCAGGTTCAGCCGGAAGTCATACTGCTTGTAGCCTGTCGCCGAGTTTTTGTAGTAAGCGTCCTGATTCTGGTAGTTGGCCGAGGCCAGGTATTTAATATTCTCCGAACCACCTACCAATTGCAGCGTATGCCGCACCTGGGGTGACCACGATTTCAGCGCTGCGCCGAACCAGTCGGTGTTGGGATGGCCCCAGGGATCAGATCCATCCTGAAACTTTTTGATGTCGCTAGGCGAGTAAGCCGCCGGAACAACGACTCCATTGTCGGGCCGGGTGTAACTTCCTGTACTGTTGAAAGCCGCATTGGCATCTTTCCAGTAGCCTGCCGGCAGGTTATTGTACAGGTTGATTTCGTTGTTCAACTGGGCGTACTCAGCCGCCGACGCCATCTTGGGAATAACCGTCGGTTGACCGAAGCCCTGGTTGAAGCTGTAGGACAGCTCTGGCTTACCGCTTTTACCCCGTTTGGTCGTCACTAGAATTACTCCGTTAGCTGCCCGCGAACCGTAAATGGCCGCCGACGCATCTTTCAGCACCGAAATGCTTTCGATATCGGCCGGGTTCAACCGATCAATACCACCAGCCCGCGCCGGTACCCCGTCGATAACGATCAGCGCGTCGTTGTTACCCAGCGTGTTAGAGCCCCGAATTCGAATAGCAGCGCCATCATAACCGGGTTCCCCACTGTTGTTTGTCGCAATAACGCCCGGCATGCGTCCGGCAATTGAGTTAGTCAGGTTGACGGCTGGCGATTTTACCAGATCGTTACCCTTTAAGGTCGCAACGGAACCGGTCACGGTTTCTTTCTTCTGTTCCCCGTACCCGACAACCACCACTTCGCTTAGCATCTTGTCATCCGATACCAGTGTGATATCGACCGAGCTACGACCATTCAGGGCAACTTCCTGACTGATGTAGCCGATGTACGAGAAAACCAGTGTTGCGTTACGGTTTGGTACGTTCAACGTATAATCACCTTCTGCGCCCGTTACGGTACCGGTAGTCGTTCCTTTAATAAGAATACTGACGCCAGGTAAGGCCAACCCCTGCGCATCCAGCACCTTGCCCGCTACTTTCGTCTGGGCATAAGCGCCTACTGATACCAGAAGCCCAAGCACAAAAGCCAGACAGAGCGAGCTTCGTCTCAGCGTTCTTGCCTGCACGCCCGACAAACCGACTTCAGGATCTCCGCAAACCTTTTGGTTCGTAAATAGTTTTGGCATGATTCAACCACGTTATAGTTTAACTACCGATTCAAAGTTGGTGGTTGCGTGTTTTTACCGGTATTATGTTACCTACTATCTGTCCTTTTTTAAGATATTATAGTATTTTTCTTATTAAAAACCGATGAAAATTACACTTTATGTACTAATAATATAACTATTTAAATTAGACATATTCTCATACTATTGCCATACACTTGTCACTCACCAAGACTGTATTCTCTGAGTGACTATGTAACCAGCACAATCTGTATGAGTGTAGCATCCAACAAAAACGGCGACCGTGTTCTGAACACGGTCGCCGTTTTTGTTGGATGCTATCGATGGTTACTAATAACCAGGGTTCTGAACCAGTTTGCTGTTCCGGTTTATTTCGTCCCGACTAATTGGTAGATAGTACATCTTATCCAGCCATGCCCGGTTTTCCTTACCCGGATCGATCTCAACAACACGGTACGTATAGTCGTAGCTGGTTGGGTCGTAGCGATACAGCGATACAGACTTGCCGGCTTTCAGCGTGCCCGTAATGCTGATCGTGTTGGCTTTCCGGCCCAGCGTCGAGGACGCAATCATCCACCGACGGGCATCATGATAACGCTGTTCTTCGAACACCATCTCAATACGACGTTCGTTACGGTACCGCTGCCGCAGGGCATCGCCCGTTTCCGTTAGTGCAGGCATCCCCGACCGGAAGCGAATTTTATTTAACCAGGTCTTTGCTTCAGCGTCTTCACCCAGTTCGATACAGGCTTCTGCGTAATTAAACACAGCTTCTGTATACCGGAAGAACGGCCATGGGATTTGCTGATACGTATTCTGGTCGACGATGGCCGGGTTCGGATCAATGAACTTACGCATGTAATAGCCCGTGTAGCTACCGTTCCAGTCTTCAACCGTGCTTCTGCGCGTATCCAGACCGGCAACCGATACTTTACCGCTACCGCTCGTCACTTCGTACTGACCCGTCTGAATTTGGTTGGCAGGATCTTTAGCCGCTACGTCAGCCGTACGGGGTTTCCAAGGTGCACCATCATACAGGATCGATGCATAGAAACGGGGGTCCCGGTTTGCGTACGGCGTCGTTGCTTTGCTTGGGTCTGACCAGCTAAATTTCGATCCGTCGATCATCTCATAATCATCAACGAGCAGTGATACCGGTGTATTACCCGCCCAGTTGTGGTAGCCATTCGGTCCGTTGTAAAGACCTTGCTGACCACCCGCTTCTGGCTTCTGGTTGATGAACGACCGGGAGAACAGCACATCCTGATCACCACCATTGCGCGACAGGGCAATGTTCATGTAGTTCGTTGTACCATCGCTCGCGGGAGCCGACAGATTCAGTTGGTAACCGCTGGTCGCATCGAGTACGGCTTTGGCAGCAGCTTTCGCCTTTTGCCAGCGCTCTGTACGGCTACCACTCACGTATCCTAATATGGCAGGTTGCGCGAAAGCCGCGTGCGCCGACGATTTCGACTTGGCCGTTGCTGCATCGTACAGGTCGCTGGCAGCGTACGTCAGCACGCGGGCCTTCAGCGCCAGGGCTGCCAATTCGTTGCCCCGGCCTTTAGCCGGCGATTTACCTTTTAGCAGGGCTGCAGCCTCATCACAATCCTTGGCGATGAAGTTGATACACTCCTCCATTGTGTTCCGCGTGACGCCATAATCAGCCTCCCCCAACCCGTACACTTTATCGATGATGGGAACACCGCCATAGTACCGCACTAACTGATGATAGTAATAGGCGCGCATAAACTTTGCTTCGCCCATCAGCCGATCGGCGATACCGTTCGTGTTGGCAAACTTCGGCGTAGTCAGGTTCTGAATCGCCAAGTTTGCTGCCCGGATACGCAGGTACATGTTGTTCCAGTCGATCGTTTCGTTGATCCAGCCCGCATCGGCTGGATTTGAACGGGCTTCTGTAATGGTGGTGATACCACGGCCTGGGTGCGTGAAGATGGTCTCATCGGTCAGCGATGCAAGCTGCTGTTCGTTGAAGCCACCCTGGCCCAAACCGGCATAAATACCCGTTACAAAGGCTTCTGTGAGCGCGGCATCGGACCAGACAGCATCACCGGCCACCTGATCCAGCGGCTGGGTATTTACGAAATTATCGTTACAGCCTGTGATGCTAATCGACGCGACGAGCAGTGCCAGACTTATTGTTTTAAATGGTCGTATCATGTTTAATAAGTACGTTTAGAAACGGAGCGTCAAGCCACCGTTGATAATCCGAGACTGAGGATAATACTGTCCGGTTGCGTTGTCAGCTTCGGGGTCGAACGAACCCAGTCGGTTAACCAGTGTTAATGCGTTCAGTGCGTTGACGTATACGCGCAGGCTGCTTACACCGATCTTTTTACCAAACGTTTCTGGAATGGTGTAACCAAGCTCGAAGTTTTTCAACCGGATATAATCGGCCGAACGCAGCCAGTAGGTGTTATTACCTGAATAATACTGATCGCTACGGTTAGCGATACGAGGGTGTACGCTACTTGGGTTATCAACGGTCCACCGGTTGGTATAAATCTCTTGCAAGTAGTTACCAACGTTACCCGACTCACCTAGGCTGATGTACTGCTGCGCACCGGCTGATCCTTGGAACAAGACAGTCAGGTCGAAGTTTTTGTACGAGGCCGAGATGTTCATACCACCTTGGAACAAGGGCAGGTTGGTCCGATTGTTCCGTACCTGATCGTTGGGCGTGATTTTTCCATCGCCATCGAAATCCTTGTACTTCATATCGCCGGGACGTAGCGTTTTCACGATGGCTGAGTAATCAAGCCGGTTGGCGTCGATGTCCGCCTGGGTGGCAAACACGCCATCGTACTGGTAAGCCATGTAGGCATTGATCGGCTTACCCGTTGTCCGCTGCCACTCGGGCGCACCCGGTGCTTCGTCCCAAAAAATGATCTTGTTCTGCGCGTAGCCACCGTTTACACCAACGCTGTAGCGCAGGGCACCCGCCTGACCGTTGTAGCTGATCTGCCCGTCGAAACCGCTGTTCCGTACCTTACCGATATTCTCCGGTGGCAGCGTCAGACCCGTCGTACGGGGTACCGATGCATTACGGGGGTATAGAATCGATGTCCGTAGGTTATTGAAGTAGTCGAATTCAAAGGCAATCTTACCGTTGAACAACTGACCTTCAATACCGATGTCAGCGTTGTTGGCTACTTCCCATGTGATCGTTGGGTTCGGGATCCGGGCTTCCGACAGTGTCTGCTGCTGCGCGTTGTTGATAATGTACGTGTTGAAACCGTAGGTAGCCAGATACTGGTAGGTGGCTAGTGTAGAGGTACCTGGGAAATAGATCTGGTCGTTACCCAACTGCCCGTAAGACGCCCGCACCTTGAAGTAGTTCATGATGGGCACACTGCGTTTCCAGAAACCCTCTTCAGACACGACCCAGCCCGCCATAACACCGGGGAAGAAGCCGTAACGCGTTGCCTGTGGGAAAATATCCGATCCGTCGTACCGGCTTAGAAATTCGAACAGGTATTTTTCTTTGTAGTTGTACGCAATCCGGCTGAAGTAGTTCAGACGAGCCCGGTTGAAAGCACTACCACCGTTGTTCTGCTCCAGCGCACCACCTGCGAACAGTTGGTCGATTGCTGGGGAGATGAAGTACCGGCGATACGCATTGAAATTGTCGCCCTGAATCGTTTCGCGGTTTACCCCTACCAGCGCAGTCAGACCGTGATCACCAAATTTACGCTCGTAGGTCCCGATCAATCCCAGCAGAATATTCAGCTGCGTGTTGTTGCCCAGCGTCAGATTAGGTTCAGCAGGCCCGCGTTTACTGGCAACTAGGTTAGGTACGCCATTGGCATCAACACCCGTACCCCGCTCATACAGCGTCCAGGGTGTCGTCCAACGCCGGTTGTTCTGATTCAGCTTATCGATGGCCGCCGTTGCCTGCAGCTTTAGCCCATCAACACCCGGAATTTTGAAATCCAGCTGACCATTGGTCTGAATGTAATCACGCTTGTCGCGGTCATAACCAGTCGCATTCGTTGTAATAACGACCGGGTTTTCGCCGTTTTCGATATCCGGACCGGGACGACCATCAGGCCAGAACGCAGGCTGATTCGGCTTACCCCGCATCTGCATCCGAAAAATAGCACCGGCACCCCGCGTTGGATAGTAACGGAATTCCTCACGGCCCAGGATACCCAGCGCGACGTGCAGGTATTTGTTGATATTCGCGTCGATGTTCAGACGAATGTCGTACTGCTTATAGCCCGTCGCCGAATTTTTGTAGAAGGCGTCCTGATTCTGGTAGCCTAATGAAGCGAGGTACTTAAAATCTTCGGTACCACCCGTCAGTTGCAGGTTGTGTCGCGACTGGGGCGACCACGTTTTCAGCGTCGACTTGTACCAGTCTGTATTGGGGTGGCCCCAGGGATCTGAACCGTCGTTGTATTTCTGAATGTCCGTTGGCGAATAAGGGGCCGTCCGAACGGTTCCGTTTGGCCGTGTGTACGTTCCGTTTGCTTTAAAGCCTTGCGTTGCAGCTGACCATTCTGACACGGGTAGCTCGTACACGTTCAGGTCGTTCAGCATTTCAGCGTACTGCCCCGCATTAGCCAGTTTAGGCACAACGGTTGGTTGCGCAAAACCCTGGTTGAACGAATACGACAGTTGGGGCTTGCCGCTCTTACCACGTTTGGTAGTGATCAGGATAACGCCATTGGCCGCCCGCGATCCGTAGATAGCCGCCGACGCATCTTTCAGCACCGAAATCGTTTCGATGTCGGCGGGATTAATTCGGTCCAGACCACCGGCCCGGTCGGGGATACCATCCACAACCACCAGCGCACTGTTGTTACCCAGCGTGTTTGTACCGCGAATCCGAATGGCCGAGCCATCGTAACCCGGCTCACCACTACGGTTGACCGCCGTCACGCCCGGCAAACGACCCGCCAGTGAGTTCGACAGGTTAGTCGTCGGCGACTTCACCAGGTCCGTTCCTTTTACAGCGACAACCGAACCGGTAATCGTTTCTTTCCGCTGCGTACCATACCCAACGACGATAACTTCGTTGAGCGACTTGGTATCGTCAGCCATGTTGACATTGATGGTTGATTTTCCATCGATGGGCACTTCCTGCGACACGTACCCGATGTAGGAGAACACCAGTGCAATACCGTCACGGGGGACGTTCAGCGAATAGCGCCCTTCCGCATCGGTTACGGCTCCGGTGGTCGTTCCTTTTACAACAACGCTGACGCCGGGTAAGCCTTGCTGCTGGGCATCGATTACCCGCCCCGATACTTTGCTCTGGGCCATGGCGCCAAAGGAGCACAGCATTAGTAGTACAATTACGGCGAACCCGCTCAATAACCAGCGATTTCGTTCCTCCGGCCGATCCGCGTATCTCGGACTAGTAGAGTTCTTTTGCATAAGCGATAGATATTCAGTTAACTGCTTTTTAACAGAATCTAAAGCCCCCTTTAATCACCTTTTACTTATGCTGTATTACCATTGAGTGATATTCTTTTCACCCAAAAGTATATTTTAAACGCCTGATAATAAAAAATGCAGGGTAAGTTGCGCATAAATCAACTGATGCGCCCCCAATTGTTACTGTGCTTGCGGACGTTATCTACCTGATTACGAACCGGCGCATGCTGGGGCAAAATAAGCTCAGGATCTTCCTGTAAAATAGCCTGTGCCGATTCGCGGGCAGCCGTTAAGATAGGGCCGTCTTTGGCGAGGTCGGCAATCATCAGATCCATAACGCCACTCTGCTGGGTACCGGTCAGGTCGCCGGGACCGCGTAGTTGCAGGTCGACGTCGGCGATCTCAAATCCATTGTTGGTACGAACCATCGTTTCGAGTCGGGTGCGCGTATCACTACTAAGTTTGTAGCCGGTCATCATGATACAGTACGACTGCTCAGCCCCCCGCCCGACGCGCCCACGCAGCTGATGCAACTGCGACAGACCAAATCGTTCGGCACTTTCAATCACCATAACGCTGGCATTGGGTACGTTCACCCCTACTTCAATGACCGTCGTGGCAACCAGAATCTGCGTTTCCCGTTTCAGAAACCGCTTCATCTCATCGTCTTTTTCATAAGGCAACATCTTCCCGTGCAGGATACCGATCTCGTACTGGGGCCGGGGGAACGCCCGCTGCATACTCTCGTAACCATCCATCAGGTCTTTGTAATCCAGCTTCTCCGATTCTTCAATCAGCGGGTACACCACATACACCTGGCGGCCCAGTTCGAGTTGCTGCCGCATAAAGCCAAATACTTCAGAACGATGCTTGTCGAACTTGTGAACGGTCTTGATTGGCTTACGGCCTTTGGGTAGTTCGTCGATGGTCGATACGTCGAGGTTACCGTACAGGGTCATTGCCAATGTGCGCGGAATGGGCGTTGCGGTCATGACCAGTATATGCGGAGGGACGGTTTCGTTCTTACCCCATAGCTTGGCCCGTTGCGCCACACCAAACCGGTGCTGCTCATCGATGATGCACAGACCGAGGTTTTTGTATTGCACGGCGTCTTCCAGCAGCGCGTGCGTGCCGACCAGCACATGCATTTTTCCCGACTGCAACTCCTCGTGCAGCACTACCCGACGCTTCTTATTCGTCGAGCCGGTCAGGATGCCGATAGTTAATCCCATGGCATCGGCGAAGGGCTTCAACCCATTGTAATGCTGATCGGCCAGAATCTCGGTCGGGGCCATCAAACAGGCCTGCGCCCCGTTGCCAATCGCCATTAGGCAGGCAATAAACGCGACGATGGTTTTGCCACTACCTACGTCGCCCTGCAAGAGCCGGTTCATCTGTTTGCCGGTCAGAAAATCCGCGTACAGTTCACGAATGACGCGCTGCTGTGCCCCTGTCAACTCGAAAGGCAACAGTTCGTTGTAGAAATGCTTCATCAGCGTCGTATCCCGGAAAATCTGACCGGGAAACTCCTCCTTCTGCATCAACTTATTCTTGATCAGCCGCAGCTGATTGTAGAACAACTCTTCGAATTTCAATCGGCGTTGTGCCTGCTTGAGCCAGCCTTGATGTTGCGGCAGATGAATATTCCAGATCGCATCGCGCTTGCTGATAAGCCGGTATTTCTCGATAAGTTCAGCGGGCAGGGTTTCGTGGATATGGGGCCATGCCTGTTCGAGCAATTGACGCATTGCTTTGGCAATTGCCTTACTGTCGAGATGGCGTCGGCGCAGTTTCTCGGTCAGGTTGTAAACCGGATAAAATCCTGGTTCGTGGGCGGGGCCAGTAGCCGTATTCTCCAGTTCGGGATGGATGATGCTGAACTGCCCGTTGAACGACTGAGGCTTTCCGTACGCGATGTATTCTCCATCGCGCCGGAGCGTTTTTTCGATGTAAGTGATTCCCTGGAACCAGACCAGGCTCATCGTCCCGGTCCCGTCGGTAAACGTACCGACCAGCCGCTTCTTCGGCCCATCGCCTTCAACAAACCACTCCCGCAACCGCCCACGCACCTGCGCCGATGACATACTGTCCATCAGTTCGCTGATCGTATAATAACGCGACCGGTCGTCGTACCGAAATGGGTAATACTGAATCAGATCACCAAAGGTGAAGAGGTTCAGTTCCTTGTTGAGTAGTTCGGTACGTTGCGGCCCTAAGCTCCGCAGCTGCGTAAGTGGTGTGTCGAAAAAGGTAGTTCGCTCGGTCATAACAGGCCCATACACCCCGGTTTTTTCCGATGGGACTACCCCAAATTTA
>Ga0182230_1000120_pt1 | contig 12144 bp, 11 predicted proteins | sample G6R1MG_28_FD_128384 | JGI IMG/M metagenome (GOLD analysis project Ga0182230, IMG submission 128384) | Miscanthus phyllosphere microbial communities from Michigan, USA - G6R1_NF_07NOV2016_LD1 MG | ecosystem: Host-associated > Plants > Phyllosphere > Phylloplane/Leaf | place: USA: Michigan...
GGATCATGGCCTACGACGTGCAGCCGGAGAAGCCGTGGAATCCTGGTGAGAACGCGTTCTACGTCTCGGTCCGCGGCACCTCGGCAGAGGAGGTCACCGCGCATTGGGAGAAGCTTCGCGCGGGTGCGGCGGTTCGACAGCCACTCGGTGCCTCGGCGTGGTCCCCGCTCTACGGGATGCTGACGGATCGGTTCGGTGTGACCTGGATCATGGACGTGATGGTCGCCTGATCGGTCATGCCCCTTGGCGGATGATCGAACGTGCGTCCGCTATCCGCCATCGTAGCCGGGGTGGCGGCGACGACGTCGGGGCGCAAGGAACCACCCGACGCGCAAAAGCCGATCGGGTCTAGATCCTTGAGCGATCGCCGCCGATGCGAAGACCGGTTCCGCGTCAGCGCTCGGCAGATGACGGGCTCGGCACCGCTCCCGATTTCAATGCGGCCGGGAGCGGCTCTTGTTCTCAGAACCCCTTCGCCTTGATCGCCTCGGACCAGGTCACGGCGCGGCGGTTCACGCCGAGATGCTGGCGCTCGTAGAGACGGCCTTCGAGCTTGATCGCGCCGCGCTTGGCGTATTCCGGGCGCTCGAACGCCTCGATCACCAGCTTGGCCCGGCGCACCTCCTCCTCGGTCGGCGCGAAGGAGGCGTTGGCCGGCTCCAGCTGGGTCGGATGGATCAGGGTCTTGCCGTCGAAGCCCAGGTCGCGCGCCTGGCGGCATTCATCGCGGCAGCCCTCCGTATCGGCGATGTCGTTGTAGACGCCGTCGAGGATCGCCAGGCCCTCGGCCCGGGCAGCGGCGAGTGCCATCATCATCCAGGGCAGCATCGGCACCCGGCCGGGCACGATCTTGGCCCAGGTGTCCTTGGCCAGGTCGTTGGTGCCGAGCACCAGGCAGGTCAGGCGTTTGCGCGGGTCGCGCTTGGCCCGGGCGATCTCCTGGATGTTGAGGATCGAGGCCGGGGTCTCGATCATCGCCCAGACGGCGATGCCCTCCGGTGCGTCGAGGGATTCGAGCCGGTCGGCGATGCTCTCCAGCACCGCCGAGGACGACACCTTGGGCATCAGGATCGCGTCGGGCTTGGCCTCGATCGCGGCGTGGAGATCGGCCTCGCCCCAGGGGGTCTGGGGGGCGTTGACCCGGATCACCAGCTCGCGGCTGCCATAGGCACCGCTCTTGACCGCGGCGCAGACCTGCTCCCGGGCGATCTCCTTCTCTTCCGGGCCGACCGCATCCTCCAGGTCGAGGATGATGCTGTCCACCGGCAGGGTCTTGGCCTTGTCGAGCGCCCGCTGGTTCGAGCCGGGCATGTAGAGCACGCTCCGGCGCAGGCGCAGGTCGGTCGTCGTGGCCATGGGCATCTCCCTCGCAGAGCCGCATCGCGGCCGGTTTTCGTTGCGCCGCACCCTAAAGCACGGGATCGGCCTGGCCACACCTGCGGGAATGGGATCGGTGAGACCGTGCGACGTTTGATACCGGCCGCGGCTGTGCAGTCTCCGGCCCCGCTTTGGTCATCTTCGAACGGCTAAAGGCCGTCACGTCCAATCCCTGGATCCCGGGATCCGATACCATGCGCTCGTTCTCGTCCGTCTTCGTCCTGGCCGGCTTAATCCTGGCCGGATCCCCTGACTCCGCCCGGGCCCAGAGCCGGACGACGCTGGGGGTCGGCTCCGGTGCGGTGGCGGGCGCCCTGGTGGCCGGCCCGATCGGGGCGGTGGCGGGCGCCGTGGTCGGCGGGTTCGTCGGCAACTCGACGGAGCGCGGCCGCCGCCATGTCCGCCGGCGCCGGCATACCAGCAGCCTCCACCGGGCGCCGCAGCGCCGGGCCGAGGCTGATCTGCCGCGCACCACCGGGGCCGTCGCCCGGACCGCACCACCGGCCGCCACGGCCTGGAAGGACCCGCGCTGATCGAATCGCCGCGCAACCTAGGATGTAGGTCTTCGCGCGTCGAAGAATTGGCAGCGGGGCCGTGCAAACCTGCAGCCTGCGAAGGCTATGCGAAGTCGGACGCCGTTTTCCGGATCGGTTTCGCCGAAGAGGTCCCGAACGTCGCGCGGGCCAGGCCCGGAAACGCGAAGGCCTGGAACAGGCCCCGCGCCCCCAGGAAGGCCACGAACGCCAGCCACAGCCCGGTATTGCCGAGGTTCAGGCTCTGCACCACCGCCAGGGCGATGCCGTAGACCGTCAGCGCGCCCAGCATCAGGTTGCGCATCGCCCGGGTCCAAGTGGCCCCGATATAGATCCCATCATAGGCAAACGGTGCCGCCGCAACGAGCGGCGCTAGGGCGGCAAGCGGCAGATAGGCTTTTGCGGTCTCCCGCACCGCTGCGCCGGTGGTGACGCCATCGATGAAGGTGGCTCCACCGCCCAGGGCCAGCAGGCTGACGCCGATCCCGAAACCGAGGCACCAGAGCAGACTCAGAGTCGACGCCCGTCGGAACGCCTCCGCGTCGCGGGCGCCAACCGCCTGTCCGCACAGCGTTTCCGCAGCCGTGGCGAAGCCGTCGAGGAAGAACCCGCCGATCAGGAACAGATTCCATAGGACGGAATTGGCCGCCAGCACCACGTCACCCTGCCGGGCGCCCAGCGCGGAGAACAGCACGATGGCGGTGATCAGGGCGAGGGTGCGCAGGATGACGTCGATATTGACGCTGACCGTCCGGCGCAGAGCCGCGGCGTCCCGCAACTCCCGCAGGGGCACCCGGAACGGATGCGCGCCGAGCCGCGCCAGCACGAGCAGGCCGAGGCCGAGCCCGGCCGCTTCCGCGCAGAGCGCGGCCAGCGCCGCCCCGGCGAGCCCCAGGCCGAGGCCGAGCACGAAGGCCAGTGTCAGGCCGATGTTGACCAGATTGATCGCCACCTGCAGCAGCAGGCCGAGATCGGTCCGTCCGCGGCCCAGAACCGAGCCGAGCACGCCGTAGCTCGCCAGCACGAACGGGGCGGACAGGATACGGATGTGGAAATAGGTCGCGATGCCTGCGATCACCGCCGCGCTGGCGCCGCTCACCGCGAAGGCGAGCTGAGCGATCGGCCCTTGCAGTGCCACGAGGCTCAGGCCGATCACGGCGCCCGCTGCCAGGGCCCGGGCCAGCACGCGGTCGACCTCCGCCGCATCTCGGGCCCCAACCGCCTGAGCGGTCATGCCGGCGGTTGCCATCCGAAGCGCCCCGAAGGACCAGAAGATCGCGTCGAAGATCACAGCCCCCAGCGCCACCGCGCCGAGCAGGGCCGCGTCGCCGAGCCGGCCGATCACCGCCGCGCCGACGAAGCCGAGCATGGGCGTCGTGACGTTGGCCAACGTCATCGGGAGGGCCAAGGCCAGCACGCGGCGATGCGTCGGCAGGACCGGGGCGGCGGCAGGCGGATGCGTCATGCCGCAGCCTTCCCCACTCAGCGTGAGGCGGCGAACAGGCGCGAGATCAGCCAGAGCGGGATGACCACGACCGCACCCGCGACGATCCAGCCGCCGAAATCGTGCAGCGAAGCGAGGCCGATCTCCAAGAGTGCGCGAGCGGAATCATAGATGTGCCAGAACAGCCGGCCCGGTGTGAGGCCGAGCATCGACATGAAGGCGCCGACCAGGACGGACAGGAACAGCAGACGCAGGAACACGCCGGCGGGCGAGCCGCCCAAGAATCGGCGCAGCGCCGAGGCGCGTGGTGGGTAGGCCTCCGCACCGTAGGCGCCATTCGGCGGTGGGGCGCCGTGCCGGCGCCGGTCGTGATCGACGAGCATCGCGTCCTCATGAAACCAGAGGGTGTCCGGATCGGCGATGAAACGGGCAGAACCGTGGCCGGAGCACCACACCGCGCTGAAACCGGATCCCGGATCAAACGTTAGCGGGTTTCACCCACGGACCCGAGATGGCAAGCGAGACCCGTCCCGCCAAGATGCCGGGAATGGCCGCGGGACAGCGCCGACGGGGACGAGACCCAGCATGATCGACCACGCCTTGTTCGACCCGGCGACGATCGATCCCGAGACGCTTCGGCTCAATGCCGAGATCGTCGCGGCGCACGCCGCGCTGCCCGATCCCTGGTCGCTGCCGATCGAGGAGGTGCGTGCCCGCCGCCGCGCCGGGACCAAGGCCGCGCCGGCGATGCCTCACAGCGCTCGGGCCGAATGGCTGACGATCGAGGGCCCCGGCGGCCCGCTGAAGCTCCGGGTGATCCGCCCGAAGGCCGCCGCGAAGCTTCGTGGCGCTTATCTGCACATCCACCGCGGCGGCTGGGTCTGGGGCGCGGCCGACGAGCAGGATCCGTGGCTCGAGCGCATCGCCGATGCCTGCGGTTTCGTGGTGCTGTCGGTGGAGTATCGGCTCGCCCCCGAGCATCCCTACCCCGCCGCCCTCATGGACTGCGAGGCTGCGGCACTCTGGCTCGCCGGACAGGGCCGGACCGAGTTCGGCATCCACGCCCTGACGATCGGCGGTGAATCGGTCGGGGCCCACCTTGCCGTGATGGTGCTGTTACGCCTCCGGGACCGGCACAACCAGCCGCGGGCGTTTCGGGGCGCCAACCTCAACGCCGGCTTCTACGACCTGGGCTTGACGCCCTCGGTCCGCAACTGGGGCGACGAGCGCCTCGTCGTGAATACCCGCGACCTCACGAAGTTTGCCGACGGCTACGTCCGCGAGGGAATCGACCGCCGCCGTCCCGACGTGTCGCCGATCTATGCCGAGCTGAAGGGTCTGCCACCGGCTCTCTTCACCATCGGCACCGCCGATCCGTTGCTGGATGACACGCTCTATATGTCCGCGCGCTGGGCGGCGGCCGGCAATGGCGGCCACACGGCGATCTATCCCGGTGGCTGCCATGTGTTCGCCCGCTATCCGAGCCCGATGAGTGAGCGTGCCCTGGAACTGATTGACCGCTTCCTGATGGCTCTGGCCTGAGCAAACCGTCAGAACTCCTGCCGGCGGCCTTCCAGGCATGGTTCGCAGCGCGTGGCTGGACACCCCGGCCGCACCAGCTCGACCTGCTGCGGATCGCAAACGCCGGCCAGTCCGCCCTGTTGGTTGCACCGACGGGAGCCGGCAAGACGCTGGCAGGGTTCCTGCCAAGCCTGATCTCTCTGTCGGAGCGGGCAGCCTCGAAGGCGTCGCCAAAAACGACGAAGGGGCTGCACACGCTCTACGTCTCGCCGCTGAAGGCCCTGGCGGTCGATATCGCCCGCAACCTCGATGCACCGATCGCCCAGATGGCGCTCCCCGTGCGAGTCGAGACCCGGACAGGTGACACTCCCGCGCACAAACGCACCCGCCAGATCAGCCGCCCGCCCGACATCCTGCTGACGACGCCCGAGCAGCTGGCTCTGCTGATTGCTCATCGCGACGCTGCCGAGTTTTTCTCCGGACTGCGCTGCGTCATCCTCGACGAACTGCACGCCCTCGTCACCTCGAAGCGGGGCGACCTGCTGTCCCTCGCGCTCGCTCGGCTGCACCGCCTGAGCCCGGATCTGGCGGCGATCGGCCTGTCTGCCACCGTGCGCGAGCCGGACGAGCTACGGAAGTATCTGGTGCCACAGGTGCAGGCTCCCGCTCCCGCCATGGCCGACCTCGTCACGGTTCAGGGCGGGGCCAGGGCCGATCTGCGTATGCTCGATCTCGGGCGGTCGCTGCCGATCTCGGGGCACACCGCTTGGCACTCGATGCCGGCGATCTACGACCTGATCCGCGAACACCGCACGACGCTGGTCTTCGTCAACACGAGGCTGCAAGCCGAGTACACATTCCAAGAGCTGTGGCAGCTCAACGACGATGCGCTGCCGATCGCGATACATCACGGCTCGCTTGACGCGCAGCAGCGCCGGCGGGTCGAGGCCGCCATGGCGGAGGGCCAGCTGCGGGCGATCGTCTGCACCGCCACGCTCGATCTCGGCATCGACTGGGGCGATGTCGATCTCGTGGTCAATGTCGGGGCGCCCAAGGGCGCGAGCCGGATCATGCAGCGCATCGGCCGCGCCAACCACCGCATGGACGAGCCGTCGAAGGCCTATCTGGTGCCCGGCAACCGTTTCGAGATGCTCGAGTGCCAAGCCGCGCTCGACGCCGTCGAGGAGGCCGCGCAGGATACCCCCGACGCAAGGCTCGGCGCGCTCGATGTGCTGGCTCAGCACGTGCTCGGCATGGCCTGCGCCGACGCCTTCGATCCGCTCAGCCTCTACGAGGAGATCATTTCCGCCTCGCCTTATGCAGGGCTAACCTGGGAGTCGTTCGAACAGGTCGTCGATTACGTAGCGACCGGCGGCTACGCTCTGCGCGCCTACGAGCGCTTCGCCAAGATTCTGCGTGGTCCCGACGGGTTGTGGCGGGTCCGCGATGCCCGCACGGCTCAGGCCTACCGGATGAATGTCGGTACGATCGTCGAGGCGGCGCGGGTGCGGGTGCGGCTCGGCCGGACGCTGCGCAGCAAGCCCGGCACGGTCCTACCGAAGGGCGGCCGGGTGCTCGGCGAGATCGAGGACGAGTTCGCCGACACGTTGACCGTCGGGGACACCTTCCTGTTCGCCGGAGAGACCCTTCGGTTCGAGGGTTTGGCCGAGGACGAGGCCCTCGTGACACGCGCGCCGCTCGGCACCGACCCGGCAATCCCCTCCTATGCGGGCGCTAAATTTCCCCTGTCGACGTTTCTGGCCGAACGGGTCCGGGCGATCATCGCCGACCCGTTCGAATGGGATCGCCTGCCGACGCAGATCGGCGAGTACCTGCAGCAGCAGCGCCGCCGCTCGGTGCTGCCGGGCGAGCGCGATTTGCTTGTCGAAACCTTCCCGCGGGGTAAGCGCCACTATCTGACGGCCTTCCCGTTCGAGGGTCGACTCGCCCACCAGACGCTCGGCATGCTGCTCACCCGCCGGTTGGAGCGCGACGGGCTGCGCCCCCTCGGCTTCGCGGCGAACGATTACGGGATCGCGATCTGGACCACCCGCGACGTTTCGGAGCGAGCCGCGCTGGACCCTGACTTCATCGGCGACCTGTTCGCCGTCGACATGCTGGGCGACGACCTCGAAGCCTGGCTCGATGAATCGGCGATGATGAAGCGCACCTTCCGGCAATGCGCGGTGATCGCCGGCTTGATCGAGCGGCATCATCCGGGCCTGAAGAAGTCGGGCCGGCAGGTCACCATCTCGACCGATCTGATCTACGACGTGCTGCGCAAGCACCAACCGGACCACCTCCTGCTCAGGGCCGCGCGGCAGGATGCGGCAACCGGACTCCTCGACGTGAGGCGGCTTGGCATGATGCTAGAGCGGATCCAGGGGCGAATCATTCACAAGGCTCTCGATCGGGTCTCGCCGCTCTCCGTATCCGTCATGCTCGAGATCGGGCGCGAGCGGGTCTACGGCGAAGGTGCCGACGAAATCCTGGCCGAGGCAGAGGCCGAGCTTCTTCAGGAAGCTCTGTCCTGACCGGCGATCCGCCCTCCCCCATTGAGACCGAGGATGCGATCTTGGCGGCCGGCCTGCGACTCGAGAAGACTCACAAGCACCCGACCCTGCAGCTCGGAGGCGAGACCCTGATGCTCGATCTCTGCGGCGGCGTGTGGCTGCCGGAGCATCGAACGCTGATCGTCTCCGATCTTCACCTGGAGAAGGGCTCGTCCTACGCCGTCCGCACCGGCCAGTTCCTGCCGCCCTATGATACCCGCGAGACCCTGGCCTGCCTGCACGAGGCCGTGACCCGCCATGATCCGGCGCGGGTGGTCGCGCTGGGCGATTCCTTCCATGACGCTCGTGGACCGGAGCGGATGGAGCCGGGCGATCGGGCCATGGTGGCGGCCTTGCAGGAGGGCCGGGACTGGGTCTGGATCGCCGGCAACCACGATGCGGCGGTAAGCGAGGGCGTCGGTGGTCGCTACGCCGACGCGCTGACCCTCGGCGGCCTGATCCTGCGCCACGAGCCCAGCGCCGAACCGGTTTCCGGCGAGATCGCCGGCCATCTCCATCCCTGCGGCAAGGTCGCGATGCGCGGCCGGGCGGTGCGCCGGCGCTGTTTCGTCACCGACGGCAGCCGCCTGGTGATGCCGGCCTTCGGCGCCTATGCGGGCGGCCTCAACGTCCGCGATCGGGCGATCGAGGGCCTGTTCCCGAACGGGTTCACGGCCCACCTGCTCGGGGATGGACGGGTCTTTACCATCGGTCGAGCACAGCTCGCTCGGGACTGACGGCGACGCGTACCGAGTGGCTGGATATCGTCGTTGCGCGCGGGCGCTGCGTTGCGCCTGACGCGCGACGTCGTTCAGCGATAGAAGGTGTAGGTCGCGCGGTAGGGCACGCGCACCGTTTGACCCATCGCGCAGTCGCCCGGTGGCTTCTCCCCGGCGGCCGTATCGCTGCGCAGCACATAGCGTGTCCCGGCGAGCAGGCCGGATCCCGTTGCCCGGCCGGCAAGCAGCAACCAGGCAACAGCGTGGGCTTGTGGCGCCTGCGCCTGGCCGATGACCGTTCCGACCACCCGCGAGCCGTCCTGTGCCTCCCAGGTCGGACCCTCGAAGTGGCGCCCGATCGTGCGCCCGTCCGCCTGAACGAGTTCGGCGTCGGGTTTGGCCGAACTCCAGACTGGCCCGCCCTCCCCGGCGATGCAGGCATAGATTTGCACGCCGCGCGCGGCGAGGGTCACGATCGGCAGGCTTCCGGGCGGTGGGGCTAGCCGCGCTGGTTCGGCGATGGCGAAAGCCGGGGTCGACCCCGCAAGCGCCACGAGGAAAGCCTTCCAGGCTCTGTTCAGGACGTAGGGGATCGGTTCAGCTCCATCAGGATGGGTTCAACCGTCCATACGGGGGAAACCGCATGCCGGTTTCACGCTGCGGCTCTCCCCTGATTCGGATCAGGCTGACTTCATGAACCGCGTGACGCTCTCGGACAGATCCGACGAGTGGACGGCCAGGCTCTCGGCGACTCCCAAAACGGCTTCGGCCAGTTGACCGGTGGCATTGGCGGCCTGTGAGACCCCGCCGATATTGCCCGACATCTCGTGGGTCGAGACCGCTTGCTCCTCGACGGCGCTCGCCATCGCCAGGGTCAGATTCGAGAGTTCGGCGACGGCGGCGGTGATCATCTCGATCGCTCCCACCGCCTCGCCGGTCGCGCTCTGGATCGCCGCGACCTGTTGGGTGATGTCGCCGGTCGCCTTGGCGGTCTGCTCGGCCAAGGCTTTGACCTCGCTGGCGACGACCGCGAAGCCCCGTCCGGCGGCACCGGCCCGGGCCGCCTCGATCGTGGCGTTCAGCGCGAGCAGGTTGGTCTGCCCGGCAATCGACTTGATCATGCCAACGACCGCGTCGACCTCGCGCGCGTTTTCGGCCAGTCGGCGCATGGTGGCATCCGTGGTCTCGGCCTGGATCGCGATCTGCCGGGCGCGCTCCGAGACCCGCCCGACCTGGCCGGAGATCTCCTGGATAGCGCTATTCATTTGCTCCGAATTCACCGCGACCGACGACGCCTTGTGCCGGGCGGCATCAGCCGATTGAGTCAGCCCCTCGGCCGAGTGCTGCATCTCTCGGATCGCCGATCCGACCGCGTCAACCACACGGCTCACGTCGGTCGCCATGTTGACCTGGGCAGAGACCACGGCCCAAGTGAGCATCGGCCCGATGTAGTTGCCCTTCCGGTCGTTGACAGCCGTGACCTGCAGGTCGAGCGTTTCCGGACCCACCCTGATCTTGGTCCGATGCGGCAACCGGCTCGAATCCGCCAACATGTTGCGCTGATGATGCGGGTTCTTGTGGAACACGTCGAACGAATGGTCGAGCATCTCGTCGACCTTGATCGGCAGGTATTGTTCCAGCGGCCTAAGGGTCTTGCGCGATGTGGCGTTCAGATAGTTGATCTTGAATTCATTGCGCGGATCGGCGGTCATCACGGCGACCGGCATGTTGTCGATCATCGACATCAGGCGATCGATCTGGTTCTTCTTGATGGAAATATCAGCGGCGAACTTGACGACCTTCACAGGCCGGCCGCGTGCGTCGAGGACGGGATTGTAGGTCGCCTCCAGCCAGACCTCCGCACCATCCTTGCCGAGGCGCAAGAACTCTCCGGTGACGTACTGGCCATCCTTCAGCCTCGTCCAGAATTCGGCATATTCTGCACTGCCGGCATACGCCTTATCGACGAACATGCGATGATGCTTGTTCTGGACGTCCGCCAGGGTGTAATTCATCAAATTCAGAAAATTCTGATTGGCGTCAAGAACTTGACCGTCCATGGAAAATTCGATGATGGCCAGCGACCGGTTTAAAGCGTCCAGCTTGGCTTGTGAATCGCTGTAAGCAGATTTCTTGAACATGTCAGTGCTCGGGCTTCTTGAGTGAGCACGTAACCCGTATTGCGTTAAATTTTATCTAATTTCGCGGGTTTCAAATGGATCCCAGAAACAGAACGCTCACAGACCGGAACTTATTCCGCTTGGCGTATCATTGGACCGATACGCGCCTTTCCGAAAGTCGCGGCATGGCTGATCACTATTCGGCTTGTGGTCGAATATCAGAACCATCCGCGTATCCGGAAGTAGACAATTGGTGCTAACGCGCTGAATAGGATCAGGCCGAGGGCATAGGGATAGCCGTAGGCCCAGTCCAGCTCCGGCATGTGCTTGAAGTTCATGCCGTACATCGAGGCGATCAGCGTCGGCGGTACGCCCACCACCGACACGACGGTGAGCACGCGGAAGACGTTGTTCTGTTCGATGTTGATCAGGCCGAGGGTTGCGTCCAAGAGGAATTGCACGTTTTCCGCAAGCCGGGTTTCGAATTCGTCGAGCGATTCGATGTCCCGCCGGATCGTTTCGAAGCGGCCGTCCTCGGGCAGGCCCAACCCATCGCAGGCGGCTGAAACGAAGGGGACGATCCGTTCCAGGCCAAGCAGGCTGGCGCGGATCTTACCCAGCACCTTTCCGCGGTTGCTGATGCCCCGCAGGATGCGACGTAGCGCCAGGTCGCGCCGGCGCGGCGGAGGGCTTTCCAGCCGCCTCCGATTGGCGCCGCGCACGTCGAAGTCGAAGATCCGCGTCGAGAGCTGGTCAAGTTCGGAGGCCATGTCCTCCAGGGCGTCGGCGAGGCTGTCGACGAGCTCCTCCAGGATCACCAGAAAGATCTCGCTCGGCGTCACGCTACCATCGCCGTCAGCGACACGCTTCTCTGCGGAATCCACGGCCCGCAGGTTGTGAAACCGGATGGTGACGAGGTGGTCCTTCGACAGGAGAAAGCCGAGTGGCTTCAACTGCGATTCGCTGCTCTCGAAGGTGATCATCGGCGTCGAGAGCGAAAGCCCACCCTTGACGCGCCGGAGCCGGCTGGAGGATTCGACTTCGGACAGGGCCGCCCGGGACGGCACGCGCAGACCCGTGGCCGCTTCGACGGCAGCAGCCTCCTCGGAGGTCGGATCGTTGAGGTCGAGCCAGACGGCGTTGCGTGGAATCGGACCCTCCGGGTCGAGCGTCACCGCGCCCTCGGGTCCGTGCAGGCTCAGCATGAGAGCGCATCATCCATGGGGAAGGGAGGTCGTTTTCAGGTCATCGCACCGTCGCGCGAGGGTGCGACAGCATTGACTCGAAACCGCGCGAGGGCTATCTCGCCGCCGTCATTGGCACTCGCCAAGACAGAGTGCTAACAGTCCGGCTGCGACGCGGCCTTGCCGGCCGCATCAACGCCAACTGCAGACTTGAAGCAAGAGGGCAGCTCATGAAGTTCCGTCCGCTGCACGACCGCGTGGTCGTCCGTCGCATCGAGAGCGAGGAGAAGACCAAGGGCGGCATCATCATTCCGGATACCGCCAAGGAGAAGCCGCAGGAGGGCGAGATCGTCGCCGTCGGGCCCGGCGCACGCGACGAGCAGGGCCGCGTCAACGCGCTCGACGTCAAGGCCGGCGACCGCGTCCTGTTCGGCAAGTGGTCCGGCACCGAGGTTAAGATCGACGGTCAGGACCTCCTGATCATGAAGGAATCCGACATCATGGGCGTCGTCGCCCTCTGATCGGTTCTTCTGTTCCAGCCCTTTGAGGCCGTCTGAGGCCTTGGGGTTCAACCCAACCACAAGAGGCAAACCATGGCAGCGAAAGACGTTCGTTTCTCCGCCGACGCCCGCGATAAGATGCTGCGCGGCGTCGACATCCTCGCCGACGCGGTGAAGGTGACGCTGGGTCCGAA
>Ga0182230_1000121_pt1 | contig 12131 bp, 8 predicted proteins | sample G6R1MG_28_FD_128384 | JGI IMG/M metagenome (GOLD analysis project Ga0182230, IMG submission 128384) | Miscanthus phyllosphere microbial communities from Michigan, USA - G6R1_NF_07NOV2016_LD1 MG | ecosystem: Host-associated > Plants > Phyllosphere > Phylloplane/Leaf | place: USA: Michigan...
CGCCTCGTAGACCGGGCGCAGCACGTCGGCGGCGGCCTGGATGTCGGCGATGGCGAGGCCTTCGTAGAGGTCGATGACGCGGCTGTCGCCGGTCTCCTGCACCGCCTTGAGGCTGGCATCGTATTCCTCCGAGTGGCCGATGGCCTTCTCGAAGATCGCCGGGTTGGAGGTGACGCCGCGCAGGCCGTCCTCCTCCACGAGCTTCTTGAGTTCACCCTTCTCGATGAAGCCCCGGGCGACGAAGTCGAGCCAGAAGGCCTGATCCTGTTGGTCGTGCAGGGCCTTGAGCGCGTTCATGTCCGAGCCTCGTTGTCCGATTGGTTCGCGCTCTCCTCCCCGCGACGGGGAGGAGAGGAGGGGGGATGATCACCCCCTGTGCTTGGCCACCTGCGCCTTCGCGGCCTCCAGAACCTTCTCGGGGGTAAACCCGAACTTGGTCAGGAGATCCTTCAGGGGCGCCGAGGCGCCGAAGGTGCTCATGCCGATGATCGCGCCCTCGGAGCCGGCATAGCGGTCCCAGCCGATCACGCTGCCCTGCTCGACGGCGACGCGGGCCTTCACCGCCGGCGGCAGCACCGTGTGGCGGTAGGCTTCGTCCTGCCGCTCGAACAGGTCCCACGACGGCATCGACACGACGCGGGCCTTCACGCCCTCGCCCGTCAGGGCGTCGTAGGCGCCGAGGCACAGCTGCACCTCCGAGCCGGAGGCCATCAGGATCACCTCCGGCGTCCCCTCGCAATCGGCCAGCACGTAGCCGCCCTTCGCGGTGCCGGAGGCGGCGCCGTATTTCGACCGGTCGAGGGTTGGCAGGGCCTGCCGCGACAGGGCGAGCACGGCCGGCTGGTTCTTGAGCGAAAAGATCACCCGGTAGGCTTCCGCCACCTCGTTCGCGTCCGCCGGGCGGATGGTCACGAGGCCGGGGATGCAGCGCAGGGAGAGCAATTGCTCCACCGGCTGGTGGGTCGGCCCGTCCTCGCCCACGCCGATCGAATCGTGGGTGAAGATGTGGAAGACCGGCAGTTCCATCAGCGCGGCGAGCCGGATCGGCGGGCGCATGTAGTCGGCGAAGACGAGGAAGGTCGCGCCGTAGGCCCGGAGCCCGACGAGGCCGAGCCCGTTCACGATGGAGCCCATCGCGTGCTCGCGCACGCCGAAATGGATGTTGCGCCCACCGGGGTCGAGCGGGGTCAGGGAGCCCGCGCCGTCGAAGGTCAGGTTCGACTTGTTCGACGGGGCGAGGTCGGCCGAGCCGCCCAGCAGGAACGGCACGTGCTGGGCGATGGCGTTCAGCACCTTGCCCGACGATTCGCGGGTGGCGACACCCTTGCCATCCGCCTCGAAGACCGGGATGTCCTTGTCCCACCCCTCGGGCAAGCGCCCTTCGAGAAACGCGTCGAGCTGCTCGGCATGGGTGGCGTCGGATTCCTTCGCCTGGGTGAAGAGCGCCTGCCACGCGTCGTAGAGGGCGGCGCCGCGCTTGCCGATGCCATCGCGAAAGTTCTCGTGCACGCCGTCGGGCACGAGGAACTGCGAATCCTCCGGCCAGCCATAGGCGCGCTTGGCGCCCTTCACCTCGTCCTCGCCGAGCGCGTCGGAGTGGGCCTTCGAGGTGCCCTGCTTCTTCGGGGCGCCGAAGCCGATCACCGACTTCACGATGATGAGCGTCGGCCGGTCCTGGCTGGAGACGAAGGTGTCCAGGGCCGCCGTGATGGCGTGGAGGTCGTTGGCGTCCGCGACGCGCAGCACCTGCCAGCCATAGGCGAGGAAGCGGGTGGCGACCTCCTCACCGAAGGCGAGTTCGGTGTGGCCCTCGATGGTGACGGTGTTGTCGTCGTAGATCCAGCAGAGGTTCGCGAGCCGCAGGTGGCCGGCGATGGAGGCGGCCTCCGAGGCGACGCCCTCCATCAGGTCGCCGTCCGAGCACATGGCGTAGACGTTGTAGTCGAACAGGTTCAGCCCCGGCCGGTTGAGGTGCCGGCCCATGAACCGGCCGCCCATCGCCATGCCGACGGAGTTCGCGACACCCTGGCCGAGCGGCCCGGTGGTGGTCTCGACGCCGGTGGTGAAGTGGTATTCCGGGTGGCCGGGGGTGCGGCTGTCGATCTGCCGGAAGCGCTTGATCTCGTCGAGGCTCACGGCCGGGGCGTTGCCGCCGTCCTTCTCCGCGACGTTGGCCAGGTGCAGCAGCGCGTAGAGCAGCATCGAGGCGTGGCCGCAGGAGAGCACGAACCGGTCGCGGTTCGGCCAGTGCGGATGCGCCGGGTCGTAGCGCAGGTAGCGGTTCCACAGGGTGTAGGCGACCGGGGCCAGCGCCATCGGCGCGCCGGGGTGGCCCGAATTCGCCTTCTGCACGGCGTCGATCGCCAGCGTGCGGATCGTGTCGATGCTGAGCTTGTCGATCGCGGCAAGCTCAGCGCGGGCGGGTGTGTCGGCTCCGCTCATGGTATCACGTCGTCCTGTTCTCTAGCGCGACCGCTGGGCCGCCTGGTGGCGGTGGACCGCGGGCGGCGCCCCATCAGACTTAGCGCCCTGTTTCTCGGCGGGCCCCTCGCCATGGGCATAGCTGAGGAGCGTGTTGACGAGGGCCACGTGTGTGAACGCCTGCGGGTAGTTACCCACAAGACGCTTGGCTTGCACGTCGTACTCCTCGCTCACGAGACCGAGATCGTTACAGATTCCGATCAGGCGGTCGATCAACGCGCGGGCCTCCTCGCGGCGGCCGAGGCCGATGAGGTTGTCGGCATACCAATAGGTGCAGGGCAGGAAGGCTCCCTCGTTGCCCGACAATCCGTCCGTGGACGACCCCTGCGTCTCGTAGCGGAGGATGAACCCGTCGCGCATCAGCCCCTTGCCGATGGCATCGACGGTGCCGACCACGCGGGGATCGTGCTGCGGCAGGAAGCCGGTATGGGCGATGAGCAGCAGGCTCGCATCGAGCGCCTTCGCGCCGTAATATTGCACGAAGCTGTTGAGCTCGCGGTCGAATCCCTTCTCGCAGACCTCCGCGTGGATCTCGTCGCGGATCGCCCGCCAGCGTTCGGCCTGCTCGTGGGTCGAGCCCGATTCGTCGATCTCGCGCATGCGCAGGGCCCGGTCGAAGGCGACCCAGGCCATCACCTTCGAATGGACGAAGTGGCGCGAGCCGCCGCGCACCTCCCAGATGCCCTCGTCGGGCTTGCGCCATGCGTTCTCCAGGTGTCCGAGGAGGGCGAGGCCGACCCGGCGCCCGTCCTCGCTCACCGGCAGGCCGCGGGCGTGGGCCTGATAGAGCGCGTCGAAGAGTTCGCCGTAGACGTCGAGCTGGAACTGCGCGGCCGCCGCGTTGCCGATGCGCACCGGGCGGGAATTCTCGTAGCCCGGTAGCCAATCGAGCTCGATCTCCGGCAGGAGCCGTTCGCCCGCGATGCCGTAGAGGATATGCGCCTGCTCGGGATTGCCGGCCACCGCCCGCAGCAGCCAGTTCAGCCAGTTGCGCGCCTCCTCGATGTAGCCGCCGTCCATCAGGGCGATGAGCGTCAGGGTCGAATCGCGCAGCCAGCAGAACCGGTAATCCCAGTTCCGCTCGCCCCCCAGGCCTTCCGGCAGGGAGGCGGTCGGCGCGGCGACGATGCCGCCGGTCGGGTGATAGATCAGCGCCTTGAGGGTCAGGAGGGAGCGCTGCAGCAGCCCGTCCCAGGGCGTGCCCTTGGCGCAGCGCTCCGACCAGTCGCGCCACGCCCGGTCGGTGTCGGCCAGCATCTGGCGCGGCTCGATCGGCGGCGGATCGGGCTCGTGCGAGGCGCCGTAGCTCAGGACGAAGCGGCGCTGCTCGCCGGCATGGATCGTGAACTCGCCCAGGGTGGTCTGCCGTTCGGTGCCGTGCAGGTCGACATCGGTGCGCAGGACGACCTTGTGCGGCCCCGCGATGGCCCGCAGGTCGCCGAGTTCCGAATGCGAGACCCAGGGCACCGCCGATCCGTAATCGAACCGCACCGCCATCTCGGAGCGCATGGCGACGCGGCCGTGGATGCCCTCCACGAGGCGCACGAGATGCGGCCCGTCGCCGGTCGGCATGAAATCGGTGACGAGCACTTCGCCCTGGCGGGTCCTGTGGCGCGTCTCCAGGACGAGGCTGCCCTCGCGATAGGCCCAGGTCGTCTCGACATGGGCCGCCTCGGGGCGGATCTCCCAGAAGCCGTGATCCCTCGTCCCGAGAAGGGCGGTGAACAGGGCGGCGGCGTCGAAACGCGGCCAGCACAGCCAGTCGACGCTGCCGGTCCGGCTCACCAGCGCGGCGGTGCGGCCGTCGCCGATGAGCGCATAATCCTCGATACGTTCGGCCACAGGCCTACCCCCGGTCCGCGATTGAGCGCGAACTAGGATGATGCGGCGCGGTATCCAGAGGGAGCTAGAACAGGCGGTCGGTCAGCACCGCGACGGAACCCTTCACGACGGCCTGCCCGCCGCGCACCAGATCGCCCGCGCTGCCGGAGATCCGCTCGACCCGCGCGCCGACCTCGCGGGCGACGGGGACCACCGCCTCGACCACCGATTCGGCGAAGGGGAGGGCGGCCGGCACCACGGACGGGGCGGACGGCTCCTGGGAGGCGGTGCGCGCCGCTTGGAACGGGTTGTCCTGCGCCGCAGCGTCGTGGGGGGCGGTCTCCTGGCAGCGCTTGCCGGGGCAGGGGCGGCGCACGGAGGCGGCGACCCGGCGCGCCGGACGCGGCGCCTGCGCTGCGGCGGCGGTCTGCGACGGCGCGGGGAGGGCGGAGGTGACGCTCGGATCGGCCGTCAGGGGGAAGATCTCCCCGAAGGCGATCACGGCGGGAAGGCGCGGGGCCGGCTCGGCGGCGGGCGTGGCCGGCGCCGACATGGCGAGGGTCGCCGCGCCGGAGGCGGGGATCATCCGCGCGGCGGCGCCCGGCGCCGGGGCATCGCCCTTGGGGCAGAGGAAGGAGGCCGCCGCCAGGACGACCACGGTCGCCAGCGTCGGCAGGAACGGCATCGTCACGCGGCCGCCGGTATCGGCCATGGCCGGCCGGTCCTGAGGCCGGCAAGGCGTCGCCACCGAAGTACGATCAGGCCCGCGCATCCGCTTCTCGACCCTCTCTCACGCTCCGAAGGTCACACAAGGCCGCGACATTGCGGCAGAAGCTAGACCGGATCTTTGCCTGTGGGTATCCGCCAGCGACAACGCGCCAAGCTTGGCCGAAGGCATGTCCCTTGCGTCCGGCAGCGCGGCCCCGCATCCGTAGGGCACGGGTGAACCCCGCCCCAGAACGGGCCGCGATGACCGAATCGAGTCTCACCGTCGCCGTGATCGATCCGAGCCAAGCCCGCGCGGCGATCCTCGAAGAGGGGCTGCGCGCCGCCGGCATCGGGCGGATCGTCGTCCTGCCCGACACCGCCGACCTTCACGAGCGGGTGAGCGCCCTCAAGCCGGACGTGGTGGTGATCCATCTGGAGAGCCCGAGCCGGGACATCCTGGAGCAGATGTCGGGGGTCTCGCGCCATGCCGGGCGCCCGGTGGCGATGTTCGTGGACCGCTCCGACACGACGATGATGGAAGCCGCCGTGGATGCGGGCATCTCGGCCTACGTGGTCGACGGCCTGCGCCCGGAGCGGATCAAGTCGATCATCGACATCGCGATCCTGCGCTTCAACGCCTTCGCCCGGCTGCAGCGGGAGCTTTCCGAGGCCCGGGGCGAACTCGCCGACCGCAAGCTCATCGAGCGGGCGAAGGGGATCCTGATGAACCTCAAGGGCCTCTCGGAAGACGAGGCCTACCGGCAATTGCGGCGCAAGGCGATGAACGAGAAGCGCAAGATCGCGGACATCGCCCGCGCCATCGTGACCACGGCGGACCTCCTGGGATGAACGTGATCGTGGCAGGCGCGGCCGGGACAGGCCGCCGGGGAGCACCGTGATGAGGCTCCAGATCGGCTACGTCCCGCTCTGCGACGCGGCGCCGGTGATCCTGGCGCAGGAACTCGGCTACGCCCGGGAGGAGGGGCTGGACCTCGACCTCTCGGCCGAGCCCTCCTGGGCGACCCTGCGCGACCGGCTGGCGCTCGGCCATCTCGACGGCGCCCACATGCTCGCGCCCCTGGCGCTCGCCAGCGCCCTCGGTATCTCGGGTCCGCCCTCGGACCTCGCCATCGGCCTGCCGCTCAGCCTCAACGGCAACGCCATCACCCTGTCGAACGCCCTGAGCGCGGCCGTCGCCGGGGAGGACGGGTTCGGCGGCGACTGGCGTGGCGTCGCCCGCGCCTTCGCCCGTGTCGCGACGGCGCGGCGGCAGGCGGGCAAGCCGGTGACGCTCGGCATCGTCCACCCCTTCTCCTGCCACACCTATCAGGTGCGCCTCTTCGCGCAGGCGGGCGGGCTCGATCCGGCGGCGCTGCGCACCGTCGTCGTACCGCCGCAGCACGGGGTCGAGGCCCTGTCGCGGGGCCTCGTGGACGGATTCTGCGCGGGGGCGCCCTGGAACGAGGTCGCGATGGCGGCGGGCGTCGGGCGGGTCGTGGCCCTGGGCGCCGAGATCGCCCCGGACGCCCCCGAGAAGGTCTTCGCCGTCTCCGGCAGGGTGGGCGAGGCCGGGGCGCCCCTGGTGCGGGCCGTCGCACGGGCGGGCCTGTGGTGCGCCGATCCCGATCACCGCGACGAACTCGTCCACCGGCTCGGGCGCCGCGCCCATCGCGACAGGGAACTCGGCCTCGTCGCCCGCGCCTTCGAGCGCAGGGGGCCGGACGCGACCGGCCGCGCGCTGGGCCACCTGCGCCTCGGCGAGGCGGCGCAGGCCCGGGCGCCGGAACGGCTCGACTGGCTGCTGCGCGAGATGCGCGCCGCCGGTCAGCTCGACGCCGATCCGGCCCAGGAGGAGGCCGCGCGGGCGCTCTACCGACCCTTCTCGTAAAGGGTGCCCCCCCGCCCCGCGCCGGGCGGCGGGCTGGGGCCTTGGCCATGCGTGACGCGCACGGAACAGCCAGCGGTTTCCCCCGTTGAGCAGCTACCATGCCCGGTTGCCGCAAGTTCGACGCAGCGTCGCTCCCCCCCGCTCTTCCCCAAAGGGTTGAGTTGCAGCGTTACGTCCGCACCGGACGCCGCGCCCCCCGCGCCGCCAACGACAACCGCCGCCTCAGCGCGCCGAGCGGCTGGTACTGGGCCATCGTCGTTGGCGCCATGCCGACCGTAGGCCTGCTCGTCGCCCTCTCGACCCTCCTCTGAACATCCCTCCACGTTCGGCATCCCGCTGATCGTTCGGCAGTCAGCCGCCTGCTTTTTGTGCAGCGCGAAGCGGCTCGCCCATCCCGTCCCGCCCGAAGCCTGACCGGAGCCGCCGAGAGCGGACGGCGACCTTCGCGCGACGGTCCCAGCAGTTGGCACGGGTCCTGCAGCTCACCTCGCGTCCGTCAACGGCGACGGGCAGCGCCGTCAGCGAGGCCGCTGATCCGGTTCTCCTGGGGCTCCCGACCGGCTGCCCCGGGCCATGACCCGGCAGCGGCTTTTTCGTGGGCGGTCCGCCGACGATCCCTGGATTCGAGGTTCGAGACGCGACCGAACGATGTCGATTGACCATAGGGACTCCGCGATGCCGGCTTCGCGGGCGAATGACGGACAGGGGCGCAAGCGCCTCGTCGTCGTCGGCAACGGCATGGCCTCGCTCCGCTTCCTGGAGCGCCTGACCGAGGGCTGCCCCGGTCTCTACGACGTGGCCTGCGTGGGCGCCGAGCCCCAGGCCGCCTATAATCGCGTGCTCCTCTCCTCGCTGCTCGGCGGCGAGATCGACGAGGCCGCCACCGCCTTCCGCGGCCTCGACTGGTACGAGAGCCACGGCATCCGCCTCATCACCGGCGCCCCCGTCACCGCCATCGACCGGGAGAACGGCCGGGCGATCGTCGGCGACGCCCATGTCCTGCCCTTCGACACGCTGGTGCTCGCGGTCGGCTCCCTGCCGATACGCCTGCCGAAGCCCGGCATGGACCTGCCCGGTGTCATCACCTTCCGCGATCTTTCCGACGTGGCGGCGATCCGCAAGGCCGCCGTGGAGCATGCCAGGGCCATCGTGATCGGCGGCGGGCTGCTGGGCCTCGAAGCCGCCGCCGGCCTCGCCAAGCGCGGCATCGACACGACCCTGCTCCACGTCATGGACCGGCTGATGGAGCGCCAGCTCGACCACGAGGCCGCCGGCCTCGTCCGCCGGGCCATGGAGGAGCGCGGCGTCCGCGTGATCCTCGGCGCCGACACCGCCGCCGTCGAGGGCGACGGCAGGGTCGAGCGCCTGCGGCTCGCGGACGGCACCGTGCTGCCGGCCGACCTCGTGGTGATGTCGGTCGGCGTGCGCCCGTCCCTGGCGCTGGCGCAGGCGGCGGGCCTTGCCACCCATCGCGGCATCCTCGTCGATGACCGGATGGCGACCTCCGACCCGCGCATCTTCGCGCTGGGCGAGTGCGCCGAGCACCGGGGCCTCGTCTACGGCCTCGTCGAGCCGTCCTACGAGCAGGCCGACACCCTGGCCCGCCACCTCTCCGGGCAACCTGCCGCCTACGAGGGCACGCACCTCGCCACCAGCCTCAAGATCTCGGGGCTCCCGGTCTTTTCGGCCGGGCTCGTGGACACCCCGGCCGATGCCGAGGCCGTCACCCTCTTCGATCCCGGCGCCGGGCTCTACCGCAAGCTGCTGCTGCGGGACGGGCGCCTCGTCGGCGCGGTCTTCGTCGGCGACATCGCCGAGCAGGCCTCCTGCAAGGCGCTGATCCGCTCCGGCGAGCCGGTCGGCGACGTGGACGATCTCATGTTCGGGCGCCCGGCGCCCCAATCCCTCGCGGCGTAAGGAGACCGGCATGGCGGACGAATTCAACGCCGAGCAGCGGCGCTACCTCGAAGGGTTCGCGGCTGGCATCGGCGCGGCGCGGATGACCGGCGGGCTCGCGGGCGGACAGGGGGCTGCCGCCCCGGCGCCCGAGCCCACCGGCCCGGACGCGATCCATCTCAAGGCGCAGGACGCCACGGTGAAGGCCGGCGGCAAGCTCTGCGAGCAGGAGAAGTGGAAGCGGGCCGAGAGCCCCTTCGACGGCCACAACCGGCTGAAGGCCGAGGCCGCCACCGGCAAGGCCCCGAAGCCGGAGGACAATTTCCGCTGGCGCTACCACGGGATGTTCTGGGTCGCGCCGAACCAGATGAGCTACATGTGCCGCCTGCGCATCCCCAACGGGGTGCTGCACCATTGGCAGTTCGCGGGCGTCGCCGACCTCGCCGACGCCCATGGCGGCGGCTACGTCCACGTCACCACCCGCGCCAACCTCCAGGTCCGCGAGATCGCGCCGGAGCACGCCCAGCCCTTCCTCGACGGGCTGGCCGATATCGGCCTCGGCGCGCAAGGGGCGGGGGCGGACAACATCCGCAACGTCACCGGCTCGCCCACCGCCGGCATCGACGCGCAGGAGATCCTGGACACGCGGCCGCTGGCCAAGTCCTGGAACAACTGGATCGTCAACGACCGCTCGCTCTACGGCCTGCCGCGCAAGTTCAACGTCGCCTTCGACGGCGGCGGCGTCATGGCGGTGCTGGAGGAGACGAACGATGTCGGCTTCCAGGCCGTCGAGGTGCTGGAGGGCGCCTCGGTCGCGCCGGGCATCTGGATGCGCCTCGTGCTGGGCGGCATCTCCGGCCACAAGGACCTCGCCCGCGACACCGGCGTGGTGCTCAAGCCGGAGGAGTGCAATCAGGTCGCCGACGCGATCATCTGCGTGTTCATCGAGCACGGCGACCGGACCAACCGCAACAAGGCGCGGATGAAGTACGTCCTCGACGCCTGGGGCTTCGACAAGTACATCGCCGCCGTCGAGGAAAAGCTCGGGCGCAAGCTGGAACTGGTCGATCCCGCTCATATCGCCCCCCGCAAGCCGACGAACCGCTACGCGCATGTCGGCGTGCACAGGCAGCGCCAGGAGGGCCTGAACTGGGTCGGCGTCGTGCTTCCGGTCGGCAAGATGCTGAGCGACGAGGTGCGCGCCCTGGCCAAGATCGCGCAAGAGTGCGGCGACGGGCAGATCCGCCTCACCGTCTGGCAGAACTTCGTCTTTTCCGGCGTGCCGGATGCGAAGCTCGCCGAGGTGGAGGAGCGCGTCGCGGCGCTCGGCCTGTCGATCAAGGCCGAGGGCATCCGGGCGGGTCTCGTGGCCTGCACGGGCGCGCGGGGCTGCAAGTTCGCCGCCTCCGACACCAAGGGCCACGCCATGCTCATCGCCGAGCATGTCGAGCGCACGGTGAAGGAATTGGACGTGCCGGTGAACGTCCACCTCACCGGCTGCCACCATAGCTGCGCCCAGCACTACATCGGCGATATCGGCCTGATCGGCGCCAAGGTCGTCGTCTCGGAGGAGGGCGACACCGTCGAGGGCTACGACATCGTGGTCGGCGGCGGCTTCGCGGAGACCCCGAAGATCGGCACCGAGATCTGGAAGGCGGTGAAGGCCGAGGAGGCGCCGCTGCGCGTCGAGGCGCTGCTGCGCACCTACCTCGACGGCCGCCAGGGCCCGGACGAGACCTTCCAGCAATTCACCGCCCGCACCGGACCGGAGGCCCTGCGCGACGCCGCCGAATCCGTTCCCGCCCTGAGGGAAGCCGCATGACCCAGCATGTCTCGCCCCCACTCGTCCTGATCCCCGAGACCGCCCCGTTCGACCCGGACCAGCGGGCGTGGCTGTCCGGCTATTTCGCCGCCCTCCTCGGCCCGGCCGTCGAGGGGGCGACGGCGCTGGCGCCGGGCGAGGCACCGGCTTCCGGCCCGAAGCTCGCCGACAACGACGACGCGCCCTGGCACGACCCGTCGATGCCGCTGCCCGACCGCATGAACCTCGCCAAGGAGCGGCCCGAGCCCCAGAAGCTGATGGCGGCGATGGCGCAGCAGGATTGCGGCCAGTGCGGCTACAACTGCGCGGACTATGCCAACGCGATCTTCCTGAAGAACGAGGCGCGACTGAACCTCTGCCAGCCCGGCGGCAAGGAGACGTTGCGCATGCTCAAGAAGCTGGACGAGGAGTTCGGCGCGGCCGGCGGCTCCGCTCCGGCTTCCGCCGCCGCGCCCGCCGCCGAGGCGAAGGCGCCGGAGATCGGCCCCCTCGGGCTTTGCCGCGAGAATCCGGTCGAGGCCCTGTTCCTCTCCCGCCGCCGCCTCAACGATCCGGGGGGCGAGAAGGAGACGTGGCACATCGAGATCGGCCTCGACGGCACGCCGATCCAGTACGAGGTCGGCGATTCCCTCGGGCTGTTCCCGGCCAACGCCCCGGCGCTGGTCGATGCGGTGATCGCCGAACTCGGCGCCCGGCCGGAGCGGATGATCGGTGAGCGGACCCTGCGGGACCATCTGCTCATCAACTATGCGCTCGGCGCCGCGCCGGACAACCTCTACCAGTTGCTCTCGCTCCTCACCTCCGGCGAGGCGCGCAAGAAGGCGCAGGCGCTCGCCTCCGGCGAGGATCCGGACGGGGACGCCGCCTATCTCGACGTGCTCGGCGCCCTGCACAAGTTCCGGGGGGCGCGGCCCGACGCGGAGGTCTTCCTCGAGGCGCTGGACGAGTTGCAGCCCCGGCTCTACTCGATCTCGTCCTCGCCGAAGATGGATGTCGGCCGGGTGTCGCTGACCGTCGATGCCGTCATCGCCGAACTCGGCGCCCGCCCCGAGCGCAAGATCGGCGGGCGAACCCTGCGCGACCGCCTGATGATGGACTATGCCCTCGGTGGCGCGCCGGACGGGCTCTACCAGCTCCTCTCGCTCCTCACCTCCGGCGAGGCCCGCAAGAAGGCGCAGGCCCTCGCCGCCGGCGAGGACCCGGACGGCGATGCCGCCCATCTCGACGTGCTCGGCGCCCTGCACAAGTTCCCCGGCGCGCGGCCCGACGCGGAGGTGTTCCTGGAAGCGTTGGACGAGTTGCAGCCCCGGCTCTACTCGATCTCGTCTTCGCCGAAGATGGATGTCGGCCGGGTGTCGCTGACCGTCGATGCCGTGCGCTACAACCACCGCTCCCGGCTGCGGCTGGGCGTGGCCTCGACCCATCTCGGCGAGCGCCTGCCCGAGCAGACCAAGGTCAAGATCTACCTCCAGAAGGCCCACGGGTTCGGCCTTCCGGAGGACCCGTCGAAGGACG
>Ga0182230_1000122_pt1 | contig 12080 bp, 8 predicted proteins | sample G6R1MG_28_FD_128384 | JGI IMG/M metagenome (GOLD analysis project Ga0182230, IMG submission 128384) | Miscanthus phyllosphere microbial communities from Michigan, USA - G6R1_NF_07NOV2016_LD1 MG | ecosystem: Host-associated > Plants > Phyllosphere > Phylloplane/Leaf | place: USA: Michigan...
CTGGCCGCCCGGCGCCCCGACCTCCACGTCGTCGTGACCGGCCGCAACGCCAAACCAGCGCTTATCGAGGCCGCCGACCTCGTCACCGAGATGGGCAGCGTGAAGCACCATTTTTCCGCAGGCGTGAAGGCGCAGGAGGGGATCGAGTTTTGAGTTCGCGCGTCGTCGCGCGATTCTGGATTCCAAACCCAATCTGATTGACGCGGCAAAGGGCTGCTCAGGGCGGAAAGCAGATGTTGATGTCATGACTGCGAGCGGACACGTCGCATTCATTGCATCGGAAGCGCACGAAACCAACATCGGTCAATTGACCCGGCCGACGGCGTCCGCCTCATGGATCCATGACGCAAGTTTCTGAGCCGTGGATCGGCCGCGAATGTGGGATGTCCGCCTACATCCGTGACCATGACTGGAGCGCGACGCCGCTCGGCCCGGTCGGGCGGTGGACGGAGCGTTTCAAGCTCATGGTCGAGCAAGTGCTTGCCAGCCCCCTCATATCGGGCCTCACCTGCGGACCCGAGCGCATCCTCGTCTATAACGAGGCGGCCGCGCGGCTGTTCGGTGACCGACACCCCGGCGCACTCGGCCGCCCCATGTCCGAAGCGTTCCCCGACACGTGGCCGGTCGTCGCCCCCCTCTACGAGCGTGTGTTCCTGGGGGAGAGCGTGCATGTGCCGGCTCAACCGTTCGACCTGGGCGGGAGCGAGGTGTTCGACACCTACCTGACGCCCATGCGGGACGAAGCCGGCGCGGTGATTGCGGCACACATGGTCGGCTTCGAGATCGGCGGCCGGTTGCGCACCGAGGCGGCGTTGCGGGTGAGCGAGGAGCGGCTCGCGCGTGCATTGGAGGCGGGCGATGTCGGCGTGTGGGAGATCGACCTCGCCACGCTGGACGCTTGGCGCTCACCGCAGCACGACCGCATCTTCGGGTACGAAGCACTCCTGCCCACGTGGACCTACGACACGTTCCTCAATCATATTACGCCGGAGGATCGGGACTCAGTCGACGCCTGCTTCCGAGACGCCATCGCCGCGGGCGGGCAGTGGAACTTCGAGTGTCGAATCCGGCGAGCGGACGGCAAACTCCGGTGGATTGGGGCGCAGGGTCGGATCGATCCCGGCGCGGGACGACACCTCCGGCGCATGAAGGGGACGGTGCGCGACATCACGGAGCGCAAGAGTTCCGAGGCGGCTCTGCGCGAAAGCGAGGAACGGTTCCGCGGGCTCGTCGAGGGCTTCGGCCAGTTCAGCTGGGAGGCGCACCCAGACGGGTCCATCGTCGCCGACAGCCCAGGCTGGCGCGCCTTCACCGGCCAGCGGCTGGACAAGTGGCAAGGCTCCGGCTGGCTGGATGCGATCCATGTCGATGACCGGGCGGCGACCGAACAGAAGTGGCGCGCGGCGGTCGCCGCGGGGAGCGCGGTCGATGCCGAGTATCGCTTGTGGCACGCGTCCAGCGCGTCGTGGCGGTGGTCGAACGTTCGCGTCGTGCCGATCACGCGCCCCGACGGCACAATCCGTAAATGGGCGGGAGTCAACATCGACGTCAACGATCGGTGCATGCTGCAGGCACGCCTGGAGGTTCTGGTCAACGAGTTGCAGCACAGGGCGCGCAACCTGCTGGGTGTCGTCGCCGCTATCGCCGACAGGACGGTCAAGCGCGGCGGGTCGGTCGAAGCGTTCGAGGAACGGCTCCAGGCGCTCAGCCGGGCACAGGGCCTGCTCAGTCGAAGCGGCAGCGATACCGTCGAGGTCGGTGCGCTGGTGCGGGCGGAACTCGCTGCACACGTGGACGAGTCATCGGACCGGATTGAGGTCGGCGGGCCGCCGGTGCTCCTGACCGCGCGGCAGGTGCAGAACTTCGCGCTGGCCCTACACGAGATGGCCACCAACGCCGTCAAATACGGCGCACTGAGAAACGATACCGGCCGTCTCGCCGTCACTTGGGATGTCACGCGGGATCAGCGCGGACGGCCTCGGTTGGTTTTAAGCTGGATCGAGACCGGTATCCGCGTCGATCCGGGGCAGACCACGCGTCGCGGCTACGGCACCGAGCTCATCCAGCAGGCCCTGCCCTACGCGCTCCAGGCGAGCGTCGGTTATACGCTGGGCGAGAATGGCGTACGCTGCCAGATCGACATGCCGATCACTTGCCCTGTGTAAGCGACAACACCCTTACGAGGATGGAGGATCGCGGCTCGAGCGCTTCCAGAGCCTGCAATGCCCGACCTTGCCCAGCCCCTTGCCGGCCGCTTCATTCTGGTGGTCGAGGACGAGTATCTGATCGCCATGCACCTGAAGCGCTGGCTCGAGGAAGCCGGTGCGACCGTGATCGGACCTGTGCCGAGCGTGGATCGGGCGCTGGACCTGATCGAGGATGTCACCCTCGATGCGGCGGTGCTGGACGTGAATCTCGGCGACGGGGATACGGTGTACCCGGTGGCCGAGACGCTGACGGGTATCGCTGTGCCGTACCTATTCGCCACGGGGCAAACGGAGCGGTCTCATGCGAACAACCGTTGGGAGCAGCCATCTCTGGCGAAGCCCTTCTCGAAGGACGAGTTACTGCGCACACTGACCGGGCTGATGACATCCCCACGACAATCCTCCTGAGGCGCTCTGCGTCGTGTGCCCGGGGGGATGTGGTCCATGATCGGCTGAGGTCTTGATGGACTGCTGCGGCTCGAAAGCGGCGACCTCGCATGGCCAAGCGAATTGAGTTCGAACTCGGGAACTTGCCATGGACGTCCGCCCGATCCGCACGGACGCCGACCTGACCGAGGCCTTGCAGGAAATCGACCGGCTCTGGGGCGCCCCTTTGGCAACGCCGGAGAGCGATCCCGTGGAAACCCTCCACTTCGCCATCGGCGAGATGGGGCACTCGGTGGAAACTGCCGATCGACGCCCTGGCGAGACCGTATCGCTTCGAGCGGGACGCGGCCCGAGCCGCGCCCCTCATCCGCAAAAACTCAGTACTCGACGATGTCTTCCAGCGCGTAGTGCTTGACCGTCTTGCGGTTGGCGATCAACTCGTCGATCGTCGGCTCCCCCTTCATGGCGCGGGCGATGGCGAGCTTCGTCGCCTCGTAGTTGGTGCGGTAGAGATCCTTGCGGTCGAGATTCTCGTCCTTGCCGCAGCGCTCGTCGAGCCAGATCGTGATGATCATGCACAATTCGTCGAGGCCGTCCTTCGGCAGGATGCCCTCGATCACGCAATCGATGATCGCGTCACCCGTGGCCGCCTGAACCACGCCGCCGAGAAGCTCGGCATACTCGGCGGTGTGGATCGTGACCTTGGTGGTCATGATCGTGGAGGGGCGCACGAGCTGGTTGAGGTCGCGCACCACGAACATGCGGGTATGGCCCTGCACCTGCCCCAGCATGCTCGCGAAGCCGTGGCCCACGGGGCCGCGGGTGGAGCCGATCAGCACCTCCGGCATCGCGTCGGTGAACTGCCCTTCGGCCGCGAGCACGGTCGCCTCGCCGGTGCGGAACCAGATCTCGGACATGTCGGTCATCCCTTGGATTGTCGTACGGCGTCGCGCCCGGCGGGCGTTCGGCGCGCAGACATCATCCCCGGCCCGCCGCGTCAATCGTCTTCGCCGGTGCCCTGTCCGAGCCGCGCCCCTGGTCTGGGCCGGAGAAAGCCTCCATGTGGGGTTCGGCAAGGATCGGAAGGATCGATTCGATGAGCGAGCCCGGAAAGGGCAGTGAGCGTGGCTGGAGCCTGTCCGCCAGGGCGGAGGACGAGGGCGTGCGCCTGGAACTGGGCCTGCCCGATCTCGGCGGACGCCCCGTCACCGCGATCCTCAGCCTCGACCGGACGGAGGCGCGGGCCTTCGCCCGGGCGCTGCTCGCCGCGGCGGGCGACGCGACCGAGCGGACCTTCGTCGGCCCTCAGGAACCCTGACCGCGCGCCCGATCAGCGCTGGTTGCGCCGTCCGGGCAACCGCGGAACCGCCGTGCCGCGCGGCTCCACCGGGGCGTCGCAGGCATAGGCGAACTCGGTTTGCAGATCGCTGAACACGGTCTCGCCGGTGATCTTGCAATCCTCGCGCACGGTCTCGTCGAGATAGGTGCGCGCCGCCGTGCGGAAGCGTGCGGCCCGTGTCTCGGCGGGGGGACGCCCGTCGCCGATCCGGCCCACATCGCAGCCCGTCACCTCGCGCAGGGCGTTCGAGACCACCAGAACCCGGCGGCGCTGGCGGTTGTCGTAGACCTCGTAGGGCTCGTTGCAGCCGATCGTGACGACCTGCGGCACCTGGGTGACGTAGGTCTGCGAGATGTAGCCGAAGCCGGTGCAGCCCGAGACGGCGAGGCTGCCGCCCAGCACGAGCGGAAGCGCGAGCCACCGAACCGTCGTCGCCATCTGCCGCCTCATACGGTGCCATCTCTCCCGCGACCGGCAGGAATGGACGCATTGAAACGGTCCAGCTTGCCCGGTCAAGCCGGCCGCGTTCCGGATCGCTCCGACGAGGCCTCTCGGTACGGGTTCGTGACGGCTTGCTGGGGAACGGACCGGCGGGGCCGCCGCGTTGCCCGCCGACAGCGGGCGGCGGGACAGGAAGAGGGACGGCAGGGCATGGTGGAGATCCGGCACGACACGGTGACGGCGAACGGCGTGCAGTTGCACATCGCCCGGGCGGGAACCGGCAGCCCCCTGCTGCTGCTGCACGGCTGGCCGGAATTCTGGCTGACCTGGGAGCCGGTGATGGCCCGGCTCGCCGACCGCTTCAGCCTGATCGCACCGGACCTGCGCGGCTTCGGTGCCAGCGAGAAGCCCGATCCCGGCCCCTCGGACAAGGCCGGACCGGAGGTCCACGCCGCCGACATCGTCGGCCTTCTCGATGCTCTGGGGCTCGCACGTGCGGGAGTCGTCGGGCACGATGTCGGCGCCTATGTCGGGCAGGCCCTCGGGCGGTCGCATCCGGACCGGCTCACCGGGCTGTTCTTCTTCGATTGCCCCTATCCCGGCATCGGCCCGCGGCTGGCCCGACCGGAGATGCTGGCCGAGATCTGGTACCAGTCCTTCCATCTCAAGCCGTTCGCGGCGGATGTGGTCGGCGCCAGCCGCGAGAGCTGCCGCGCCTATATCGGCCATTTCCTGCGCCACTGGGCCGGCGGGAATCCGGTTGCCTTCGACGCGGTGCTCGACGCCTTCACCGACAACTTCCTGGCGCCCGGCAACCTTCAGGGCGGCTTCAACTGGTATCTGAGCCAGCAGGCGGGGCGGCTCGCCATGCTGCGGGGCGAGACCCCGGCCCTGCCGCCGATCGATGTGCCGACCTGTATCCGCTGGGGCACGCAGGACCCGCTCTTCCCCTACGCCTGGACCGACCGGCTCGGCGAGACCTTCTCCGATCTCGACCTCGCCCCGTTCGAGGGCGCAGGACATTTCCCGCACCGGGAACGGCCTGAGGCAGCCGCGGAAGCGATCGCGGGATTCTTCACGCGGCTGGAGGCTTGAGCGCAACGCGCTCAGGTTTCGAAGAAGCGATGCCCTTCAGCGATGCCCGTCGCCGCGTTCTCGGCCTACCGGGCGCGAGCAGAGCCGGGAATTCCGGGGCCGCCGCTGCACGAGCAAAACGCGCGGTGTATTCCAAAGATCGACGCGAGAAGGACAACAATGATCGAAACCGGGAGAGGTCCCCGGTCAACCGATCATTCACAAATGTCATTGCTTAGTTGTTCCAACGCCACGTGGCGACAATTCCAAAAAAGCTGGGGGGCCGATGCGCGTCCGGAGTCTCTTCGTCTCTTGCATCGCCACGCTCAGCCTCGTGACGGCGGGTTCGAGTTCCTTCATCGCCTGGCAGGAATGGCAGCGCTGGTCGCAGGCGGACGAGGCACGTCATCTCGTCGGGGTTCTGGGCGAGATGGCCCGCTTCAACGAGCGCCTCGCGCTCGAGCGCGGCTCCTACAACCAGCTCCTGCTCCTCGATACCGCCGACCAGACGCCGATCCGGCCCTCGGCCGAAGCGAACCGCAAGGCGACCGAGGCCGTCATCGGGCGGGTGATGGGTGCCGTCGCGACCATGCCGTCCGACAAGCGGACCGTGATCGAACGCGCCCTGCAGCCGGCGATCCGCCAGCTCGAGGACGCGCGCGCGGCGGCCGACAGTGAGATCGCCAAACCGCTCAAGCAGCGCGACGAGCAGGCGGCGAAGAGCTTCCAAAAAGCGATCATCGCAGTCGTCACGCAGAATGCGAAGACGCTCGGGACGGTCGAGATCGATGTGATGCGCAAGAACCCGGACATCGCCCGCGCGGTGCCGGTGATCAGCCTCGCGATGGAGTTGCGCGACGTCGGCGGCAGCCGCTCCGCCTGGTTCAGTCAGTACGCGGGGAGCAAGCAGCGTTTCCCGCCGGCCCTGGTCGTCCAGGTTCACGAGATGGACGGCCGGATCGATCAGGCTTGGCAGCGGCTGCAGCGCAGCGTGCTTCAGGTCGAAACGGAAGGCCCGATCGTCGAGGCGCTCAGGCTGGCAGAGCGCAGCTTCATCGCCGATCCGGGTAAGGTGATGGCCGCGATGTTCGCGGCCGCCCGGGATGGGACCGAGCCGCCGATGGGCCTCCCGGAGTGGCGGCCCTATACCGTCAACGCACTCCAGTCGATCCTGACCATCAGGGATGCCGCCCTGACATCGGCCCTCGCCACGGCCGACGAGACGATCGCCTCGGCGCTGCCGCGCCTCGCCGTAGCGGGTGCGACCCTGCTCTTCGTCATCCTCTGCACCTTCGGCATCGTGGTCTTCTTCACGCGCCGCGTCGTGCAGCCGCTGGCCTCGCTGGCGCGGACCATCACGCAGCTCGTGGAAGGCGCGCGCGACGTCGCGGTGCCCGGCACGGAGCGCCGCGACGAGATCGGCGAGATCGCCCGCGCGGTGGACGTCCTGAAGGCGCACGGCGCCGAGGCGGAGCGGCTGCGGGGCGAGCGCGAGGGCCTGCGGCAATCCGCCGAGGTGGAGCGGCGCCAGAGCCTGGAGCGGACGGCGGACCAGTTCGGAAACTCGGTCGGCGGCATCGTGGGCCAAGTCGCGACGGCGGCGGGTTCGTTCGAGGCCCAGGCCACGACCCTGGCCGGCACCGCCCGGGAGGCCGACCTGCGTTCGGCGGAGGCCGCCCGGCTCTCCCGCTCGGCCTCGCAGAACATCGAGGCCGTGGCCGCGGCCGCGGAGGAGCTGTCCGCTTCGATCGATCAGATCCGCGGGCAGGCGCGGGGGTCGTCCGCGGCCGCATCGGAAGCGGCTCAGCAAGCCTCCGAGACGGAAGCCAAGGTCGCCGACCTCGGCGGCGCCGCCGCGCGGATCAGCGAGGTGCTCGGCCTCATCCGCGGCGTGGCGGAGCAGACGAACCTGCTGGCGCTCAACGCCACGATCGAGGCGGCACGCGCCGGCGCGGCCGGCAAGGGCTTCGCCGTCGTCGCCGCCGAGGTGAAGGCGCTGGCCGGTCAGTCGGCCCGGGCGACCGACGAGATCGCGGCGCATATCGGCTCGGTCCGCGTGGCCACGGAGCAGACGGTGCAGGCCATGGGCAACATCACGCAGGCGATCCGGCGCGCCAACGGCATGGCGGACGCGATCGCCCACGCCATCGACGAGCAATCGACGGCGACCCAGGAGATCGCCCACAACATCTCGGCCGCCTCGCACGGCATGCGCTTGGCCACCGGCGAGATCGAATCCGTCATCGGCGCCTCCAGCGCCACGGGGCGGGCAGCGGACATGGTGCTGCAGGACGCCATCGCGCTGAACGGGCAGTCCGCCCAGCTCCAGAACTCCGTCCAGCACTTCGTCGGCTCGATCCGGGCCTGACGGGGCGGGACTGACGCGGCGGCCGGGTCCGACCCCGGCCTTATCCCCGCGCGATGATCTCGCGGATGCGCAGGCCCAGGGTCTCGACCACGAACGGCTTGGTCAGCACCGCCATGCCGGGCTCCAGATGGCCGTTGCCCACCGCCGCGTTCTCCGCGTAGCCGGTGATGAACAGCACCTTGAGGCCGGGGCGCGAGATGCGGCCCGCATCGGCCATCTGGCGACCGTTCATGCCGCCCGGCAGTCCGACATCCGAGATCAGCAGGTCGATGCGCACGTCCGATTGCAGGACCTTGAGGCCGCTGGCGCTGTCGGCGGCCTCGATCGCGGTGTAGCCGAGATCCTCCAGCACCTCCGTCACCAGCATCCGCACCGTCGGCTCGTCATCGACCACGAGCACCGTCTCGCCCCGCCGAGCCCGGGGCGCATCGACCAGGGGACCGAGCGAATCGGGCTCCTCCGCGTCGCCGTGGAAGCGCGGCAGGTAGATGCAGACCGTCGTGCCCTCGCCGACCTCCGAATAGATCCGCACCTGCCCGCCGGTCTGCTTGGCGAAGCCGTAGATCATCGACAGTCCGAGACCGGTACCCTGTCCGGTGGGCTTGGTCGTGAAGAACGGGTCGAACGCCTTGGCCCGCACGTCCGGCGTCATGCCGGTGCCGGTATCGGTCACGCAGAGCGAGAGATACTGGCCGGGCGGAACGTCGTGCTGGTGCGCGGCATGGGCATCGAGCCACTTGTTGGCGGTCTCGATGGTGATGCGCCCGCCCTCGGGCATCGCGTCGCGGGCGTTGATGCAGAGGTTGAGCAGCGCGTTCTCGAGCTGCGGGGGATCGACGAGGGAGGGCCAGAGCCCGGCCGCCCCCACCACCTCGATGGTGATGGTGGGACCGACCGTGCGCCGGATCAGATCCTCCATCCCCATCACCAGCCGGTTCACGTCGGTGGGCCGCGGGTCGAGAGTCTGGCGGCGGGAGAAGGCGAGCAGGCGGTGCGTCAGCGCGGCGGCGCGCTTGGCCGCGCCTTGGGCGGCGCCCATGTAGCGGTCGACATCCTTGAGCCGGCCTTGGGCAATGCGGGTCTGCATCAGCTCCAGGCTGCCGGAGATGCCGGCGAGCAGGTTGTTGAAGTCGTGGGCGAGGCCGCCGGTGAGCTGGCCCACCGCCTCCATCTTCTGCGCCTGGCGCAGAGCCTCCTCGGCCTCGGTGAGCGCGCGGGCCTGCGCCTTGATCGCGGTGACGTCGCGCACCGAGGCGTAGATGAGGCCCTGGCGCGGCACGGTGTTCCAGGAGAACCAGCGGTAGCCGCCGTCGCGGGCGCGGTAGCGGTTCTCGAAGCCCAGCTGCATCTCGCCACGGGCGAGGGCGGCGGCGGCCTCACGCGTCCGCTCCCGGTCGTCGGGGTGGATGAAATCGAGGAAGGGGACGGCCTTCATCTCGGCCTCGCTCCAGCCCAGCGTGGCGCTCCAGGCCGGGTTGAGGCTGACGAAGCGGCCCTCGAAATCGGCTACGGCCAGTAGGTCGCTGGAGGCCTGCCAGATCTGGTCGCGCTCGGCGGTGCGCGCGGCGACCTGCTCCTCCAGCGTCTCGTTGAGCCGGCGCAGAAGCACGATGGCCCGGTCGCGCTCGGCGGCGACGGCGCGGCGCTCCTCCACGTCGATGAGCACGCCGGGGAAACTGAGCGGCGTGCCGTCGGGCGCGTGATCGACCCGGCCGTTGGCCTCGATCCAGTAATAGCACCCGTCCGCCCGCCGCACCCGGTATTGGTGGGCGTAGGCGCCGCCGCGGGCGACGGCCTCGCTGATCGCCTGCGCCAGATCGGCCTTGTCGTCGGGATGCACCGTCTCGACCACCTGGGCGAGGCTCAAGCCCTCGCGGCCGAGCGCCGGATCGAGGCCGAAGGCGCGGGCGAAGGCCTCGTCCACGGTGAAGCGGTCCGTGGGCAGATCCCAGAACCACGTGCCGACGATCGCACCGGCCGAGAGCGCGAGCTGGACCCGCTCGGCGTTGATGCGGGCGAGCACCTCGCTCTCCCGCAGCCGCCGCTCGACCTCGATCCGCTCGGTCACGTCGAGTTCGGCCACCACGCCGCCGACGATGGTGCCCGCCCCGTCACGGATCGGCGCGGCGTTGTTGAGGAACAGCCGCCGCCCGCCGCCGTCGAAACGCTCGATCTCCACGAGTTCGCCGCGCACGGTCTCGCCGTTCAGCAGGGCGCGGGCCATGCCCCATTCCTCGGCGCGCAGGCGTTCGCCCGTCTCGGGCCAGAAGCCGACCCAATCGCCGTAGCCCTCCCAACTCGTGGTTTCCGGCGGGATGCCCCAGATATCGCGGTTGGCGGCGTTGTCGCGCACGATCCGCCCCTCCGCGTCGGCGATGATGACGCCGACCGGCAGCCCCTCCAGGATCGCCGTCAGGAAGGCCTCGCTGCGGCGCAGGGCCGCCTCGCTCTCCCGCTGGAGCGTCTCCGTGCGGATGCGCTTCGTCGTCTCGTTGGTGAAGATGAACAGGCCGGCGATGCGGCCCTCCCCGTCGAGCACCCGCGAGTAGGAGAAGCTCCACCACGTCTGCGCGTCGCCCCGGTCGGTGGCCAGCGTCCAGGGCAGATCCTCGAAGCGGCGGCTTTTCCCCGCGAAGGCGTCGTCGATGATCGGCTTGGCCTGATCCCAGCCGTCGGCCCAGACCCGGTCGAAGCGCTCGCCCATGGCCCAGGACAGACGAGGTCCCAGCAGCGGGAAGTAGGTGTCGTTGAAAAAGAAATGCAGGTCCGGCCCCCAGGCCAGGATCATGCTTTCGGGCGAATTCACGACGAGGCTGAGCGCCGTGCGCAGCGATTCCGGCCAGGTCTGCGGGGGGCCGAGGGGATGATCCGACCAGTCGCGCTCGGCGATCATGCGGGCGGCCTCGCCGCCGCCGGCCAGGAACGGAGGTAAGTCGGTCATGTCCGAACCGACTTACACAGGTCAAGCTCGTTCGGACAGGGCCGTTTCACGCGCCGCGATCGTTCCCCGATCACCGTCACCGAAGCGCTGCGCCCACTCGCGAACCGAGGCTCTCGCCCATTGTCTCTGCATCATCCCGAAAGCCGGAGGCCACCTTTCGGGATGATGCTCTACGCCGCGCGGCCGCGCCGTCCCTCGACCAGCCACATCGCCAGCACGGCGGCGGCGAGCGCCACCAAGGCCCAGAGGCCGATGCCGAGGGGATAGACCTCGACGCCGCGCACCGTGGCGCTGTCGCTCGGGCGAAAGCCGATCCAGTCGGCGCCGCCGAGCCGGCCGCCGCGGGTGATCTGGAGGCGGGGCACCTCGATGCCGCCGCCGGCCGCCGCCACCCGGCGCACCGTGCCGCCGGACCCGTCCGCGACGCCCTTCAGACGCTCGGTGTCGCTGAACACGTCGGCGAGTTCGCGCGGGTTGGCCGGGCCGACGCTGACGAAGGCGACGAGGTTGCCCGAGCGGATGGTGTGGAGGCCGAGGCTCTCCGCCTCGAAGGTGGCGGTGAACAGGCCGGTCTCGGCCTTCGACAGGCCCAACTCGCGCTCCTTGCCGGTCGGCCCGGTGATCGTGACGGGGCCCGCCTCCTCGGCCATGGTCTGGCGCTCGACGCGGACCTCGCGGCCCCGGCCCGTGGTCTGGGCGCGCAGGGCCTCCTCTTCGAGGGCGGGCTCCTTCATCAGCCAGTGGGCGAGGCGCCGCAGCAGATCGAGATAGGGGCCGCCCTGCTGGTAACCGCGGGCCCAGAGCCAGGCCTGATCGGACAGCATCAGGGCGACGCGGCCCTTGTCTTCGCGGGAAAGGGCCAGGAGCGGCAGGCCGTTGGCGCCCGACAGGATCGGCTGCACGCCCGGACGGGTCTGCGCCGAGACGATGCGCAGCCAGTCGCCCCAGGCCGGCGGGTTCGCCTCCGAGCCCGGCAGCGCCCGGGTGACGGGGTGGCGGTGGCCGGTCTCGGTGAGCGTCGCCTTGAACGGCTGCTCGACCACCTTCATCGAGGGGTCGCCCGGCAGGATCGAGGCGAGCCGCGTACGGGCAAGGCTCGCGGGGCCGGCGAATTCCGGCCCGGCGGCGATGAGCAGCGCCCCGCCCTCGCGGACGTAGCGGGCGATGTTGTCGAAATAGGCGGACGGCAGCACGCTCTGGTTGGCGTAGCGGTCGAAGATGATGAGGCCGAAATCCTTGATCTTCTGAACGAACAGCTCGCGGGTCGGGAAGGCGGTGAGCGAGAGGTCGGCGGACGGGGTGCCGTCCTGCTGCGCCGGCGGC
>Ga0182230_1000125_pt1 | contig 11990 bp, 10 predicted proteins | sample G6R1MG_28_FD_128384 | JGI IMG/M metagenome (GOLD analysis project Ga0182230, IMG submission 128384) | Miscanthus phyllosphere microbial communities from Michigan, USA - G6R1_NF_07NOV2016_LD1 MG | ecosystem: Host-associated > Plants > Phyllosphere > Phylloplane/Leaf | place: USA: Michigan...
ACCAGGCGCCGGATCACATCGGCGTCCGGTCCGCCCGGCCGGCCAGGGCGACGTAGAAGCCGAGCCCGTCCTGGGCCGGCAGGGTGTGCAGGCGCTCGATCAGGCCGCGACGCTTCGCGTCGAGGAGCAGGCGGCCGGCCGGCTGGAACAGGGTCTCGCCGCCGCCCTCCGGGGGCGGGTCCAGGCGGATCGCCACGGTCTTGCCCTTGGCGAAGCGGCTGCGCTCCAGCATGTCCTTGAGGGACGCCTCCGCGGTCGCCCGGTTGGCGCCACGCAGGTCGAGCACGGATTCCGCGTCCGTCACGCCGAGGGCGCCGCGCAGCTTGGCCGCGTAGAAATCTTCGAAGTGGGGCAAGTCGGTGCCTTGACGCTCTGCTGGGCCGGGGAGACCGGCGCGTGGAGATCGGGTGCGGGGGCTCAGACGGCGAGTCCGCGGTAGATGTCGCTTACCGGCACGATGCCGTCGAGTTCCGGCAGCGCAAGGCTGCCGTCGAGGCCGAGCGCCTGCACGGTCCAGTCGTCGGTCTCCCGGCGCCACACCTCGACGCGGGCCTCGTCGGAATAGACGATCAGCAGGACCTTGAGGCTCGGCACCGTGCGGTAGAAGTCGATCTTGCGCCCCCGGTCCAGGCTCATGGTCGAGGGCGACAGCACCTCGGCCACCAGCAACGGGTCGTCGGCATAGCCGTCGGGCAGCGGCGGCCCGCAGCGCACCACCACGTCCGGAATCGGCACGAAGTCGTCCTGCTCCGCGCTGACGATCCCAAGGCCCGGCATGGCGCGGCAGCCCTGTCCATCCGCGAGATCACCGATCCGGCGGATCAGATTGGCGACGATCGCCTGATGGCGCTCCCGCGGCGGCGACATGAGCACGGGCTCCCCGTCGAGGAGTTCCCAGCGCTCCGCATCCGGGCGGTCCTCCACCCAGCGCCTGAACTCAGCAAATCCCATGCGCGCGTCGCGCCTTGCGGCCACAGCCATCGCCGCCCTCCGATCCCGACGCGATGGTAGCACCCGCGATGGCGCCCGCAACAGCGTCGGCTCAGACGGCCACCCGGGCGTAGGCCTCGCCTACCGGCAGGGCACCGCCGAGCTCCGGCAGGGCAATGGACTCGTCCGGCCCCGCCGTCGAGCAGATCCCAGCGCGGCTCGACCCAGCGCCGGTATGCGGCGACGCTCATGCGGGCGGCGCGCCTCACGGCCGATGCCATGGCGGCCTCCGATCGGAGGCGCCACGCTATTATCAGTCCTTGATTCCGGCGACGGCTCAATCGGTGGCGAGCGCCGCCGCGAGGTCGCCGCCGGCCTCGAGGAAGCGCTGGGGGTCGATCGGCTCGCCGTCGATCCGGGTCTCGTAATGCAGGTGCGCCCCGGTGGAGCGCCCGGTCGAACCGACGGCGCCGACCACGTCCCCCGCGGCGACGCGCTGGCCGGGGCGGACGGAGATGCGGGCGAGGTGGCCGAACCGGGTGACGACGCCGTGGCCGTGGTCGATCTCGACCATATTGCCGTAGCCGCCGGCATAGTCCGCGGCACTCACCCGGCCGGGGGCGGTGGCGCGGGCGGGCTCGCCGAACTCGGCCTTCAGATCGAGGCCGGTATGGAGCGCCAGCCCCCGGGTGAACGGGTCGAGCCGTGTGCCGAACGGGCTCGACACGACCGGCTCGCCGCGGATCGGCCGGCGCAGCGGCAGTGCTGCGGCGAGCCGGTGCAGGCGCTCGCCGTCGCCCAGCGTCCGGCGGGCCAAGTCCAGGGTGCTCGCGAAGCCGTTCGCGATGCTGGTCCCGTCTAGGGCGCGGGCGTCGAGGGGGACCAGCGGGCCGCCGGTTCCGGCCGTCGTGGGATCGAGGCGATCGGGGTCGAGGCCGGTGCGGCCGATCAGCCCGCGCAGGCGCCGGACCGTGTCGCCGGCCCGCTCGACCACCCGGGCGAGGCGCTCACCCTGCGCGGCCCGCAGGCCGTCGAGGCGCGCCTCCAGCCGGATCAGCCCGGTCTCGGCGTCGATGGCGCTGCGGCGGGGGAGGGCGGGGAACCGGGGCACCCCGCCCGCCTCGGCCGGGCGCAGGCCGAACCCGTCCGGGAGCTCGTCCGGGTGCGGCAGCGCCCCGGTGGTGAGCGGATCGTTGATCCGGGTTGCGAGTCCGGCCAGCGCCGCCTGGCGCCGCTCCAGCTCGGCCTGGCGCTCCAAAGCCGCCGCGACCCGCTCGGCCAGGCCCGATTCGGCACCGGCCCGGTCGCGGCCCGTCCGGTCGAGCCGGTCCTGCAGGTCGGCGAGCCGGGCCTCGTAGGCGTCGCGCATCGCCGTCTGGCGGGCGACGAAGCCGGCGAGCACGTCGTCGTGGAACACGATCAGGTAGGAGGCCCCGAGCGCCCACACGAGGGCAAGGGCGAGCCCGGCGGCGAGGATCTTGGAGAGCGGCGGGCGATGCATCAAGACGGCCCCGTGGGAGCCGCCATTCAGACCCGATTAGGGTTAAGGATCCGTCGCGGCCCGCCCGATCAGGGCAGCGCCCGGGCAGCCTCCAGCACCGCCTCGGCATGGCCGGGCACCTTCACCTTCGGCCAGATCCTGGCGATGCGCCCCTCCCGGTCGACCAGCACGGTGGTGCGCTCGACGCCCATGTACTTGCGCCCGTACATGCTCTTCTCGACCCAGACCCCGTAGGCCTCGAGCACGCCCTTGTCCTCGTCGGAGGCAAGCGAGAAGGCGAGGCCATACTTGCCGCAGAACTTGTCGTGGCTCTTCACCGGATCCGGCGACAGGCCGATCACTTTCGCAGCGGTGTCGCCGAAGGCCGGCAGCAGGCCGTTGAAGTCCTGCGCCTCCAGGGTGCAGCCGCTCGTGTCGTCCTTCGGGTAGAAGTAGAGCACGATCTTGTGACCACGGAGCGCGGACAGCGCGATCCGCCCGCCGCCCGAGGCGGGGAGGTCGAAATCGGGGGCCGGATCGCCCTCTGACAATGGCATCGTGCCTTCCTTTCGGCCGATTGATGGTGTGCAGTCCCGCCGTGCGCGGCAGCACCATGAGGTTGCGCCGCGCCGCCCGACCAGAACTCGGAGTCAGGCCCGCTGTAAAGCGGGGCCGCGCTTCGATCCACCGGCCGCGGAGTTCCGCGTGCGAAGCCCGCGGAACAAGGGTCCCGATGGCGGACGAGACGACCTTGGCAAGCAAGCCTCGGGGGAGGGCGCGACGCTGGGGCGGGTTCTGCCTCGTCGGCGCGCTCACCCTGGTGCTGCTCGTCGGCGGCGGCATCGGGCTGGCCGTGCTGCGCCTGTCCAACGGCCCGCTGCAGATCGACGCCCTGTCGCGCCGGGTCGCGGCCGCGGTGGCCGAGCGGATCGGCCCGGGCTGGAGCATCGGGATCCGCGGCAGCAGCCTCGAGCTCGACCGCGAGAACGCCCTGAGCCTGCGCTTCTCCGGCCTCGACATCCGCAATCCGCAGGGCGACCTGGTGGTGCGGGCGCCGCTGGCCGTGGTCAGCCTCGACCCCTGGGGCCTCCTGCACCTCAACCTGCAGCCGCGGTCGATCGAGTTCCGCGAGACGCAGACCACCGCCCTCGTGCACCGGGACGGATCGATCGCGTTCGCGGCCTCCGAGGCCAATCACCCGGTGGATATCGAGCCGCACACGCCGCCGAGCGTGGACGATGCCCGGGGCAAGGTCTCACCGCTCTCGGCGACCCTGGCCTCGATCTTCGGCGTCGTGCTGGATTCCAGCGGCGTCGTCGGCGCCCTCGACCGCGCCCGCATCACCGATGCGCGCCTGCGGCTGATCGACGACGACGGCCGCGAGCGCGCGGTGTTCGCCCGGGTCAACGGCCTGTTCGGGCGCGATCCCGTGAACGGCACTCGCAACTTTGAGTTGCGGCTCGATGGCCCCCACGGGGAGTGGCGTTTCGGCGGCGCCCTGCGCGAGGCCGGCGAGGGGCAGGAGGGCAAGGGGCAAGACGGCAAGGGACTGGCGCGCTCGGGGGTCATCACCCTGGACGACCTGCCGGTCCCCGACCTGTTGCTGCTCTCCGGCCAATCGAGCCTGCCGCTGACCACCGATCTCAAGCTCTCGGCCCGCGCCGACGTGAGCCTGGTGGCGGGGCGGATCACGACCATGAACGCCAAGGTCCATACCGGTGACGGCACCTTCCTGATTGAGGAAAAGGACTTCAACCCCGTCACGGTCGAGAGCCTGGACGCGACCCTGAACTGGGACGAGGCCGGCCGGGTCATGTCGCTGACCGGGCTGGACTACCGGGGAGCCGGCAACGCGGTTCACCTGACCGGCGCCTGGACGGAGAGCCCGCCGGACGCCGCCACGGCCTGGACCGCGACGCTGGCGGGGCGCGACGCCGTCTTGCGCGGGGCGACCCCAAAGGACGCGCCGGTGAAGATCGACGCGCTCGACGCGCAGCTGACCGGCCGCGACGGCGGCATCGCCATCGACGCCCTCAACGTTTCGGCCCCGGGCGTGCAGGGGGTGATCACCGGCACGATCGGCACCACGGCCGACGAGGGCGGCCTGACGCTGCGCATCCTCGGCCATGACGGCGAGGTCCGGACCGGGCTGCGCCTGTGGCCGGAACATATCGCGCCGCCGGCCCGCACCTATCTGGTGGACCAGCTGCGCCGCGGCCGGATCGATGCGGTCGATATCCGCGTGAGGATGTCCGGAACGGTGCTGGCCGCCGCCACGCGGGGCGAGCCGGCCCCCGACGACGCGGTGCATATCGACTTCCGGGTCTCCGATGCGGCCCTCGATGTGACCGCCGACGCGCCGCCCGTGGTGAAGGGCAACGTCTCCGGGACGATCACCGGGCGCTCGACCACCGTGCGCAACGTGACCGCCGAGGTCCGCGGACCGGACGGCCGCGGGCTGGCGATCTCGGACGGCAGCTTCGTGATCCCGCAGATCACGCCGGACCGGGTGGTGGCGCAGATCGGCATGCGGCTCACCGGCGGCGCAGACGGCATGGCCTCCGTGCTCCAGGCCAAGCTGTTCAAGAGCCTGATGAGCGTGGATCTCGACCCGGCCACGATCAAGGGCAATGCCGACCTGCGGGTCGACTTCCCCCTCGATCTCAAGCACGTGCCCGACCTGCCGAGCCTGCCCGTGACCCTGTCGGGGACGCTCTCCGACCTCTCGGTCGATAAGGTGATGGGCAAGGACCGCCTGGATTCGGGCAAGTTCTCCCTGCTGTACGATCGCGGCGCCTTCACGCTGAAGGGCGACGGCCGGGTCGCGGGCGCCCCCATCTCGGTGGACATGCGCCAGCCCAAGGTCGGCCAGCCCGGCGAGGCGGTGGTCACCCTCGCCCTCGACGATGCCCTGCGGGCCAAGAAGGGCCTGCCGACCGCGCCGCAGCTCTCGGGCACGATCCCGGTCCGCGCCGTGGTGCCGATCGGCCGGCCGGGATCCGGGAAGCCGCCGATCAAGGTCGAGGCGGATCTCGCCAAGGCCAGCATCGACGGGCTGGTGCCCGGGCTGACGAAGCCGGCGGGCAAGCCGGGCCGCGTCAGCTTCACCCTGGTGGAGAACGGCCAGAGCTACGATCTGCGCGACTTCGCTCTCGACGCCGCCCCGGCCACCGCCCGCGGCAGCCTCACGATCAGCCCGGAAGGCGGCCTGGAGCGTGCCGACCTGACGAGCGTCAAGCTGTCCCCGGGGGACGATCTGCGGGTGAGCCTCGACCGCACCGGCAGCGGCTACAAGGTCCTGGTCCGGGGCGCGGTGGTCGATGCGCGGCCGTTCCTCAAGTCGCTCGGCGGCCCGGACGCCAAGGGCGGCAAGGAGACGAAGGAAACCAACCCGAAGGACATCGACGCCGATATCCAGGTGCCGATCGTGGCGGGCTTCAACGACGAGGCGCTGACCAACGCCAACCTGCGGCTGTCGCTGCACGGCCGGACCCTGCGGGCCGCCAACATCACCGGGCGGTTCCGGGCGGCGCCCTTCGCCGCCACCGTCACAAGGGGCGAGCGCGGCGTGCCGACGCTGGCCGTGGAATCCGCCGATGCCGGCGCGACCCTGCGCTTCGTCGACGTCTATCGGCGGATGTATGGCGGGCGCCTCACCGCCGGGATCGGCCTCAACGACGGTCCCCAGGCGGGCGTGGTCCAGATCCGCGACTTCTCGCTCCGCAACGAGCCGGCCCTGTCGAGCATCATGGCGCAGGGGCCGGAACCCTCCGAGGCCGAGACGGCTCGTGGCCGCCGCATCGCCCCGGGTCGGGCAGCCGGGGACGTGACCTTCGACCGGATGCGCGCCAATTTCGTGCGCAGCGGCAGCCGGGTCGATTTCAGCGACGCCGCGATCTCGAACGCCGCGATGGGCTTCACCCTGTCGGGCTGGCTCGATACCGGCCGGGAACGCACCGACATGACCGGCACCTTCGTGCCGCTCTACGGGCTCAACAACGTCGCCTCGCAATTGCCGCTGCTCGGGCCGCTGCTGGGCGGTGGGCACAACGAGGGCCTGTTCGCGGTCAATTTCCGCGTCTCCGGCAAGCTCGCCTCCCCGGACGTGAGCGTGAACCCGCTCTCGGCGATCGCCCCCGGCTTCCTGCGCAAGCTGTTCAGCGCCGGCGGCGGCCCCTTCGCGGACGGCGTGCCCGCGGTGCCGCAGGGCGAACGCTGAGCTTCATCCCGTCCGGCGGCACGTTTTCGTGTGCCGCACCGTCATTGCGAGCGCAGCGAAGCAACCCAGCGCAGCGCGCGTTCCCCGAACGTGGCGGATCCCTGGGTTGCTTCGCTGCGCTCGCAATGACGGACGGACGAAGACGAACGCTGTCGCGGAGGCACGAAAAAGCCCGGCGCGGCGGACCGCACCGGGCTGAACGCGACGTCCAAAAAACTACTTCTCGACGAAAGCTTTCTCGATCACGTAGTGGCCACCCTCGCCGTGGTTGCCTTCCTCGTAGCCGCCGGTGCTGAGCAGCTCGCGGGTGTCGCGGATCATGTCGGGGCTGCCGCAGAGCATGAAGCGGTCTGCCTCGACCGTCATCGCCGGCAGGCCGATATCCGCGAACAGCTTACCCGAGACCATCAGGTCGGTGATCCGGCCGCGGTTGCGGAACGGCTCGCGGGTCACGGTCGGGTAGTAGATCAGCTGGTTCGAGATCATCTCGCCCAGGAACTCGTGCTTGGGCAGGGACTCGGTGATGGTCTCGCCGTAGGCCAGTTCCTGGACCTGGCGGCAGCCATGGACCAGCACGACCTTCTCGAACCGGTCGTAGGTCTCCGGGTCCTTGATGATCGACAGGAACGGCGCAAGCCCCGTGCCGGTGCCGAGCAGGTAGAGGTTCCGGCCCGGCAGCAGGTTGTCGAGCACCAGGGTGCCGGTGGGCTTCTTGCCGACGATGATCGGGTCGCCGACCTTGAGATGCTGGAGCTTGGAGGTCAGGGGGCCGTCCTGGACCTTGATCGAGAAGAACTCGAGCTCCTCCTCGTAATTGGCCGAGACCACCGAATAGGCGCGCAGCAGCGGCCGTCCCTCGACCTCGAGGCCGATCATGGTGAACTCGCCGTTGCGGAACCGGAACGCCGGATCCCGCGTGGTGCGGAACGAGAACAGGTTGTCGGTCCAGTGATGCACCGACAGAACGCGCTCCTCGTAGAACTTGCTCATCGACGGATCAGTCCTCGAATCCTCTGATGCTCGGCCCATGCCCCCGATGATTCGGGGCGCATGAGGTTCGGCGGGCGACCGCCGCCCCGCGGCTGCGGGGGCGGACCCCACGAGCGGTCTCGTCGGGCTCCGGATATCGAACCCATATCGGGTGCTTCTTTCGCAGTTGCAGCACGCCCGTCAAGGCGCGTCAGGATCACACCTGCGGAAGAAGTGAATGGCCTGGAATCGTTCGAATATTTTAACCGGCGGTGATCGGCCGAAGCGGTTTCAGCCCCGCCTCGATCGCGGCCCGGCGCGGCTCCAGGAAGGGCGGCAGGGCGAGCCGCGCGCCGAGGCTCTCCAGGGGTTCGTCGGCGGTGAAGCCGGGCCCGTCGGTGGCGATCTCGAACAGGATGCCGTTGGGCTCGCGGAAATACAGGCTGCGGAAGTAGTAGCGGTCCACCGGACCACTGCTGGGCACCCGGGCCGCCTTCAACCGGTCGGCCCAGGCCCCGTATTCCGCATCCGGGATGCGGAAGGCCACATGGTGGACCGCGCCCGCACCCTGCTGCGCCGGCGCCGAGGCATCGGCCAGGAGCTGGACCTCGGCGGCGGGGCCGCCGGGCCCCATGGCGTAGACCTCGACCGGGCCGTCGCCGGCCTCGAAGGTGCGAACGCGGCGCATGCCGAGCACCTCGGTCAGGACGGCCGCGGTGCGGGCCGGGGCCGGCACGGACAGACGGATCGGGCCCAAGCCGCGGATCTGATAGGCCGCCGGGACCGGGGAGGCGTCCCAGGGATGCTCCGGGCCGGTGCCGCCATCATCGACCAAAGCCAGGCGCTGGCCCTCGGGATCCTCGAAGTCGACGGTCAGGCGGCCGTCGCGCAGGGCGGGCTCGGCCACCACGGACCCGGCCTCGCGCAGGCGCGTGTGCCACCACATCACAGCGCCTTCACCGGGCACCCGCAGATGCGTGCGGGTGATGCTGTTCGACCCGCGCCGCTCCGGGGGCGCCGGCCAGTCGAAGAAGGTGATGTCGCTGCCCGGGCTCGCCAGCCCGTCGGCGTAGAACAGGTGATAGGCCGAGACGTCGTCCTGGTTCACGGTCTTCTTCACCAGCCGCAGGCCGAGCGTGCCGGTGTAGAACGCCACGTTCTCCGCCGCGCGGGCGGTCACCGCGGTGAGGTGATGGATGCCGGTGAGCTGCATGGTTTTTCGTGTGGGTCCCCGCTCCGAAGCGCCTCAGGTGGGGTTCGGGCGACGGCGTTGCGAGCGCACGGCTGGAATGCAGTGGGTGTACGTGCGCGACACGCGATTCAGTGAGCGTTTCCGTAGAACCGTATCAGCAATTGATACGTGACCCTTGACATGACGTATCAATCGATGATACAACCTTTCCGATAGGTGGAGCGATGTCGTGGCGATCCAAAGCTTCGCGGACGACAGGACCGAGGCAGTTTTCCGCGGGCACCATCCCAGAGGGATACCCTTCGCCATTCTCAAGGTTGCACGGCGCAAATTACGTCAGATTCATGCAGCTGCATCCCTGAACGATCTGAGGGTACCGCCGGGCAACAAGCTCCACCTACTGACGCACGATCGAGCCGGGCAGCATGCCATCTGGATCAACAACCAGTTTCGGATCTGCCTGCGCTGGACCGAGACGGGCCCAGCCGAGGCCGAGATCGTCGATTATCATTGACCGGGGGCACCGCCCCGCTCCCATGGGAGACACCCGATGGCCGTCGCGTACGAGACCGACACCGTCCTGCCGCCGCTGCATCCCGGCGAGGTGCTGCGCGAGGACTTCCTGATTCCCCTCGGCCTGTCGGCCGGCACGGTGGCGCGGGCCTGCCGCGTCCCGCGGACCCGGATCGAGCGGATCGCTGCCGAGCAGATCGGGGTCTCGACCGACACAGCCCTGCGTCTCGGCCGCTATTTCGGCACGAGTGCGGAGTTCTGGCTCAACCTCCAGCGCCAATACGAGGTGGAGACGCTGAGCCTCAGCATCGGGCCGGAGATCGAACGGATCGCGCCGCTCGCCCCCGCGGGGGCCTGAACCCTCAGAGCCCGACCGGCCGGCCGGCGGCAACCACCAGCATCTTCCCATCCGCAAAGGTCCGGGCGGCGGCGCGGCGGATGTCGGCCTGGGTGACGGCCGAGACCAGGGCGTTGCGGCGGGCGATGTAGTCCATGCCCAGCTCCTCGAAGGCGATCTGCACCAGCTGGTGGGCGATCTTGGTCGAGGTGTCGAAGCCCAGCGCGTAGGAGCCGGTGAGGTAGTCCTTGGCCTTCTGCAGCTCGTCGTCGTCCGGGCCATCCGTGATCAGGCGGCCGATCTCGTCGCCGATCACCGACAGGGCCTCGCCGACGCGCTCGTTCTTGGTGGCGGTATAGCCCCAGGTCATCGCGGCCGAGCGGTGGCTGACGAGCGAGGTCCCGACCGAATAGGCCAGCCCGCGCTTCTCACGCACCTCCTGGAACAGCCGCGACGTGAAGGCGCCGCCGCCCAGGATGTGGTTGAGCACGTAGGCCGGGATGAAGTCCGGGTCGCGCCAGGCCACGCCGGCCATGCCGAAGCGGATCACCGATTGCGGCACGTCGAGGTCCACGACGATGCGCTTGCCGAGTTCCTGCACCTCGGTGCGCGGCACCGCCTGCAGCGCCCCGGCCTCGGGCAGGGCGCCGAAGGCCCGGTTGAGGCCCTCCGCCAGCTGCTCGGCGCCGATGGCGCCCACCGCCGCGACCTTCACCCGGCCGCGGCCGATGATGCGGGCATGCATCGCCAGCAGGTCGTCCCGGGTGATCGTGGCGACGCTCTCCACGGTGCCCGAGGAGGGGCGGGCATAGGCGTGGCCGGCAAACGCCTCCTTGAAGAACCGGCGCGAGGCCAGCACGCCCGGATCGTTCTGCTGGTAGCGCAGTCCGGCGATCACCTGGCCGCGGACGCGCTCGATCGCGTCCGGGTCGAGGCGGGGCTTGGCCAGCGCCAGGGCGAGGAGCGCAATGCCCTCGTCGGCATGCTTGACCAGCATCTTGAGCGAGCCGCCGATCGCGTCGGGGCCGGCATGAAAGGACAGCTCGATCGCCCGGGCGGCAAGCCGCTCCTGGAACGCGTCGGAGGTCAGGTCGCCGGCCCCCTCGTCGAGGAGACGGGCCAGCATCTGCGCGCAGCCGGCCTTGCCGTCCGGGTCCTGTGCGGCGCCGCCCTCGAAGGTGAAGGCCAGGGCGATCATCGGCACCACGGGGGATTCGACGTGCCAGGCCTCGATGCCGGCGGCGGTGGCAACCGGCAGCGCCGTGGTGGGGGAATTGTCGGGGGCTGCGGTGTCGACCAGGGTCTCGGCGACGCTCATGGGAACCTCTTTTTTTCTCGTCACGGGCGGCGGAGCCGGTCGAAGCTCACGGCCTGATGCAGGTCCCGACGGGAGCAAAAAGCCGCCCGCCGGGATGCGCCCGAAGAACTATTCCGCGGCCATCGCGACCGGGGCGTCGGGATCCTGAGCCTTGGTCAGGTAGCCGGTGACCGAGCGGGACGGGGTCAGCCAGCGCTCGGCGGCAGCCTTGAGGCGCTCCTGCGAGACCGCCTCGATATCGGTCGGCCAGCGGCGGACCTCCTCGATGGTCTCGCCGATCGCGAGCGCCGAGCCGTAGATCCGGGCCAGCGACGACTGGCTGTCGGAGGAGTAGACGGTCTCGGCGACCAGCCGGGTCTTGGCCCGCTCGATCGCCTCGGCGCCCAAGGCCTCCGCGGGGGCGCGACGCAGGATCTTGTCCACGGCCTCCTCCAGTGCCTCCAGGGAGACGCCCTCGGCCGGGACCGCGTAGACGGAGAACCGGGTCTCGTCGATCGCCGAGCCCATGTACCAGGCGCCGGCATTCACCGCGAGGCCGGTCTCCATGACCAACTTGCGGTAGAGGTAGGAGGTCGAGCCGCCGCCCAGCACCTCGGCGAGCAGCTCGAGATCGTGGCAGCCGCCATCGCGGGCGGTGATGCAGGAAGGTGTGAGGTAGAGCCGCTGCAGGGTCGGCTGCTCGACCTTCGGGTCGGCGACCGCGACCCGGCGCAGGGCCTTGGGCTCGGGCTCCCGCGCCCGCAGGCGCTCGGGCCGGGCGCCCTGGGGGGCGACTCGGCCGTAGGTCTCGTCGGCGAGCCGCCTGACCTCGTCCGGGGTCACGTCGCCGGCCACCACCAGGATCGCGTTCTCGGGGGTGTAGAAGCGCTTGTAATAGGCCAGCGCGTGCTCGCGGTTCAGGCCCTCGATCTCGTGCATCCAGCCGATGATCGGGATGCCGTAGGGGTGATGCACGAACAGCGAGGCGGCCATCGCCTCGGAGAGCTGGGCGGAGGGGTCGGTCTCGACCCGCATGCGCCGCTCCTCCAGCAC
>Ga0182230_1000126_pt1 | contig 11976 bp, 16 predicted proteins | sample G6R1MG_28_FD_128384 | JGI IMG/M metagenome (GOLD analysis project Ga0182230, IMG submission 128384) | Miscanthus phyllosphere microbial communities from Michigan, USA - G6R1_NF_07NOV2016_LD1 MG | ecosystem: Host-associated > Plants > Phyllosphere > Phylloplane/Leaf | place: USA: Michigan...
GGGACCTTGAGCCCCTCGCGACGCCAGATGCCCTCATGGTGAGCCTGTCGAACCATGAACCCGATCCTTACCCACCTGCCATCCTGCTGCCTGCAGCAGCGCGGTGACGCGGCGGTAGCCGTAGCGCCCATACTCGGACGCCGAAGCGATGATGGCACGGGTCAGCGCATCCTCGTCGGCCGGCAACGTGGACACGTAGCGCTGCGTGCCCCGATGCTGGCCGACGATCCGGCAGGCGTGACGTTCCGAGAGATTGCACTGCTCTCGGAACGTCACGCCTGCCTGCGTCGCTCGGGGGCTACGAGTTTCCCGAGGCGACGTCCGCCAGCACCTGATTTTCCAAAGAGAGATCCGCCACCAGGCGGCGAAGCAGAGCGTTATCACGCTCCAGATCCTTCGTCTTTCTAGCCTGATCGACCTTCAGACCGCCATACTCCTTACGCCAGCGGTAAGAGTTCTGTTCAGAGACATCTACCCCCTTACAGGCGACAGCGATACTCTTGCCTTGTGCCATCTGTACCTCAATCTGGCGCAGCATCAGCACGACCTGCTCCGCGCTCGGCCTCTGTCCTCGCTTCATCCCCAGCTCCTCCGGTCTAGGCTGATCCTCTCAATCAGTCCGGTCCAAAGCCAGCCGGTCAGGTCACACCAACCATCAAATCTGAGCCACCCGCCCCCGCGCTTGCACCCACGCCCCGGATCGCCGACAGCTTCGGCTCTCGCAACGGAACCGGGGATCACCCGCGTTGAACGTCCTGTCGATCCAGTCCCACGTCGCCTACGGCCATGTCGGCAATGCGTCGGCGGTGTTCCCAATGCAGCGGCTCGGGGTCGAGGTCTGGCCAGTCCACACGGTGCAGTTCTCCAACCACACCGGCTACGGGGCGTGGCGCGGCCCGGTCTTCGAAGCGGCGATGATCCGCGAGGTGGTGCGGGGCATCGGTGAGCGTGGCGTGTTTCCCGCATGCGACGCGGTACTGTCGGGCTATATGGGCTCGGCCGAGATCGGGACAGCGATCCTGGACGCGGTGGCCTCCGTGCGGGCAGCCAACCCCCAGGCTCTCTATTGCTGCGATCCGGTGATCGGCGACGTCGCGGAGGGCGTCTACGTGCGGCCGGGGATCGAGGCGTTTTTACGCGAGCAGGCCGTGCCGGCAGCCGACATCCTCACCCCCAACCAGTTCGAGCTCGATCGGCTCACCGGCCTGCCAAGCCGCACCCGGACCGAGGCCGGGGCGGCGATCGCGGCGCTTCAGGCCCGGGGGCCCCGGGTGGTGCTGGTCACCTCGACGCTCTGCGCGGACACGCCGGCCGACCGCATCGACCTGCTGGCCGGGGCGGGGGGGCAACTGTTCCGGGTCCGCACCCCGCGGCTTGCCATCGCGGTTAACGGTGCGGGCGACTGCATCGCGGCCATGTTCCTGGTTCACTACGCCCGTACCGGTTCGGCCGCCGCAGCGCTGGGCGCCGCCGCCGCCTCGGTCTACGGCCTCTTGAAGCGCACCGCAGCGGCCGGCTCCCGGGAGATCCTCACCGTGGCCGCGCAGGACGAGTATGTGAACCCAAGTGAGACGTTTGCGGTGGAGGCGGTATGAGGGGCCAAGATCAAGCGCGCCGCTCCTTCAATCCCCCGCCCGCACGATCGTCGGCTCGTGGGTCACGGCAAAATTCACCGATCGGGCGATGAAGCACATCGCATGCGCCCGGTGGTGCAGCGCCCGGGCCTCGGCGGCGTCCGACTCGGCGGTGATCGTCACGCGGGGGCGCAGGGTGACGGCGGTGAACTGGCCGGCACCGTCGGCCTCCTCGGTCATGCGGCCCTCGGCGGTATCCGTGTAGGACGTCACCACGATCCCGGCCTGGGCGCAGAGGCCGAGATACCAGAGCTTGTGGCAAGCGCAGAGCGAGGCGACCAGCAGGTCTTCAGGGTTCCACCGGGCCGGGTCGCCTCGAAAGGCTGGGTCCGCCGAACCCGGGATCGGGGGCTTGCCCGGGGCCTCCGCCGCGAAGGCCCGGTCGTAGCCGCGATAGGTCTGGGTGCCGGTGCCCCGGTTGCCGGTCCAGGTCACCGTGACCGGGTAACTGTGCTCTGTCTCGGACATGACGCCCTTCCGGCTGGACCGTCTGGGAAGCGGTGCCGCACTCGGCTAGGCTTCCCAGACCGCGCCGCTCGTATCGCGTCGCGCGGCCGCATAGCTTAGCAAAGCGGGCCGCCGCCGCCAGCCAGCCGCGGGCGCCGCCTGGAGTAAAGATACGATGGCACGCCGCTTCGTCACCCTCGACGTGTTCACCGAGCAAAAGCTCGCCGGCAACCCGCTGGCCGTGGTGCTCGACTCCGAGGGGCTCGACACGGCCGCGATGCAGGCCATCGCCGGGGAGTTCAACCTGTCCGAGACGGTGTTCGTGCTGCCGCCGAGCGAGGCCCGCCACCGGGCGCGGCTGCGGATTTTTACGCCGCTGCACGAGTTGCCGTTTGCCGGTCATCCCACCGTGGGCGCGGCCGTGCTGCTGGCGCTGGAGGGGCCGTCGCAGGGGGATGCCCGGGCCTTCGGCCTGGAGGAGCGGATCGGGATCGTGCCCTGCGTGGTCGAGCCGTTTGCCGACGGCAGCGGCGGGCGGGCGCGGTTCAAGCTGCCGGCCCTGCCGGAATTCCTGGGGGAGGGGCCGGATCCGGCGGTGCTGGCGCCGCTCCTCGGGCTGGCGCCCGGCGATATCGGCACCGGCCGTCACGTCCCGAGCCGCCACAGGGTCGGGCCGAGCTTCACCTGCGTGCCCATCGCCACGGTGGCGGCACTCGACGCCGCAAAACCCGCCCAGGGGCCCGAGGCCGCCGACGGGCTCTATCTCTACGCCCCCGATCCCGAGGGTAAAGGCCAGAGCTGGCGCGTGCGGATGTTCGCGCCCCATCTCGGCGTCGCGGAGGACCCGGCCACCGGCTCGGCGGCCGCCGCCTTCGCGGGGGTGCTGATGCAGTTCGAGACCCTGGGGGCGGGCACCCACGACGTGGCGATCCGCCAGGGCGAGGCCATGGGCCGGCCGAGCGACATCGCGCTCCAGCTCACGATCGCGGCCGGCGCCCTGCGCTCGGTGGAGATCGGCGGCGCGGCCGTGATCGTGTCGGACGGACGTTTACGTGTCTGACGGCTTCCGGATCACCCGGCTCGCCGGCGTCATGGGCCGGCTCGTCGCCCACGACTGGCCGTTTCCCCGGGACGACGCGGACGCCATCGCCGCCCATTGGCAGGCGCGGCTCGCCGGCAGCCCCGGGATGTTCGACGGCACCGTGCTGCTCGGCAGCGCCTGCGCGGTCGCGGCCGGGATCGCCCGGGTCGATCTGTTCGCGGCAACCTATTCGAGCTTCATCGCCTACCGGGACCGGGGGCGGGAGGAGGGCGGGGTGGTCAACGCCTTCGCGGCGATCGTGCCCTGGAGCGCCGACGGCGCCGTCCTGCTCGGCGCGATGGGCGCCCACACGGCCAATGCCGGCCAGCTCTACTTCCCCTGCGGCACCCCGGACCTCGACGACGTGTGCGGCGCCACCGTCGACCTCGCCGGCAGCGCCGCCCGGGAGCTCGCCGAGGAGACCGGCCTCGTCCTGCCGGAGGATGCGGCGACCGGCTGGGTGATGCTCGAAGGGGAGGGGCAGCTCGCCTTCCTGCGGCCGGTGCGGTTCCCGGAGCCGGCGGAGGCCCTGTGCGCGCGCATCGAGGCGCATCGCCGCCAGGAGGCCGAGCCGGAACTCGCCGGGATCCATCTGGCCCGGGCCGCGGACGGCCCCGAGGCGGCCCGGATGCCGGGCTTCGTGCGGGCCTATCTGGCGGATGCGTTCGGGGCGTAGCCTGTCGAAGGCCGGCTGCGACGAAGCCCGGGCCCCATCGGTCTCACCGCACCGCGGGCGTCAGGCCCCCCGGCATCGGGACCGCCGGCCCCGGGGACGCCTTGCCGCCGATGGCGGCGTGCTGGGCGCAGCCGGTGTCGCAGAAGGCCCGCAGGGTGCGCCGGTCCAGGCCGACATCGCACAGCACATCGTCGTCGAGCGCCGAGAGGAGACGGTAATTCCGCGCCGCCGACCGTCGAGCCTGGATGGATTTCAGGATCGCCACAATCATATCTCGCTCTCCTACCCGGCGAATACGGATTTCGCGTCGCGCATCGACACGGTGGAGCGTGGCTCTGTTTCAAACGTCCCGCATCACGCATTTGAACGAGGGCGGGATGGGAGGTCGACCGGTCCCGCACAGATGGGGTCGGCGGCCGGGATCGGCAGCGGGCAGAGCAGCAGGAGGCGCATCAGCTCGGCCTGCCGGCGGGTGCCGGTCTTCTCGAACAGGCGGCGCAGATGCGCGCGGGCGGTATGCAGGGTGACCCGGCGCCGGGCCGCGCTCGCCGCGAGGTCGTGCCCGGCCAGGATGTCAGTGGCGATCGCCGCCTCGGCGGGGGTGAAGCCGAACTGGTCCTGCAGCACGGCCGGGTCCGGCAGCGGCGCGGCGTCGGGATCGACGACGCGCAGGAGCACGGCGTTGCCGGGGATCGCGCAGGCGGCGATCAGGAGGGTGCCGGTCTCGCCCGCGAGCCGGACGGAGCAGCCGGCGCCGATGGCGCAGCGGGCGATGAGCCGGCCGATCGCCGCGCCGTGCTCGGGCGATCCGCTGCACAGGCATCCGTTCCGGAGGCGCAGCAGACCCCGGCGGATCAGGGCCTGGGCGGCACGGTTCAGGAAAAGCGTGCGTCCGGAGCGGTCGATGATCGCTACCCCCTCCTCGAAATGCTCGATCAGACGGTGCAGCGCGGTCTCCACCGGGACCGGGTCAAGTCGTGGGGCGCCGGACCCGCAGGCCGGGCGCGCGTCTCGGTCCAAAATCGCAATCACGCGCGGCCCTCGTCGGATCGATGCGGATGACGGGATGCAGAACCCGGGTCCCCGCGCAGTTATTCCCGGGCCGGGCGCGAAATCGTCAGCGTGGCCGGGCGGTCCGGGCGCGGTACAGCTCGACGAAGCCGCGCAGGTCCCGGGCGTTGAGGTCCGACACCGCCCAGTAGGTGAGGTCGCCCGCCTCCCAGCGCTCGAGGAACGTCCCGTCCCGGCGGGCCTCGCCGGCCTGCGCGCCGCCGGTCGCCGGGACCACCGTGACGCTGATCACGTGCCGGTCGTGGCGGTAGACCAGGGTCGGCACCGGCTGGCCGTCGACGATGTCGATCCGGCCGCCGACCAGGGGGTAGCCCCGGTCGGACAGGTCGGGGGCGTCGGGCGCGATGGTGGTGCGGCCGTTGAACCAGGGCTTGACCACGTGCCCGTCGGCGGAGGCGATGTCGAAGGGCTGCGGCGCGGCCAGGCCCCGCAGATGGCCGGCCAGCACGGCCTCGCCCACCGGGGACGGGGCCTCGGCGGTTCCGAGGGGAACGATCCCGCCGAGCGACGCGCCGATGGCGATCCCGGCCACCAGCGTCGCGGCCAGTGCCGGCCAGGCGCCGAGCCGGGAGCGGCGGGGCTCCGGGTCGGCGAACCCGATCTGCCGGACGATCCGCCCCCGCAAGGTCTCGGGGGCCGGCACCTCCGCGAGGGTCGCGCGCACGGCGCCCGAGAGGCCGCGCAGGCGCGCGGCCCGCGCGCGCAGGTCCGGCTCGGCCGCGAGGCGGCGCTCCATGGCCAGCACTTCGCCGGGCGACAATTCACCGTCGGCGTAGGCGCTCAGCAGCAGGAGGGTTTCGTCGTCGCCGGTCATCGCCCGTCCTTCGCGAGCCGTTCGAGCAGGTGCTGGCGCGCCCGCGCCAGGCGCGACATCACGGTCCCGATCGGCACGCCCGTCACCTCGGCGATCTCCCGGTAGCCGAGGCCGTGATACTCGCGCAGGACCAGCGCCTCCCGGAACGGGACCGGCAGCGCCGCGATCGCCCGGCCGAGCCGCCCGGCCTCGTCGCGGGCGATGAGCGTGGCCTCGGGGGTCTCCGGCGCCTCGGCGAGACCGCTCCCGGCATCCAGGGCGGCCCGGGCCTCCGGGGCGAGGTCCTCGGCGAAGATCACCGCCCGGGGCCGGTGCCGCTGCAGCCAGGAATAGCCGGTGTTGCGGACGATGGTCAGGAACCACGCCCTCGCGTTCCCCTCCGCGAAGGTCTCGATCGCCCGGTAGGCGCGCAGACACGCCTCCTGCATCACGTCCTCGGCGTCGGTGGCATTGCCGGTGAGCCAGTGCGCGAGCCGGTAGCCCTCATCGAGGCGGGGCAGGACCAATTGGCTGAAGCGCGCACGGGCGAGCGTCGTCACGCGCCGCCGCCCCCCGGATCGCTCGCTCGCGCCGCCATCGGCCGCCCACCCCGAAGCTCCGCCCCCGGACTGAGAACCGTCGGGCCGCCCCAGTTATTCCCGGGGGCATGAGCATCATCCCGAACGGTGGTTGCCGGCTTTCAGATAACGATGATGCACAATCAGAGCTTCGAAAAATCAGGCGTCGAGCCCGAGCATCAGCCCGAGATTCTGCACCGCCGCCCCGGAGGCGCCCTTGCCGAGATTGTCGAGGCGCGCCACCAGCACCGCCTGCCCGTGCTCGGACGAGCCGAACACCCGCAGCTCCAGCCGGTCGGTGTCGTTGAGATCCTCGGGCGTGATCTTCTCGCGGTGGGCGCCGGTCTCGGCGCCGGTCGTCACCTGGACCAGGGGCTGGCCGGCGTACCAGTCGCGCAGGGCCGCCTCCAAGTCGCCGGCCGCGGGCTTGCCCGGCAGCGCGTCGAGGTGGAGCGGGACGCTCACCAGCATGCCCTGACGGAAATTGCCCACCGACGGCACGAAGATCGGCCGCCGGGTGAGCCCGCTGTACAGTTGGAGTTCCGGCACGTGCTTGTGGGCGAAGCCGAGGCCGTAGAGCAGGAACGGCGCCGCGCTGCCCCGCTCGTACTCCTCGATCATGCCCTTGCCGCCGCCGCTATAGCCGCTGACCGCGTTGACGCTGATGGGGAAATCCGCCGGGATCAGGCCGGCTTCGACCAGGGGGCGCAGGAGCGCGATGCCGCCGGTCGGGTAGCAGCCGGGATTGGCCACCCGCCGGGCGCCGGCCACGGCTGCGCCCTGCTCCCGGGTCATCTCCGGGAAGCCATAGGTCCAGCCGGGGGCGACCCGGTGGGCGGTGCTGGCATCGAGGATGCGCGGGCCGCCGCCCGGCAGGCTGTCGGCGAGCGCCACCGTCTCCTTGGCGGCGTCGTCGGGCAGGCACAGGACGGCGAGGTCGACCTCGGCAAGCAGCGCGCGCTTGGCCGCCGGGTCCTTCCGGTGCTCGGCTGCGATGCTGCGCAGGGTGACGCGTCCGTCGCGCTCCAGGCGCTCGCGGATGCCGAGGCCGGTAGTGCCGGCCTCGCCGTCGATGAACACGATGGGCCGTGTGGCTGCTTCGCTCGCCATGATCCGTCTCGCAGGCCAGAATCACACCCGGCCGTTACGGTCCGGGGGTGAGGCCTGCGGACGCCCCTGTCAACGCCGTCAGGTCGGCAGGCGGCCGTCGGGCGAGTAGCGGTCGATCGCCGAGGGCAGCTCGCGGGACAGGCGGGCCAGCAGGGCGGCCCGGCTGAGCCCGGTCTGCTGGGTCAGGTGGTCGAGGGTCTCGGGCCCGATGGCGCGCTCGAGGTCGGTCTCGGGGATGGCGCGGTTGGTGCCGTGATTGATCCAAGAGGTCGCGGTCTCGCCGTGCCCGCCCTTGGTGAAGTGGTCGACCAGCTCGCTGAGGCCGCTGGCGATCAGGCCGCCGACCCCCGCCGTCCCGGCACCGCCGAGCAAGCCGCCGAGGCGGGAAAAGGTATCGCTGCTGCCTGTCCCGCTCGTGTGGGCGGGATTCGGCACGGACGGGACGGGGGACGGGCTGGTCCCGTGTTCGTGGCCCTTCAACAGCTCGGCGAGCTTGTCGCGGTTCTGGTAGCCGGCCACGGCCAGAAGGCCCAGCAGCGCGGTCATCGAGGGGTAACCCTTGCTCATGGCGTGTCCTCTCGGGTGTCCACCGAATTCGGTTCGCTGACGGGCCCCGGTCGGCAGATTCCGGGGCCCGCGAAGGGGCTCAGTGGGGGCGGCGCGACGGGGCTGCCGACCGGCCGGCGAAGCGGCGGCCGACATAGGCGATCAGCTTCGGCAGGACGAAGATGGTGAGGAGCTTGCGGATCATCGGGGTTCTCCGTGGGGGCGACGGGGGCAGTGAGGGCGTCGGCGGCCAGATCAGAGTCCGGCCGCCGGTCGGGAGATCGCCGCGCGGTGCGCGGGGATCGCGGGTCTCAGGCGCGGCGGGTGCCGTAGGAATCGACCAGGGTCTCGGTCTTCGGGGCGCCGAGGCGGCCGCCCAGGAAAGCGGCCAGCGCGCCGAGGATCAGGGCGAGGGCGGCGTAGAAGGCGCCCTGGGTAGCCGCCGACTTGGCGGCGACGGCCGCGGCCTCAGCCTTCTGCTTGGCCGTGGCGACCGCCTGGTCGTACTGCTTCTCGTAGTCCTGGATCTGCTGCTTTGCCTGATCGACCGGGATGCCCTGCGCCTTGGCGAGTGCGTCGGCCGCACGGGTCTCGGCCTGCTGCTTCTGGGCCGGGTCACCGGTCAGAACCGCGCGGACCGCCGCCACGGCCGCGTCACGCGCCGCCTGCGGATCCTGGCCGGACGCCTGCTGGCGCACGGTGCTCTCGATCCCGTCGAGCGGGTTCGAGATTTTGGACAGCGAGGGTGCCGCGGCCTGGGCCGCCGTCTGCACGGTGCCGCCGACCAGGTTGCCGGCACCGCTGAGCGTGGTGGCCACGCCGTTGAAGGCGCCGCCGACGATCCCGCCCACCGCCGAGGTCAGCAGGTAGAGGACGACCAGGGTGGTCACCGACCAGGAGACCAGGCCGTGCAGGCCGGCCGCGCCGCCCACCGGCTTGCCCGAGAGCCGCCCGGCCAGAAAGCCGCCGATCAGCGAGGCGACGATGCCCGAGGCCACGAACCAGATGCCGGCGCTCATCGACAGGGTCGAGGCGGCGGGGTTGTCGGCGGCGTTCATGCCGACGCTCGACAGGCCGATGCCGACACCGAGCATGTTCAGGATCACCTGGGCGACCAGCGCCGTGGTGGCGCCGGCGAAGATCGCACCCCACGACACCTGGTGGAGAAGGACGGTGCGCGCGTCGCTCGTATGAGCGAGCGGCGCGGTCGAGAGGTTGGGGGATGCGGTCACTGTGTACTCCTGGTCGTCGGGTCGAGAAGGGCGCTCGCGCTCAGCGGCGGGCGTGCATGAGGAGGGCGAGGCCGTAGCCGACGGCGCCGGCGATCAGCAGCGCGACGAGCGGGCTCTCCTCGACCTGCTGGGCCACGGCGCGGGTGCCCCGGCGGGCGTAGTCGCCGGCATGCTGGTAGGCGTCCTCGGCGTAGTGGCCGGCCTCGTCGGCGACGGTGCGGGCCGTGTCCTTGGCCTGGCCGTAGAGGTTCTCAGCCGAGCCCTGTGCCTCGCGGAAGCGCCCCTCGACCGAGTCGCCCTTCGAGCCGGTGAGGTCGCCCACGGCGCCCTGGGCCTTGCCGACGAATTCCTTGGCGGCGCCGGTCACGCGATCGGTATCAACCATGATGTCTCTCCTGTTTGTGCGTTGAGGTCTGGGGTGTCTGGTGTGCGCCGCTCGACCCGGATGGCGCGTGGCGCGGCCTCCCGGGTTTCGCGTCGGACTTCTGCGAAGCGTGTGGAGCCCGGCCCGTCGCGGCGATGCCGCGCCTCCGGGCCGATGGCTCCGATCAGTGAACCCGAGATCGGACCGGGAGTTGCCGGCATGTTCGTCTCGACTTCGAAATTGGCGTGTCCCGCGCGGTGAATTCGACGAAGACCGCAGGTGGGGCCTGATTTGCTCAGATCAATAGTGAATTCATACCGGTATTCTCCGACTTATGTACTGGCCTCCCTGGTGGTGAAGCCGTTGTCCCGGCCCCACACGATCACCTCGGTGCGCTTGTGGACGCCGAGCTTGCGGTAGAGCGAGGCGGCGTGGTTGCGCACGGTGTTGCGCGACAGGTTCAGCCGCTTGGCGATGGCCTCGTCCGAGAGGCCGGCGCAGACCAGCCCGAGGATCTGGCGCTCCCGGACCGTGAGGCTCTGGACGCCCTCGTCGGCGCTGTCGCGGCCGGGATGCCGGAGGCCGGCGAGCTTCTCGATCAGGCCGCGGCTGAACCACGAGGTATCGGCCATCACGGTCTCGATCGCGGTGAACAGCTCGCGCTCGGACCGCTTGCGCTCGGTGATGTCCTGCAGCACCGCGAGCACGTAGTCGTCCTCGCCGATCACCACCCGCTCGGCCGACACGAGGCAGTCGATCTCGGTCCCGTCCTCGTGGCGCATGCAGGTCTCGAGGCCGAGCACGTAGCCCGTGCGCCGGACCGTCGCTTCGAACTTGGCGCGGGCGGAATCCGACACCCACAGACCCATCTCCTCGGCGGAGCGTCCGACGGTCTTGTCCTGGCCGTAGCCGAAGATCCGCGGGAAGGCCTCGTTGATGGCCGTGACGGCGAAGCCGTCGGCCCGGGCGAGCAGCGTCGGCACCGGCGTCATCCGGAACGCGGTGGCAAAGCGCGCCTCGCTCTGGCGCAGGGAGGTCTCGGCCTTCTTGCGCAGCTCCAGATCCGCGAAGGTGAAGAGCATGCACGGCTCATCGCCCATCTCGATCGGCTGTCCGGCCACGATGACGAAGCGGGTGCCGCCATCCGGCAGGTGCAGGCAGGCCTCCATCTGGGGGATGGTCGCGCCCGCATTGAGCCGCGTTACGGCCAGCTCGCGCTGCTTGGCATCGGCCAGCACGTCGACCTCGTAGACGCTGCGCCCGATCACCGCGTCGCGGGTGTGGCCGGTCATCTCCAGGAAGCCGGCATTGACCCGGACGTGGCGCAGGTCGGACAGCCGGGTGATCACGGCCGGCGCCGGGTTGGCGTTGAAGGTCTTCTCGAACCGCTCCTCGGCCTCGAATTGCGGCGTCACGTTCTGGAGGATCAGCGCCAGGCAGCTCGGCTGCCCCGCGTGGTCGGTGGCGACCAGGCTGCGCAGGGAATGGACGAAGGCGACGTCCGGCTGATCGGTGCGCACCACCTCGACGATGACGTCGTGGAACGTCTCGCCCCGGACCACCCGCTCGATCGGGTAATGCTCGGGCGGCCGGTTGTTGCGGTAGCGGACCGAGAACCGGTCCCGATAGGCGTCGACGGTCTCGCCCAGTTCCTCGAGGCTGCCGGCCCCGTGCATGGCCAGGGCGGCGTCGTTGGCCCAGGTGATCGTCTGGTCCGGCTCGACCAGGATCACGCCCTCGGTCAGGCCGGCGATGATCTGCCTCAGCTCATGTCTGTCGACGCCCGCGGTCACGGTGGTTCGTCTGCCTCGCCTGATGCGATCCGGACTGGATCGGCGGCGGGTAACAGGCGGCGGACCCGGTTGTTCCGTTGTGCGCAACCAATGTGCTGGTATATTTTACTTAGGATCGTAATCGGCCGTCGTGGTGCGACGGAAGTGCGGGCAGCCGAGGTTTTGAACCTTTCGATGCGGGTTTTCGCGCGGGTCGTCGCCCGGCTCCAAAACCCGCCGCCATTCAACGAGAAGCTCCTGGCTGCGCTCACGGCCCTGTCCGATCCCCCGAAGCGCCACTGGCTTGGCGCGACGCTGCCCTCGCCGAAGTGGTCAAGAGAGGGGTCGTTCCCGGTATCGGGCGAGGGCTATGAAACGACCGCGTGGAGCGCGTTTCCCGAACGCGACGGATCTCCCGTGGTGTGAGCCCCATCAGCTTTGGATTGTGCGGCTGCTTGCGACCCGAAGTGGTCGCCGGATCACCGCTTCGATTACCCCGAAAGCGGACACCCATGGCTCGGGAGATCGGGCGCAGTTAGATCAGCACGTATCCCCCACCGGTACGCTTGATCTGGCTATGAGCGGCATCTGGCTATGAGCGGCGAGATGCATCCCCGTCAGGCCAAAAACCCGCTGCCGCCGCAGGGCTGCCGCCGCAAGAATTGAGAGGCA
>Ga0182230_1000127_pt1 | contig 11956 bp, 7 predicted proteins | sample G6R1MG_28_FD_128384 | JGI IMG/M metagenome (GOLD analysis project Ga0182230, IMG submission 128384) | Miscanthus phyllosphere microbial communities from Michigan, USA - G6R1_NF_07NOV2016_LD1 MG | ecosystem: Host-associated > Plants > Phyllosphere > Phylloplane/Leaf | place: USA: Michigan...
GTGTACCACTACATGGGCTGCTCGACGTTCTCGAACTTCACGGTCCTGCCCGCCATCGCGCTGGCCAAGATCCGCGAAGACGCCCCCTTCGACAAGATCTGCTACATCGGCTGCGGCGTGACCACCGGTATCGGCGCGGTCATCTACACCGCCAAGGTGTGGCCGGGCGCGAACGTGGTCGTCTTCGGTCTCGGCGGCATCGGCCTCAACGTCCTCCAGGCCGCCCGCATGGTCGGGGCCGACAAGATCATCGGCGTCGACATCAACCCGGAGAAGCAGGCCATGGCCCGCAAATTCGGCATGACCCACTTCATCAATCCGACCGAAGTCGGCACCGACAAGGTGGTTCAGGCCATCGTCGATCTCACCGGCGGCGGCGCCGATTTCTCCTTCGATTGCACCGGCAACGTCCACGTGATGCGCCAAGCGCTCGAGTGCTGCCATCGCGGCTGGGGCGAGTCGATCGTCATCGGCGTGGCCGAGGCCGGCCGCGAGATCTCGACCCGTCCGTTCCAGCTCGTCACCGGCCGCGTCTGGAAGGGCTCGGCCTTCGGCGGCGCCCGCGGCCGGACCGACGTGCCGAAGATCGTCGACTGGTACATGGAGGGCAAGATCAATATCGATGATCTGATCACCCACACCATGCCGCTCGACGAGATCAATCACGGCTTCGACCTCATGCACGAGGGCAAGTCGATCCGGTCCGTGGTCGTCTACTGCGATAAACAGATCCGGGGCTCCCCCGCCCGCAAGGCCGGGGAGCCCCTCGCATATCCCCGCATTCGCGAAGCCCCGGGCCGGCAATCCGGCCCTCGAGCGGGGCTTTCGCGTCCCGAGCAGGAGATCCCAGCCGATGGAAACCATCTCGAAGGCCCGCGCCCACGGCGGCACGCAGGGCGTCTACAAGCACGATGCCCAGACCACGGGATGCCCGATGACCTTCGCGGTGTTCGTGCCGCCCCAGGCCGAGAAGGGCCCGGTCCCGGTGCTGTGGTACCTGTCGGGTCTCACCTGCACGCACGCCAACGTCATGGACAAGGGCGAGTACCGCGCCGCCGCCGCCGCGCACGGCGTGATCATCGTAGCCCCCGATACAAGCCCGCGCGGCCCCGGCATCCCGGACGAGGAAGGCAATTGGCAGTTCGGCTCCGGCGCCGGCTTCTATCTGGACGCCACGCAGGCGCCCTATGACAAGAACTACCGGATGTGGAGCTACATCACGGACGAGCTGCCGGCGCTCATCGCGAAGGAATTCCCGGCCGACATGACCCGCCAGGGCATCTTCGGCCATTCCATGGGCGGCCACGGGGCGCTCACCATCGCGCTGACCTACCCGGACCGCTTCAAGTCCTGCTCCGCCTTCGCGCCGATCGCCCAGCCCTCCACGGCCGGTTGGTCGAAGCCCGCCTTCGAGAAGTATCTCGGGTCCGACTCGGCCGCCTGGCGCGCCCACGACGCCACCGCGCTGATCGAGGACGGCAAGCGCTTCCCCGAGTTCCTGGTGGATCAGGGCACCGCCGACAGCTTCCTGCAGGACGGCCTGCGCCCGTGGCTGTTGGAGGAAGCCTGCAAGAAGGCTGGCATCGCCCTGACCCTCAACATGCGCGAGGGTTACGACCACTCCTATTTCTTCATTTCGACCTTCATGGCCGACCACATCGCCTGGGCGGCGGCTCGCCTGACGTAACAGCGCCAAAGCGCACGGCAGCCGTTGAAGGCGACGGCTGCCGCTGACGGGTCGAAGCTACCGTAAGGTAGTCGACTTCCACCCTGTGCTCTTCACGATCCGACGGACAAAACCGGCCCGGACCGAGGACGGCGATTTCAGGTCAGCGGCCGGACAGAACAGGCTGCCAGAGTTGAGCTCTGCCCTGCGGACGTGGCGCCGAAACGCGAGATCCCACCCGGCGTCAGGGAGCCGCGCGGCGGCGCTGGGATTCGGAGAGGCCGACGGCCTGAACACTCGCCTTGCAGACAAGTGGCGCTGGATCGCCCCCTGTAGCACCCAGACAAGACAGGGGATGGTTGCGGAGCAGGCAGAGAACCGTCGCGTGTTCCGCTAATGCGTGCTGCCGGTCTCGACAAATTTGTACAGGAACAGGGCCGCGATCACCCAGACCACCGGTTTGACCTCCGAAGCCCGGCCCGTCAGCAGCTTCAACGCCGCGTAGGTGATGAACCCGAAAGCGACGCCGGTGGCGATCGAGTAGGTGAAGGGCATGAGCAGGGCTGTCACGCAGGCCGGGATCACCTCGGTGGGGTCATCCCAGGCGAGGTCGACGAGGTCGCGCAGCATCAGGCAGGCGACGTAGAACAGGGCCGGCGCCGTGGCGTAGGGCGGGACGGCGCCGGCCAGCGGCGCGAAGAACAGGCAGGCCAGGAACAGCACGGCCACGGTGGCGGCGGTGAGCCCGGTGCGGCCGCCCTCCGCCACCCCGGAGGCGCTCTCCAGATACGCCGTGGTGCTCGACGTGCCGAGCAGCGAGCCCACGAAGATCGCGGCGGAATCGGCCATCAAGGCCCGGTCGAGGCGCTGCATCCGTCCCTCGGTGAGCAGGCCGGCCCGGCTCGCCACGCCCATCAGCGTGCCGGTGGCGTCGAACAGCTCGACCAGGAACAGCACCAGGACGACGTGGAGCAGTCCGCCCGACAGGGCGCCGGAGAGGTCGAGGGCGAACAAAGTCGGGGCGATCGAGGGCGGCAGCGAGACCACGCCCTGGAAGGCGTTGCCGGCCCAGATGAAGCTCAGGACCGTCACGGTGAGGATGCTGGTGAGGAGCGCCGCTTTCACCCTCCGGGCGGACAAAGCCGCGACCATCAGGAAGCCGATCACCGCCAGCACCGTGCTCGGCTTGTGCAGGTCGCCGAGCGTCACGAAGGTCGCGGGGCTCGCGGCGATGATGCCGGCATTCTTGAGCGCGATCACGGCCAGGAACAGCCCGATCCCCACCGTGAGGGCGATCCGCATCGAGCGCGGGATGCCCTCGACGATGATCGCGCGCAGGCCCGTGAGGGTGACCGCCAGGAAGCACAGCCCGGAGATGAACACCGCCCCAAGGGCGGCCTGCCAGGTGAAGCCCATGCCGAGCACCACCACATAGGCGAAATAGGCGTTGAGCCCCATCCCGGGGGCCAGGGCGATCGGATAGTTGGCGTAGAGTGCCATCACCAGGGAGCCGAGCGCCGCGACCAGACACGTCGCCACGAACACTGCCCCCTTGGGCATGCCGGCATCGGCCAGGATGCTGGGGTTGATGAAGACGATGTAGGCCATCGTCAGGAAGGTGGTCAGGCCGGCGAGCAGCTCCGTGCGCACAGTGGTGCCGTGCTCTGAAAGCCGGAACTGCCGCTCCAGAAAGCCTGCTGGACCGGAGGCTGGGATCGCGGCCTCGCGCTTGACGTCCATTACCCCTCCCCGCTCACGCCAGCCATGACGGCGCGGAAAATCCTGTCGGGTGCGAACGGCGTCGCAGTGAGCCGAGCCCCGGTGGCGTCGCGGATCGCGTTGCCGAGCGCCGCCGCCACCGGATTGTAGGGCGATTCGCTCATGGACTTTGCCCCGAAGGGGCCGACGCTGTCATGGGTGTTCGCGAACAGCACCTCGGTCTCCGGCACGTCGGCGCAGGCCGGGATGTGGTAGTCGCGCAGCGCCTGGGTGACGACTTGGCCGTCGGAATCGATCGCCAGATCTTCGTAGAGGGCGGCGCCGATCGCCTGCGCGACCCCGCCCTCGATCTGGCCGCGGCATTGCATCGGGTTGATTACCGTGCCGGCATCGGCGGCATGGATGCTCCTGAGGATGCGGACCTCGCCACTCAACGGATGGACCGCGACCCGGAAGGCCTGGACATTGAACGCCACCGAGCGCGGGCTGCCATCGGCCCGGCCCCGCGCCGCGAGCGGGCCGATCTCACTCAGTGCCATCGGGCCACTCGGCGTCTCCACCATGCCGCTCGCGAGCCTGCAGGCGGCCGGCTCCGCGCCGGAGAGCTCCGCGGCGCGCTCGCGGATCCGTTCCGCCAGCGCTTCGGCGGCGCGGAGCACCGCGAGGCCGGCCACCACGGTGCCGGTGCTGCCGTAGGCGCCGGTATCGTGGCCGACCGCATCGGTGTCTGCGCCCGCGACGTGGACGCGGTCCGGCGCGATGCCGAGCACCGAGGCGGCGATCTGGCGATGGACCGTGGTGGTACCGTTGCCGAACTCGGCCGTTCCGATCCGCACGGTGACGCGGCCCTCCGGATCCAGCTTCACATGCGCGTCGGCGTGGTGGCCGCGGGGCGGGATCGTGTCGATCATGGCCATCGCCATGCCGGTCCCTGCGCGCCAGCCGGGCTCGGGTTCCGGGCCCGGATCGGATTTCAGGGTACGCTCAACAAGGTCGAGGCACTGGTCCAGCCCGTAGCTGCCGTACACCACGTCGTGCGGCTCCAGGCTGTTCGACACCATCGGGTCGCCCGGTCGCACGGCGTTGATCCGGCGCAGATCGAACGGGTCGATGCCAAGGGACCGCGCGACCTCGTCGAGAGCCGATTCCAACGCAAAGATCGTCTGGCTCAGGCCGTAGCCCCGGAAGGCACCGGCCGGCAGCGCGTGAGTGTAGACCGCGTAGCCGTCGACCCGCTTGTTCGGGCAGGCATAGGCGGCCAGCACCTCGTTGCAGCCGTGATGGATTACGCCGCCGGCATGGTTGCCGTAGGCGCCGGTCTCCGAAAGGACCTCGAGGCTGATCGCGGTGAGTCGGCCGTCCCGGCGCGCGCCCACTTTCACGGTGACCCGCATCGGGTGGCGCGTGGTCGTGGCGGTGAATTGCTCCTGGCGGGTCAGCTCCCATTGCACAGGCCTGCCCGTGCGCAGGACTGCGAGCGCCACGAGATCCTCGGTCAGCATCTCCTGCTTTCCGCCAAAGCCGCCTCCAACCCGGGCGCAGACCACCCGCACGGCGTCGCGTTCAAACCCGAATAGGTCGCAGAGAGCGTCACGGGTCAGGAACGGCACCTGGCTGCTGGTCCGGAGCGTCAGGCGTCCATCCGGGTCGCGCCAGCCAACACAGCCATGAGTCTCCAGGGCGACGTGCTGGACCCGTTGCGACCGAAACGTTTGTTCGTAGACCAGATCGGCCTCGGAGAAGGCTGCTTCGACATGGCCGACCTCGCCGTGCACTTCCGCGGCCAGGTTCGGGTGGCGGGTCAGAGGCGGCGCATCATCACCGGATCGATCCAACGGATCGTGGACTGTCGGGGCGTCCGCGGCGAGGGCCCGATCCGGATCGCGGAGCGCCGGGCGGACCTCGTAGGTGACACGCAGCGCCCGGCAGCCGGCCTCGGCGGCCGCAACGGTTTCCGCCACCACCGCGGCGACGCGCTGGCCGACGAAGCGCAGGATCGCGTCGAGCACCAGGGTGTCGGCAGCGTCGTCGCGCGGATCCTGGTGGCGGCCGGTGGAGAACCGACGCTGCGGCGAGTCCGCATAGGTCAGGACTGCGACGACGCCGGGAATAGCATAGGCCTCCGTGGTGTCGATCGCCACGATCCGGGCATGGGCATGGGGCGAGCGCAGAACCTTCATATGGTGCGCGTCGGCCGGCGGCGCGTCGAGGGTGAAGCGGGCTCGCCCGGTGACCACCTGGGAAGCGGCCGGAGCGGGCAGGCTCTGGCCAATCGGATCGCCGCCCGCCGTGGTGTCACGATGCGCCCTACCCGCGATGGCGTCGCGGATGGCCCTGTAGCCGGTGCAGCGGCAGAGATTGCCCTTGAGGGCAATGCCGAGATCCCGCTTCTGGGCCTGGTCGAGGGCGGCCGCGGTCATGATCATGCCCGGCGTACAGAAGCCGCACTGGAAGCCCTGGGCTGCCAGGAAGGCCGCCTGCATCGGGTGCAGGGCGTCGGGCGCCGCATCCTCCGGCCGGCAGGACCCGGCCAGACCCTCGATGGTCGTGACGCTGCGCCCCTCGGCCCGGAAGGCTGGGAGCAGGCAGCTATGCACGGGCTCGCCATCCAGATGGATCGTGCAGGCGCCGCAATCGCCCGCGTCGCAGCCTTTCTTCACCCCGAACCAGCCAGCCTCGCGCAGATAGGTGCGCAGGCACTGCCCGGGGCGCGGCGCGCCATCGTGCCTCTGGCCGTTGATCGTGAGCCTCATGCCGGCGCCCCATCCGCCAGCGCGTCGCGAATCTCTCCGGCGAGGTGCTGGGTCATGTGCCGGCGCCAGTCCGGCGCTCCGTGCACGTCGTCGTAATAGAGCTCGTCCGGGATCGTCTCCGCGAGCGCTCGCTCGAGTGCATCGCGACCCGGCACGGCCGCGAAGGCAACCCGCAGGGGCCGGCGGATCGACGCGGTGACGGTTATTGTTAAGGCGCCGGCCGAATCGCGCGTGCCGATCAGCAGCGCCCCGGAGCGGCCGTTCGGGCTCAGACTGATGCGCTGGAACGCGGTGCGCCGGGCCAGGGCGGAGGCCGGAAACGCCAGGCTGCGCAGGATCTCCCCGGGTCGAAGGGCGTTTTGCTGCGGCCCGTGCACGAACTCCGTCACCGGGAGACGGCGCTCGCTCCCGTCCGGCGCCCAGATCGTGCAAATGGCCTCCAAGGCCGCGGACAGGGCGATCATCGGCCCGGCCGGAAGGGCCATGCACAGGTTGCCGCCGACCGTGGCGACGTTCCAAACCTTGAACGATCCGAGCAGTGCCCGGCAGCATTGCCCGACCAATGGGGCGGCGATCCAGTCCGGCGGCAGCTCCAGTCGATCGAGTTGGGCGATGGTGCAGGTCGCCGCCAGCGTCAGACCTTCCGCCGTGATCGCGTAGGGTGCCCAGCCGAGCGCCGTCAGGTCGACGAGCCGTCGCGTTCCGGGCTGAGGCTCCGAGAAGAGCCAGGTCCCGCCGGCCAAGCAGACATCCCCGTCTCGCCAGTCCGGCAGGTCGGCCCGGTCCCGGGGCCGGATCACGGTCTCGATCGTGTTGAGGTCCACGGCCGCTCCCTGGCCTCCTGCCAGCAGGATTCCGGTCAGGCTAGCAATATGCCTGCCGGTGCGCTGCCTTGCATTGGAGAAGCACTCGCTCCCACCCTAAGCTCCGTCTCGGCACGGGCCCGGGCGGGGGCTTCTTCTCGGAGATCATGATGGCTCTGACGGCATCGCGCTACGGCAAGGATCGGGTCCGGGTGATGCGGCTGACCCGCTCGGGTGACCACCATGTCCCGCGGGAGCTGACGCTGTCCGTGCTGCTGACCGGGCGTTTCGACGCCGCCTGGACCGAGGGCGACAACCGATCCTGCATCGCCACCGACAGCATCAAGAACATCGTCAACGTCACGGCGGCGAAGAATCTGTCCCTCGATACGGAGGGGTTCGTCGCCGCCGTGGCTGAGGTACTGTTGGAGACCTATCCGCAGGTGGAGATTGTCACGATCGAGGCCGAGGAGACCCGCTGGCTGCGCCACGCTGTCGACGGTGTACCCCACGGCCACACCTTCACCCGAGACGGAAACGGCTTCGGATATGTCGGGCTGGAGGCCGGCCGGGCTGGATCGATGTTGAAGTCCGGACTGCGCGGCTACACCTTTATGAAGACCACCCAATCGGGCTGGGCCGGCTTCGTGGCGGACGATTACCGCACGCTTCCCGACACGACCGACCGGATCGCCGCCACGAGCATGGATGCGACCTGGACTTGGTCGGCGCAGCCGGCAGATTGCGAGACCGCCAATGCACGGATCCTCGCGACCTTGCTCACCGTGTTCGGAACCACCTACAGCCGCGGCGTGCAGGACAGCATGTACCGGATGGGCGAGGCCGTGCTGGCGGCGGTTCCGGAGGTGACCGAGATCGCCTTCGTGATGCCGAACAAGCACTACGTACCGATCGATCTTTACCCTTTCGGTCTGGAGAATCAGGGCACCGTGTTTCTGCCGACGGACGAGCCACACGGTCGGATCGAAGCGACGATCAGCCGAACAGACTGAACATCCACCTCACATCGCGGCGACCAGATACCGTTGGGCGGCCCCATACCGCCGATGGCGGTGAGAGCTTCGATGGTCGGCGCCTCCACCGTTGCAGCTGCGCTTTCTGGCAGGTTGAAGCGTAGGGGCGTGCTGTGTTGCCTTGCGAGGGGCCGATCTTGGGGCCAGCCGTCTCACATTCCTGTGACCGGTGGCGCGCTTTCAAGTTCATTGTGTCGGCATCCGTGCACGGACACGTTGCACCGAGACGCTCTTCGGTCCCGCACGGGCGGATGCATTCCATCTCGAAACGGCATCATCGGAGAGGCGAAACCGCAAGCCCGGCTGAGATGAGGAGGCATTTTCGCGGGGCGCATCGCCGTTACGGTTCTTCGCCCACGGCTACAGAGCACCGTCAGGCATCACTTGATAGGAAATCTGGCGTTTCCGGCGTTCGACAATGATGGTCGATGCGTTCATCGCCCATTCCACCGCAATGAAAACAGCAGCAGAGGGCTGCAACCCCTGCGTGCGACTGGAAAAATTTGCTTGGACATGTTCGGCTGCAATGCGATTTGTCATAGTTTATGATGCGTTCATTGATTTAACGCGTGATCAAGGCGTGGCTGTTACTGGCGCGCCGGGATTGCCGAGACCGCGTTGAGCCGGCCATCGGCGCTGCCCGGGGCGGTCCCAACACGCGCCCTACAGCGGGTCCGCGCATCTGGAGGAAACGATGTTCGATCGCCTGGCCGGTGGACGGAATCAGCGGGCTAAGTGGGCGGCTTTGAACCGGTCGCTGGCTACGATCGAGTTTGCCCTCGATGGCACGATCCTGGATGCCAACGCGAATTTCCTGTCGGTGATGGGTTATGCGCTCGACGAGATCCGCGGTCGTCCTCACAGCCTGTTCGTCGACCCGGCGGAACGCGACAGCGAGGCCTACCGACACCTCTGGGATAAGCTCCGGAGCGGCGCGTTCCAGACTGCCGAGTACAAGCGCATCGGGAAGGATGGGCGGGAGGTCTGGATCCAGGCGACCTACAACCCGGTATTGAACCGGGCCGGCAGGCCGACCACGATCATCAAGTTCGCCACCGACATCACGGCGCAAAAGCTGCGGGCCCTCGACCTCGACGGTCAGATCGCCGCCTTGCACCGCTCGCAGGCGGTCATCGCCTTCGCCCTCGACGGGACGATCCTGAGCGCCAATCAGAATTTCCTGAGCGCCGTCGGATACGCGCTCGACGAGATCGTCGGCCGCCACCATGGGCTGTTCGTCACCGAGGCTGAGCGGTCGAGCGAGGCCTACCGCGCCTTCTGGGCGGCGCTGGGGCGCGGCGAGTTCCAGTCCGCCGAGTATCGGCGAATCGGGAAAGACGGCCGCGAGGTCTGGATCCAAGCGACCTACAACCCGATCAGCGATGACAGCGGCCGCCCCGTCAAGGTCGTCAAGTTTGCCACCGACATCACCGTGCAGGTCCGCGAGCGCCAGCGTCGCGCCGAGGCCCGGCAGGCGATCGACACGGATCTCGACGCGATCGGGCAAGCCGTGGCGGACGTCACCCGCCAGACCGGGACAGCGGCCGATACGGTCGGCCGCGTGTCCGACGATATCCAAGCGGTGGCGTCGGGGGCTGAGCAGCTCTCGATCTCGGTGAACGAGATCAGCCGGCAGGTGAGCCACGCGGCTTCGATCGCCGGGCAAGCGGTGACACAGGCCCAGCATACCGGCGGCATCGTGGCCGGCCTGAGCGACCAAGCCACCCAGATCGGCGACGTGGTCGGCCTCATCGCCGGGATTGCGGCACAGACGAATCTGTTGGCGCTCAACGCGACGATCGAAGCGGCGCGCGCCGGAGATGCCGGCCGTGGCTTCGCTGTGGTCGCTTCCGAAGTGAAGGCCCTGGCCGAGCAGACCGGGCGGGCCACGGACCAGATCCGTGGCCAGATCGCGGCGACGCAATCGGCCACGCGGGAGGCTGTGGGCGCGATCGACGCGATCCAGGGCACGATCCGGACGCTGAACGAGGTCTCCTCAACCATCGCAGCCGCGGTGGAGGAGCAATCGGCGGTGACCCGCGAGATGTCCGGCAGCATGCAGACCGCCTCCCACGGCGTCTCGACCATCGCAGCGGGCATGGACACGATCGCCCAGGCCAGCGAACAGGTCGACCGCGCGACCCGCCAGGTTCGGGAGGCGTCGCGGGCGGTGGGGTGAGAGATGGGTATGATGGTGGAGGCTTGAGCCGAGGCTCGGCGCGCCGCGTGTCGGTCGGGATCGGCGTGCGCGCAGCGGCGCACGTTGCGTGCGCGGACAAGGGGGCATGAGATCTGACGGATCCAGCCAGAATGGTTCAGCTCCCCGCAGGCCTATCGACGATCGACCTTGTTCGTCACCGTGGTGCCGGCGGGACGTGAACTTTGCTTTTTGTGTTGGGTAGGACGAACCGTCGGTTCTGGCGCACACGGCAACCGAGCGCCTTCAATGCGCCCGACACTGAGACATGCCCTCTTTCTCATGACGAGGCCTCGGATACGACACTCGCAGACGCGGCTTTCGCAATCTGATGCCGCGAAAAATTGACAGTTCAGTAAGGACAGTCAAAAGTTCTACGAATACTGAGTCATTCTGGTATTTGAAATCACAACTGCGCGGATAATTGACACTAATGCATAATATTAGTTTATATATTGACTAGTCTTCGATTTTTCAGAGATTAAAATTTGAAACCTCCAAAAATATGATGGTTTTTTCCTTTGCGAAAGCGATAACGGCGCGCTACAAGCCTGAATCACAAACTCTAATTCTTGCATATTTTCGCATTGAGAAGTCTATTAGAGATGACTCCTTCCGGTCAGAAACTCTGTCTCTCTATGATTGTCAAGAATGAGGCGCCGGTTATTCGGCGGTGCCTCGACTCAGTACGTCCATTTATAGATCATTGGATCATCGTCGACACCGGTTCGACCGATGGGACGCAAGACATTATCAGGACCGCCTTAGCCGATGTACCGGGTACCTTGGTGGAGCGACCCTGGGTGGATTTCGCCCATAATCGCACAGAAGCCCTGGATCTCGCCCGGCCACATGGTGATTACACGATCGTCATTGATGCGGACGATGAGTTGATTGTCCCGGCCGACTTCGTGATGCCGCATCTTGATGCGCCCGGGTACAGTCTCCAGATCCATGACACGACGATGCGGTATCCCCGCACGCAACTGTTCAAGAATACACTGCCTTGGCGCTACCGCGGCGTCCTGCACGAATTTGCGGAGTGCAAGGATCTAGTTTGGACGGGGACGCTGCCGATCGCAATGCGTCGAGGCCATGACGGTGCGCGCCGCCGTGATGAGATGACTTATGTTCGCGACGCCAAAGTACTTGAAAAGGCCCTGGAAAAAGAAAAAGATCCGTTCCTGATTTCTCGGTACACGTTTTATCTTGCGCAAAGCTATCGCGATTTCGCAGAGCATCGCAAGGCACTGAAATATTTTTTAAAGAGAACGAAGCTAGGATTTTGGACGGAAGAAATCTATATCAGCTTTCTCAGTGCAGCCTTGTTGATGGAGGTATTGGAAGAGCCGTTCGACAACGTGCTTGCTGTCTTTGATCAAGCCATCGAAGTTAATCCGCGCCGGATCGAGGCGCGTTATCATGCAAGCCGATTCTGCCAGATTAGAAAACGCTATGTCGAGGGATTCCATTATGCTGAAGCAGGAGTCGAATTATCGATGCCTGCCGATGGACTTTTCATTCAGCCGTGGATGTACAGCTATGGCATGCAGGACAAGCTTGCCGTCAACGCGTTCAATACCGGCCAATATCGATCCTGCCTCAACGCTTGCATTGCTGCATTGGGTAGCCCTGAATTTCCTGCGGACGACCGGCCACAACGTATGGAACTTGCGCGCAAAGCGCTTGCCAAAATGGTCGACCCGGCTTGGGGCGCCAACCACTCATCCTACGTGGCAGTCTACAGCCCAGACTGGCAGTTTTCCTAAAACTTTGGCCTCAAA
>Ga0182230_1000129_pt1 | contig 11936 bp, 11 predicted proteins | sample G6R1MG_28_FD_128384 | JGI IMG/M metagenome (GOLD analysis project Ga0182230, IMG submission 128384) | Miscanthus phyllosphere microbial communities from Michigan, USA - G6R1_NF_07NOV2016_LD1 MG | ecosystem: Host-associated > Plants > Phyllosphere > Phylloplane/Leaf | place: USA: Michigan...
ATGCTCTGCCATATCCTGCACCGAAATATTTTTATTCAGTGCAGGATATGGCCGTGTGATGCCCGTTCCGACAAATTCGATCAAGGGTAAACAGCGGTGTTCGAACCGTATAAATCACCACCAAACCGCACTTCCATGAAGAAGCAGCGCGGTTTGGTAGCCGACAGACCTAAAAGGTTTTGAAAACCTTTTAGGTCTGTCGCTTAAACAGCCTGCATGGTAGTTAGTCGGCGGTAAAAGCCTTCGTCAAGCGTCAGCAGCTCGTCATGACGGCCCCGCTCGACAACCTGCCCCTGGTGCACGACCAGAATTTCGTCGGCATGCTGAATCGTGCTGAGCCGGTGCGCAATCACCAACGTCGTTCGGTTGGCCATTAGTCGGGTCAGGGCTTCCTGCACCAGCTTTTCCGATTCGGTGTCGAGTGCCGATGTCGCTTCGTCCAGAATCAGGATGGGCGGATTGCGCAGGATGGCGCGGGCAATGCTGATCCGCTGTCGCTGCCCACCGGAGAGTTTCCCCCCCCGATCGCCAATCATGGTCTGATACCCGTCGGGCTGAGCCACGATAAACGCATGCGCATTAGCGATGCGGGCGGCTTCCATCACGTCAGCTTCCGTAGCACTGCTACCGAAAGCGATGTTGTTGAAAATCGTGTCGTTGAACAAAATACTTTCCTGCGTAACAATACCCATCTGTTCGCGCAAGGAGCGTAACGAACAGTCGCGCAGGTCAACGCCATCAATTCGAATGGCCCCAGCCGTAGGGTCGTAGAAGCGCGGCACCAGATCGGCAATCGTCGATTTACCGCCCCCCGACGAACCAACCAGCGCAACGGTCTTGCCTTTTTGAATGTCGAAACTGATACTCCGCAACACGGGTGTATCGGATGTGTACGCAAATGACACCCGGTCGAATACGATACGATCGTTGAAATTCGTCAGCTGAACGGCACCGGGCTTATCCTGCACCAGCGGCACGGCGTCGATCAATTCCAACACCCGCTCACCCGAAGCCAGACCACGCTGGGTGCTACTGAACGCATTGGAAATGTCCTTCGCCGGGCGCGTCACTTGTGAGAAGATGGCGATGTACGCGATGAACTCAGCCGCCGTCAGATCAGACTGGCCGCTCAATACCAGCGTACCGCCATACAGCAGAATCCCGGCCACGACCGTCACGCCCATGACTTCCGAGAAAGGCGACGCCAGTTCGCGCCGGTACGCCAGCGACCGCACGGCATCCCGGTAGCCGTTGTTTTCACGCCGGAATTTATCCAGCATAAACCCTTCGGCAACGAAGCCTTTGACGACGCGCATCCCACCGAATGTTTCGTCGAGCAGACTAACCAGCCCACTCAGCCGCTGCTGCCCGGTCTGCGCATCGCGTTTCATACGCCGAACCAGCGTAGCAATAAAACCGCCCGAAATAGGGATAACGATCAGGGCGAACAGGGTAAGCTTTACCGAAATACTCAACAGCGCGATGATATAACCGATTAGCAGAAACACTTCCTTGGAAGCCGCCGACAGCGAGTTGGCAACCGAGTTTTCGACTTCCTGTACGTCGGTCGTGATGCGAGAAATCAGGTTTCCTTTCCGCTCGTTCGAGAAAAAGCCCAGGTGTAGATTCAGCGTTCTGTCGAATACCGTTTCGCGCAGCTTCGACACCATCCGCGCCTTAAACCCCTCCAGCTGCCGCACCGATAGGTATTTGAACACATTACTCAGTAATACCGACACCACAATTACCCCACAAACGAACTGCAACGCACCGATCTTACCATATTGCTGAAATACCTGCGCGAAGTAATACTGAAAGGTATCCGTCGGGGCGGTCGTCAGCGAGGGGGCCGGTCGACTCAGTAAGGTCTGCATTTGTACGGCGTTCACCTTATCGAACAGAATACTCAACAGCGGAATCAGCAGCGTGAAATTCAATACACCAAAAACACTGGCCAGCAGCGACGTACCCACGAATGGCGTCAGGAAGCGGCCCAGCGGCTTGGCGAATGATAGTAGGCGGACGTAATTTTTCATCGGTTCAGTAAAGGTACGACCGTATAAAAATTTTAATACCTAAGAGTTCTAGGTATATCCGTTTTTTGGGTACGTTTAGGCCATGAGCACGTCCCCCAATTCGCAACTACTAAAAGGCAGTCTGTCGGTTATGATTCTCCGGCTTCTTGAAGGCCGGGAACGCATGTACGGGTACGAGATTACGCAGAAAGTGAAGGAGTTGACGGCTGGTGAAATGACCATCACCGAAGGCGCTTTGTACCCGGCGTTGCACAAACTCGAAGCCGAAGGGCTGCTGACGACCGAAACGCAGGTGGTCGACGGGCGGGCCCGCAAGTATTATTCGCTGACAAAAACCGGGCAGACCGAAGCCGCCGGGCGCATAGCCGAGCTGACCGCCTTTCTCGACAACCTGAATCTGGTGCTTAACCTTAAACCAAGTCTGTAGCCATGCTCCTCACCACCGATCAGCTTACGTATCTCCGCGTCGACCTACAACGCCTGGCGGACATCAAATACGACCCCGTTCTGGATGAGTTACTCGATCACTACGCTACCCTGACCGAGCAACACATGGACACAGGTATGTCCTTCGAAGATGCCAGCAAGTGGGCATGGGACGATCTGGGACAGGGCGAGGGTATCCAGAAAATTCAGGACGACTACATCGCCAACGTACAGCAGCAGATTCGCAGCCGGCATGTGGCGATTGTCAAAAGCTATTTCCGCTGGCCCGCTTTCCTGACAACTGCGCTGGTGGGCGTACTGGTTTATCTTGTCGTACCATTAATTCCGACAGATTATGTCATCGCTTTACTGTACCTGATTGTCCTGACTCCAACCGCTATTCTACTGTGGCTTGAACGGAAATTAAGGAAGGAACCAACCAGTCAGCAGTCGCTCGTATTCGAGAACGCGGCCAGGCACCGCAATCAGCATGTCAATTGGGTGATCATCGGTTCAAACTTCCTGATTTCATCGATCGGCGACACTAGCCGGCAGGCGTTTTTACAGGTCCATACCACGATTACCGTCGTCGTGTGTATGCTACTACTGCTGTACGCGATCAGCTTCATGCAGTTGCTGAACGAACGATTCAATTTCCGCACCAAACTCGCCTGAACACCATGCTCACGCCCGATCAGTTAAATCAGATTGACCAGCATCTACGCAAAGAAAACTGGCTGCTCAACGAAGAATTGATTGCTGAACTGGCCGATCATTATGCTGCCGGCATCGATGAGCGAATGGCGCACGGGCTATCATTCATTGACGCCCTTCGCGCCGTCCACACCGACTTCGGCGGACGCAAGGCGCTGTTGCAGATGGAGGAAGAAACCCAGAAGCAGCAAGCTATTCGCTATCGTCGATATGAATGGCAACTTATCCGCTCATTCACACAGGGATCGCGCTGGTACGTGAGTATATGCTTGTGTGCGGCAATGTTCTTGCTATCTTTTTATGCGGAGCAATACGAAATGTTTGTCTCTGCAAATTTGAGGGGCTTTTTCGTCGTACAGAGTCTTGTAGTAGGACACATCCTAGAGTATATATTTTTCTATGCAAAAGCACGCCATAATACCAACTTCCTCAGCTGTCATCATACCGCTCCTGTATTCATTCTTATCTACTTATTCTGCTTTCTAACTCTTGCGATAGAGCAATATGGAGCATCGTTCTGGGGGTATCCGTTTTCCGACACAAAAGCAATCGTACTAACTACCATATTGAGCACCCTCTGTCTGGTCTACTACATCGCAGTCTTTATCCGCTTCAGCCAAGCAGTTACGCACAAACGAAAGCTACCCGCTTGACTGCCACCCCGCTAGCCGCTGATAGCGTTTCCAGTAGTCGGCAGCAACGGCAGGCCAGGTAAACAAAGCGGCCTGCTTCTTCACCGCTGATTCGCGCAACAAATCCTGACCGAAGTGGTGCAGGCCATCGTGCACCGTTTTGGCCATGCTCTCCGGTTCGAAATTTTCGAAATAGTAAGCCGCTTTACCCCCTACTTCGGGCAGACTGGTCAGCGTTGAACTGAACACGGGCTTGCCGAACGTCATCGCTTCAGCGACGGGCAAGCCGAACCCTTCCGACAGCGAGGGAAACAGAAACGCGTCGCAGTGCGCGTAGAGCCACAGCTTTGTCGACTCATCGACCGCGCCGGGCATGAAGAGTCGATCGGCAACGCCCAGTTTGTCGGCCTATTCACGAATGTGCTGCGCGTAGGGGTGCTTATCGGGTCCGGCCAATACGAGTTTGTAGTCGGGGAAGGCTTCGAGGAGTGGCAGCAGCGTATGTACGTTTTTCTTGGGATGGATAACGCCCACAAACAGCAAATACGGCGTATCGGCCAAACTCGCTACGGCGGGCGGTGTTTCGGCAGGCGCTTTCTCCGGATCGACCGCCAGACCGGTATAGATCACCTCCAAGGGCAAACTTGCCGGTACGTTCAGGTGTGACCGAACTACGGAAGCGGTGTACGCCGAGCCGGCGGTGAGCAGTGTCGCCCGGTCAATCTTACGTTGCAGCCGCGCCAGCTTACGCGCTTTCTTGGCCACGGAATAATCGGTCCGTTCCAGAAAATTCAGGTCGTAGATGGTCAGCATCAACTTGCTGTTCCGCTGCCGAATTGGGCTGGGCAGGTAAGTAGAATCCTGATGCAGACAATGCCAGACGTCGTACGAGCCGGGCACCCACAGCTTGCGCATCGCCGATGCTTCGATGTACTGCACAGCCGGACCGAACACGCCGGTTTGTCCGTTGGGCACCAAAAACGTGAGATTCCAGTCGGCGGGTTGTTGCCGAACCAGTTCCTGACTCAGATGCAGACAAACCTGCCCCAACCCACTGTTGAGGTCCCGCATTCGTTCCGCATCAATAAAAAGAGAAGGCATTGATAAAAAGGATATAGACAGGATTACAGGATTGACACGATTATACTCTTGATACAATCCTGTCAATCTTGTAATCCTGTCGAAAAAATTCTGTCAAAAATTAGTTACCGCCGGAGAGTTTACCTGCTTTGGGGGCTACGCCCGGCTGTGTGATTTCGAATTTTTCGGTTGTCTTAGCCTCCGCCACGATTTTACGGACATCGGCCAGCAGTTTTTTGGCGTCGTACACCACCCCGTCCTTGACCGTGTACGTCACCCCGCCCACACGTTCAACTTCGTTCTTCTCGTTGAGGTGGATAGCGCCCGTTCCATACAGCGTTTTCAGGTTGGCCAGCGGGTTTTCCTTCACAATCACAAAGTCAGCCAGCTTCCCCACTTCCACCGACCCAATCTGATCGGCCATGCCCAGCGCTTCGGCCCCTTTGATCGTTGCCGCCCGGACTACCTCGAGCGGATGAAAGCCCGCTTCACGCAGCAGTTCGAGTTCGCGAATGTAGGCAAAACCGTAGAGCTGGTAAATAAATCCGGAATCCGAACCCGTCGTTACGCGGCCACCCCGGTTTTTGTAGTCGTTGATGAAGGCCATCCAAAGCTGGTAGTTCTTTTTCCAGGCCACTTCCTGTTCCGTCCCCCAGTTCTGCCAGTACGACCCGTGCGAAATCCGGCTGGGCCCGTAAAAGCGCCACAGGCTGGGCAGCGTGTAGTCGTCGTGCCACTCAGCCCGTCGGGCCAGCATCAGTTCCCGGTTGGCTTCGTAGATGTTGAACGTCGGATCGAGCGTAAAGTCGAGCGCAATCAGTTCATCCATCACCTTGTTCCAGCGGTCGGTACCGGGTTTGGCGGCCTGTTGCCAGAGATTTCCCGCTTCCGTAAACCGGTCCTGCTCATTGTTGTAATTGTAGTTGGCAGGGTAATTCTGCACGGTTTTGTCTTCGAACAAGGCTTCGGGCAGACCGTACCAGTGTTCCATCGACGTCAGCCCGGCCTTAGCCGTTGCCAGCGCATTCATGCGGGCCACTTCCAGCTGCGCATGGTGGCAGGCTGACCGAAGGCCCAGCTTTTTGTTTTCTTCCAGCGCAGCCCGAAACACGGTGGGTTCGGCTCCGAAAAACTTGATTCCGTCGGCACCGCGTTTGGCGTTCTGCTGTACCCACGCCCGTGCCTGCTCGGGTGTCGTGATTGATTCTTTAGCGCCCTGCCCAAATACGGTGTACGCTTTGATGCGCGGGGCAATGATTTCGTTGCGGTCGCTTTTCGCCCGCTGATCGAGTACCCAGTCGAGGCCGTTACCACAGCTTGGGTCGCGGATGGTGGTAATACCATGCCCCAGCCAGAGTTTGAACACATAGTCGGCACTAGCGCCCTGCGCCTGTCCACCGATATGCCCGTGCATGTCGACAAAGCCTGGCAACAGGTACATCCCGTCGCAGTTCAGTTCTTTGTCGGCCGGTCCGGCTGTCGGTCGGCTTTTCGGGTCGATGGGTACACCCGGATAACCAACCTGTTTGATCTGAGCAATCCGGTTTTTCTCGACTACGATATCGACGGGCCCCATTGGGGGCGCCCCGGTGCTGTTGATGAGCGTAACGCCCCGGATAATCAGCCGGCCAAACGGCCCGTCGCCCTGATTCCGGGCCGACGCTTTGTCGACCTGCGCCCGCGCCAGCTGACTACTTACAGCCAGCAACAAACAACCAACGATCAGTTTTCGTATAACTTTTGGCATCGCAAACAGCGTTAGAAGAATAAGCTAGTCAGCAAGATACGCAGCCGTCCACTAGATTTGACAAAAATTAGCGATGAAAGCCTTCGTCACGAAACACTTCCTGCTCCTCGCTATCGTCGCGGCTATCGTGTTTGCGCTAGCGATGAAAGCGACTCTCTTTCAGCGGGCGACCGTTCGCACCGCACCGATGACCGAACCAGCCGCCCCGTTTCGGCAGTACTGGTTCAGCGGTAAGGCTGAGCTGAACCGCTACCGGCTGGAACAGGCACAATACGGCGCACTGAACGCCGGTGATGCGGTGCTGATTTTCGCCACCGAAGCGTTTCGCACCGATCTGCACGTCAAAGCCGAAACGCCCGAAAGCCGCGACAAGGCCGTGCCGGTGCTGAAAACAACCCTGATCAAACGCTTTACGACCGGTATCTACGATTATTCGCTGTTTACGTCGGCATTCACGCCCATCAACAACCCGGCGTTCCCGAATACACTGAAAGTCAGCACATCGGGGCAGGAATGGCGCGGACACAGCTACCTGCAAATTGACTATGGCAACAACGGCTATCAAATCGACGGCCGATCGTATGTCGAAAAGGAAGTCCATGAAGCCTACTCCGTGCCGAAGGTCATGCTGGAAGACGAACTCTGGAATCGGATTCGGCTCGATCCGGATAAGCTACCGACGGGTTCGATCAAGCTGATTCCGGGCACGATGACGGCCCGACTGCGGCACAAGCGGCTCGACCCGCTCGACGCGACGGCCAAACTCGACGATTACGAGGGCGTACTCTTTCCGGGCCGCAACCTGAAAGCGTACCGACTCGAATACCCGACCGACGAACGGAATCTGATGATTGTGTTCGAACATGTGTTCCCCTACAAAATCGTCGGCTGGACAGAAACCTACAAAAGCAACGACAACCTTCTGACCTCCCGCGCCGTTCTGAAAACAACCATTCAGTCAGATTACTGGAATCATACCGCCCCGGCCGACAGTGTGCTGCGCGATACATTGATGCACTAATCGCCCCCAACCCAATCCTGTATGCGATTTCTTCCCCTCCTGCTCCTACTTTTTCTATCCGCCTGTTCGTCGAATAAAGACAAGCCGGCCAAAACCGACGACCCAACGTTCACAGTCATTTTTCTGGATAAAACCCGTTCCGTAAACGTCAACAAAGCGTTTGTCGCCCGGAAATACCAGCAGGCCATCAACGAGATTATCGAGCAGAATATCCACCAGAAAGGCGACCGGCTCGAAGTGTATTTCATTCACGAAAACACCGCGAAGGCCCGCGCCCTGAACCTGACCGTACGCTCCGAGATGGAAGACGTGTCAGCCGCCAGCCCAACGGATCGTGAAGCGGCCGAAACGGAATTTACCCTGCTGCTGAACCGGGAAAAAGCGCAAATGCGCCAGCGCGTTTTGCAGGAACTGGCCGAGCAGAACACCGGTTCCTCTAATCAGGCGACCGACATCTGGGCGAGCTTACCCGTACTGGCCAAAGCCAACGAATCGGGGGCTACGGTTAAGGCGTACTACCTCAGCGACATGGTCGAAAGCGTAAAAGGAAACAACCGGCGCGATTTTCAGGTGAAGCCCCCCAAGGACAACGCACAGGCCGAAGACTGGGCAAAAACCGACGCTAAATCGCTGAAACGGTACGAGATCGGCAGCCCCGACATCACGATGATTTTGCCCTTCGAACCCAACGCATCCGTAAAGCAAAACAACCCAACCGTAACGCAATACTGGCAAACGCTCTTCAGCGAGTTGGGTGTCGCCAGCGTCGACGAGCAGTAGGTGGTGTTACCCCCCGGCCCCCTGAATGGGGAGAAACTCGCTTCTAGACTTCTCCCCATTCAGGGGGCCGGGGGGTACACAGGCTATTCCGCGGTTGAAGGCACTTCCGTGCCGATCGAGAATTCGTAGCCAACGCTGAAATCAGAAAAGTCGCGTTTCAGGCAGTACGACGTCAGCACCAGTCCGTCGCCCTCGCGCCGAACGGACAGGTAGTGGAACATCGGCTTGTACTCCGTGGCCAGGTCGGGCAGGCGACTAGGCGACGTGTTCAGCGGTTGACGAAGTCCCCCGCCCCCACCAATCACCAGAAACGTTTTGCCCTCGAACTCGTAGCGTTCGAAGGCGTGTGAGTGGCCCGTAATAAACAATTTCGCTTTCGGCGACGCGACGTAGGCCGGTACAAAGCGCTGCTGCACCAGTTTCGACGAGCCTACCAATTTGCTGTTTGAATACGGCGCGTGATGGCAGGTGACGATAATGACATGGATAGCCGGATCGGCGTCGAGTACGGTCAGTATATCTTCGTACCACGACTGCTGCTTCACAATCTCGTCGCCCGACATGGTACTAAAATTGGAGTTGAGCATCACAACAGCAATACCGTCGGTCACCTGCACGTAGCCGGTATTGACGTGATCCGGGAAGCGCTGCTGGAAATTACGCGCTCCTTTGCGGGGTCGCCCCATCACGTCGTGATTCCCCATAATGGCGTACACCGACGTACCAACCGAGCGGCATTTTTCGAGAAACTGATCGATGGTGCGCCATTTTCGGGTACGGAACCCAAGCGATACGATGTCGCCCAGCCAGTACAGTACCGTAGGGTGCAGTTTGACGATGTGGTCCAGAATGGTCTGGGTTGCTTTTGTATTTTGGTGTGTCCGCAATACCAGCCGTTCGACGAACATGGGTGCCTGCGTATCACTCAAGAATAGAATATCGGGGTGTTGTTCGGTGTCGTTCATGCGTATGTGTCAATCGGTTATTACCAACGTACCAGCCGGTAATTCAGTTGTACCTGTGCGGCAAAAGCTGCATTCTCCGACGCGACGGCATCGTACCATTTTAATTCACCCGACACCCGGAAGCGGGGGCCGAGGGGTTGCGTGTAAGAAGCAGCTGCCATCCACCCCAGACTAATCGTGCTGGTCTGCACCGTGCCTTCATAATCGAGTCGGGAATGAACGATATAGACACCCGTCCCACCCGTCACCGACAAGCGCCGGGCGATGCTTCGCTCATTGCCGCTTAGCCAGGCCAGCGGCATCTGGAAAATAGCCAGCGTGGGAATGGCCGACACATAAACGCGCCCTTCTGTATTGTTGACGCGGCCCCGGTACGAATACATCGTCGTCCAGCCACTTTCCAGGCCAAGCCGCAGCCGGTGGTCGGGTACCCACAGCGCCCTAACCGTCAGGGGAACGCCGAAACGACTAAGCTGCGTATTTGATAGGGCAGCGGGTATGCCCAGATGTGTTGAGTAATAGGACAGCCCCCCGCCTACCGACAGCACGACGGAATAGGGCCCCCGTGTCCGGCCGGTATCGGCCACCGCCCCCTTCTGGGCTAACGCCGATGTTGTCAGCATGCCGAGTACCAGTAAACCCACAAAGAACTTGAACACGTATGTCATGGCTTACTGCTGTATGTAGTGGTAATAGGCAACGACGCAGGGGTAATTCGACAGAATACCATCGAAGCGAGTACGGTCGATAAACTCCTGAATAAACTGCGGTTCGTCCAGCGTCCACACAAACACAGACAGACCTTCGGCTTTCATCACGTTGACTTCCGCCGTTTGATCGCCGAGTGTCCAGCGGGGAGCCCAGATGTTGGCGTTGATACTGCGGGTAATGCTGGTATCAAGTTCACAGAGTACGGGCGTGTCCGCCTTTTCGGGTAAGTCCCGGTAGAGCGAGACAGCCTCATCGCTCGGCAGGCCAATCACAATCTGCAAGGATCGACCGGCGGCTTTCGCCCGCTGCATATACGTGCGCTGAATCGCCTGTACCTGCGTCATCGACCGAACATATTTGGTATCAAGCCAGACGAAACTCAGATCCGTGTTGTTGACTACCGTTTCCAGTGCTTCTTCCAGCGTCGGAATTTTCTCGCCATTCACCAGTCGGACGAACGTAGTCAACTGCTGGTAGGTGTATGATTCAATGGCTCCGGCCAGGCCATTTTTCTGAATCAGCCGCAGATTCAGCGTATTGTCATGGTACAGAATGGGGATGCCATCTTTCGTATAACGTACGTCGATCTCAATACCCGTCGCCCCCAGTCGTGAGGCCATTTTGATAATCTCTACGGAGTTTTCCGATGCGGGCAGTAAATCTGACGTTCGTCCGCCCGCCCGGTGCGCCAGAATCGAGAACGAACGCGGATTCAGCGGTCGGGCATAGGTCATCGTCAGCTTCTTGCTGGGCAGCACACCATCGTTACCATACGCCCCGCTGACAACGAGCGTATCGCCGGTTACTAGTGTACCCGAAAATGGGCTGACAACGCCATTCCGCCGGACATTCACCGTCAGTTGTACCAGACCGATCTCCGTGTTTTGCAGCCGACGCCAGTAGCCAGACACCCCCAGACCGCCAAGCTGCTGCTGTGGTTCCATATCGAAGTACCCAACGTTCGATGTATACACCGACAGGTGGTGCGCCGTATCGGCTCCGTTGCGGATATACGTCCATTTTAGAACTACCTGCGGCCCAAATACGTCGGAGCCATCAGTAACCGTGTAAACACCATTTATAGCCTGCCGAACCGGCGTCGAAAAGCGACCCGCTCCCGTGGCGGCCGAAAACGTGTATGGCACAGGGGCTTCGTATTCTTTGCGGCACCCCGTCAATGCAGCAACCAGTAGCCCGAACAGAAGTAGATAACGTGTAGTCACAGGATGAAGCCGAAGATTAGCTGGGGATAAAACAAGTTGCGGTCGAATGTATCGTAGAGCGACCAAAGCTGCCAGTTGAAACTGGAGTAAGCCGCCCGCAAACCTAACGTCACGTGTTTTTTGTCGTACAGCGGCTGCTCAACGGCGAACGTCACGGCCAACCCATTATACCGGACGGCATTGCGCTCGATAGACAGGTTACCCACCTGCGACTTGTAGTACGTGTCGATGATGGCCTCCCCTTTTAGCGTTGCCTGAATGTCGCGCGTGAAGCGATAACCAATTGACACGTTCGGAAAATTCTGCATACCATGTGCTTGACTATCAAACACATCCTTGATTTGCAATGCACCAAACCAGACGTGCATATCGTCGCCCGCCGAGAAGAACAACCGGTCTGTGATGGGAGCCGCGTAGCGTATACCAACCCCAACATTACTCTGCAATACCTGCGTCAGGATACGGCTGTTGATGAACCAGTGCTTACTAAGGCCACGCTGTAGGTTGAAATCGACGGCGGGCACGTTAACACGTATCTCCTCGGTTAGTTCAGGCGGGGCCGTTGTGAAGACGGCACCGATTGAGTAGCGCCACCGCCCCG
>Ga0182230_1000130_pt1 | contig 11913 bp, 13 predicted proteins | sample G6R1MG_28_FD_128384 | JGI IMG/M metagenome (GOLD analysis project Ga0182230, IMG submission 128384) | Miscanthus phyllosphere microbial communities from Michigan, USA - G6R1_NF_07NOV2016_LD1 MG | ecosystem: Host-associated > Plants > Phyllosphere > Phylloplane/Leaf | place: USA: Michigan...
AAGCCGGGCTGCGCCGCCAAGGTCATGGCCCAGCTGCCGGCGCCCCTGCGGAACGGGGTCATGCGCCGGATGCTGACGTTCAAGCCCATCGTCGATGGCACGATGAAGATGATCGAGCAGTCGATGCACGAAGACTTCATGATCAACCAGGCCCGCAATTCCGGTGCCGACACCCATGCGCGCATGGCCGACATCATCAACAAGATGGAGCGCCAGGGCATGGAAGAGGTCCTGGACAGCCTCGCGCAATCGCGTCCCAAGTCGGCGGAGATCCTGAAGAGCCTGCTGTTCACCTTCGACGACATCATCAACATGACGCCCCGGGCGCGCACGGCCCTGTTCGATCAGATCCCGCCCGACCGAATCATCCTGGCGCTGAAGGGCACCAGCGGCACCCTCCGCAACGTCGTGCTGGGCGCCATCACGGCCCGCACGCGACGCCTCGTGGAGCACGAACTCGAAGGCGGCGAGCCGGCCGCCCAGCGCGATGTGCTCGAAGCGCGCCGCGCGATCACCGACCAGGCCCTGGAGATGGCCTCCCGCGGCGAGATCGAACTCAATCAAGCTGAGACGGAAGACACCTTCTTCAGCTGAACGGATGGGGTGCGATGTCGGACGAGGACAAGGAGAGCAAGACCGAGGCTGCGAGCGAGAAGAAGATCAGCGAGGCGCTGGAGAAGGGAAACGTCCCGTTCTCACGGGAAGCGACGATCTTCGCCTCGATCGGGGCGATCCTCATCATCCTCGTCTTCGTGGTCCGGGATCGCGGCGCCCTGTTCGTCCAGCAACTCGCCCTGCTCATTGAGCAGCCGCGGAACTTCGCGCTGGCCACCAGTCAGGACGCCGAGCAGCTCGTCGTGGCACTGGCCCTTGCGATGTGGCAGCTTCTGCTGCCCATGTTGGTGATCCTGATGGCGGCGGGTCTCGCCGCCTCGATATTCCAGAATGTGCCGCGCATCGCGGGCGAGCGCATCAGGCCGCAATGGTCTCGCATCTCGCCCGTCAGCGGGTGGAGCCGCATCTTCGGTCTTCAGGGATATAACGAATTTGGGAAAAGTATCCTCAAATTCCTGGCTATCGGCGGCGTCGTCTCTATGATTCTGCGCGCCGACCGACACGAGATCGTGAATATCATGTTCGAGGATCCGATCGGCCTTCCCGAATTGCTCTTGAGCTTGTCGGTCCGGCTGGTTTCGGCGGTCAGCGTGGCGACGATTGCTTTGGTGGCCGGTGATCTCGTCTGGACGCGCGTGAAGTGGCAGCGCGACTTGCGGATGTCGAAGCAGGATCTGAAGGACGAGTACAAGCAGACCGAGGGCAATCCGGCGGTGAAGGCCAAGCTGCGCTCGATCGCGCTGGATCGCGTGCGCAAGCAGATGATGGCGTCCGTGCCCCGGGCCACGATGATCCTGGCCAACCCGACGCATTACGCCATCGCGCTGCGCTACGATCAGGCCTAGAACGATGCCCCGATGGTGCTGGCCAAGGGCAAGGATCTGCTCGCCCTGCGCATCCGCGAGATCGCCGAGCAGCACCGGATCGAGATCGTGGTCGACAAGACCCTGGCTCGGGCGATGTACGACAATGTCGAGATCAACCAGGCGATCCCGGCGGAGTTCTACCGCGCGGTCGCCAACCTCCTCGTCTACGTGATGACGCGCAAGAAGCGCTGAGCGCGCTGCCCGAAGGGAGACCGGTTCGGCGACGAGCGCGCGTCCGATCAAACGCGGATAGCCTCTCCCGATCGCAGCGCGATCGCGAGAGGTTCCGGCGTGCCCCGTCGGAAGCCCAGGCGTCAGGCCTGGCCGCGCTTCGCCTCGCGGCGGAAGCGGTGCAGGACGAACTCGGTGTAGCCGTTCGGCTGGGCCGCGCCCTCGAAGACCAGCGCCTCCGCGGCCCGGAAGGCCGGCCCGTCGAAATCCGGGCCCATCGGGCGGTATGCCGGATCGGCCGCGTTCTGGCGATCGACGATGCCGGCCATCCGGCGCAGGGCCTCGGCGACCTGGGCGCGGTCGACGATCCCGTGGCGGAGCCAGTTGGCGATGTGCTGGCTGGAGATGCGCAGGGTGGCGCGGTCCTCCATCAGCCCGACATCGTGGATGTCGGGCACCTTCGAGCAGCCGACGCCCTGGTCGATCCAGCGCACCACGTAGCCGAGGATGCCCTGGCAGTTGTTGTCGAGTTCCTCGCGGACGGCCTCCGGCGCGAACGCCTCCGTGGCGAGCGGCAGCGTCAGCATGGCGGCCCGGGTCGCGGGCGCCCGGTCGCGGAGCTCGGCCTGGCGGGCACGCACGTCGGTCCCGTGATAGTGGAGCGCGTGGAGCGTCGCCGCGGTCGGGGACGGGACCCAGGCGGTGTTGGCGCCGGCCGCCGGATGGTCGCCCTTGGCGGCGAGCATCGCCGCCATCCGGTCGGGGGCGGCCCACATGCCCTTGCCGATCTGCGCGTGGCCCGGCAGCCCGCAGGCGAGCCCGGCATCGACGTTGCCGTCCTCGTAGGCCCGGATCCAGGCGGTGGCCTTCATGGCCTCCTTGCGGACCACCGGGCCGGCCTCCATCGCGGAGTGGATCTCGTCGCCGGTCCGGTCGAGGAAGCCGGTGTTGATGAAGAATAGGCGGTCGGCAGCCGCCGCGATCGCGGCCCTGAGGTTCGCGCTGGTGCGTCGCTCCTCGTCCATCACACCGATCTTCAGGGTCCGCGGTGCCAGCCCGAGCAGCGCCTCGACCCGGACGAACAGCTCCACCGCGAACGCCACCTCGTCGGGCCCGTGCAGCTTCGGCTTGACCATGTAGACCGAGCCGGCCCGGCTGTTGCGGATGGCGCCCGTCCCCTTGAGGTCGTGCAGGGCGATCAGCGCGGTGACCGCCGCGTCGAGCATCGTCTCGGGGATTTCTTCCCCGTCGAGGGTCACGGCGTCCGTGACCATATGGTGCCCGACATGGCGCACCAGCATCAGCGACCGGCCCGGCAGGGTCAGGCTGCCGCCATCGGGGGCCGTGTAGGTCCGGTCCTCGGCGAGCCGGCGCTCGATGGTGCGGCCGCCCTTGGGCAGGCGGGCGACGAGGTCGCCGCGCATCAGCCCGAGCCAGCTCCGGTACACCGCGACCTTGTCGGCGGTGTCCACGGCGGCGACGGAATCCTCCATGTCCATGATGGTCGAGAGGGCGGATTCCAGCACCACGTCGGCGATGCCGGCCGGGTCGGTGCGGCCGATCGGGCTGGTCCGGTCGATCCGGATCTCGATATGCAGGCCGTGGTGGCGCAGCAGGAGGATCTCCGGCGCCTGCGCGGCGCCGGTGAAGCCTGCCAGCGCGGCGCCGTCCTGCAGGGCGGCGCTGCGGCCGCCGCCGAGATCGACGGCGAGCGCGCCCGCGGTCACGGCAAAACCCGTGGCCTCGGCCCAGGTACCCCCGGCCAGGGGCACGGCCGTATCCAGGAACGCCTTGGTCCGGGCGACCACCGCGGCGGCGCGGGCCGGGTTGAAGGCCTGCCCCGGGGCCAGTTCGCCGTCCTGCGGGATCGCGTCGGTGCCGTAGAGCGCGTCGTAGAGGCTGCCCCAGCGGGCGTTGGCGGCGTTGAGCGCGTAGCGCGCGTTGGAGATCGGCACCACGAGCTGCGGGCCGGCGATCTCGGCGATCTCGGCGTCCACATCCGTGGTGGTGACCCGCACCGCCTCCGGCTCCGGCTGCAGATAGCCGATCTCCGCCAGGAACGCCGCGTAGGCGGCCGGATCGTGCGGCACGCCCCGGCGGTCGCGATGCCAGGAATCGATATCGGCCTGGAGCCCGTCGCGCCGGTCGAGCAGGGCCCGGTTGCGCGGCGCGAGATCCCGGAGGATCGCGGCGAAGCCCGACCAGAACGCGTCCGCGCTCAAGCCCGTCCCGGGCAAAGCCTCCTCGGACAGGAAGCGGCGGAGGTCTTCGGCAACGACGAGGCCCGACATGGCGATCCCCTGGGCTGGCGCGCGCTGTTGAGAAAAACTTGAGCGGCGCGTGAAGATTCTTTGATGGCTCAGCGATAGAGCCCTTGGCTCCCGCGAAAAAGGCGCCAAAAGGGATTTGATTCTTTCCGCGGCGTTGAGAATGTCGGCCCCACCGCCATGCAAGATCACAGCGATCTGGAGATTTTCGCCCGGGTGGTCCGGGCCGGCAGCCTGACCCAGGCCGGGTCCGAGCTCGGCCTGTCGGTGGCGGTGGTCTCGAAGCGGCTGAAGCGGCTGGAGGAGCGCCTTTCCGTGCGGCTGCTCCACCGGACCACGCGGCGGGTGGCGCCCACCGATGTGGGCCAGGAATTCTTTCAGCGGATCGCCCCGATCGTCGACGCCATCGCGGAGGCCGAGACCCTGGTGTCGCAGCGGGCCTCCCGGGCGCGGGGGACGCTGCGGGTGACGGCGCCGAGCTCGTTCGGGCGGCTGCACATCGTCCCGCACCTGCGGGCCTTCTTCGCGCTCCATCCCGACCTCGTCCTGAACCTGGAGCTCAGCGACGATTTCGAGCCGATCGTCGAGCGCGGCTACGATCTCGCGATCCGGGTCGGCACCCTGGAGAGTTCCGGGCTCACCGCCGTGCGCCTCGCCCCGGTGCGGCGGGTCCTCTGCGCGCGGCCCAGCTATCTCGACGCGGCTGGGCGTCCCGCCGGCCCGGACGATCTGCGCGGCCATGTCTGCCTGGCCACCGAGAACCAGAACCCGTGGCGCCTGGTCGGGCCGGACGGGCCCTGCACGGTGAGCGCCGCCGGGCCCCTGCGGACCCATTCCAACGAGGTGGTGCGCGAGGCGGTGATCGGTGGCCTCGGCATCGCGCTCCGCTCCACCTGGGACGTGCACGCGGAACTGCGCAGCGGCCTGCTGGAAGTGGTGCTGCCCGCCTACACGGCCGCTTCCCAGGCGGGCATCTATGCGGTCTATCCGAGCCGGGCCTTCGTCCCGGCCAAGACCCGGGCCTTCATCGAATTCCTGAAGCGCTCCTACCGGTCGAGCGCCGCCTGGCCGGAGCCGTGAGGCGCCCTGCCCGGCTCAGCGGCGGGGGACCGAATTCGTGCGACGCCGGATGTGACGCGGGTCCCCTCTCCAGTGCGGGCTAAGATGTTCACATATCGCTGCCGAATGTGGGCCAAGGTTAACCCCAAGCGCCCTCCCTCCCCCGCAGAGGGGGGAGGGAGGGCGTGTGTTGGTCTCGAAGAGACTCTTTTACAGTCGAGAACCGTCCGGACCGTGCTTTTCCTTCCACAAGGGGGAGATGAGCACGTTCCACCCAGCCCGGTTGACGACATCCCCTGCTCTCACCCCGCCATCCGTAGCCGGCTCACTGCGCGAAGTCGGGATCCGTGCGGGCCAGCATCCGCTTGAACGCCGCCCATTCGTTGTCGGGGGCGCCCTGGACCGCGATGCGATCGTAGCCGGCTGCGTATTGCCCCGCGGTCTTGCTTGCGATGGCGGCGGAGGGGCGGGTGATCGGTGCGCCGGCGGCCTGGATCGCCAGCTGCGCCCGGCATGAGCGCTCTAGGTTGTGCATCAGCTTGAACGCCTCGCCGACCGACCGGCCGCAGGTCAGCAGCCCGTGGTTGCGCAGGACCATGACCGGCTTGTCGCCGAGATCCGCCACCAGCCGCGCCCGCTCGTCGAGGTCGAGGGCGATCCCCTCATAGGCGTGATAAGCGAGCCGGCCGGCGAACTGCATCGACCATTGGTTCAGGGCGAGCAGCCCCTCCTCCTGGCACGAGACCGCGACCCCCGCGACCGTGTGGGTGTGCAGCACGCAGATCGCGTCGTGGCGCGCGGCGTGGATGGCGCTGTGGATCGTGAAGCCGGCCGGGTTGATGCCGAGCCCCATCGGATCCTCGAGCACGCGCCCGTCGATATCGACGGTGACGAGATTCTGGGGCGTCACCTCCTCGAAGCGCAGCCCGTAGGGATTGATCAGGAACCGATGGCCCTCCCCCGGCAGCCGCGCCGAGATGTGGGTGTAGATGCTGTCGTCGAGGCCGAGCCGGTGGATCAGCCGGTAGGCCGCCGCTAGGTCGAACCGCATCGCCTGGATCGCGGCGGGGTTGGCCTCTTGGTCCGGGGCGCTGGAATGGGCGGCTGCGATCATGCGACGGCTCCTGGCTTGGTGAGCGAGATCGCCGACAGGGTGCACCAGGGGCCGCTGGCCGGCAATGCGTCGGCGCCGATCGAGGGAATCCGGGATTCACAAGGTCCTGGACCTTGTGCGGGTCCAGGGCGGAGCCCTGGTTCATCGGGGCTCCGCCCCGAACCCCGCCAAAGGGCTCGCCGTTTGGGAACCCCTTCCCCGGTCCGTCCCTTGACAATGTTCCTATTTTGTGCTCATGGTCTCTCGCCCGCCGCGACGCGTCGTGAGACGTCTCGGGGCGCCGATCCGGTCAGCCGCCGGGTCGGCGGCGGTGGGCCGGTGCCTGCGTCTGCCGTCGGCTGCGGCAGGCCCGGGCGCGGGAACGCGACACCCCCCGGCTCGGGCTGGGCGGCGGCCGGCGGAGGAAATGCCAATGGCCGTTCAGAGGCCTGAGGGCGACCCTGTCCTGGGCGGTGCGGCGGTTCTGCGGCGCCCTCTACTACGAGGGGGCGTGCGACGAAGGCTCGCTCGGAAGCGCTGAGGGGCGATGAGCACCTCGGGACTGGAACTTAGCGCAGGCGGGTTCCCGCGTGACGGACATCGGACGAAAAAACGGATCTGAATGCGCGGCCGGCCGGTTGGCGGCAGCGCCTTCGATCCGCGGGACGCCGGGAAGCCGGCTCTTTGTGCAACGTTGCGTTCAGGCTTCGCGGCGTCCCGCGTCACCCCGGTTGCGACTGGGTGTTTGGGCCATGCTCCCGGCGGGTTGCCGCGTGGGGTCGATGACGCGTGTCCGGATGCGGCAGCGCGCAAGGAACGGGACACCGTGCCGGGACGCTCCGCGATCAGGCCACGGCGTCGAGACGCACCGTGCCCGCGTGCAGGAAGCACGCCTTGGTGAAGAGGCTCAGATCCACCGGGTTCGGCAGACGGATATCGGAGAGCTGCGGCAGGGGCCGGTTCGCGGGGTCGAAGGCGCGGTCGATCTGGGAGAGCGCCACTACGATCGCCGATGTGTCGCGCGCCAGGGTCTTGAGGTCCCGCACTTGAACGTCGAGTTCGGGATTGCTGCGCTTCTGGTCCAGGATCTGGAGATAGTCGATCACCACGAAGCTGCCGCCGCGACCGTCCTGAACCCGGTCCGCGATGTAGCGCGCGCAGATCCGGTCCGAGGTATCGACAATCAGCGGGATCGGCGCGCCCTCCCCGCGCAGGGAGCGGATCCGGGCCTGTACGGCGGCCTCGCTCGATTCGAGGCTGAAGAAGAAGCTGCGGCACTCAGCCTGCGCCGCTCCAAGGGCGAGGCCCAGACCCAGAAGCGTCTTGCCATGCCCGGGGCGTGCACCGAGCAGAACCAAGTCGCCGGGACTGAGAGCCGCAAAGATCCGCTGCGTCGGGCGCGATGCGGGGTGCGACCCGGACAGATAGCTCCAGCTCCGGTAGCCCTCCCGTTGGGCGATCCGGTCGAGGGCGTGGTGGAGCGGCGCGTTCGACCCGCGCGCAAGCAGCTTGGCTTGGCGCCTGAGCCGGAAAATGGGAGCGGACAGAGTCATGCAAGGACCTCCTCGTCCGAGCGATATCCGCAATCCCTCCTGATGCGTGCTCGAACGGAGTCGGCGCAATGCGTGGAAGGCCCTGCATGGGAGATGCTTCCCCGATTCGGAGGGGGGCGGCATGGGCCGTGCCGTCTTGTGATACTGCGCAACCGCGTAGCCGAAGGCAAGCGGACCACGACCGGCCGCGCGGGCGATCGGCGCCTGTTCGCCAGCCCCTGCTCAGAACGTCCCAGGATAGGCCCCGCCATCCATCAGTAGGTTCTGGCCGGTGATGAACCCGGCCTGCTGGCTGCACAGGAACGCGCAGGCGGCGCCGAACTCGTCCGGACGGCCGAAGCGCCCCGCGGGGTTGTCGCGCGCCCGGGCCTCCAGATACGCGTCCACGCTGGTGCCGGCCTTGGCGGCGCCGGCGGCGGCGTTGCTGCGGATCCGGTCGGTGTCGAACGGGCCGGGCAGGAGGTTGTTGAGCGTCACGTTGTGCCGCACCGTCTGGCGGGCGAGGCCGGCCACGAAGCCCGTAAGCCCCGAGCGGGCGCCGTTCGACAGGCCGAGATGCGCGATCGGCGCCTTCACGGCCCCGGAGGTGATGTTGACGATCCGGCCGAACTTGCGCCCGATCATGCCGTCGACCGTGGCCTTGATGAGCGCGATCGGTGCCAGCATGTTGGCGTCGAGCGCCCGGATCCAGGCGTCGCGGTCCCACTCGCGAAAATCCCCCGGGGGCGGGCCGCCGGCATTGTTCACCAGGATGTCGGGCTCCGGGCAGGCGGCGAGCGCGGCCTCCCGGCCGGCCTCGGTGGCGATGTCGCCGGCCACCACGGTCACCGCCGCGCCGGTCTCCCGGCGGATGGCGTCGGCGGTCGCCTCCAGGGTCTCCCGGGTGCGGGCCGTGATCGTCACCGCAACGCCCTCGCGGGCGAGCGCTAGGGCGCAGCCCCGGCCGAGCCCCTTGCTAGCCGCGCATACGAGGGCCCGGCGCCCGCTCAAACCCAGATCCATCGATGCCTCCGAGAACCGGCCCTCCCAGGGAGGGCTTCCGCGAGCGTGATACCGCGCCGAATTCGCAGGCGTCACCCGGGCTCGGGTTGGGAGATCCGCGGGCATGGGATGATCATCTGCCGGGTTCATCCGGAAGTATTACTGAACCCGATGCGATATACGCGATTGACCAGTCATGGAGGTGACCATGACGACACTGCGTGCTCCGGTTGTCGGATTCGTGCTCTATATCCTCTCGGCCGGACTGGCGGCGGCGCAGCCGGCCGTCACCGGAACCGGCGGCGATCCGCTCAGCACCGAGAAGGCGCCGAACACCACGGCGCTCGGGCAGACCAAGCCGCCGAGCCGGGCCGCCAGCCCGGTCGCGACCAAGCCGATCGAGCGCCGGACGCCGCGCCAAGCCGCGGACGACGCGATCAGCACCCGGATCTGCATCGGCTGCCGCCCGGATCCCGGCACCACCGGCTCCCTGCCGGGTGCCACCGCCTCGGTTGCCCCGATCGCTCCGGCCGCGGGCAAAGGCGACGTGAAGCTCGACGAGCTTCGGACCCTGGCCGAACCCAAGCAGCAATCCGACCTCGACACGCTCCCCCTGGCCTCGGCGCATCGCGAGCAGGCGAGTTCGGCCCAGGAGAGGACCGACGGCCTCTGGCAATCGTGGCTCGTCTCGGTCTGCGCCGGCTGCGGCGATCAGAAGCCGGCCCGGGCGCTGAAGCTCGAGGATTGGCCGAACCGGGAGGCTGCGGCGACCCCGGGCGCGGGCGACCGCAGGCCGCCGCCGACCCCGGTGCGAGCCGCCGAGAGCGCTCCGCACCGGAGCCTCGCGGCGGATCTCTCGCCGGAGAACATCACTGGGATCCGCCGCATGCCCTGAGGGGGGCGGCGCTCACCAGGTGCGCAGATCGCGGCGCGACGGCGTGTCTGGCACCTCGTCGAGGCCGGGGGCCACGAACCCGGCCCAGAGCAGGGCTCCGACGCCGGTGAGCAGCGGGGCGGTGATACTGAGAACGAGGCTGAGGGTCACGGCGGCCTGCTCGCTGGACAGCTTCGAATTGTCCGAATGCAGCAATCATCGCCAGGAAGTGTTGTTTTGACCTTAAGATGATCGGTCGGTTTGGCGGCGTGCCGTGTCTTTGTGCGTGGCGCAAAGCGATTTCGCGCATTACCTCCGAACGGTGCAGGTCCCGGGATCGCTCCGCCACCCCACCGCGGTGACGGCGTGGGACGATGGCGCGCCGACGGCCGGTTCTGTGCGTGCCCTGCCCGCTCAGCCCATGTCGCCCGAGACCTCGGGTCTCGCCGATAGGGGCGGCCCTGTTCGTGTCCGTCGCCCGAACCGGATCGGTCGGGCCGGGGGCACCGGCGGGGCGGGCGAGCAAAGCTCCCCCTCCCGCCTCGCCGGTACTGACCGGCGCGGGGGTTACGCAAGTCAGTAATCTTCGTCTAGCATTCTCACTATGGAGTCGCCAATCAGCGGTTTATACGGAGCGATATAGCAGAGATCGCTTTTTGGCTTGATCCTGTACTGTGTTGAGATGGCTTCATGGCGACCCTTCTCGCGGATCCGTTCGGCCGTCAGCTCTTGAGCCTGCTCACCGCGGAGTACGGCCTGCCCGGTGATCCCGGGCGGCGGGCCCTCCGGCACGAGCTGCAGCAGCTTCAGCTGCGCGCCGAGGCCGGGAGCGCGCCGCGACCGGTGCGGATGGCGATCCGCGCGGCGCTCTCGGCGCTCCGGGCGGAGTTTTCGGGGCCCTGCCCCGTCGTTCCGGCGGCGGCCGTGCCCGAGTGCCGCGCCGTCGAAGGCGGCCCCCAGCCCGCGCTGTGACGCGCGCAACGGCCGGGGCGCTCGGCACTCTTCATCGGGCTGTTACAACCGAGACTTAAAGCCATCCTGCGCGACATCATCTCGGGAGATAAGGCGGATGCCGGCCCATTATTGTATTAACCCGCTCGATCCCTATGCCGAGCAGGAAGTGCTGGTCACCTACGACGATCATCGGCCGTTCGTGTCGGTCCGGTCGGCGATCGACGAGGACGGTTACGACATCCTGGCCGACCTGTCCGAGGAATGCGTCCGAATCCTACAGCTCGAGATCGCCGTGTATCACGGCCATAGCGAGCCCTATGCCTGGGCGCAGCATGCGGTCGACGTGGTCGCCGCTCCCGCCGCGTGAGCCCGGCGCGGCCGCGTCAGGGCCGGGTCGGCTCGGCGGCGAGCGCCCCGAACTCGCTGACCATGCATTCGTGCATGCGCCGCAGCCACATATGCGCCTCCGTGGCCCGGGCTTCCGCCCGGTCGGCCCGCTCGGCCGCCAAGCGGACCTGTTCCTCGGCCCGCTCCGCACGGGTGACCGCTTCGCGCATCGTCGCCTCGGCATGGCGGGCCCGGTCCTCGGCCGCCCGCGCCGCCGCATCCGAGTCCCGCACCGCGCGCTGCGCCTCTCGGACCGAGTCCCGCGCGCGCTTCTGCATCTCGCGGACCCGGGCCGCGACGCCCCGGACCGCCAGCAGCGAGGCCGACCAATCCTCGTCCTCGGCGGCCGCGGCGGTGTCGGCTCCGGAGAACAGCGCGATCACCCGGTCCATCGGATCGGCCTCCGGGGGGATCGTTTGCGCTCGGGCCGGGCTGCTCATGCGGCGGCCTGATCGGTCAGGTCGGAGAACTCGGACATGATCGCGTCCTGGACCCGGGCCAGCCATTCCTCGGCGTGCCGGGCGCGCTCCTCCGCCGCCCGGGCGCGGGCCTCGGCAGCCTTCGCACGCTCTTCGGCGGCGATGACCTGTGCCTCGGCGCGGACCTGCGCTTCCCGCGCCTGAACTTCAGCGATCCGGGCCCGTTCATTCGACGCATTGATGTCGTCGCGGACCTGCTCGAGCACGTGCTCGATCCGCTCCTCGCGCTCCCGGGCCTGCGCCTCGACCTCGCGCGCCTGGCGGGCCGCGGCCTGCACCCGGTGGATCAGCGTGTCCCAATCCTGCGGCGACGATTGCGGCGTCGGCGCCTGGGCCTGCTCGTTCAGCGACGAGACGACCCGCAGGACGTTGCCGAGGCTGGCCTCGGGGACGGCATTCGGCTCGCGCTTCGACTTGTCGACGGTGCGGAAGCGCGGATCGTTCAACAGCCGCTGCAGTTCGCTCACGGGGCGCTCTCTCCCTGCCGGTAGACCTGGGCGATGATTTAACTGATCGGAATGATTAACAAATCGTTAAAACCAAGTCCACAAGGTGAGGCTTTGTTAACACAGGCTAGCCTCTATGCTAGAGTTCGCGCGATCCGGCCGGGCGGC
>Ga0182230_1000132_pt1 | contig 11907 bp, 10 predicted proteins | sample G6R1MG_28_FD_128384 | JGI IMG/M metagenome (GOLD analysis project Ga0182230, IMG submission 128384) | Miscanthus phyllosphere microbial communities from Michigan, USA - G6R1_NF_07NOV2016_LD1 MG | ecosystem: Host-associated > Plants > Phyllosphere > Phylloplane/Leaf | place: USA: Michigan...
CGACGACGCTTTCGGGCTCGTAGTCGAGTGCGCAGACCATCAAACGTTGGTCGTCCGCCCGAACCGGAATGAAGCGATCCAAGCCCGTCAATTCCAGCGAAAGACCGCGAAACGTCAGGACCAAGCGACCTGCCGCACGTAGCGCATTATACGCATCGCGAAAAAGCTTCGATACGTCGCCGCGATCGTCGAGATGCGTCAGGGTATCGCCCATACATACGATCGCATCGATGCTATCGCGCTCGACCAATGTCGCGAAGCCTCGTATATCGGCCAATCGCGGTTCGATTGAAGCTCTTGCTTTAAGCGTCTTCAATTCCTTGAGCAGGGCGCGGCAGGAATCGAGTGCAATAACGGATTCGAAGCCGATCTCGCTGAGAGCAAAGCTCTGGTAGCCCGGCCCGCAACCGAGATCGATGGCCCGACCATTCGGTCGTGAGCATATTCCACGGTCGACAAGCAGTTTTCGCTGCTCGGCAACCTTATCGCTGAACGACGAGCCGTTCATCCACGAGTAATATTCCGCCAGAAGATTGTCATAATGGGCTCGAGCCTGGCTCGTCAGCAGCTCCGGGATCGCGTTTTTAACCGCATTACCGTTGTGCCGGGCCGCTTGTCGAGATTGCGATCAGGGCAGCCTATCTCGCAGCACCCTTCACCCGATTGCGGGCACGGCCCCAATGCCCATCTTCTCACGGGCCGGGCGGTGTGCTAACGCTCCGCCCGCGCGGGTGTAGCTCAATGGTAGAGCAGCAGCCTTCCAAGCTGAATACCCGGGTTCGATTCCCGGTACCCGCTCCACGTCTCTCCCCGGATGGCACAGGGCACGGGGTACATGATCCCAGGATGTGTGGGGTGGATAGAGACTCACGCGTCTGCGTTCTCTCGTTCTGGCCTGATGGACATCCTGGCAGGTCGTAACACCGTGCCGAGCCCTCAGGCGACGCGCATGATTGTGGTCGACGAATAGCGGCAGGTGCGACCGTGGCTTATGGTGGACCTCATCGATATCACCGAGCCATCACGTGCTTGGTGGTGCCGCTCCTTCGCTCGACCTAACTTCTAGTTCATGGATGTTTGGGCTTGGTCAGGTGATGCGTGATGCCGCGCTCCTGCCAGACACGACCGAAAATGTGCCCTCTTCAGAGGACTATCGGGCCTGAGCGGTTGCGCGCGGAAAGGCAGGGGTGCCCCCCGTGTCCGTTCGCACCTTTTGCATCTGGCGCGGCACGATCGCCCTCAATGCGGGTAAGACGCCCGATGCCGCGTCGCGACCGATTTCCGCCCGCAGTCGACGAAGGCAGACGAATACCGCCGAAAAGGTAAAGCTTGCCCGCCTTCGCCCTGACACCGGCGATATCGACGTAGACATCGCCAATGGCGTAAGCGGCGAGACGCGTCTGCTGGGGTTTTTCGCCGTCAATCTGCCTGGGCGGCTGATATCCTGTTGCCCAAGCAAGTCTTTAGCAAGTCGGGTGGAGGATCGTGAGCGAAAGGCGATGGAGGCCGTCGTCCGACGGCAGTAGCGTATGCCGCCAGAAGAAAACGATGCCCGACTTGTTCTATGATGTGAGGACGGTCGAGCGCGGCTGCTGTGCCCTCCACGGTCGGTATCCGCCGTCGTCCGACGCGTCCATTTCTGTATGGTTGTCAGCCTGATACCGCAGCGTCTGATGGCAGCCCTTACACTCCATGGACGCAACTATTTTGCGCCTTGCATCTCCTCTGTCGTATCTGGGCTACCGCAAAAAATTCGGTCCGTAGCGCATGTTCTGCAGCAAGGTGCCGAACCCTATTGCCACACCACGGGATCAACCCATCAAGCCTGAGCTGGCTCGCTATACGAGGTGTCCCGTGGTGATGCTGTCGTAAAGATCCTCAGGTGTCCTGCGTGCCTGGAGACCGTATCGGCAGCGTCCAATTCGGCCTGACGAAGTGGCAGGTATAACCGTCCGGTCGACGTTCCAGGTAATCCTGATGCTCCGGTTCGGCCTCCCAGAACGGACCCGCCGGCGCCACCTCGGTCACCACCTTGCCCGGCCAGAGGCCCGACGCGTCGACGTCGGCAATGGTCTCCTCCGCGACCCGCCGCTGCGCGTCGTCGAGGTAGTAGATGGCCGACCGGTAACTCAGGCCCCGGTCGTTGCCCTGGCGGTTCGGCGTCGTGGGGTCGTGGATCTGGAAGAAGAACTCCAGGATGCGCCGGAAGCTCGTCTGGGCCGGGTCGTAGACAATCTCGATGCCTTCTGCATGAGTGCCGTGGTTGCGGTAGGTCGCGTTCGGCACGTCGCCGCCGGTATATCCCACGCGGGTGGTGATGACGCCCTCCTGCCGTCGGATCAGGTCTTGCATGCCCCAGAAGCAGCCGCCCGCCAGCACAGCCTTCTCTTCGCTCATCGTGTTTCCTCCGTAGGACCGAAGCGTCCCATCCTGACCCATAGATGGGGATTCCGATCAGGCTTCGCCCCTTCCCGGGGCGACATCGCCCGCGGCACTCTCTCATCCTCTGCTAACCCGCGCTCAGTCAGCGCGCCTCGACTTTCACGCAGGTGAAGGCGACGGGCAGGGCCTAGCCGCCCTCCATCGTCTCCATAAACGAGGCGGCGTTAGCGGTGGTCGACGTGACGGCGTGCTCGGCATTCGGGCCGTCGACCGGCAGCACGTAGTCCTGGCCGCTCTCCAGCCCCTTGGTCGAGTCGAACACTCGGATGGTGCCGTCGAAAGGCTTACGTGCCGTCTTCGCTATGTCGTCCGCCTGAACCTGAGTCGCACCGAGGAGGATGGTGGCCATCGCCGCCAGGGTGGACATCCGCATATCGGGGTTCCTCAGCGCCCGCTGCCGGGCTCGTGGATCGGGCAGCCGTTGAACCGCTGGCGGAACTCGGCCGAGTGCCGGTAAGGCGCATTGCGGGCGCGGTTGATGTTGCCCAGCGGCCTGTGGGCGGCGAGCCCCGTCCAGACGCTGAAGCGCATCTCCTCATCCACGGTGCGGACGCGGACCTCGTCCCAGCTGTCCTGCGGGCGGACGGTGATCAGGCCAACCCGCTGAAATGGCGCCTCGTCCTCGCTCCATTCGACGGTCGGATCCTCGACGGGCTGGCGCTCGAGGTCGCGGCAGAGTTGGACCCGGAATTCCCACATGCCCTCAATCACCGCCATCTCGGAGCGCACCGTCTCGCGGATCGCGTTCGGGCGGCCGGAGGCATCGATCTCATTGCCGGTAAGCGCGGTCAGCCCCGGGTCGATCGGCGCAATCGAGAATTTGGCGACGTGGTCGCCGTACCGAAACGGGGTGACGCTGTAATAGGTCTCACCGAGCGGATCGACGTTGGGCGCGCCGCCAAGCGAGCCGATGGTCGGGCTCTCGATGCCGACGGCGGTCAGTGCCTTGTTGACTCCACGCAGCACCGTCGAGGCCGCGACCTTCAGGCCCTCGACCCGGTCGGTAGTGCCGGCGAGCAGCTTGAGACTGCCAAGGAACTTCTGTGCGTTCGGGGCCTGGAATATCTTGCCGTTGACCATGATGAAGTTCTGGGTCGTGCCCTCGGCATCGGGCAGGCGCTCGCCCTCGACGTCTAGGACCTTCAGCGCGAGCCCTCGGGGTAGCGAGACCGCATCAGGCAGGATGTCGCCGGCATTGGTCGACAGCCGCATGTAGACCTTGTGCTCGCCGGGTTTGGCGAACAGCCCCTGTGCCAGCTCTGGCGGCAGGTTCGGATCGATCCGAAGGACGCCTTCGAGGATCCCGTGCGCTTTGGCGTGGACGGAGCGGACGGCATGGCCGGAATCGTCGGCGACCGTTTGGAGGATGGTGTCGAAGGTCTGGTTCAGTCCCTCAATGGTCTTGCCCTCATCGGGCTGCACGACCTCGAGATCGGGGCTGTAGCGAATCGGTGCTTGCAAGGTCAGAGGCTCCAGCTTGGTTCCGTTCCCGATCGAACAACGCTAACGCACCTCCGTTCCAAGTTGCATTCCATTCAATTATCCGTGAGCAATTGGTTGGGAATGCGGGTACCGGGCGGTGATTGTCGGCGGAAGGACGCCAGATGTGGTACCCGCTCTGATTTATAAGAGTTCTGACGTGCGTCTTTGGCTTGGTCCGCCGAAGCGCCTGACCGCCGAGCCACGGCCGCTCCACGCTCTTTTTTCAGGTGGGGATCGCTGTGCAGTCCCGGGATTTTGCGGACTGCCATGTCGGACGGCCCCCCGATCAGCCCATTCGATCCTTGGCTACACCAGCCGGCCATCAGCCGAGCAGTCTTGGACCTAGCCGAGGCCGTGTCCAAGCTCCGAGCCCTGTTAGAGACCGCCCGTCAGGTCGCGAAGATCGTGGCCGGGCAGCATCCGTTCTACTTAACCATGGACGTAGTCACCGTCTACGACGCGGGCAACCCCATGAATACAGCTGGTATTTTGCCGCGCCGGTTCTGCAACTGTATTTCCATGTACATTAACTGAGTTGGCGTCGCCGAACTGATCCAATTCTTCGGTCTGTGCGCGGTGGTCTGCGTTGCATTGGACGGATTCGATGTGCCTGTACCCGAATAGGATGTCCATTCGGTCCCTTAGTGTCGTCGTTTGATGGGCTCGCTTGCGCAGATCCAGCATCTGCGTCGTTGACTAGAAGCATAGCCGCAACAACACCCGAATTATTCCCTGAACGGCGGCCGCGTTTACAACGCTGTCATCGACATCGATAAGCCGCTGACAGGAACGATCGAGCATCTCGACCTGCGCGGGCCTCTAGGAATGATCCCTGTGCCCGCAAGCTCGCGACGGGCCGCAATGATTTGACCGACATGCATCACCCGGACCTTCCTCACGGCTTTACCCAGATGACCGCCCATTCCAAATGCTGCCTGCAGGCGATGGAGTAACTCGCCGCGCTTCTCGGCGACGCCCTTCGTAGGCCGTAAATCGCTGCTGTCCCGATCGTGGACGCATAGCCTCTGCGCGTGTGCTATCGTTTCTGGGCACGCCATGCGTGAACAGGGAACGGCGCGACACACAGTCTCGTCACCCTGATCCGATCCGGTGGGCTCCGGTCCTTTGGGAAGCATCACCATGAAGGTATCCGCCGACCTGTGCATCGTGCCGATGGGCGTCGGTCCCTCGGTCTCGTCCTACGTGCGCGAGATCAAAGCGATCATCGAAGCAAGCGGCTTGACCGCCACGATGCATCCCAACGGCACCAATATCGAGGCCGAATTGTCGGAGGTCTGCGCGCTGGCCGAGCGTTGCGAGGCGCGGCTCGCCGAGCTCGGTGTCGAGCGAACCTTCTTCACGCTGATCTTCTCGACCCGCCGGGACAAGGAGCAGTCCATGGCCGACAAGCTCGCGGCCGTCTCCTGACGGATCGTCTCTGAGGCGCCGCGCGGCGTTCCTGCCGTCGCGCGAGCCCCGTCGTTCGAGACCGCTCAGCCGTTGCAGGCGCAGCCGGCATGCTCGCAACCGGTGTGATCCTTGTGACCGTCGGCACATTCGTCACAGCAATAGGCCTTGCCGTCCCGGGACACCGCCTTGGACAGTTGGACGACGCACACGCAGTCCTGACAGGCGCATTTCACCATCTCGACGTCGACGCTGGCCATTCTTCTCTCCTCTGAGTGTTTCGTTCACTGACCGAGTCTAGATCCGCCACAGCCGGGACGGAAGCGCTTCGGCGCCGCGGTGACGCGCCTTTGATCCGACCTGCAGTCTCGCGCGTTCCCCCAGGTCCGGACGCTGGCGTGCCGGGAGGAGGACGGCATGAGCGACCAGGACACCGGTGACATACGGATCGAACCCTATGACAGCCCTGCGGGCGGCTGGGGCTCCGCCCGCTCACTCGTGGAGATTTTGACGCGCGAAGGCGTCCCGGTCACCGGCTCGGCGATGCTGCTGAAGCAGAACAAGCCGGACGGGTTCATGTGCGTCTCCTGCGCCTGGGCGAAGCCGGCCAAGCCCCTGGCCTTCGAGTATTGCGAGAACGGCGCCAAGGCCACCGCGTGGGAACAGACCCGTCGGCGGGCAACCCCGGATTTCTTTTCCGCCCACACAGTCACCGAGCTGCTCGGCTGGAGCGACTACGCCCTGGAGGAGCAGGGCCGCCTAACGCATCCGCTGCGCTACGATCCCGAGACAGACCGGTACCGGCCGGTCGCCTGGGGCGAAGCGTTTGCCGAGATCGGGCGGGAGCTGAAGGCTCTGCGCGAACAGGACCCGAAATCGGCGGTGTTCTACGCCTCCGGGCGGGCCTCGCTGGAGACCAGCTACATGTGGGCGCTGCTCGCGCGCTTCTACGGCAACAACAACCTGCCGGACTCGTCGAACATGTGCCACGAGCCGACCTCGGTGGCGCTGCCGCAATCGATCGGCGCGCCGGTTGGCACGGTGCTGCTGGAGGATTTCGAGACCACCGACCTGATTTTCTTCTTCGGCCAGAATGTCGGCTCGAATGCACCCCGGATGCTCCATCCGCTCCAGGAGGCGCGGCGCCGGGGGGCGCAGATCATCACCTTCAACCCGCTGCGCGAGCGCGGACTCGAACGCTTCACCAACCCGCAATCGCCGGTGGAGATGCTGACGCGCTCGGCCACCAAGATCTCGACGCAGTACCACCAGGTGAAGGCAGGCGGGGACCTCGCGGCGCTCACCGGCATGTGCAAGATCCTCATCGCCCAGGACCGGGAGGCCGTGGCCGCGGGCAAGCCAGCGGTGCTCGATCACGCCTTCATCGCCGAGCACACCCATGGCTTCGATGCATTCGTGGCGTTCTGCGATCGCGCGGATTGGGCGGCGATCGAGCGGCGCTCCGGCCTCACCCGCCCGGCCCTCGAAGCCGCGGCCGGGGTCTATGCCCGCGCCAAGGCGGTGATCGGCATCTACGGGATGGGCCTGACCCAGCATCGCAAGGGCACCGAGACCGTGCGGATGCTGGTGAACCTGCTGCTGCTGCGTGGCAATATTGGCAAACCCGGCGCCGGGATCTGCCCGGTGCGCGGCCACTCGAACGTGCAGGGCCAGCGCACGGTCGGCATCACCGAGAAGCCGGAGCTGGCGCCGCTCGACAAGCTGAAGGAGCTCTACGACTTCGAGCCGCCGCGGGAGAAGGGGCTTAACACGGTCGAGACCTGCGAGGGCATCCTCGACGGCAGCGTCCGGGCCTTCGTCAGCCTCGGCGGCAACTTTTTGCGGGCGATCCCCGATACCGGGCGGATGGAGCCGGCCTGGCGGCGGCAGCGCCTCACGGTGCAGATCTCGACCAAGCTCAACCGCTCGCATCTGGTCAACGGCACGGTCGCGTACATCCTGCCCTGTCTCGGCCGGATCGAGATCGACCAACAGGCGAGCGGCCCGCAGGCGGTTTCGATGGAGGATTCCACCGCGCGCTTCCACGGCTCCCGGGGCGTATCGGATCCGGTCGGCCCGGAGGTGCGCTCCGAGCCCTGGATCGTGGCCGAGATCGCCAAGGCGGCGCTGCGGCCGAACCCGCGGATCAACTGGGATGCCTGGGTCGCCGATTACGCCCGGGTGCGCGACGCCATCGAGGCGACCTACCCGAAGGTGTTCCACGACCTGAACGGGCAGATGTTCCGGCCCGGCGGGATCACCAAGCCGATCGGCGCCCGCGACCGGAAATGGGAGACGGACACCGGCAAGGCGAACTTCTCGGTGCCGGAGGGGCTGGAGGCCGATCCCGACCTGCCGGCGCACGGCCCGAACGTGCTCGACCTGATCACTTTGCGCTCGAACGACCAGTTCAACACCACGGTCTACGGCTACGACGACCGTTTCCGTGGGGTGAAGGGCACCCGCGACATCCTGTTCATGAACCGGGCCGATATCACCCGGCTCGGGCTCAAGGACGGCGGCTCCGTTGATGTCGAGGCGGTGGCCGGCGACGCGGTCACGCGGCGCGTCGGCGGTCTGCGGGTGATCGCCTACGACATCCCCCAGGGGAATTGCGGCGGTTACTACCCGGAGCTGAATATCCTGCTGCCGCTCTGGCATCACGACGAGCAGTCCAAGACCCCCGCCGCCAAAGCCATCACCGTGCGGGTGACGGCCGCGACCTGAGCCGAAGGATCTGGCGCGGCGCCGTTCTCTCCGGCAAAGAGCCTGGATGGATCAGGTCACGCCCCGAGATGTGGAGCCGCGCCTGCGCGGCCTCCTGGACCTGATCGCAGCCGGCGCGCCCGTCCGCGAGCCGGGCCTCGACCTTGCGCATGTGGATGCCAGCAGCACGGCGCTTGCCACCGTCGCGCCGGCCGACGCCGAATCCGGCGGCCTTCCCCTGGTCGGTGCGGACCTGTCCCGGGCCCGCATGGAGGAGGCTGACCTGTCCGGCGCAAATCTGCGCCGGGCCAGCCTTACCGGAGCGGTCGGGCGCTCGACCCGATTCATCGGGGCGATCCTAGAAGAAGCCGATCTGTCTGAGGCCGACCTTTCGGGGGCGGATTTCAGCGGCATCGTGGCGGGCCAGGTCAGGTTCGCCGAAGCGATGCTGGAGGATGCCCGCTTCGGGCAGGCCGCCATGCGCTTCGCCGATCTGTCGGGCGCGCTTTTGGACGGGGCGAATTTCGCCGAAGCTGACCTCTGGGGCGCAAATTTTTCCGGTGCCGATGCCGACGACACCGTGTTCCGCGGCGCGCGGCTCGACGAAGCCAAGCTCGCCGACGCCAACCTGACCCATGCCGATTTCGAGGGCGCGAGCCTTACAAAGGCATCCCTCGCGGGCTCGCGCCTGCGTGGCGCCAAGTTCACCGGAGCGAAGCTTGACGGCGCCGACCTGTCCGGCGCCGACCTCTCAGACACCGATCTCGTTCGGCTCAACCTCGCCACCTGCCGACTGCGGCATGCCCGCTTCGCTGGCGCCTGGCTTAATGGCACTCGAATGAGCGTCGAGCAGCTCGGCGGCGCCGTGGGCGAGGAGGTATCCGGCGCCTATGAGGCGGCGCAGGCGAGCTATCTTGCCCTAGAGCAGAACTGGAAGAGCATCGGCAGCCAGGACGCTGCGAGCTGGGCCTACAAGCGCGGCCGCCGGATGGGCCGCTTTCATGCCGGGCAACAGGCGCGCGTCGCCTGGATCGCGCGAGACTGGGTCGGAATCCTGGGCCATGGCTACCGCTGGACCGCCGACCGATTCGTCGAGTGGCTGTGCGATTACGGCGAGAGCCTGTCGCGTATCGCCCGAGCCTTCGCGCTGCTGATCGTCGTGTTCGCCGGCCTATACGGACTCACCGGCGGCCTATTCTTGACCGAGGGGCCTGAGGCGGGGCCGACCTACAATCCGATCGACCTGATGAGCTACAGTGCGCTCAACATGATGACCGCCAATCCACCGGAGATCGGCCTCAAGCCGACCGGGCGCGTTACCAATCTGCTGGTAGGCCTGGAGGGCGCGGTCGGCATCATTTTGATGGGACTCTACGGCTTCGTCCTCGGCAATCGCCTGCGACGGTAGAATCCCTCAGTCGTTCCCGCTCAACCGCTCGATCAGAGTGCCGAGATCCTTGCGCAAGGCCCGGATCTCGGGCTCGCTGAGTTCGAGCTGGCACATCACGCTCTCACGCACGGTGACGGCCTCCGCTCGCAAGGCGGCCCCTTGCGGCGTCAGCGCGATCTCGACCTCGCGCTCGTCTGACTGGCGCCGGGTTCGGACCAGGAATCCCGCGCTCTCCAGTCGCTTCAGCACCGGTGTGAGCGTGCCGGAATCGAGCCGCAGTCGCCGGCCGATCTCCGAAACCGTGACGCCGTCCTGCTCCCACAGCACCAGCAAGACGAGATATTGCGGATAGGTCAGGCCAAGCCGCTCCAAGAGTGGGCGGTAAGACTTCGTCATCCGGTGCGCGGCAGCGTAGAGCGCGTAGCAAAGCTGGTTATCGAGCAGGAGCGGATCCGTCACGTGCTCCGTCTCGACCGTGTCCACTGAATACGACATGTTTCTCGCCCATCGCGGTCCGAGGGCCGCTTGTCTCGCACCGCGACCGCGGGTTGGCCACCCTAGCATAACACGCGCATCACGCGCGCAAGCCCCTGCGTGACTTGCTCTTTCTCAACAACCCCGGCGCCCGGGCGCTCCGTCACCTGGGGATGACAAGTTCGATAGGCTGTTCAAGAACCCAGTTTCGTCCTCCAGAGTACGCAGGTCGAGCACGATGGCATCGCTGCTGATGCGGCCGATTACCGGTGCCGGCAATTCGCGCAGACGTTCTGCGAGGCGCTTGCAGCGGCCCCCGGCGCCGCGGCGGCCGTCGCCCTCCGGTGTCAGCACCAGGGCTGCGCTGGGTAAGGTCTCCACCGGCAGCGCCCCGGAGCCGATCTGGCTGATGCACTCGGTGACCGAGACCGTCGCCCAACCGGATATCCGTTCGGCGACCGCCGGCGCGATGGCCCGGGCCTGCGCGTCGATTGCCCCGCGCGGGCGGGTGAGCAGGCGCAGGGTTGGCAACTCCTCGGCCAGCCGTTCGGGATGGAGATAGAGCCGCAGCACCGCCTCCAGGGCCGCGTAGGTCATCTTGTCGACCCGCAAAGCCCGCTTCAGCGGGTTCTTGCGCACCCGGGCGATCAGATCCTTGCGCCCGGCCACGATTCCGCACTGGACCGCACCGAGGAGCTTGTCGCCGCTGAAGGTCACCACATCCGCTCGCGCCAGGGCCTCGCGAACGGTGGGCTCGGGGGGCAAGCCGTAGGCAGAGAGGTCGACGAGGCTGCCGCTCCCAAGATCCTCCGCCAGAGGCACGCTGTGCTCCCGGCATAGGGCGTGGAGCGCTATCGGGTCCGCTTCGGCGGTGAAACCGGTGATCGCGTAATTGCTCGGATGCACCTTCATGACGAGGCCAGTGCGCGGCCCGAGCGCCTCGGCGAAATCGCGCAGATGGGTGCGGTTGGTGGTGCCGACCTCGCGCAGCCGGCAACCAGCCCGGGCCATCACGTCGGGCACCCGGAAGGAGCCGCCGATCTCCACGAGTTCGCCGCGCGAGACCACCACCTCCTTGCGCATGGCGAGCGCGTTCAGCACCAGCAGGACGGCGGCGGCATTGTTGTTGACGACGACCGCGGCCTCGGCCCCGGTCAAGCGGCAGATCAGCGATTCCACGTGGTCGTCGCGCTCGCCCCGTGCGCCGGTGGTGAGATCGAATTCGAGATTGCTTGCCTGGACCATCACGGCGGTCACGGCTTCTGCAGCTGAGCGAGGCAGGAGCGCCCGGCCGAGATTGGTGTGGAGAACCGTGCCGGTAAGGTTGAAGACCGGCCGCAGTGAGGACCTACGCTCGGCCGCGAGCTTATCCCCTGCCGCGGACCGGATTGCCGCCTCGTCCGGCACCGGGCCGCCCTCTGAACGGATCTCGGCCAGGATGGCTCGCACCGCCTCGGTGCAGGCCGTGCGCCCGTAGGAAGCGAGGATCTCCTCCGAGACCCCGCTGACGAGACGTTCAACCGAAGGAATTTGGCGCGGAACCTGCGCGGCATCTTCGAGGGTAGGTTGGGTTGTTGCTGAAGCTTTCATGTGTCGCTGAGAGATAACGATCCCTGCGCTCGGGACCAGCCCGGCGCGGCGCGCGCGATCCCCGCAGGATTGGCACCGGTGCGGGCTAAGTTTAAGGGCTCCCTCTTGTAGGAAGCGGCCGATCGCGCGGCCAGTCAGGCCCAGCGAGCCCTGTGCAGGCCTCGCATCCGCGGGCCGGCCCCGCACCCATTGCCGAGCCGCGGGAGGTCCCACCCATGTCCCGATCCGACACCGCCATCCATCCCATGATCCTGTGCGGCGGGACGGGGACGCGTCTGTGGCCGGCCTCGCGCGAGAGCATGCCCAAGCAGTTCGCCCGGCTGGTGGATGCGAAGACCTCGACCTTCCAGGCCAGCCTCGAGCGGGTCGCGGATGCGTCCGTGTTCGCCAAGCCGACCGTGATCGCCTCGGCCGAG
>Ga0182230_1000133_pt1 | contig 11819 bp, 16 predicted proteins | sample G6R1MG_28_FD_128384 | JGI IMG/M metagenome (GOLD analysis project Ga0182230, IMG submission 128384) | Miscanthus phyllosphere microbial communities from Michigan, USA - G6R1_NF_07NOV2016_LD1 MG | ecosystem: Host-associated > Plants > Phyllosphere > Phylloplane/Leaf | place: USA: Michigan...
CTGTCGGACGGTTCATCCGTTGCGCCGCACACATAGGCGCGCGCCAGCGGCCGGGGACGCGACCGAAAGCGGCGGTGGGCGCCGGGAACTTCACGCTCAGAGCGGATAGGCCGTGATCAGGCGCCAGCCATCCGCTTCGCCCTGCCAGACGATCCGAATCCGTGGCCGGCGTCCGTCGGGCGCCTCGATCGGCCCCTCGACCACGAGCCGGCGCCGGTCGCCGATCTCGAGTTCGCGGGTACGGCTCTCATCGGCCTGCTGCACCGCGACGATGGCCCGCGCAAAGACGGTGGGCGCGCCGGGATCGAAGCCGAAGGACAGGAAGAATCGCGCCTTCGAACCGCCCTTGGGGTGATCCACGTTGAGCAGGTAATCGACGATCTTGGCGCTTGGAATCTCGAAGGTCGGATTCCCGGCTTCGTCGCTCACGGCACCGCGCGACCGGTCCTGACGAGGTCGGCCGCCTCGACCGTCGCCAAAGCGCCCATCGGCTCGGGGAACTCGATCTCGTAGGCCTCGCCGCCGTTCCAGACCGCCACGACCGTCCCCTCCGCGCCGGCCCGCATCGTGGCACCGTCCAGGGTGATGACGTCCACGAGAACGCGCACGTCATCCAGCTCCCGAAGGGCGGCGGCGGGCTCTTCCTTCCGAACGTGATAGACGAGTTCGATCGGCATCGGCACAGGATCGCCGGAAACCCCATGGTCCGCAAGGGAGCGGCGCGGATCAACCGCCCCCGTTCCGCGTTCCGCCTTCGCAGTGCAGCGGAGACGGGTATGCGGGCGAAGCGGGTGGTCGGGCGCAAGGTGCGCTACGCGGTGGTGGGCGGCGGCTGGATCTCGCAGGCCGCCTTCATGCCGGGGGTGGCGCAGACCGGCAATTCCGAGATGACGGCCATCGTCACGGGCGATCCGCAGAAGGCGGACGCCCTGGCCAAGACCTACGGCCTCACCGCCTTCACCTACGATCGCTACAAGGAGGCGCTGGCCTCCGACCTGTTCGACGCCGTCTACCTCGCCCTGCCCAACGGCATGCACCGGGACTACGCCGTGCCGGCGCTGGAGGCCGGGTGCCACGTGCTCCTCGAAAAGCCGATGGCGGTGAGCGTCGCGGAATGCGAGGCGATCAACGCGGCGGCGAAGGCCTCGGGCGCCAAGCTGATGCTCGCCTACCGCCTGCATTTCGAGCCGGGGACCCTCGATGCCATCGCCCGCGTCCGGGCCGGGGCCATCGGCGAGCCGCGCATGTTCACCGCGACCTTCGGCCAGACGGTCAGCGCCGGCAATCACCGGGCGAAGCAGGGCTTCTGGGCCGGGCCGGTGCCCGACATGGGCACCTACCCGATCAACGCCGCGCGCAACCTGTTCGGGGAGGAGCCGGTGGAGGTCTCGGCCCTCGGCAGCCGCCGGCCGGACAGCCCCTACGCCTTCGACGGCACCGTCGCCGTCACCCTGCGCTTCCCCAGCGGACGGCTCGCGCAGTTCACCGTCTCCTACGAGACCGAGGGCGTCGATGCCTACCGGATCACCGGCACGGAGGGCGACCTGCACATGCAGCCGGGCTTCCTGTTCGGCACCGGCCTCGAAGCCGCCCTCACGCGGGGCGGGGAGACGGAACGCCTGACCTACCCGAGCGTCAACCAGTTCGGCGGGCAGACCCGCTACTTCTCGGAGTGCATCCTGAACGACCGGGCCCCCGAGCCGGACGGCGAGGAGGGCCTGTGCGACCTGCGGGTGCTCGAAGCCGTCGAGCGGGCGCTGGCCACCGGCCGGACCCAGAGCCTCGACCCGATGAGCCGCAGCCGGCGGCCCGAGCCGTCGCAGGCGACGGACCTGCCGGCGGTCGAGCCGCCGGAGATGGTGAACGCCGCCCGGCCCGACGCCTGACCCCGACAAACATCCGCAACAATGCGTCGCATGTGGAGAACCAATTAAAAGCGAGACAGTTGTATTTGCGAGACAACGAAATCGTCACCTTCGCCGCGCCACGCGCGCGCCCCGGAGGGTCGAGGGGAGGAAATCATGGCCAAGCACGACATCCTGGGTTTCTTCGAGCACCGCCGCGACGGCGCCTGGGTGTGCGTGAGGCCGTTCACCCTCACCACGCCGAATGCCAGCGTCGACATCCGCCAGGGCATGCGCTTCGATTACGGCAAGCGGATCGGCGGCCTGGACCTCGCCGAGTACCTGGAGCGGTTGGGCTCGCAATTCGGCTCCTGAGGCAAACCGAGGGCGCGGCGCGGGGATGTGATGACCGGCTTTGACGGTCTCCCCGGCCCGCCCTACTAGGGGTCATGCAACCCGACGAGCCCCTGCAGAATGTGGCGGAGGACAGCGCGCCGACCACGCGCTGCCGCATCATGGCGACCGCCAACACGTTCTTCCACGAGATCGGCTACCAGAAGACCACCGTCGCGGACATCGCGCGGGCCCTGAAGATGAGCCCTGCGAACGTGTATCGCTTCTTCGATTCGAAGAAGGCGATCAACGAGGCGGTGCTGGAGCGTCTGATCGGCGAAGTCGAGGCTTTGCTCGCGGGCATCGCGAACCGCCCCGGCCTCTCGCCCACGGCGCGGCTCGTCAGCGCCATCGAGGCCCTGCACCGCTACAGCATGGATCGCTACGAGCGCTATCCCCGCATCCACGAGATGGTGGAGGCGGCGATGGGCGAGAGCTGGGAGGTCTGCCGGCACCATCTGGCGGGCGTCACCGGGGTGCTGGAGCGCATCATCCGCGAGGGGGTGCGGACCGGGGAGTTCGAGACCCCCGACCCCGCCGTCGCGGCCGGGTGCATCCACGTCGCCATCGCGCGCTACACCCACCCCCTCCTCGTCTGCCAGCCGATCCTGCCGCCGGTACCGCCCCTCGACGCGATGATCGGCTTCCTCCTGCGCGGATTGGCGCCGGCCCGCGCCTATTCCGAGGCGGGCGTCGAGGGGGGGGCCGGCTCCGAGGCCGAGGGCTGCGCGCCCTCGTAGCCCTCGATCACGAGGATCTCGGCCTCGACGCCGCCGCGCTGCTTGGCCTTGGCCTCCTGGTAGAGGTCCGAGTTCCAGCAGGCGAGGGCGTCCTCGTAGGTTGGGAACTCGATGACGACGTTGCGGCTGCGGGCCTGCCCCATCACCGCCTCGTAGCGGCCACCCCGGATCAGGAAGCGCCCGCCGAACTTGGCGAAGGCCGCGCCGTTGGCCGCCACGTACTCCTTGTACGCCTCGGCATCGCGGACATCGATCCGCGCGATCCAATAGCCCTTGGTCATCCCTGGTCCTCTCATGCCATCTCGGCGACGATGGCCTGGGCCACCGCCCTGGGGTCGGCGGCGCCGGTGATCGGCCGTCCGACGACCACATGGTCGATTCCCGCCCGGCGCGCGTCGCCCGGCGTCATCACCCGCTTCTGGTCCCCCGCGTCGGCGCCCACCGGGCGGATGCCGGGGGTGACGATCAGGCGGTCGGGCCCGACGATGGCGCGCACGCCGACCGCCTCCGCCGCCGAGCAGACGAGCCCGTCGATGCCGATCTCGGCGGCCTGGGCGGCGCGCTTGGCGACGAGTTCCGCCACGGGCAGGGCATAGCCCGCCTCGGCCGCGTCCGCGTCGTCGTAGGAGGTGAGCACCGTGACGGCGAGGATCTTCAGGCCCTCGCCCCGGCCCTTCACCGCCGCCCGCATGGTCTGCGGGTAGGCGTGGACGGTGAGGAAGGTCGCCCCGAGGCCGGAGACCGCCCGCACCCCCTCCTCGATGGTGTTGCCGATGTCGTGCAGCTTGAGGTCGAGGAAGACCTTGCTGCCCCGCGCGACGAGGCGCTCGGCCAGCGCCAGCCCGCCCGCATAGGCCAGCCGGTAGCCGATCTTGTAGAAGGTCGCCGCGTCGCCCAGGCGCTCGATCAGCGCCTCGGCTTCCGGCACGCCCGGAACGTCCAGGGCGACGATGAGGCGGTCTCGCGGGTCGGTCACGGTCATCGGGGTCACGGTCATGGGGGCACCGATCACGGGGGCGGGCGGGCTGTCAATGCGCGCCGCCGGGCCAGGGGAAACGGATGTTCCCGTCCCGCAATCCCGCCAGCACCACCTCGACCCCGCCGGACTTGACCATCCATTCGAGGCGATGGTCGCGGTATTCCCGGCGCCGCCCGCCGGTCGTGTAGAGGTCGGAGGCGGCGGCCATCTTCGCGGCGGCCGCGTCGAACTCCGCGAAGGTTTTCGCGACCGAGGGGCGCTCGCGCACCCGTGCGTGCCACTGGGCGAGCGGGCTGCCGGCCTCCGGGCCGAGGCCGTAATGGACCGAGCGGTTGACCATCGGCGCCACGGCCGCGTCCGCCCAGCCGAAACGCGCCCCGCCGAACCATTCGGCCGTCCCGAGGCGCCCGGCCAGCCATGCCTGCAGCACCCGCGTCTGCGCGGCGGCCTGGGCGCGCAGATGCGCGGCGAGGTCGCCGTCGGCCCTGCGGAACCACAGGATCTCGCCGAAGCCCCAGTTCACGGCCTCGTATTGCGTGTCGCAGACCTCCTCGGTGATCCGGGCGAAGGCGCGCCCGGCCGGCTCGCGGGGCAGGAGGGGCGGATCGGGAAAGCGTTCCTCGACGTATTCGAGGATCACGGTCGATTCGAAGAGCGTCACGTCGCCGTCGATCAGCACCGGCACCTCGGTGCGCGGGTTGGCGGCGGCGAAGGGGCCGTCCTGGCTGCCGGTGCCGAAGCTCTCCGGCAGTTCGGCGGTGAAGGCCACGCCCTTCTCGCGCAGGGCGATCTTGACCTTCTGCGCATAGGACGAGAGCGGGTGCTCGTAGAGCAGCATGGGCGTCTCCGGGTTCGCGCGGGATAGATGACGCGCGACGCTCACGCGGCCAGCACCCGCGCCACCTCGTCCCGCAGGACCGGCAGCAATTCGGCCTCGAACCACGGCTCGCGCTTGAGCCAGCCGTTGTTGCGCCAGGACGGGTGGGGCAGGGGGAGGACGCGCGGGCGGCGGGGCTCGTCGAGGATCGCGCGCCAGCGGCGGACGGTGCCGGTGAGGCCGCCCTCCAGCTTCCCGAGGTGCCACGCCTGCGCGTAGGAGCCGATCACGAGGATCAGGTCGAGGTTCGGCAGGCCGGCGAACAGCTCCTCCCGCCAGCGCTCGGCGCATTCCCGGCGGGGCGGCTTGTCGCCGCCCTTGGCGTCGAGGCCGGGAAAGCACGAGCCCATCGGCACGATGGCGATGTTGTCCGGGTTGTAGAATTGCGCCTCGTCCAGGCCGAGCCAGGAGCGCAGGCGCACGCCCGAGGGGTCCATGAACGGCATGCCGGTGCGGTGGGCGCGGGTGCCCGGCGCCTGGCTTGCCACGCAGAGCCGCGCGCCGGTCGAGCCCTGGATGATCGGCCGGGGCTCCTGCGGCAGGGGCGGCCCATAGACCGGGCTCTCGCGGCAGAGGCGGCAGGCGCGCAACCGCGCGGCGGTGTCTTCGAAGGGCGGCATCCGGCGGATATAGGGCCCCCGGCGACAGCCCATAAAGAAACGGCGCGGGTCGCGCCGCGCCGTTTGAGTGGGGTCTCGTGCCTTGGGGGAAGGCGAGTTCGGTCTACGCCCACCCACGCTGAAATATTGTGCGTTTCCTCACGCGCCCTTCGTGCCCGACAGGTCGAGGGGCAGGGACCGCAGCCGCTGCCCCGTCGCCGCGAACACCGCGTTGGCGATGGCCGGCGCGAGGACCGGCACGCCGGGCTCGCCGATGCCGGTCGGCGCGGTTTTGCTCGACACGATGTGGACCTCGACCTTGGGCATCTCGCTGATCCGGGTCGGCTCGTAGGCGTCGAAATTCGCCTCCTGCACCTGTCCGTCCTTCAGGGTGATGCGGTTGCGCAGCACGGAGGACAGGGCGAAACCCACCGCGCCCTCGACCTGGGCGCGGATCACGTCCGGGTTGACGGCGACGCCGACATCTACGGCGGCGACGATGCGCTCGACCTTCACGCGGCCCTCGGCGGCGCTCACCTGCGCCACCATGGCGACGTAGGAGCCGAAGGATTCGTGCACGGCGACGCCGAGCCCGCTGCCCTTCTCTTGCGCGGCGCCCCAGCCGGCCTTGTCGGCGGCGAGGCGCAGGACGCCGGCGAGGCGCGGCGCGTTGGCGAGGAGCCCGAGCCGGTAGGCGACGGGATCGGCGCCTGCCGCATGGGCTAGGTCGTCGATCATCACCTCCATGACATGGGCGGTGTGGCTGTGGCCGACGGAGCGCCACCACAGGACCGGCACGCCCTCGCGGCCGTTATGGACGCCGAAGCGGTAGGCAGCGAGCGCGTAGGGCGTGTCCGAGGCGCCCTCGACGGTGGTGGCGTCGATGCCGTCCTTGACGATCATCGCCTCGAAGGGCGAGCCGATCATGATCGACTTGCCGACCATCACATGGTCCCAGCCGACGATGGCGCCCTTGGCGTCGATCCCTGCGCGGACCTTGTGGAACACGCTCGGGCGGTAATAGCCGCCGGTCATGTCGTCCTCGCGGGTCCAGACGAGGTGGACCGGCGCCGCCTCGCCGCTCGCCTTGAACACGGCGGCGGTCTCGGCGGCGTAATCGGCCGTGGGGGTCGCCCGGCGGCCGAAGGAGCCGCCGGCCCAGGTCGTGTGCAGGCGGACCTTGTCCGGCGTCACGCCGAGCAGGGCGGCCATGGTCGCCTGTTCGACGGTCTGGAACTGGAAGCCGGCATAGACGTCGTAGCTGCCGTCCTTCGCCTTCTCGATCGTGGCGTTCAGGGGCTCCATCGCCGCGTGGGCGAGGTAGGGGAAGGTGAACTCGGCCACCATCACCTGGGACGCGCCCTTCAGGGCCGCCTCCGGCTCGCCGCGCTTCGAGGCGGTGAGGCCGGGCGCCTTGGCCTTCTCCCGGTACTCGGCGAGGATCGCGTCCGACGAGCGCGTCTCGGCGGCGGACTCGTCCCACGTGACCTTCAGCGCCTTGCGGCCCTGCATGGCGGACCACGTGTCCTTCGCGATCACCGCCACGCCGGAGGGCACCTGCACCACGTCGAGGACGCCCGGCACCTTGCGGGTCTCGGCCGCGTCGAAGCCCTTCACGGTGCCGCCGAAGCAGGGGGCGCGGGCGATCACCGCCGTCACCTGGCCCGGCCGGCGGATGTCGAGGGCGTAGACGGCCGAGCCGTCGGTCTTGGCCGTGGAATCGAGGCGGGACACCGGCTTCCCGATGAGTGTCCACTCGCTCGGATCCTTGAGCCGGGGCTCGGCCGGGACGGGGAGGGTGGCGGCAGAGGCCGCCAGCTCGCCGAACCGCGCCTGCCGGTTCGAGGCGGCGTGGCGCACGATGCCGTCCGCCACGGTGATCTCGGCCACCGGCACCCGCCACTGGAAGGAGGCGGCGGCCACCAGCATCTCGCGGGCGGCGGCGCCGGCCTTGCGCAGCTGCACCCAGGAATTGGCCACCGCCGTCGAGCCGCCGGTGCCCTGGATCGGGCCCATCAGCAGGTTGGCGTAGCGGGCGGCGTCGGCGGGGGCGAACTCGGTGCGCACCCGCGACCAGTCGGCGCCGAGCTCGTCCGCGAGGATGGTGGCGAGCCCGGTCGTGTTCCCCTGGCCCATGTCGAGGTGCTTGATCACCACGGTCACGGTGTCGTCGGCGCCGATGCGCACGAAGGCGTTCGGGTCGGCCTTGATGCCGGCGGGGTCGAGCCCGGCGGCGCGGGCCGGGCCGGCATCGAGCCGGAAGGCCACGACGATGGCCCCCGCCCCGGCGAGGAAGCCCCGCCGGCTCGGACGGGGGGAGGGCAGGGTCTGAATCGGCCGACGGACGTTCAGCATGGCGGCGATGCTCCGGTCAGGACCGTGAAGGGAGGCGGCTTCGCAGGGCGGCGGAGCGGTCAGGCGAGGGAGTGCGCGGCCTCGTGGATCGCCGCGCGGATGCGCTGGTAGGTGCCGCAGCGGCAGATGTTGCCGTCCATGGCGCCGTCGATGTCGGCATCGGTCGGGCGGGCGTTGCTCGACAGGAGGCCGATGGCGGACATGATCTGCCCGGATTGGCAATAGCCGCACTGGACCACGTCGAGCTTGCGCCACGCGGCCTGCACGGCCTGCGCGACACGGCCCGAGACGCCCTCGATCGTGGCGACCTGCTGCCCCGCGCCGACATCGCCGAGGCGGGTCTGGCAGGCGCGGACGGGCTGCCCGTCGAGATGCACCGTGCAGGCGCCGCACTGGCCGATGCCGCAGCCATACTTGGTGCCGGTCATCGTCAGGTGGTCGCGCAGCACCCAGAGGAGCGGCGTGTCCGGATCGGCATCGACCGCATGCGGCACGCCGTTGATCGTGATCTGGGGCATGACGGACTTCGGAATGCGGGGGGACCGAATCCGGCCCGTGGCGTCAGCAGTGCGCGCGGGAGTGCCCCTCGGGCTTTGCGCCAGCGCACACAAACCTGCGGTAAATGGGACAGCCCCGCGATTGCATTCGATTGGACGGATTCCGGCAGCCGCTTCTTAAGAGTTTGGCGACATCCTGGCTGTCTCTCGTCAATAGATCCCGAATAGCCCGGTTAACCTGCAGCGCATGTCCGATCTCACCGTCGAGATGGTCCAGCGCGGGCGTGGTCCCTCGACGGAGGAGGCCGCCCGGCGCCTCGGGGTCGCCCGCGACATCCGCTCGGCGCGGGAGCGGCTGACTTCGCGCACCGGGCTGGAGCGCGCCTTCGACCAGGAATTGCTGCGCCACTACGCCCAGTACCGGGCCGGCTCCGGCATCGCCCTGGGGTTGTTCGCCGTCGCCCTGGCGGGGGCGGCGACCTTCTGGGTGCCCCTGGTGATCGCCGCCGCCTGGGCGCTGTGCGTGTTCCTGATGATCACGCTCAACTCGATGATGAGCCGCGCCTTCCTCGCGACGGAGCCGGAGCATATCGACCTCGGCCGCTGGCGCCGCCGCTTCGTGATCGGCGAGGTGCTGCAGAGCCTGTGCTGGTCGGGGATGGTGGCGCTGGGCGGCACGGGGGGCTGGACCTTCGCCCTGTTCGCCCTCGTCATCGCCTCGGCGGTCACGACCATGCTCGCGGCGACCGTGCCGGTGGCGGCGGTGGCGGCCCTGCTGCCGCTCTCGATCGCCACCGTCTCGCTCACGGCCTTCTCCAGCGGCATGGACGCCCTGGCGCTGGTGGCCATGGCCGGGGGCACGCAGATCTTCTTCCTCGGCCTGTCGCGGCGCCTCTACGCCTCGACGGTGGGCGCCCTGCTTTCCCGCGCCGAGAAGGACGCGGTGTTCGGCGAACTGGAGCAGGCCAAGGCCAATTCCGACGAGGCCCGCCGCCGGGCCGAGGAGGCGAACCTCGCCAAGTCGCGCTTCCTCGCCACGATGAGCCACGAGCTGCGCACGCCGCTCAACGCCATCCTCGGCTTCTCGGAGGTGATGAAGAACGAGGTGTTCGGCCAGCACGTGGCGCCGGCCTACCGCGAATATTCGAACGACATCCACGACAGCGGGATGCACCTGCTCAACCTCATCAACGAGATCCTCGACCTCTCGCGCATCGAGGCCGGGCGCTACGAACTGAACGAGGAGCCGGTGCTGCTGGCGAGCGTCGTGGAGGAGTGCCGCCACATGATGGCGCTCCGGGCCAAGGCGAAGGGCCAGACCGTCCACGACATGGTGGACATGACCCTGCCGCGCCTCTGGGCCGACGAGCGGGCGCTGCGCCAGATCGTGCTGAACCTCCTGTCCAACGCGGTGAAGTTCACGCCGCCGGGCGGCGAGATCTGGCTCAAGGTCGGCTGGACGGCGCGGGGCGGCCAGTACCTCTCCGTGCGCGACAGCGGCCCCGGCATCCCCGAGGACGAGCTCGGCACGGTCATGTCCTCGTTCGGCCGGGGCGCCCTGGCGATCAAGACCGCCGAGCAGGGCTCCGGCCTCGGCCTGCCCATCGTGAAGGGCCTCGTGGAACTGCATGGCGGCCAGTTCCAGCTGGAGTCGCGCCCCCGGCAGGGCACCGAGGTGATCGTGACGCTCCCCGCCGCGCGGGTGATGGACACCCTGCCCGCCGAATCGTTCGACGAGCCGGAATTCGAGCCGGAGCCGAAGCCCAAGGCGAAATCGTCGCGGCCGGTGAGCCGCGCGGCCTGAGACAGGTCGAAGCGACTGAATTTTCAGAGTAATTATTCAGAATTTCTTTGGCCTTGCAAAATTTAGCGCACGGGCATAGGCTCGATTTGTCGGTACGTTCTTGGATGTTTTGGGCCGTATTTCCTTCGCAGGGCGGTTCTCTCACTCCTATCGTTATCGTTCGACCCGATGTTCCGTGTCCCGACGCGGGCGTTGTTTATTCCTGACCCTGCGAAGATCGAGACGTATCCATGTCTACCGGTACCGTGAAGTGGTTCAACGCGACCAAGGGCTTCGGCTTCATCCAGCCTGAGGACGGGGGCCAGGACGTGTTCGTGCACATCTCCGCCGTCGAGCGCGCCGGCCTCGGCACGCTGAACGAAGGTCAGCGCGTCTCCTACGAGCTCGAGACCGACCGTCGCAGCGGCAAGAAGGCCGCCGGCCAGCTCCGCGCCGCCTGATCCTATCCAGGATTCACGACCGAGCCGCCCCCACCGGGGCGGCTTCCTTATGTCGACCCCTACGAGGCCGCACGCGCGCGTGCCGCCCGATCCGGAGATTGCGTGAGCTTCCAGAACAGCCAAGCCCTGACCGACCGTCTCGCTGCCTCCTCGAAAGCGCGTTCGGAGACCCTGGCCCGCTTCCGGGCGCGGCCGCCGGCCGACGATCCGGCCGTGCTGGCGCGCCATTCGGCCCGCCGCGCCATCATCGATGCCCGCGAGACCCGCGCCGCCGCCCGTGAGGCCGAACGCCTCGTCGAGGTCGCCCGCGCCGCCGCCGCGGCGGAAGCCGCCCGCCTGGCGGAAGCCGAGCGCGTCGAAGCCGAGCGCGTCGCCGCCGAGGAGCGTGCCATCGCCCGGCAGGCCGAGATGAAGGCCCAGCGCGACGCCCGCTACCTCGCCCGCAAGGCCAAGGCCCAGCGTCGCGGGTGAAGGACGCGCAGGACGGGCTCAATCGCCCGTCCGCCGTGCCGCGTTCCTGTAGACCTCGTCGCGCTCGCGCTTGCCGACCGCGACGACCAGCACCACCAGTTCCCGGTCCCGCACTTCGTAGACCAGCCGGTAGCCAGCACTCCGCAGCTTGATCTTGTAGCGCTCCCTGGCGCCATGCAGTCGTGCGGACGCGACCTTCGGCGCCTGAAGCCGCTCCGCGAGCTTGGCCTTGAAGTGATCCCGCACGCTCGCATCGAGCTTGCGCCACTCCTTCAGCGCCGCGTCGAGGAAGGCGAGTTCATAGCTCATCGAGGGAGACGCGGTGGATCTCCTGCCCCTCCCGCGCGTCGGCGAGGGCGTTCAGTTCGAGATCCTCGAGACGCTCCAGAAGCTCCTCGTAGGCCCTGGCGGGGATGCAGTAGAACGCCGGCTCGTTGCGGTTGAGGATCGCGACGGGAAACCCCTCACCGGCGGCGACGGTGCCCATCGGGTTCTTCTTCAGATCGGAGATGCTGGCGACGGTGGTGGCGTGGACGGCGTGGGGCATGACAGAGGCTCCCGTTCGTGCCCTCCATAGCACCCGGAACCGGTCGCGCCCTAGGCCAATCCGCCCATCGCCCGCACCAGCGCCCATTCCGCGTCGCTGACCGGCTGCACCGACAGCCGGGAATTGTTGACGAGGACCATGTCCTTCAGGGCCGCCTCGGCCTTGATCGCGTCGAGGGTGACGGGCACGCGCATCGGCTCGACGGCGCGGACGTCGACCATGCCGAAGCGGCCGGTCTCGTCGGTGTGGTCGGGATAGTAGGGGCGGATCACC
>Ga0182230_1000134_pt1 | contig 11804 bp, 11 predicted proteins | sample G6R1MG_28_FD_128384 | JGI IMG/M metagenome (GOLD analysis project Ga0182230, IMG submission 128384) | Miscanthus phyllosphere microbial communities from Michigan, USA - G6R1_NF_07NOV2016_LD1 MG | ecosystem: Host-associated > Plants > Phyllosphere > Phylloplane/Leaf | place: USA: Michigan...
ACCGACATCACCATCGACCTGTCGGTCTGGGATCTCCAGCATCTCACCGCGATCATCGCGGAGCTGCGCGGCAAGCGCCCGGTCAACAGCGTCGAGCGCGTGAACGGCTAAGATCATCGCCGGCCCGACGGGGCGATGAACCTCAGGTTTTACGGATCAACTTCGGTCTTTTATCCCAGAGCTTGGGCGCGATACGTCGGGATACAATTTTTTGATCGACACTGCGCGGATTCGCCGCTAACGAGATCCGCATTCCTTCCGGTTGACTTGACAGGGGTGCGTTTCGCCCAAATGGTTGAAACGCCCGGGCGACGGTCGCCCGGAAGGGGCCGAGCCATTGCGCCTCGGATTTCATCCCCGTTCGGCATTCGATCGCGACGACGCGGCCCGGGTTTTCCGCCCGGATCTCTCTCAGCCGTTTCAGCCCACGATTTCCGGCGCCCCATATTCTTCAGGATCCGATCCATCCATGGCAGCACCGCAGCGCAGCGCTCTCTTCATCGACGGCGCCAACCTCTACGCGACCACCAAGGCCCTCGGCTTCGATATTGACTACAAGAAGCTGCTCAAGGAATTCCAGGCTCGCGACAACCTGCTGCGGGCGTTCTACTACACCGCCATGATCGAGGATCAGGAATATTCCTCGATCCGGCCGCTGATCGATTGGCTCGACTACAACGGCTATCGCGTCGTCACCAAGCCCGTGAAGGAGTTCACGGACTCGATGGGCCGGCGCAAGTACAAGGGCAACATGGATATCGAGCTGGCGATCGACGCCCTCGAGCTCAGCCCGCATATCGACCACATGGTCCTGTTCTCCGGCGACGGCGATTTCCGCTCGCTGGTCGAGGCGATGCAGCGGCGCGGCGTCAAGGTGACGGTGATCTCCACCATCCAGACCCAGCCGGCGATGATCTCCGACGAGCTGCGGCGGCAGGCCGACGAGTTCGTGGACCTCGCGAGCCTCTCGAACCGCATCGGCCGCGAGCCGAGCGAGCGCCCGGTCCGGGCTGCCGGCGACACCGCCAGCCGCTACCGCGGCGAAGCCCGCCCGAGCCCGGCCCTCGAGAACCGCTACGGCATCCGCCAGCCGGAATCCGAAGAGGGTTGAGGCTTTCTCAGGCGCTGCCGTTGTCGAGCCAGTCGATCACCTGCTGCGCGCCGCGATCGGCCGGGAAGACCGGGTAGAACACCTGGGCGACCACGCCGTCGTCGATGACCAGGGTGAGGCGGCGCAGCAGCACCTGCCCGCCCGCCTCGAACACCGGCAGGCGGGCGGCCATCGCGAAGGCCCGGTGCGGATCGGCCAGCAGCGGGAACGGGAGGTGCAGCCGCTCGGCCGCCTCCCGCTGGTAGGCGCTGGTCTGGGTCGAGAGGCCGAAGACCTGGGCGACGCCGCGCTCCCGCAGGGCGGCATGATGATCCCGGAAATCGCAGGCCTGCGGGGTGCAGCCCCGGGCGCCGGGAATCGCGTCCCAATCCGGCGTCAGGGCCGGCTTCCCCGGCTCGCCGGTGCGCGGATAGGCATAGGCCACGGTCCGGCCGGAGAGCTTCGCGAGCGAGACCGTCCGGCCATCCGTGGCGGTGAGCGCCACGTCGGGCAGCGTCATCCCGCGCAGGTGATCGGCGGCGCCGTCATCCACGGGAGCCGGCAGGTCGGCGGGCAGGGCGTCGGGGCTGGGCTGCATGGGCGTCTCCTCGGATCGCGAGCCTAGATCGCCGCGCGCCGAAGGGGAATCGCCCGCACCGTCATGACGCGCGAAGCGCCATGACCCAGGGCGGCGCGATGGTCTGGGATCGCGCGCCGCACTGGGTTGCTTCGCTCCGCTCGCAATGACGGAACGGCCGTGAACCGGTCTACCCCCGGTCCCGCAGCAGCCGTGCCCGGTCCCGCTGCCAGTCGCGCTCCTTGGCGGCCTCGCGCTTGTCGTGGGCCTGCTTGCCCTTGCCCAGGCCGAGCTCGATCTTCGCCCGGCCCTTGTCGTTGAAGTAGATCTTCAGCGGCACCACCGTGTAGCCCTGGCGCTGGGTCGCGCCGATCAGCTTGTTGATCTGGCGGCGGTGCAGCAGCAGGCGGCGCGGGCGCTTGGGCTCGTGGTTGAAGCGGTTCGCCTCCAGGTATTCCGGGATGTAGCAGTTGAACAGCATCAGGTCGCGGCCGGAGGGGCCGGCATAGGCCTCGCCGATCGTCGCCTTGCCGATGCGCAGGGATTTGACCTCGGTGCCGGTCAGCGAGAGGCCGGCCTCGAAGGTGTCCTCGATCGTGTAGTGGAAGCGTGCGGCACGGTTGTCGGCGACGATGCGCCGACTGGGCTCCGGTTTCGGGGCCATGTTGGGTGACTCTCCTCAGCCTTCCAGAAGGCCGGCGTGGCGCAGGGCCGCATCGACGATCGCCCGGGTGGCGTTCGAGACCGGCACCAGCGGCAGGCGCAGGTCCTCGGTCATGTGGCCGAGCTTGGCCAGCGCGTACTTGGTCGGGCCCGGATTGGCCTCGGCGAACAGCCCGCTCTGGAGCGGGAACAGCCGGTCCTGCAGGGTCAGCGCCTTGGCGTAGTCGCCCGCGAGCGAGGCCTCCTGCAGGTCGGCGCAGAGGCGCGGCGCCACGTTGGCCACCACCGAGATGCAGCCGTGGCCGCCCTGGGCGTTGTAGCCGAGCGCCGTCGCATCTTCGCCTGAAAGCTGGAGGAAGTTCGCCCCCATGGCCTGTCGCTGCTGGCTGACGCGGTCGATCTTGGCGGTCGCGTCCTTCACGCCGGCGATGTTCTTCAGTTCGTACAGACGGGCCATCGTCTCGACGCTCATGTCGACGACGGAGCGCGGCGGGATGTTGTAGATGATGATCGGAATGCCGACCGCGTCGTTGACGGCCTTGAAGTGGGCGTAGAGGCCCTCCTGCGTCGGCTTGTTGTAGTAGGGCGTCACCACCAGCACGGCGTCGGCGCCGGCGCGCTCGGCGTGGCGCGCCCGGGCCACCGCCTCGGCGGTGGAGTTGGAGCCCGCACCCGCCACCACGGGCACGCGGCCGCCGGCCTCGTCGATGCAGGCCTCGACCACCCGGTCGTGCTCGGAATGGGTCAGGGTCGGGCTCTCGCCGGTGGTGCCGGTGGGCACCAGGCCGTGGCTGCCCTGCGCGATCTGCCAGCGCACGAATGTCCGGAACGCGGCCTCGTCGAAGGCGCCGTCGCGGAACGGCGTCACAAGCGCGGTGAGCGAGCCCCGCAGGCGGCTCCCGGTCATCTCGGTCATCTCAGGCGTCCCGAAGAGTATGAGCTGGCGTCTCGGCGGACTGACTGGCTGCGGCGTTCTCGGCGCCGCGCGTCCCGCGTGCCGTTCGGCCGCGGACGGGCAGACATAGAAGGTCGCGCCACGGTGCGCAAACAGATCGTGGTCACGGTTTACGGGTTCTTAATGCCCCCGCGCCGATCTTCATTTCTTTCCACTCCGGTCGCGAGAAGGGGGGAAACGTGATCCGAGCCCAGTCGATCCGAGGTCCCCTGATCCGCGCGCTGGCCTCGACGCGCACGCCCCTGGCGGCGGCGGCCCTGGTCACGACGCTGGGCGTCGCGCTGGCCGGGCAGGCCGGCACCGACGCACTCACCTCGCAGCCGACGCCGCCTTCGAGCGACGCCGCCCTGTCCCCGGCCCAGACCCGGAGCACCGAGGCCGAGGCGGTCGCCGATCCGGTCACCGCCGACGCCCTCAAGCTCGATCCGGCCCAGACCGCCAAGGGCTCCGACCGGGGCGAGGAGGCCGGCGGCAAGATCCCGGCGGCGGCCACCGCCTATGCCTCGGCCGATCCCGACGCCCCCGTGGCGTTCCCGCTGCCCGACGCGGCGGTGACTCCGGCCGCGCCGGTGCCCGAGGTTCCGGACCCGGGCAAGCCAAAAATCTCGGGCGACACCGACCCGACGCTGCTGCGCGGCGCCATCGACCTCTACCGCAAGGGCCGGGTCGCCGACGGCGACCGGATGCGCGACGGCTTCACCGATCCCGCCGCCCGGGCGCTGCTCGAATGGGTGGCGATCCGCGCCGGCGCCGGCATCGGCTTCGCCCGCACGGTGGCCTTCGCCCGGGCCAACCCGACCTGGCCGGCCGGGCCGCTGCTGCGCCGCCGGGCCGAGGAGGCCCTGCTCTCCGAGCGCAAGCCCCCGTCCGTGGTCCGGGCCTATTTCGCCACCGCCAAGCCGGTCAGCGCGCCGGGCAAGTTCGCCCTGGCGCTGGCGCTGCGCGCCGACGGCTATGACGGCGACGCCGCCGAGATCGTCCACGACCTGTGGCGGACCGAGAGCTTCGGCAAGAGCCTGGAGGCCAAGGTCCAGGACGCGTTCCCGGGCGTGCTGACCCGGATCGACCACCGCTACCGGATGGAGCGCGCGCTCCTGAAGGACGATTGGGAGAGCGCTGGCCGGGCCGCCGGCTACGCGGGCGGCGGCTATGCCAGCCTCGTGCGCGCCCGCCGGGCCGTCGAGGACAAGGCCGGCGGTCCGGCCGCCCTCGCGGCGGTGCCGCCGTCGCTCCGGGGCGACGCCTCCTACATCTTCTCCCGGGCGCAGTATTTCCGCCGGGCCGACAAGCCCGAGGAGGCCGCCGCGGTGCTCGCCACGGCGCCCGCCAATCCGGACGTGCTGGTCGACGGCGACGAATGGTGGGTCGAGCGCCGGATCGTGGCGCGCAAGCTCCTGGACCTCGGCGATGCCAGGACCGCCTTCACGGTGGCAAGCGGCCACGCCGCGCGCACGCCGGAGAAGCGCCTGGAGGCCGAGTTCCACGCCGGCTGGATCGCCCTGCGCTTCGCCGGCGACCCGGCGAGCGCCGCGCAGCACTTCGCCCGGATGGCGACCATCGCGGAGAGCCCGGTCTCGCTGGCCCGCGCCGCCTATTGGCAGGGGCGGGCGGCCGATTCGCTCGGCCAGCACGACGTGGCCAAAACCTTCTACGAGCGGGCCGCCCTGCAGCCGATCGCCTATTACGGCCAGGTCGCCCGGGCGCGCCTCGGCCAGACCAGCCTGCCCCTGCGCGCGCCGGCCGATCTTGAGGGCGTCGAGCGGCAGGCCTTCGACGACCGGCTCTACATCCGGGCCCTACGCATGCTCGGCGAGGCCGGGCTCAAGGACCTAGCGCTGCCGCTCTACATCGACGCCGCCCGGGACCTCGCCGACCCGCGCGAGATCCAGGCGCTGGGCGACCTCGCCACCGAGATGAAGGATGCCCGCGCCCTGGTGGCGATCGGCAAGCTCGCGGTGCAGCGCGGCCTGCCGCTGGACGCCCATGCCTATCCGACCATCGGGATCCCGACCTACGAGACCTTCACGGCGGTGCCGCAGGTGGAGCGGGCCATGGTCTACGCCATCGCCCGGCAGGAGAGCCAGTTCGACCCCCGGGCCCAGTCCGGCGTCGGCGCCCGCGGCCTGATGCAGATGATGCCGGCCACCGCCCAGCGCACCGCCCGCCGGGTCGCCACGGCCTTCGACGTCGACCGCCTGACCAGCGACCCGGCCTACTGCGCCAAGCTCGGCCAGGCCCATCTCGGCGAGCTGATGGAGGATTGGCGCGGCTCCTACGTGCTCGCCTTCGCCTCCTACAATGCCGGCGGCGGCAACGTGAAGAAATGGATCGATGCCTACGGCGACCCGCGCAAGGGCGAGGTCGACGTGATCGACTGGGTCGAGCGCATCCCGTTCACCGAGACCCGCAATTACGTGCAGCGGGTGATGGAGAATCTGCAGGTCTACCGCTCCCGCCTGGACAACCGCAGCGCCCTGCTGATCGACGGGGATCTGCACCGCGGGGCGCGGTAGGGGACCGGGCCGGCCGTCATGGACGGCCGGGGCCCATGGGCGGCCCCAGACGCGTCCGCCCCCTCTGCGGGGGGCTGGCGGATTCACACCTCAAAAAGCTCTGTCGCAAGTCTCCGAAACACACCGCGTTTCCCCTCCCCCTTGCGGGGAGGGGTCAGGGGTGGGGGTGGTTCAGGATCAGGCGCAGCGGTGCCTTCTGAGCCCCCCGGCTCCAACGCCTCCCTGAAAGGGGGAGGAGAGCGCGTCCCAAGAGCCGTTGTGCGAACATCGTAGCTGCGGGGGGAGGGAGGGCGCGGGTCTCCTCGGAAGAGACTTCGCTTGCCGCCCAGGACCTTTTGCCGCCGAGGACCGTCCGGATCTCGCTCCGTCAAGCCGCCAGCCCCGGGGGGAGACGGGCCCCATGCCTCGCTCGGCCACGCCCGAGAGCCTTCGCGGAGGGCGCGCAGCCTCGATCGTCGCCTCCACGCATCACCGCTGCTCGTCCTCCAGGATGCCGCGGAGATAGGTCAGGGCGCGTTGACGGCCCTCGTCGGTCCTGATGCAGGACCAGAGCCGCAGGCATTCCTGCGAGTCTGCGGTGCCGTCGGATGCGAGAGCGCCGTCGAAGAAATGCTCGACCGAGACGCCGAGGATCCCGGCCAGCGTCCGCAAGGTCTGGCTCTCCGGCTTGTCCGAGCCGCTCATGCGGGACATCCTTCTACCGTCGGTCGGTATAGATGAACCGAAGTTGTAGCACGAAAAACTGTATAAAAAATCAAGTCTGCTATTTTTAGACAACCATAAGAGACCGTGACGGGAATTCTGAGCCGTCCCCGAACGCGTTGCAATAGGCAGCCGGATCGGTTTTTGCCGTCTCGCGCTCGCGGGCGCCGAACCGGTGTCCGCGTCGGCGACGACGGCTTTGTCGATCCGCGCAGGTCGACGGGCCTGATCGTGCCGACGGACGGCTCACCCACCGCAGCAGCGCATGGGCCGAGATCACCGGTGGGACCGCGCCGTGCGCACGCGGGCCACGTCGGGAGCCTCTGGGTTCGGTCTGCGCGTCCGTCTCCCTGTCGCCGACAGGAAGCCTGCGCTGGATCGGGAGCGGAAGCCGGCCCTCGTTCGGGCCTCTGAACGGCACCCGCCGCGGCTGTTGCGGCTGAATGTCAGGACGCCGCGCGCCGGAGCCGGCAGCCATCGCGCACCGGCGGCGTCGGCGCCGTCTGTTAGCCGGCGACCCGGAGCCCGGCCATGTCGGCGCGCCGGCCGCGCCGCTCCGCGGGGTCCTGGAACACCCCGGACCAGAGGCCGAGCCGGCGTCCCCAGGCCCGGTCGGCCGCCGCCGCATAGGTGGGCGCCGCGGCGCGATCGGGCACCGCGAGGCCCTGCGCCACCATCCAGGCCCCGAGATCCTCGTCACCGACCCGGCACAGCGCCACCACGGCGCCCCCGGCCTCGGACGGACGGGGCTCGCAGGTGATGGCAGCCCCGCCGATATGATCCGCGAGCGCCCGGGCCGCCGCCCGGCCACACGCGTAGGTCTGGTCCCGGGCGTCCGAGCAGGTCTGGTCGGCGTCCGGTGCCGCGATGCCCGCGAGGCTGATGCGGCTGGCGCCGATCAGGAGGGTCCCACCGTCGAGCACCCGGGCGGGGCCGTGCAGAGCCTCGCCGGCCCGGGCCGGGGCGTGCCAGGCGAGACCGCCAGCCAGGAACGCCGCCAGCAGCGGCAGCCGCGAGCGGCGGGCGGCGTCGTCGGGGCAGAGGAGGGTGCCGGCGAGACCGGCGGCACAGGCGAGGAGGGCACCGAGGATCAGGGACATGGGATCGCGTCTCCGGAAGAGGTCTGGCCCCCTTCTGACGGAGCGGCGCCCCGCGATCCTGACGGCGCCTGTCAGCCTCCCGTCAGGCTGTTCGCGCCATGCGATGCGGGATGACTTTACAGGGCCGGACCCCACCTCTCTGCGTTATGGTTGACCCAGCCCAATGTTGCCTGGTGCAGGCCGCGACGCGCGCGCCTCCCCCTCTGCGGGGAGGCGTTGGAGGTGGGGATGGCTCAGAAGGCACCCTTAACGTTCGATCCTGCACCACCCCCACCCCTGGCCCCTCCCCGCAAGGGGGAGGGAAACGCATCGTGTTTCAGAGGCTTGCCGCAGAACGATCCCGGTGTGTGGATCCGCTAGCCCCGTGCGGGGAGGGGACCAGCGCCGCCTTCGGAAACGTGTGATGCCGTGAACCCGTCATGACCGAGACCGCCCCCGCATGATCCAGCCCCCGTCCCGCCGCGCCGCGCTCCTGCTGCTCGCCTGTGCGGCCTGGCCCGCCCACGCCTCCGAGGATGCCGACCGCGCCCGCCGCGCCCTGGAGAAGGGTGAGATCCGCCCCCTCGACGAGGTCCTGCGCGCCGCCCGCGCGGCGGTGCCGGGGGACGTGGTGGCGGTCGATCTCAAGCGCGACGACGGGCAGTGGCGGTACAAGCTGCGCATCCTCGGCACCGACGGGAAGCGCCGCTCCGTGAAGGTCGATGCCGGCTCGCTCAAGATCCTGGACGAGGACGAGGATGATTGAGGGCGGGAGCCGGCCGTGCGCGTCCTAGTGGTCGAGGACGAGCCGCGCATCGCCGCGGACGTGAAACACGGGCTCGAACAGGCCGGCTACGTCGCCGACGTGGTCGCGGACGGGGAGGCGGCGTGGTTCCGCGCCGAGACCGAACCCTACGATGCCATGGTGCTCGATCTCGGCCTGCCGCGCCTCGACGGGCTGGGCGTGCTGCGCCGGCTGCGGGCGGCCGCGGTGGTGCTGCCGGTGCTGATCCTCACGGCCCGGGACGGCTGGCGCGAGCGGGTCGAGGGCATCGATGCCGGCGCCGACGATTATCTGGTCAAGCCGTTCCGCATGGAGGAGCTGGTCGCGCGCCTGCGGGCGATCCTGCGGCGCACCGCCGGCCACGCCTCGCCGGTGCTCCGGGCCGGGGCGGTGGAGCTCGACACCCGCACCCGGGCTGTCAGCGTCGCGGGCCGGCCGGCCGAACTGACCGCCCTCGAATACCGGCTCCTGGCCTTCCTGCTGCACCGGCAGGGGCAGGTCGTGCCGGCGGGTGAGGTTCTGGACCATCTCCACGGCGTGGGCACCGAGCGCGAGGCCAACGCCCTCGAGGCGCTCCTGACCCGCCTGCGCCGCAAGCTCGGGCCGGGGGTGATCGAGACCCGCCGCGGCCAGGGCTACCGCGTCGCGGACGCGCCGTGAGGCGCGACTCCCTGCGGCTGCGGCTGGGGCTCGCGGCGGCCGCCCTGATCGCGCTCGCGCTGCTGCTGGCCGGCATCGGCCTCACCGTGATCCTCGACCAGGTGCTCGACGCCCGCACCGCCGACGAGCTCGACCGGACCGCCAAGCTCATCGCCGGCCGGGTCAACCTCGCCCCGGACGGGAGCCCCACAATCTCCCGGGAGCCGCCGGACCCGCGCTTTTCCACACCCTATGGCGGCCTGTACTGGCAGGTGGAGGCGGGGAGCCACGTCCTGCGCTCGCGCTCCCTCTGGGACAAGCGCCTCGACCTGGGGCCAACGACCGGCGACGCCCCCGCCACCGTCGCGGCCACCGGGCCCGATGGTGGCCGGCTGATCGCCGTCATCCGCCCCCTGGAGATCGGCCCGCGCGGCACCGAGACCGAGCTGCGCGTGATCGTGGCCGAGGACCGGCGCGGCCTGGCGGCGAGCCGGGCCACGTTCCTGCGCCTGCTGGTCCCCGCGCTGGCGGCCCTGTTCGTGGTCCTGACCCTCGCCCTGTGGCTGTTCGTGCACCGGGCGCTGGCGCCGTTCCGGGTGCTGCAGCAGGATCTCGGCGCGGTCCATGCCGGGACACGGACCCGGCTGCCCGAGCAGTTTCCCGACGAGGTCCGGCCTTTGGTGACCGACCTCAACCGGCTGCTCGACGCGCAGGAGCGGGCCCTGGTCCGGGCCCGCGCCGCGGCCGCCGACATGGCCCACGGCCTCAAGACGCCGCTGGCCGTGCTCGACGCCCTGGCGCGCCGGACCGGGCCGGCCGATCCCGGCCTCTCGGCGGAGATCGCCGAGCAGGCCCGCGCGATGGGGGGCCAAGTCGAGCGCGCGCTGGCCCGCGCCCGGATCGCGGCAGCCGGCGACCTGCGGCGTCGGACCTGCCGGGTCGCCCCGGTGGCCGAGCGCCTGGTCGCGACCATGCGGCGGCTGCCGGAGGGCGGCTCCCTCGCCTGGGAGGTCGCCGTGCCGGAGGCGCTCGCCTATCCGGGCGAGGAGGGCGAGCTGATGGAGGTGCTGGGCAACCTGCTCGACAATGCCCGGAAATGGGCGCACCGGCGGGTGCGGGTGACCGGGGCGGCGAGCGGCGCCGGCCTGCGGCTCACGGTCGAGGATGACGGCCCCGGCATGAGCGAGGCCGCAATCACCGGCATCAAACGCGGCCAGCGCTGGGACGAGAGCCGCCCGGGCACCGGTTTCGGCATCGCCATCGCCCGCGACGTGGCCGAGGCCGCGGGCGCGCAGCTCGCCTTCATGCGCTCGGAGATGGGCGGGTTGCAGGCCGCGCTGACCTGGACGGAGGCGGCGGACGGCGCGATGCCGGGGCGCTAATCCGCCCCGCGCCGGAGCAGGAACACGCCCTGCGCCCCGAACAGGTTCCACACCCACCAGGGCATGGAGAAGCGCATCGGCCGGCCGCTCGCGTCGAGCGCCGTGGCGTGCTCGATCCGGGCGCCGATCAGGCGGCACAGGCCGACGAAGTCGCGGATCGTGCAATGGTGGATGTTGGGGGTCTCCCACCAGGCATCCGGCATGATCTCGGTGACCGGCATCCGGCCGCGCAGGGCCAGTTCGGACCGGACCCGCCAATGCCCGAAATTCGGGAACGAGATGATCACCTGCCGGCCGATGCGCAGCAGGTGCTCCAGCACGATCCGGGGGTTGCGGGTCGCCTGGATGGTCTGGGAGAGCACGACCACGTCGAAGGCGTCGTCCGGGTAGTTCTCCAGGTCGGTGTCGGCGTCCCCCTGGATCACCGACAGGCCGCGGGCGAGGCACGCATTCACCCCGTCGCGGGACAGCTCGATTCCGCGCCCGTCGATGCTGCGGCGGTCGCGCAGCAGCGCCAGCAGGGAGCCGTCGCCGCAGCCGATATCGAGCACCCGGGCGCTCGGCGGCACGAGGCCCAGCACGACGATGTGGTCGACCCGGGCGCCGTTGCCCTCGGGGGTGCGGGGCAGGGCGTCGGTGGTCTGCCAGGGCGCGGTGTTGCCCGGGGAGCCTTTGAACAGCATCGAGCCGCTCATAAGCCGCGCGCCCGGGCGGCGGCGTCGATGAAGCCGCGGGCGGCCGAGAACATCGCCGGCTCGTCGAGCAGGAAGGCGTCGTGGCCCTTGTCGGTCTCGACCTCCACGAAGGCGACCGGGGCGGCGGCGGCGTTGAGCGCGTGCACGATCACCCGCGATTCGGATGTGGGGAACAGCCAGTCGGAGGTGAACGAGATCAGGCAGAACCGGGTCTTGATCCCCCGGAACGCGTTGGCCAGCACGCCGCCATGATCCTCGGCCAGGTCGAAGTAATCCATCGCCCGGGTCAGGTAGAGATAGGCGTTGGCATCGAACCGCTCGACGAAGCTCAGGCCCTGGTGGCGCAGGTAGCTCTCGATCTGGAAGTCGGCGTTGAACGAGAAGGTCGGCGCCGAGCCGCCCTGGAACCGCCGGCCGAACTTCCGGTGCAGGGCCGGCTCGGACAGGTAGGTGATGTGCGCGCCCATCCGGGCGACGCCGAGCCCCTTGGACGGCCGCGTGCCCTCCTCGAGATAGCGCCCGTCGGCCCAGGCCGGGTCGGCCATGATCGCCTGCCGGCCGACCTCATGGAACGCGATGTTCTGCGCGGAGTGGCGCGGCCCCGTGGCGATCGGCATCGCGGCGAAGACCCGCTCGGGGTACAAGGCCGCCCATTGCAGCACCTGCATCCCGCCCATCGAGCCGCCGATGCACAGGAACAGGTCGCGCACGCCGAGCCGCTCCAG
>Ga0182230_1000135_pt1 | contig 11766 bp, 9 predicted proteins | sample G6R1MG_28_FD_128384 | JGI IMG/M metagenome (GOLD analysis project Ga0182230, IMG submission 128384) | Miscanthus phyllosphere microbial communities from Michigan, USA - G6R1_NF_07NOV2016_LD1 MG | ecosystem: Host-associated > Plants > Phyllosphere > Phylloplane/Leaf | place: USA: Michigan...
CCCTGGCCCTCCAGGGCCGGCTGCCAGGCCACGACCTCCTCGATCTTCTTGGCGAGAGCGAAATCCTTGTCGGTGATGCCCTTGGCCGCGTGGTTCATCAGCCGGACCTCGACCCAGGCATAGGAAGCGGTGATATCGGGGTGATGCCAGGCGGCCTCGGCAAGGTGGCCCACCGTGTTGATGACCATGAGCGTGCCTTTCCAGCCCGCCGTCTTGTAGGTGCGGCGGATCCAGCCCTCCTCCAGCCGCCATTGCGGCAGCTCGGCTTTCAGCCGCGCCTCCACCGCCGCCTCGTCCAGAACGCCCTCGCGCCGCTCGCTCATTCGCCTCGTCCCCTTCGTCTTGGTATCGGAAGGCGAGGGTGCCCGCGCAGCCGGCGGCACGCAAGCGGGCAGCGGCATCCGGCACGGTGGACGGCGTGTCGCGCGAGCCCTATGACCTTTTTCCAATGGCGTCAGGACAAGTCCACGCCCAAGTCTGCTGTCTTCGAAGACCGCGCAATACGATGGGAGAAGGCGTGATGCTGTCACGGCGCGCAATGCTCGCCGGCGGCCTGCTCGGCGGCCTCGGCCTGCGGGCAGCGCGGGCGGACGTGCCGGTGATCCGCCTCGGGAGCCTGCCGTTCGGCACCTCGACCTGGGAAGCGGCGGTGATCAAGGCCCGCGGCCTCGATACCGCCAACGGCTTCCAGCTCGACGCGGTCAAGCTCGCCGGCAACGACGCGGCGCGGATCAGCTTCATCGGCGGCCAGGTCGACACGATCATCGGCGACCTGCTCTGGGCAGCGCGGCTGGGCAACGACGGCCAGGCGGTGCGCTTCATCCCGTACTCGACCTCGGAGGGCGCCGTGATGGTGCCGGCCGACAGCCCGATCAAGAGCCTGAAAGACCTCGACGGCAAGCGCTTCGGCGTCGCCGGCGGCCCGCTCGACAAGAACTGGCTGCTCCTGCGGGCGCAGGCCAAGGACGCCGCCGGGATCGACCTGGAGCACGCAGCCGAGATCGCCTACGGCGCGCCGCCGTTGATCACTCTGAAGCTGGAGCAGGGCGCCCTAGACGCGGCGCTGACCTACTGGACCTATTGCGCCCGGCTTGAGGCCAAGGGCTTCCGCCGTCTGGTCGGCGCCGAGGACATCATGCACGCGCTGGGCGTCGCCGGCGACGTCTCCCTGATCGGCTACCTGTTCCAGGACGTTACCGTGAAGGAGAAGCCCGAGGCGGTGGCCGGGTTCGCGCGGGCGTCCCGCGCCGCCAAGGAGATGCTGGCGGTCGATCCCAGCGCCTGGGAGATCGTGCGCCCGCTGATGGCGGCCGAGAACGACGCGACCTTCGAGGCGCTGAAGCGCGACTTCCTGGCCGGCATCCCGCGACGCCCGGTGGCGGCGGAGCGCGTCGATGCCGAGAAGCTGTACGCCGTGATGTCCCGCCTCGGCGGTCTCCGCTTGGTCGGCAAGGGCTCCGGCTTGCCGCCGGACCTCTACTACGACAACGGCCGCAATGGTTGAGCGGCCGGTCAGGCTGCCCCCAATGTCGTGGCTTCGGATCGCCGGGACCGCATGGGCGCGCTGACCCGCATCGCGTCCCTCGTCGTGCTCGTCGCCGCCTGGCAAGTCGCCGCGCTGGAAGCCGGGTCGCGCCTGCTGCCGGCGCCGATGGCGGTGCTGCACTTCATCATCCAGGAGGCCGAGCGGGGCGACCTCGCGCACAATGTCGGGGTGACGCTGCTGCGGGTTGCAATCTCCTTTGCGGTGGCGATGGTCCTTGGGATCCTGCTCGGCGTCGCCCTCGGCCGCTCGAAGGCCGCCGATGCGACCCTCGACACGCCCCTCCTCGTCCTCCTTAACACGCCGGCCCTGGTGATCACCGTGCTGGCCTATGTCTGGGTCGGGCTGACCGAGACCGCCGCGATCCTGGCGGTGGTGCTCAACAAGCTGCCGAACGTCGCGGTGATCGTGCGCGAGGGCGCACGCAATCTCGATCCCGGCCTCGACGAGATGGCCCGCGCCTACCGGTTCGACCGGCGCACCTGGGTGCTGGACGTGCTGGTGCCGCAGCTCCAGCCCTACGTGGTCACGGCGGCGCGCTCCGGCTTGTCGCTCGCCTGGAAGATCGTCCTAGTGGTCGAGCTGCTCGGACGCCCCGACGGGGTCGGCTTCGCAATCAACTACTACTTCGTGCAGAGCACCGACGTGGCCGCGATCATCGGCTACAGCCTGGTGTTCATGACCGTGATGATCGGCATCGACGTCCTCCTCCTGCAGCGGCTCGAAGCCCATGTCCGCCGCTGGCGCTGAACCGGTTCTCCAGATCGCGATCGCCGCCAAGCGGTATCGGTCCAAGGGCGCCGAGCCGGTGGAGGCGGTCCGCGATCTTAGCTTCGGCGTCGGCGCCGGCGAGATCGTCTGCCTGATCGGCCCGTCCGGTGCCGGAAAGACTACGACCCTGCGGATCCTGCTCGGCCTCGACACAGATTTCGAGGGCCGGGTGTCCGGCGCCGATCACGCCGGCATGGTGTTCCAGGAGCCGCGGCTGCTGCCCTGGCGCAGTGTCGAGCACAATGTTCGGCTGGGGCTGCCGCGGGCGCGGCGCGGACGCGATCTCGACGGCCTGTTCGCCCAACTCGGCCTCACGCCTTGGCGCGGCAGCTACCCGAAGGCCCTGTCGCTCGGGATGCAGCGGCGGGTGGCGCTCGCCCGCGCGCTTGCCGACGCACCCCGGGTGCTGGTGCTCGACGAGCCCTTCGTCTCCCTGGACGATACCGCCGCCGCCGAGCTGCGCGGGCTGGTGGTCGACACGGTCGACGCCGCCGGAATGAGCGTCCTGATGGTGACCCACAACGTCACTGAGGCGATCGGCATCGCCGACCGGCTGCTGCTGGTCTCGAAGCGACCCGCGACCCTCATTGCGGATGTGACCCTCGACCGCCCGCGCGGGCAGCGTGACCGCGCCTGGGCCGAGGCGACCCGGGCGACGCTTGCGGCGCAGCATCCCGGGATCATCGCAGAATAGCCTGCACCTCCTGACCGGGAGCAGACGGCTCTTTTCGAGGGCTCAATTCGCCTTGGCTTCGACGTCGATCCGATCGAGCAGGGCTGCCGGCGAGCGGGCCGCGCCGATATCGATGAAGCCGATGCCGGCGGGCTCCTTGGACTTGGCGTGCAGGACGAGCTTGCCAGGCTTCATCACGAACTGGCCCATCGCTGCACCGATACCCTTGGCGGCTGCGGTGTTACCGAGGATCACGGGGACGCCGAGCAGGCTGGCGGTCACGTATTCCTTGCGCAATTCATCGGGCTTGAGGCTCAGGTCCTTCGACTGGGCTGCGAGGAAGCGTTCGAACAGACCCGCATTTTCGATCGTGAGATCGAGACTCTTCGCACTGCCGGTAAACATCACCATCGTCGTGGCCGGCAGGGTGCCACTGAACAGTTCCGGTCCGATGCCGCCCAGCGTGCCGGCAAGCCGGACCGTTCCGATATCGCGGCCCGAGATCGTGACATCGCGCAGGGACAGGTCGCGTGCCTTCCCGTCCAGCGCCGCGTCGGCCACCACGTCGAGATCGAGGTCCCGGTAGCCGTAGGCCGGCAGCGCGCCGACGATTGGCGCACCGGCCACGAGATCGGCGGGCAGGCTCAGGCCCGAGAGGGTAAGGCGGCTGGCGCTCGGCACGCCGTCCTGCGGCGGCCCGAACGACAAGGCGGCCTGGCGCAGGGCGACCCGGCGGGTGGGGGCCGGCGTGATCGTGACCGCGAGCGGGTCGCCGGGCTTGGGGTCCGGCGCCCTGGCGTCCGCGGGCTTGGCCTGGGACGGCTTGCCGGGCGCAGCCGCACGGGGGGCTGGGCGCGGATCCTGCGGCGGGGGCTTCGGAAGCTCGGCGTCGGATGGCAGGTCGATGCTGAGATCGGCCAGGGTCAGGCCGCCCAGGGCCGGCGTCAGGCGGCGCATCTCGGCATCATTGAAGCCGGGCCGGGGCTCGGGTTCGGCAGCGAAACCGCGCAGGGCCGCGATCGTCGGCGCCAGCGAGACGTTGGCGAGCGCGAGGCGCCCGAGATGTGCGCGCAGGCTGCCGCGCGACACGGTCATGTTCTCCAGGACCGTGCCGGAATCCGGGCCGGTGGCGTAGGTCGCCCGTCCAATCTCGAACAGGACAGGCCCTTGCGGATCGGCATTGCTGACGCTCAGACCCTGCAAGTCGAGGCTCCCGAGGGCGGTCGCCTCGATCAGGTCGGCTGCGGCCGCCGCGAAGGTCCGCCGGTCGTGGGGCGGCTGGAAGCCCGCGGCGACGATCTCGAAGGCGCCGTTCCAGCCGTCCGGAACCTGCCGGCCACCGAGATCGCGGCCGTCCAGGCGCGCGATCTTCACAGTGGTGCCGCGGGCGTCCGAATAAATCACATCCGCGACTTGGATTGTGCCGTAGACCCGCTGCACCGGCCCCTTGCCGTCACCCGGAACCGTGTAGAGGCGGCTCAGTGCCGCGAGATCGAGGTCGGTCGCCCGGACCTGCCCGTAGGTCCCGTTACCGCGGTTCAGGCCGGCCGCCGCGCTCACCGTCGCGCCCGCGGCGGTCAGTTTCCGGACGCGGCCGGACTTCACATCACGAGCGACCACGTCGCGGTAGGTCACGGTCTGGCGGTCGTCGCCCGGGCCGGCATGTTCGGACGTCAAGACCGGAATGGTCAGGCTGCCGGCGTCGAGGCGTGCCAGCCGGGTCTCCCAGGGCTCGGTGGAATCCGACTTCAGGATCGCCGCGAGTTCATCCTTGGAGAGACGCGTGCCGCTCGCCGTCAGCTTAGGCGCCCGGAGCAGCGTGCCACCCAGCGGCAGCATGACGTCCGTGACCGTGACGTCCTGGACGGCGGCGGCGCCTTCCTGGGCCGCCAGCGGGGCGGGTAACCCCATCCCGGTGAGGTAGGCGAGGGCGCAGGTCGCGGCCAAAGCCGACCGGAGGCGGGATCGGGCCTTCGGATGGATCATGGGATGGTCCGGATCACGGCTCAGGCGGGGTCGCCGCATGGGTGCCGCGTTTTACCGGTCGAAGCAATTGAACATGCGACGCAGGGGCCCTGAGCCGGCTCCAGTGTCGTAGACGCGCAACGGCCCCGGAAGCCGGACCGCCGCGGCCGTTCAAAGCGAGAACGAGGTACCGCAGCCGCAGGAGGCGGTCGCCAACGGGTTCTCGATCTTGAAGGACTGGCCGATCAGATCGTTGACGAAGTCGATGGTCGAGCCGGACATGTATTCCAGCGAGACTGGATCGACGATCACGGTGGCGCCGTCGCGCTCGATCGCAAAGTCCTGGGCTTCCCGGGACCGGGCGATGTCGAACGCGTAGGAGAATCCGGAGCATCCGCCGCCATTGACGCTGATGCGCAGCGACGAGCCCGGGGGCTCCGCGCCCATGATCTCGTTGATGCGCTTGGCGGCGCGGGGGGTCAGGGTGATCTCAGCCATTTGTGCTTTGGCCACGCAAGTGTTCGGTGGACGGCATCGCTCGGCCGTTGCCGAGCCCGCCTCAGCCCACAAGATATGGGTTCGAGGCCCGCACCGCAACGCGCCGGGCGAGGAGGGGTCATGATCGGGCTGCGTGAGATCGAGAGCGGGCGCCGTGCGTCCGAACGGTGAGCGCTGGCGGGCGCCCTACGCCACGGATCCGTCGCAGACGCGCGGACGGCTGATTGTCGAAGAGTCGTCGCCGACCCGCAGCGATTTCCAGCGCGACCGCGATCGGATCATCCATTCGACGGCGTTCCGCCGCCTGAAGCACAAGACACAGGTCTTCGTGCATCACGAAGGCGACCATTACCGCACGCGCCTGACCCACACCCTAGAGGTGAGCCAGATCGCCCGGGCGCTCGCCCGCGCGCTGGGCCTCGACGAGGATCTGGCCGAAGCCTTGGCGTTGAGCCACGACCTCGGGCACACCTGCTTCGGGCATACCGGCGAGGACGCCCTCGACGCCTGCATGGCGGCCCATGGCGGGTTCGACCATAATGCCCAGGCCCTGCGGATCGTGACCCGGCTCGAACGGCGCTACGCCGGATTCGACGGCCTCAACCTCGCCTGGGAAACCCTGGAGGGGCTGGTGAAGCACAACGGGCCGCTGATCGCCCGGGGCGGGCAGCCGACCGCGCGCTACATCGAGCGCGGCATTCCGGCGGCGATCCTCGAATACGACGCCCAGAACCCGCTCGACCTGTGGAGCCAGGCCGGCCCGGAGGCGCAGGCTGCGTCGCTGGCCGACGACATCGCCTATGCGGCCCACGATCTCGACGACGGCCTGCGGGCCGGCCTGTTCGATATCCCTGAGCTGCGCGCAGTTCCGTTCCTGGCCGACCTTTTGGATGAAATCGACCGTCTCCATCCGGGCCTCGAACCGTCCCGGGTGATCCACGAACTCGCCCGGCGGGTGATCACCCGCTTCGTGGAGGACGTGATCCGTGAGGGCGGCCGCCGCATCGCCGCGCTCGATCCGAAGAATGTCGCGCACATCCGCCACGCCGCCGAGCCGGTCATCGTGTTCTCGCCGGCGATCGTGGAGGCCGATGCCGAGATCATGCGCTTCCTCTGGGCGCGGATGTACCGGCACCCGGGGGTGGTGGCCGTGCGCAGGAAGGCTGACACCATCGTCAACGACCTGTTTTCGGCCTTCTCGGCCGCGCCGTCGCGGATGCCGGAGGAATGGAGTGCCGGGTTGGCCGACGCCCCGGAGGGCCGTATCGCCCGGCGAGTCGCCGACTACATCGCCGGCATGACCGACACCTACGCGGTGCTGGCCCATCGCAAGCTCTACCCGACCACGCCCGATCTCTACTGGGAGCTGCCCAGCCGTGGCCTGCCCCTGACCGAACCTTGATGTCCGGCCAGGGATTTCGGCGATCAGCAGCCGCAGCCGCAGGTGAAGCTGCCGTAGCAGCCCGAGCCGTAACCGCCGTACCCGCCGCCATAGGCGGCCGGGTAGGCGTAATCGTAGCCGCCATAGGCAGCGGGGTAGCCATACCCATAACCGCCCCCATAGCCGCCATAGAGGCTTCCCGCTGCGAGGCCGAGGCCCAGCCCGATGCCGGCGCCGGCCAGTCCGTAACCGAGTCCGCGGCCGTAGCCGCCGCGGTATCCGTAGCCGCGACCATACCCGTAGCCGCGGCCGTAGACGCCACGCCCGGCGAAGCCGCCGTGATATCCGCCGTAGCCGCCGTGGAAGCCGCCGCCCCGGAAGCCGCGCGCTTCAGCACTTGGCGCCGCCATAGCCACCGCGCAGAGCGCAGCGCCCGCCATCATCAATGTCTTCATGAAGATCTCCCCGATCGAGAATTTTGCGATCGGGGAGATCACATAGAATCACGTCGGCCAAGACAAGATGCGCCGCTGGGCGTCGGTAGTCATCGCGTGGGGATAAACTGCCCTCATTCGATCGAATGCGGATTCGTTTTTCGGCGCGGTTAATGCCGGTTTGCGGCGCTTGACGGCCCGCCACTGCTGCCGCGCCGTGACACCCTCCCGCCCCCTTGCTAGACGGCTCCGAGCGGGCGCAGGCCGAGACGGCCGGGCGGCAGCATCCCCCGCACGAGCGAGACCGAGACCGATGAACATCTTCGCCCTGTTCGAGGTGCGTGTGCGCGAGGCCGTGGAGGCCCTGACCCGCGCCGGCCAGCTGCCGGAGGGCCTCGACCTCGGCCGCGTCGTCGTCGAGCCGCCGCGCGATCCTTCCCACGGGGACCTCGCCACCAATGCAGCTTTGGTCCTGGCGAAGGAAGCGCGAACCAACCCGAAGGCGCTCGGCGAGGCGCTGGCCGCCGAGCTGCGCACCGATCCGCGGATCCTGGAGGCGAGCGTTGCAGGCCCGGGCTTCATCAACCTGCGCTTGGCCCCCGGAATCTTCCACGACGTGGTCCGCGGCGCACTCGCAGATCCCGAGAACTTCGGCCGCGCGCAGCTGCAGGGCGGGCCGATCAACGTCGAGTATGTCTCGGCCAATCCCACCGGCCCGATGCATGTCGGCCATGGCCGCGGCGCGGTGTTCGGCGATGCCCTGTGCAATCTCCTGGTCGCGGCCGGGCGGCAGGTGACGCGGGAATATTACATCAACGATGCGGGCGCCCAGGTCGATGTGCTGGCCCGCTCGGCCTACCAGCGCTACCGGGAGGCTCTGGGCGAGCCCTTCGCCATCGCCGAGGGGCTCTATCCGGGCGACTATCTCAAGCCCGTCGGCGCCAAGCTCGCGGAGACCCATGGCCGCGCGCTCCTCGACCAGCCGGAAGCCGAGTGGCTGCCGGTGGTCCGCGAGATCGCGCTCGGCATGATGATGGACATGATCCGGTCCGATCTGGAGGCGATCGGTATCCGGCACGACGTGTTCTTCTCCGAGCGGACGCTTCTGCAGAGCGGCGCCGTGAAGGCGCTCCTCCAGGAACTGCGTGAGAAGGGCCTCGTCTTCGAGGGCCGTCTGCCGCCGCCCAAGGGACAGCTGCCCGAGGATTGGGAGGACCGCGAGCAGACGCTGTTCCGCACCCAGGAATTCGGCGACGACACCGACCGGCCGCTGCTCAAGTCGGACGGGTCCTACACCTACTTCGCCTCGGACATCGCCTATCACCGGGCGAAGTATCTCGCGGGCGCCACCGAGCTGATCGACGTGCTCGGCGCTGACCATGGCGGCTACGTCAAGCGCATGCAGGCGGCCGTGAAGGCGGTGAGCGACGGCAAGGCGACGCTGGACGTGAAGCTCTGCCAGCTGGTGCGGCTGTTGCGCGCGGGCGAGCCCGTGAAGATGTCCAAGCGAGCGGGCGAGTTCGTGACCCTACGCGATGTGATCGACGAGGTCGGTTGCGACGCGATCCGGTTCATGATGCTCTACCGGAAGAACGACGCGACGCTCGATTTCGATCTCGCCAAGGTTGTCGAGCAGTCGAAGGACAACCCGGTCTTCTATGTCCAGTACGCCCATGCCCGGGTCCGCTCGGTGCAGCGGCAGGCGCGCGAGGCTTTCTCTGGCGCCGACCTTTCGCCGGCAGCGTTGCTGCGCGAGGCCGATTTCGACCTCCTGACCGATCCCGGCGAGGTCGAGGTGATGCGGCTGGTCGCCCAGTATCCCCGCGTCTTGGAATCGGCGGCCTTGGCGCACGAGCCGCACAGGATCGCGTTCCACCTCTATGAAATGGCTGCCGCCCTTCATACTTTATGGAACAAGGGCAAAGACTTGCCGCAATTACGGTTTGTTAATGCAACCGACCGAAAGTCGACCTGGGCGCGGCTGGCGCTTGTCGAGGCTCTTCGGAGTACACTCGCTGCCGGCCTCGCGGTTCTCGGTGTGAACGCGCCGGACGAGATGCGATAGGCTCGATGTGCATCGGGCCGGTGATCGGCGCTGATGTGAGGATGCTGCCATGACGAACGCTTCGCGCGCTCAGGTCGATTTGGACGCCCTCGCGCGCGATCTGCGTCAGGAGCAAGCTCGTGGCGCCGCGGGTGGCGCCAAGCCCGACCCGCTGGCCGAGCTTGCGCGGATCGTCGGCCAGGACGACCCGTTCCGCGCATTGCTCGCAGCGCGCGACGAGATGCGCGGCGTCGCAGCGGCGCATCCCGAAGCCGGCTGGAACGCTCGAGTCGAGCCGAGCTTTGCCCCGGAGCCGGTCAAAGCGAATCCTGCTGATGCCTTCGACCAGTACCTCGCCTCGGTCGAGCGCGACACGCACGAGGAACCCGTAGCCTTTGGCGTTGAGGCTCAGGAATCCGCCGCAGAGGAGTACGAGGACGGCCGTTCGCTCCGGCGGGTGAACCCGCGCCGCCGTCTCGCCTCTGTAGGCGCCGGCATCGCGATCGTCGCCGTGGCCGTCACCGGTGCACTCACTTACAAGGGTCTACACGGCTCGAGCAGCGGTGGCGGCGTACCGGTCGTCCAGGCTGACTCGACGCCTCTCAAGGTCGCCCCGAAGGTTGCCGACGGAGTCGAGATCCCGGACCAGAACCGGCAGATCTACGACACGAAGGGCAAGACGAAGGAAGGCCAGATCAAGATCGTCAACCGCGAGGAGCAGCCGATCGACGTGGCCGAAGCGGCCCGCGCGGCACAGGGGACTGGTCCGGCCGGCGGTGCGCAGAGCGGCACCACGCCGGGCAACGGCCCGTTCGAGGCCTTCGGCGAGCCGCGCCGGGTCCGCACGGTGGCGGTAAAGCCGGAGGCGCCCCCCGCGCCGGTCCAGCGTGAGGCTCAGGCCGACGCCGCTCCGGCCCCGATCCCCACCATGGTTCTGCCCACCGACGAGCAGGCCCAGGCAAAGGCCAAGCCCACCCGTCAAGCGGCTGCGTCTATGCCGGTCACCAGCCCGGAACAGGTTCAGGCATCACCGCAATCGACCCCGGCTGAGGCCGCCCAACCGAAGCCCGTCGCGGTGAAGGCGCCGCCGAAGGCTGCGCAGCGGGTCGCTTCAGTGGCCACACCGGCCACTGAAGCGCCGGAAGCCGCCGACGACACCGTCAAGACCGGCTCGGTCGGCGGCTTCTCGGTTCAGCTCGGCGTGCGCGGCAGCGCCGCCGAGGCAAAGGCCGCGCTTAAGCAGATGCAGGCCAAGTACAGCGAGCTCGCTGGCAAACCTGAGTTGATCCGGCAGGCCGAAGTCAACGGCAAGACGATCTTCCGTGTCCGCGTCGGGCCGCTGGCCAAGACCGAGGCCGCGAGCCTGTGCACGGCACTACAAGGCGAAGGTGGCCAGTGCTTCGTGGCGAAGAACTGAGCCATCGATAACGGTGGTCTATAGCTTCCTCCTCCGCGCGAAGCGGGCGGGGCCGGCGGAGAGGGACACGAGTCCGTCCCGCAACACTCAGCCTTTGACGATGTCCCAGTTTGGCCGGGGGTGCGGTTTCGCCTTGCCGGCTCCCTGTTCCCGCCCGACTCTACCGGCACCGATTCGCCGGACCCGTCGTTTTCCTAGCCGCACTCGCGTGGCCACCGAGAAACCCGAATGACCGCCCGTGCCCTGATCCTCGGCTGCGCCGGCAAGACGCTCTCCGCCGAGGAAGCTGCTTTCTTCCGCGATGTGCGGCCCTGGGGCTTCATCCTGTTCAAGCGCAATATCGGCACGCCGGACGAGGTACGCGCCCTGACCGCTTCGCTGCGCGACTGCCTCAATTTGGATGCGGCGCCAATTCTGATCGACCAGGAGGGCGGCCGGGTCCAGCGCATGGGGCCGCCGCATTGGCCGGCCTACCCGGCGGGTGGGCGCTACGGCCGCCTGAACGGCAGCGCCACCGCGATCGCGCGACTCGGCGCCCGGTTGATGGCGCATGATCTGGCCGAGGTCGGCATCAACGTCGATTGTGCCCCCGTCCTCGACGTGCCGGCCCCGGGCTCGCACGATATCATCGGCGACCGGGCCTATGCCTCGAACCCTGATTCGGTGGCCGAGATCGGCCGCGCCGTCGCCGAGGGCCTGATGGCCGGCGGGGTCCTGCCCGTGATGAAGCACGTGCCCGGCCACGGCCGCGCCGCCTGCGACAGCCATCACGGCCTGCCCGTGGTGGAGGCAACCCGCGAGGCTCTGGCCGCGCAGGATTTCCGGCCGTTCCAAGCGCTCGCCGACCTGCCTATGGCGATGAGCGCCCACGTGGTCTTCACCGCGATCGACCCGGAGAACCCGGCCACCCAGTCGGCAACGGTGATCCGCGACGTGATCCGCGGCGCAATCGGTTTCGACGGTCTCCTGATGACCGACGACCTGTCCATGCATGCGCTGACCGGCACGTTCCGCGACCGGACCGAGGCGGCCTTCGCGGC